>Ga0196960_10000395_pt1 | contig 15809 bp, 21 predicted proteins | sample S3v_5metaG_FD_183187 | JGI IMG/M metagenome (GOLD analysis project Ga0196960, IMG submission 183187) | Soil microbial communities from Anza Borrego desert, Southern California, United States - S3+v_5 | ecosystem: Environmental > Terrestrial > Soil > Desert | place: USA: California | collected... | reverse complement strand
GAGGCACAGGCGGCCCGCGAACGCGCCGCGCAGGCCGCGCGCGACGCCCTGCGCGAGGTGCAGGGGGAGCAGGAGGACCTCGACCTGCCGGGCGACGAGGACGACAGCTTCGGGAAGATCCTCGCCGACGCGGCCGCCGAGCTGCACGACCGCGTCAGCGGCGCGCGCGAGCACCCGAGCGTCAAGCGCGCCACGGAGATGCTCGCCGGCATCGAGTGGCTCGCGGCGACGCTCGACGGCAAGCGGCCCGCGGACCCCGACGGCGCGTCCCGGCACGACGACGAGCGCCCGCGCCGCTGACCGCGCCTTCCCGCCGGTCAGCCTCCGATGTCGACCGCGAAGCGATCGCCGGCGAGGTCGCCGGTGCCGCGGAACCGCAGCCCCTTGCGGCGCACGTCGGCGAAGTCGCCGCTGCCGCCGGTGATGTCGGCGGTGCCGGTGTAGGTGATGACGGTGCCCTTGAACTTCACCTGCGCGTAGCCGGCGCCGCGCACCGATCCCTGGGAGCTCTTGAGCGTGAAGGTCACGCGCGTGCCCTTGCGCGCGCCGAGGCGGGTGCTCACGTCGACGGTTCCGCGCCCGAGCGGCGCGCCCGTGAACGTGCCGCGCTGACGGAGGATGGTGCCGCCGCCGGGCAGCATCTTGACCTCGGCGTGGATCTTGAACGTCGGGGCGGCGGCCTGAGCCGGCGCGAGGGAGGCGGCGCCGAGGGCCGTGATGGCCGTGAGGGCGACGGCGATGGTGCGATGGGTCATGTCATGAGCTCTGGTTCGGGGATGAGGCGGGTGAGGACGTCGGGGACGCGATCGGCGGGGACCGGGCGCGAGAAGAGGTAGCCCTGGCCGTGGCTGGACCCGAGCTCGAAGAGCAGCGACGCCTCCGCCTCCCGCTCGATCCCCTCGGTCACGACGCGCAAGTCGAGATGGCGGCCGATGTCGATGATCCCGGCGACCAGGCTGGTCCTGTCCGGGTCGGTGTCGATGCCGCTCACGAACGACCGGTCGATCTTGAGGACGTCGATGGGGAAGTTCCGCAGGTAGCTCAGCGCGGAGTAGCCGGTGCCGAAGTCGTCGATGGCCAGGCGCGCGCCGAGGGCGCGCAGCTCGGCGAGCCGCGCGCGCATCGCCTCGTCGTCGTCGAGGAGCGCGGACTCCGTGATCTCCAGCGTCAGACGGCGTCCGTCGAGGCCGGAGGCCGCGAGCGCCTCACGGACCACGGAGGTGAAGTCCGGGTCGCGCAGCTGGACCGTCGAGACGTTGACGTTGATGCCGATGTCCGGCGCCGCCCAGGACGCGAGCTGGACGCAGGCCGTGTGCAGGACCCATGCGCCGATCTCGATGATCTGCCCGGTCTCCTCGGCCACGGTGATGAACCGGTCCGGGCCGACGCGGCCGATGCCCGGCCGCTCCCAGCGCACGAGCGCCTCGAGGCCGGTGACCCGCCGCGTGGCGAGCGCCACGACGGGCTGGAACTCGAGCAGCATCTCGCCGCGCCCGACGGCACCGTCCAGCGCGGCGACGAGGTCGAGGCGCTCGGCCAGCCGCTCACGCATCGCAGGCTCGTAGCCGACCACCTGTCCGGGGCACTGGCGCTTGGCCTCGTACAGCGCGACGTCCGCGTTGCCGAGCGCGATCTCCGGGCTGTCGGACGGCTCGACCATCGCGACGCCGAAGCTCGCCGAGGGGGTGACGCGTCGCCCGGCGACGTCGATCGGCTCGCGCAGCGCCGCCTGCAGACGCGCCGCGAGGGCGTGCGCCTGCTGCGGATCGTCGAGCTCCTCGGTGAGGACCGCGAACTCGTCGCCCCCGAGCCGCGCCGCGGTGTCCACCGCACGCAGCTCGGCGAGCAGGCGCCGCGCCGTCGCGCGCAGCAGCTCGTCACCGCCGGAGTGGCCGTGCAGGTCGTTGACCGACTTGAAGTCATCCAGGTCGACGAAGATCACCGCCGCGCGCCGGCCGGTGCGGGAGGCCCGGGCGTGCGCGACCCGCAGCCGATCGTCGAACAGCGCACGGTTGGCCAGCCCGGTCAGGTCGTCATGCAGCGCCTGGTGCTCCAGCTGGTCCTGCAGCGCGAGCCGCTCGGTGACGTCGCGGAGGTTGAGCAGCGCGCCGGCGACGTCGGGGTCGTCGGGACGCCAGTCGGCGACGACCTCCATGCGCCGGTAGCCGCCGTCGGCGTGGCGGATCCGCAGGACCGCCGCGCCAGCGCGCTTGCCACGCTGGGTGACGTCCTCGGCGAGCGCGGCGGCGAGCGCGACGTCGTCGGGATGCAGGAGGTCGGCGACCGTGGCCCCCACGAGGGCGGGCGCGTCGCGTCCGAGCAACGAGCTCGAGGACTCCGACACCCAGCGGATCGCGCCGTCGGCGTCGAGCACCGCGATCACGTCGCTGGAGTGGCGCACGAGCGTGCGCAGGCGCTGCTCGGCACGCCGCTCGGCCTCGCGAGCGCGCCCCGCGACCGCCCTGCGACGGGAGATGACGTGGAGACGCAGGCCCAGGAGCGTCAGCAGGACCAGTCCGACCAGCATCGAGGTCAGCCAGCGCTGGCTCGCGTCCCGCCGCGCACGCTGCACCGCCTCCCGCTGCTCGGCGGTGGCCTTCCGGATGAGCTCGGTGAAGCGGTCGATCGCGGGGCTGAACGCGTCGTTGGTCAGCGCCATCGCCGCCGGCGGATCGTTGAACCCGAGCGTGCTCGCCTGCACGCCGTAAGTCGAGACGACGCCGAGCTGCTCCTCGATCGGCCCGAGCTGCGCGCGCGGCATGCCGAGCTGGCGGAGCCGCCGGACGTCGGCGACCATCAGCCGATACGCCTCGATGCCGACCTTGGCGGACGACTCAGAGCGCGTGGGCTTCTTGTTGGCGATGTCGCGCCACGTGACGGAGTCCAGCCGCGACGCCTCGCCACGCAGGTGCTGCATGACGACCTGGCCCTCGAGCGCCCGGTCGGCGTCCTCGCGCGAGTGCTCGCCGAGGACGATCATCACCACGACGACCGCGAGCGCGGCCGTCGCGAGCAGCGCGACGGGCACGATCCGCCGGCCCGCCGCGACGTCGGCCACGGGGTGACCGGCGTCGATGGTGGTTCGGCGGAGGAGGCCCATGCACCATCCGCTCGGCGTTTTCTCGCTGCGGCTGAAGACCCATCCAACCGATGTTGGTCGTTTCCGGCGGTATCTGGCGCAGCAGGACTCCGGTGCCCCGTTTCCTGGCGTGTCGCGCGTCGCGGCGCCGTCCTCCGGGCCGCCGACGCGCCGCGTGGCGTGCGAGCATCTCCCGCGTGCCGCAGCCCGTCCTGCCGTCCCTCTGCCCGTGCGGCTCCGGCGAGCCCTACACGTCCTGCTGCGAGCCGCTCCACCGCGGCCGCGTCACCGGCCTCACCACCGCGCCCACCGCCGAGCGCCTCATGCGCTCCCGCTTCAGCGCCTTCGCCGTCGGCGACGCGGCCTACCTCCTCCTCAGCTGGCATCCGTCCACGCGCCCGGCCACCCTCGACCTCGACCCGCGCCTCGAGTGGACGAAGCTCGACATCCTCGCCACCACGGCGGGCCAGGAGCACGACGCCGAGGGCACCGTCGACTTCGTCGCCCACTTCCGCGACACCACCACCCGCCGCCCGGGCTCCCAACACGAGCTCAGCGCCTTCCGCCGCGAGGCCGGCCAGTGGTTCTACGTCGCCGCGGTGCGGTAGCCGGGCGCGCGCCAGAACGAAGCGACCCCCGCGACGGTAGAAGAGCGTCCGGGGGCCTGTCCCGCAGGAGTGAAGTCCAGCGGGCGACGAACAGCGTAGTCCGCCGCCCGCGGTGCTCAGAGGGTCGAGTTGTCGATCACGAAGCGGTAGCGGACGTCGGACGCCAGCACGCGCTCCCACGCCTCGTTGACGTGGCCCGCGTCGACGAGCTCGATGTCGGCGGCGATGCCGTGCTCGGCGCAGAAGTCGAGCATCTCCTGCGTCTCGCGGATCGACCCGATCGCCGAGCCGGCGAACGTGCGCCGCTGCGGGATCAGCGCGAAGACGGGGACGGGGAGCGGCTCCGGCGGGGCGCCGACGTTGACGAGCGCGCCGTCGGTCCGCAGCAGCATCAGGAACCGGCCGATGTCGATGCCCGCGCTCACCGTGTTGACGATCAGGTCGAAGCGGCCGGCGAGCGTGTCGAACGTCGCGTCGTCGCTCGTGGCGTAGTAGCCGTCGGCGCCGAGCTTCAGGCCGTCCTCCTGCTTGCGCAGCGACTGCGAGAGCACCGTGACCTCCGCGCCCATCGCCTTCGCGAGCTTGACCGCCATGTGCCCGAGGCCGCCGAGGCCGACGACCGCGACCTGCTTGCCCGGGCCGGCGTTCCAGTGGCGCAGGGGGGAGTAGGTCGTGATGCCGGCGCACAGCAGCGGCGCAGCGGCGTCGAGGTCGAGCCCGTCGGGGATCCGCAGGACGAAGTCCTCGTCGACCACGACGTGGTCGGAGTACCCGCCGTGGGTGACCGTGCCGTCGCGGTCGACCGACCCGTACGTCTGCGTGTTCCCGCGCAGGCAGTACTGCTCGTCGCCCTTCAGGCAGTTCTCGCACTCGCGGCACGAGTTGACCATGCACCCGACGCCGACGCGGTCGCCGACCGCGAAGCCCGTCACCTCGGAGCCGACTTCGGCGACGACGCCCGCGATCTCGTGGCCGGGCACCGCGGGGTAGGGGATCTCGCCCCACTCGCCGCGGGCGAAGTGGATGTCGGAGTGGCAGATCCCGCAGAACTTGATGTCGATCCGGACGTCCTTCGGCCCGACCGCGCGGCGCTCGATCTCCAGCGCCTCGAGCGCGTGATCCGCCGCGGGTGCGCCGACGGCGCGGGCGGTCGTGGTGGTGGCCGACTCGTCCAGGTGGGTCGTCTCCGTCATGGGGAGGACGGTAGGCCGCGCGGGACCGCGGTGAGGGGGGCTGCGAGCACCCCCGACGGCGTACTCTCGGAGCCGTGGATCGCCGCGGTCAGGTGCGGGACTTCCTGGTCTCACGACGGGGGCGGGTGAGGCCCGAGGAGGCCGGCGTCTACGTCCCGGCCGGCACGGTGCGCCGCGTGCCGGGGCTGCGGCGGGAGGAGGTCGCGTCGCTCGCAGGCGTGAGCGTCGACTACTACACGCAGCTCGAGCGCGGCGACATCGACGGCGCCTCCGACAGCGTACTCGCCGCGATCGCGCGCGCCCTGCGGCTCGACGAGGCCGAGCGCCTCCACCTGTTCGACCTGGCGCGGGCCGGCCCGCCACCGTCGTCGCCGAGCGCCCCGGCGACCGCGATCCGCCCGCCGCTCCAGCGCACGCTCGACGCGTTCGGCGGGATGGCGCTCGTCCGCAACCGCCGCTGGGACTACCTGGCCTCGAACGCGCTCGCGCGCGCGGTGTACGCGCCGATCTTCGACACCCCGACCGGCGACCCGCCCAACCACATCCGGTTCACCTTCCTCGATGCGCGGGCGCGCGACTTCGCCGACGACTGGGGCGCCGTCGCCCGCGACTCGCTCCGGGTGCTGCGCTCCGAGGCGGCCCGCGACCCGCAGGACCCGGGCGCCGCCGAGCTCATCCAGGAGATGCTCGACCGCAGCGCCGAGTTCCGCGCGATGTGGGCCGAGCAGGACGTCCGCCTTCCCGCCGCCGGGCTCCACCGGTTCCGCCACCCGCGCGCCGGGCTGCTCGAGCTCGCCTTCGAGGCGGCGACCCTGCGCGCGGACCCGGGCCTGACGCTCCTCCTCGCCACGGCGGAGCCGGGCTCGCCGACCGAGGCCGCGCTGAATCAGCTGGCCTCACGCTGAGCCGGGACGGCGCGGGGTACGTACTCGGTCCGATGCCGGAGCTGCTGCCCGACTGGACGCCCGGGACCGTCGCGATCCTCTCGACCGGTGCCGGCGCGCCGCACGCGATTCCCGTCTCGACGGGCGTGCGCGCGGGGGACCGGCGCGTCCTGCTCGCGCTCGCCCTGCGCCGCGAGTCGCTCAGCCGCCTGCGCGAGGACCCGCGGTGCGCGCTGACGATCCTCGCGGCCGACGTCGCGATCACCGCGCTCGGCACGGCGCGCATCGTCGAGGAGCCGCTCGCCATCTCCGATCGCGTCTGCGCGGTTGCGATCGACGTGGAGTCGATCCAGGACCACGACCAGCCGCGGTTCACGGTCGAGGAGGGCGTGCGCTGGCGCTGGACCGACGCCGAAGCGGGCGCACGCGACCGCGAGATCCGCGACCACCTGCGGCAGCTCGCGGCCGACGAAGGTGGCGCAGGACCGCGGCCGGCCGGGTGACGTCGCCGATGTGACGGACCTGCGGGGGGATCTCCAGCGCGTGCGCTACCTCGCCACCCGCGCTCCCGCCGCCCCGGTGCCTCGCCCGCGCTCGTGAAGACTGCTGTCGCGGCGGGTGGAGCCATAATGGATGCACTGGCTCCACAAGGGAGTATGTTCCTGGCATGCCGAACGTGCAGATCAAGGGCGTCCCGGACGATGTCCACAGAGTGCTCCGCTCGCGGGCTGCGGCCGCGGGGAAGTCGTTGCAGGAGTACCTGCTCGCTCGCCTCGTCGAGGACGCTCGCCAGCAGCCGCTCGACGAGGTGCTCGCGCGGGCCGGCGGACGCAGCGGAGGTTCGGTCGGGCTGGGGTGGGCCGCGGACACGCTGCACGAAGAGCGCGATGCGCGGTGATCGTCGTCGACGCCTCCGTGCTCGTCACGGCCTTGGCCGATGACCACGCCGACGGCGATCGCGCACGCGCGGCGCTCCAGGCCGCCGGAGCACTCGCCGCTCCGGAGCTGATCGACCTCGAGGTCACCTCGGTGCTGCGGCGCGCCGTCGCCGGAGGGCGGCTCGACGACCGTCGCGCGCGCCAAGCGCTCGATGATCTGGCGGCGCTGCCGCTGACGCGTGCGCCGCACCTCGCGCTACTCGACCGCGTCTGGCAGCTCCGAGCGAACGTCACGCCCTACGACGCTGCGTACGTCGCGCTGGCCGAGATCCTGGGAGCGCGACTGCTGACCGCCGACGTGCGCTTGGCCCACGCGCCGGGACCGACCTGTCAGATCGTCGTGCTCTCGTAGTTCCGTGTGACGCGACACGGCCGGGAGAACGGAACGACACGCCGTGAGAGCTCGGGCCTGGCTCACGCTACGCCGAGCCCTGCTGGAGCGCGGCGGCGATCGGCGCCACGTCGTCGAGCGCTCCCGATGCGACGGCGATGATGAGGTCGTATGCGGCGTCCTCGCTGAGGGTCAGCCGCACGCCGTTCATGCCGAGGAACGCGATCGTGCCGGCGAGTGCCAATCGCTTGTTGCCATCGACGAGCGCGTGGTTGCGGGCGAGCGAGTGCAGGAGCGCGGCCGCCTTCTCGTGCAGGCCGGAGTAGGCCTCCTCGCCGAACGCCGTCGCCCTCGGCCGCGCGGCAGCCGAGTCGAGCAGACCGCGGTCGCGGATCTCCGGCGGGAAGCCGAGGGCCCGCTCGGCGATGTGGAGCAGATCTTCGAGGCTGAGGTAGATCACTCGCCGAGCCGGCGCAGCGCTTCCGCGTACCGGGGCAGCTCCTGGTCGAGCACCTGGTCGAGGAGCTCCCGATGGCTCGACCTCTCGATGTAGTCCCGCACCGCGGTGCGGGCGACCTCCTGCATGGATCGGCCCTCGCGCTCCGCACGCTCTCGCAGCGCCTGAGTCTCCTCGTCGGTCAGCCGCAGGGTCATGGCCATGCCGTCACGGTATCAGAGGTGATACCTAGCACCCGGCGGTGCGTTGCGCGACCGGTCCGACGCAATGGGGGCGCGGGCCCTGACGCGGGGCGGGCGACGTCCGACGCGGGGCGTAGTGTCGTTTGCTGCATGAGCAAGAGCAATCGCAACTCGGGCAAGCCGTGGTCGCCGTCGGACCAGCGTGCCCTTGGCGACCTCGCTCGGCAGAACACTCCGACGCGCGTGATCGGGCTGAAGCTCGGGCGCACCGAGGGAGCCGTTCAGGCGCAGGCGTCCCGTCAGGGCGTCTCGCTGAAGCCGACGAACCAGTCGCCCTATAACCGCCGCTCGAAGTGATCGAGCGGAGCTAACGGGCGGCGCTCGGTCGCCGCCCGTTACGCACGTCTTTGCAGAGGAGACCAGTCCACGCGGCAAGTCGGGACAGTGTCCACGTCGCTCCAATCGCGTCCTCTGCGCGGCGCGATTCATGGTTCTAACGCTCGATAACGTGCGTTATGTCAACACGAACGACGACAGCGGCACAGCCCGAGATCGTGACGCGGGGCTCGCAACGCAGGGGTACTGTCCGCGCGTGGCGACAGAGCGCGAAAGGCCGGACGCACTCGGCGTGACGCTCGACGGGCGTCCGGTTGCCCATGTCGGGTCTGCCGACCGCCAGAGCGCGACGATGCGAACGCTGCGCGCGCTCGCTCCGGCGGACGGTGGCTGGCTCGCGGATCAACATGATCTGCGCGTGAGCGATCGCGAGGTCTCCGTCGAGCCGTTGCCTTAGCCGGCGCTGCTGCTCCGCAGCCGTGAGCCGCCGACGCATCGCCGGCGGCTCACGACGCGCGGGACGGCGTCAGTCGATGCAGGTGGAGATGGTCGAGGTGCGGCGGATGGTCTTGCCGCCGCGGTAGCGGGCGGTGACGACGATCTCGTAGCGGCCGGCGGTGCGGCCGACGAGGCTGGCGGTGGCCTTGAGGCGGGGGCCGTAGCGGCGGACGGTCTCGCCGTCGATGGCGACGGTGATCCGGCGCGGCGCGAGGCGCTTGCGGCGCTCGAAGGTGAACGTGACGCGCCGGGTGCTGCGGCAGGCGACCATCGGCCGCGGCGCCGGTGCCGGGGCCGCAGGCGTCGGCGGCGCCGGGGCGGCTGGCGCCGGAACGATCGGCGTGACCGGGGTCGTGGGCGGTCCGGGGTCCGGCGACGGGTCAGGGTCGGGATCCGGCGACGGCCCGGGACCCGGGTCCGGATCCGGGTCGGGAGCCGGCGGCAGCGCCTCCACCGTCGTCGTCCCCGACGCCGAGTCGTTGCTCGCGTCCGGGTCCGCCGTCGACGCCTCCCCCCGCGCCACGGTCACGAGCGGGCCGTCCGGCGCCCCCTCGTCCACCCGCAGCACGAGCGTGAACGTCGCCGTCTCCCCTGACGCCCACGCCCCGCGCGTCGCGCTGACGATCCCGCCCGCGCTGCCCGCCGACGGGACGCCGAGCGTGAACGGCTGGCCCGACCCCTGCGTGAACGACACGAACGTCGTGTTCGCCGGAAGCGCCACGAACACGGACGCGTCCGTCGCGACATCGGGCCCGGCGTTGGCGAACGTGATCCCGTACGTCACGGTGTCGCCCGCCGTCACGTCGGCCGGCGCCGTCAGCGCCGTCGAGAGGTCGGTCTCGCTGATCGTCGCCGTCGTCGCGGCGGTGTCGTTGTCGGTGTCCGGGTCTGTCGCGGTCGTCGAGACCGCCGGCGCGTTCGTGTACTCGGTCCCGCTCGGCGTCCCGCCAGGCACGCGCGCGACGATCCGGATCGTCGCGCTCGCCGCCGACGCCAGCGACGCGACCGTGCACGTCACCGTGCCGTTCGTCCCCACCGCCGGTGTCGTGCAGCTGAAGATCGGCCCGTCGGTCTGGTTGAGCGAGACGAACGTCAGGTCGCCCGGAAGCACGTCGGTCAGCGTCACGTCGGCGGCGTCCGGACCGAGGTTGCGCACCGTCACGTCGTAGGCGATGTCGGTGTCCGACGGCACCGCGTCGGGCCCCTGGACGGTGACGGCGAGGTCCGCCGACGTCCCGCCCGTGACGAACGCGGACGTCGAGGACTGGTCGTTCTCCTCCGCCGGATCGAACCCCGTGGTCGACACCACGGCCGTGTTCGTCACGAACCCCGCGGGCACGATCCCCGGGTCGGTGTGGACCACGAGCGTGAACGTCGCGGACGCCCCGTTCGCCAGCGTCGCCGAAGTGCAGCTCACCGTGCCGGGGTTGCCGGCACCGGGCGTCGTGCACGTGAACGCCGGCCCCGAGTCCTGCGTCAGCGACACGAACGTCGTGTCGGCCGGCAGGTCGTCGGTCAGCGTCACGGCGTCGCTCGCGTCCGGCCCCGCGTTGGAGACCGTGATCGTGTACGTGATGTCGGCGTCGGCCGCCGTCGTCGCCGGCCCCGACTTGTCGACGACGAGGTCGGCCGTCCCGCCCTGCGCCGCCGCGAACGACGGCGCGAGCGCGAGGACGGCCAACGCGGCGGTGAGGAGGGCGACGGCCCACCTGAGCGGGTGGCGGAGCACGGTGGTGGGCCTCATCCCGTCTGGCGCGCTACTGCTTGCCCAGGACCGTGGGCACGTCGGACGCGCCGTTGTTGACGATCACGTTCGAGCTGAACGAGCGCAGCTGCCCGCCGCCGACGCTCCGCAGCCCGAACGCGCTGTGGCCGGTGATGTAGTTCTCGGAGAGGTCGACGAGCGAGGCCGCGCCGCGCGCGTACACACCGGTGTCGTTGTCGTGGATGCCGCTGTCGAAGAGCTCGATCGCGGAGACCTGGTTCAGCGGACCCGCCGCCGACCCGCAGTCGGCGCCCGCGTTCGGCGTGGTCGCGTTCGGGCCGGTGCTCGCCGCCACCACCCCGCACGTGTTCTCGGCGATCAGGCTTCGTCTCACCACCGTCACCGCGAACGGGCTCGTCGCGATCGACGGGCCGTTGAAGATCCCGACGCCGTTGTTGTAGACGTGCGAATCGGTGATCGTGACGCGCGTGGAGCTGGCCGCGTTCGGCACCACCGCGATCCCCGCCTGCATCCGGCTGATGTCCGTCCGGCGGATCTGGACGGCCCGCGCCTGCAGGACCTTGATCCCCACGAGCGAGGTCGGCGCGCCGGTGCCCGCGCCGTGGATGTCGAGCCCGTCGAGGACGACCTTGTCGGTGGGAGCCGCGTTGACGACGATCCCGTTCGTCCCGGACGCGAGGATGCCGGCCTCGACCTGCGACCGGATCGTCAACGACTTGTTGATGTTCACCGGGCCGAAGGCGCCGGGGTCGATCGCGTTCATCTCGCCGCCCGCCGCGGTCTTGGAGATCGCGCCGGCGAACGTCCGGCACGGCGCCGTGCGGCTGCACGGGTTGGCGTCGTCGCCGACGCCGGACACCCACGTCCGCGTGGCCTGGCCGAACGCGGTGCTCGGGAGGACGAGCAGCAGCAACGCGAGGGCGGGCGCGACGAGGACGGCCCGACGAGGCTGGGGGATCATGGCCGCACGGTACCCCGGATTCGTGCGTGATGATGCGTGGTCGGGTGCAGCCGGTCAGCGAACTTGGCGCGCGGTCCACCGGAGCGTGCGTGTGCCGCATCGGGCCACCCGCACGCGGACCGTCCCGCGCGCGCTCTTCGCCGTCGTCGAGAAGCGGCCGGTGAGCGTGACCGAGCCGTTCGCGCCGTCCTCGTCGTCCGCGTACGTGAAGCCGGCTCGGCCGCGGAACGCGAGCGCGTAGCCGCGGCGCGTGCGCTTCAGCGCGACGCCGTTGAGCGCGGCGCGCGCCGTCGTCGTCCCGCAGCGGACCGAGAACGCGACGAGGTCCAGGCCGCTCGTGCCGACGGTGAGCTCGACCTTGCCGGGCGAGCCGGTGTACGTCGTCCCCGCGCGCGGCTTGCGGACCTCGGCGGCGGCGGCCGGCCCGGCGGCGACGCTCAGGGCGAGGCCGAGGAGGACGAGCAGCGGAAGGATCCCTCGCACGGCGCGGCAGGCTACCGCCCCGGGCGCCCGCTCAGCTCCGCAGCCGCGCGTTGAGCCGCGCGGCCTGGCGCGTCAGGTGGTCGCGCTCCGGGACGTTCGGCGCCGACCGGGCCGCCTCCACGTAGAGCCGCGCCGCGGTGGCCTCCTCCCCCGCGCGCTCGTGCAGGTACGCGGCCACGGCGGCATGCCGGGGCAGGGCCGGGTCGAGCTCGCGCAGCGCCGCCAGGCCCGCCCGCGCCCCGTCGGCCTCCCCCACCGCGACCGCCCGGTTGAGCCGCGCGACCGGGCTGCCGGTGAGCGCCACCAGCTCGTCGTACCACTCGACGATCTGCACCCAGTCGGTCTCCTCGGCGCGCCGCGCGTCGGCGTGGAGCGCCGCGATCGCCGCCTGCGCCTGGAACTCCCCCAGCCGGTCGCGGGCCAGCGCGGCCTGGAGGATCTCGACGCCCTCGGCGATCGTCCGCGTGTCCCACAGCGCGCGGTCCTGCTCGGCGAGCGGCACGAGCCGGCCGTCAGCGGTGGTCCGCGCCGGGCGCCGCGCGTGGTGGAGGAGCATGAGCGCGAGCAGGCCCGCGACCTCCTCGTGGCTGGTGTGCCGCGCGAGCTGGCGGGTGAGCCGGATCGCCTCGGCGGAGAGGTCGACGTCGCCGGAGTAGCCCTCGTTGAAGACGAGGTAGAGCACGCGGAGCACGGTCGCGACGTCGCCCGGCTGGTCGAACCGGACGCCCGCGACGGTCCGCTTGGCGCGGCTGATCCGCTGCGCCATGGTGGCCTCCGGGACGAGATAGGCCTGCGCGATCTGCCGCGTCGTCAGGCCGCCGACCGCGCGGAGGGTGAGCGCGACGGCCGACGCCGGCGTCAGCGACGGGTGCGCGCAGAGGACGTAGAGCTGCAGCGTGTCGTCGACGTCCGCGCCGGCGCGGATCTCCCCCACGGGCGCCGTCTCCGCCACCTCCTCCTCCCTCCGCCGCCGCGCGCCCTCGGCCCGCGCCGCGTCGAGGAACCGCCGCCACGCGACCGTCACGAGCCACCCCTTCGGGTCCCGCGGCGGATCGTCCGGCCACACCCGCCACGCCTCGACCAGCGCCTCCTGCACCGCGTCCTCGGCCGCCGCGAAGCTCGCGCCGCGGCGGACGAGGATGCCGATCACCGCGGGCACGAGCTCCCGCAGCAGCGGCTCGTTCACTCGGTGGCGGTGGCCGTCGCCGTGACGCCGTAGAAGGGGCGGAGCTCGAGCCACTCGTGGATCGGCTTCCCGCCCGCCCCGGGCGCCGCCGACAGCTCACCGGCCAGCTCGATCGCCCGATCGTAGGTGTCGACGTCGATGATCATCCAGCCCGCGATGAGGTCCTTCGTCTCCGCGAACGGGCCGTCCGTCACCGGCGGGCGCCCCTCGCCGTCGTAGCGGACGAACATCCCCTCCGGCGCGAGCGCCTGGCCGTCGACGTACTCGCCGGTCTCCCGCAGCCGGTTGGCGAAGTCGCGCATGTACTGCATGTGCGCGTCGACCTCGTCCGGCTCCCACTGGTCCATCGGGACGTTGTTGACCGCCGCCGGGGCGCCGCGGTAGTGCTTGAGCAGCAGGTACTTGGCCATGGTTCTCTCCTTGGTGCGATCCGGCCCATTGTGGCCGAGTTCACCCCAAGGACGGAGCCGCGTCCGCGTTCTCGACATCGCCCGCGAAATCCGCGCCGCGGGCCGCTCCGGGCGCCCCGCCGAGCGCCTCCGCGACGGCGTCGGCGACGTCGGCCTCGAACGGCCCGATGGCCGTGGCCTCGTCCGCGTCGCCGATGCGGAAGCGCAGCATCGCGTCGCCGTCCTCGTCGATGAACGAGGCGACGTCGGAGAGCCGCGCGCGTGCCGTCTCGCGGCGGAGGTCGCTGTCGCCCTCGCCCCCGCGCCCGACGTAGTGGAGGATCACCCGCCGGTCGGTGACGGCGAAGAGAGCGGGCCCGTCGCGGTCCTCGAGCTCGGCGAGCCGCAGGAGCTCCTCGTCCTCCTGCAGGTCGCGGCTGACCCGGTTCCCGCGGAGCGCGAACGGCTCGTCGGCCATGCCGACGCGGAAGGCGATCGTCGCCTGGAGCGGCCCGGGGCCGGCGCCCACCAGACGGGGATCCCGTCCACTGCATCCTTGCGAAGCGGTTCCATGCTCGCCCCGCTACCCGGTCACGGCCGTCTCGCGCGCGCGTGCGGCGCGCGCGACGCGACGTTTGCCCGGGGCGGCGCGGGAAAGGAGAGGAGGATGCGGATCCGAGCAGTCCCCCTTGTCGCGGTGCTCGCGTTCGGCGCGTCCGTGGGCGCGTGCGGCGGCGACGGCGACGACGGCCCGCCCGCCGCCGCGGCGACGACCACGGCGACCACTGCGGCGCCGGCGGGCCGCGCCAACGACTGCCCGATGAGCGCGGACGACGCGCTGGCGCTCCACCGGCTCCTCGACGACGCGCCCGAGCGCAAGGGCTCGTCGGTGCTCCTCCTCCAGCAGGCGTCGCGCGGGCGCGACGACGGCTTCAGCCGCACCGACGAGAGCCCGGTTCCGCGCCGGCACGTCTTCGTCCTCGTCAACACCGACCAGGACGCGGTGCTGGGGCTCGTCGGCCGCTCGGGCGACCGGCGCGTGTCGCTGACCGCCGCGCGCGGCTGCGGCGCGTTCGCCAGCCAGCCGGACGAGGGTCCCGCGCGGGTGACGTTCACGAGCGACGGGAAGGTCGTCTCGCGCACGCAGTCCGGCGGCTGAAGGAGGGTCACAGGCCGCCAGCGGACTCCGTCAGCCGCACGTGCGGGGCGAAGGCGGCGACCGCCTCGCGCAGGCGCACGGGATCCAGCCCCGGGACGGTGTGGCGCAGCGCGTCGGGGATCGGCCCCTCGGGCGCGCCCGGCGTGTGGACGATGCCCTGGACGCCGGCGGGGAGCGGCGCGCCGGGGCGCAGGCGGACGGCGACCTCCGGCGGGCCGCCCGACAGCGGGGCGGCGACGAGCACCTCGTCCACCGACGACCACGGCGCGTCCGCGAACGCGACCCCACCGCCGCCGGGCCGGGTGCGCGTGCCGAGCGGGAAGCGGATGCCGTCCGGGCCGGCCCGGAACCGCTCGGTCACCCGCCACGTGCGCACGAGGATCACGAGCACGACGAGCGCGACGAGCCAGACGGGCGGGTCGAGGTCGGTCAGGGCGATGAAGGCGGCGAGGAACGCGAGCCAGGCGACCGCCGCGAGGACCGTCCAGCCGGGGCGCCGGACGACGTACGGCTTCACCGCGTGAGCGCCCAGACGGCGATGACGGTCCCGAGCAGGCCGAAGACGAGGAAGACGCCGCCGATCACGCCGAAGACCGCGTGGACGAGCGTGCCGTCCGCGCGGAACCCCTCGAGCCGGATCGACGTCGGCCGGTCCGGGTCGTAGAGGACGGTGACGTGCTGGCCGGCCTGCGCGGCGGGCGGCGAGGTCCCGACCGCCGTCTCGGCCTCCACCTCCCGCCCGTCCGGCAGCGTGAACCGCACGACCGGGAAGTAGAGGACGGTCGGGTCGCCGACGGTGCCCATCACCTGCGACCGCACCGACGTGCAGACGCCAGACGCCCGCGCGGCCCGCGCCTTGAACCCCTGCACCGCCCGGCGCTGGTGGATCGAGAACCACAGGGCCAGCGCGCCCAGCAGCGCGAACCCGACCGGGACGAGGGCGAAGATCTTTAGCTCGGACACCGGACACCCATGTTCCCAGCAGGCCCGCCGCCCGAACCTGCTCGGCCCGGGCGGCGGTGGCGTGCTGCCCGCTCAGTGTGTCTTGCGCAGCGCGACCGGCGTCACGACGCGGCGGATCTTGCCGCCCGCCGGGGTCAGCGTCACGGTGGCGCGGAGCGAGCGGATGGTGCGGACGCCGCGGGCGAGCGTGATGCGGCAGGTCGCCTTGCCGCCCGCCTTGACCTTCGCCGTGCAGCCGCCGGCCTTGCGGCCCGTCCGCGACCGCAGGGCGACGCTCATCCGGCCCGGCTTCGCGCCGCGGACCGCGACCGTCACCCGGTTTCCGCTCCGCACCGCCTGCACCGCGGGCGCAGCGGCGCCCGAGAGCGCGGCGTCAGCGGCGGCGTCGGAAGGAGCGGACGCGCGGGTGGCCGAGCTCTTCGGCGCCGCCTCCCCC
>Ga0196960_10000394_pt1 | contig 15890 bp, 14 predicted proteins | sample S3v_5metaG_FD_183187 | JGI IMG/M metagenome (GOLD analysis project Ga0196960, IMG submission 183187) | Soil microbial communities from Anza Borrego desert, Southern California, United States - S3+v_5 | ecosystem: Environmental > Terrestrial > Soil > Desert | place: USA: California | collected... | reverse complement strand
TCGGAGCCGGGGTGGTCGGAGCCGGGGCAGCCGGAGCCGGGGTGGTCGGAGCCGGGGTGGTCGGAGCCGGGGTGGTCGGAGCCGGGGTGGTCGGAGCCGGGGTGGTCGAAGTCGGGGCAGCCGGAGCCGGGGTGGTCGGGACAGGTGACGGCGAGACAGGTGACAGTGGGGCAGGCGATGGCTCCGCATGCTCCCGGTCCGCCGCGAGTGCGAGCACCACGTCGTCGCCGTGCCGCAGCTCGTCCGGGATCCACCGGTGCCCGTCGACCGCCTTCAGCGGCGACATCGCCTCGCGTATCCCGGTGACGATCCGGGTGAAGGTGACCGGCTCCCCCTCGCCCGCGGTGAGCAGCCGGTGGAGGGCGGCGGTGAACTCCGTACCGGTACGGGGATCACCGGGCGGGATCTCCACCCCGCGCTCCGCCGCCGTGAGCAGGGCGAAATTCTGCTCTGTAGCCGGGCTGAAGGCCGCGAGGGCGTTACCGGCGAAACAGCAGTCGAGGATGACGACGACCCAGTCGGCGTGGGAACTGCGCAGCTCGGGCATGACGTCGTCACGCCAGGACAGGGTGCCGAGGAAGGAGTGGTGCTGGTCCCTGAGCACCGCTGAGTCGGTGAACATCAGGTTGAGGTCGCTGCCGTCGGGGCGCACGATGCCGTGCCCGGCGAAGTAGACGACCAGCAGCCCGGTCACCTCCTTGCGGGCAGCGGTCAGCACGGCGCGCACCCGGAGCGGATCGACGCCGGCCGCCGGATCTCCGCCCGTGGGGACCACGACGAGGTCCTCCGGGCCGAGCACCCCGGTGCGGTCGGCGGTCAGGGCCTCGCGCATGAGGCGGAGGTTCGTGGTGACGGCCGGAAGGTCGTTCCGATTGCCCGCGTAGTGCTCGACCCCGATGAGCACGGCTCTGTGCCGCTTGGCCCTGTTCTCCTCGCCGCGCGCGTTGTACGGCGGCATGGCTGCTAGACCTCTCCGGGCTCGTCGCCGCCGCCCGCTCGGTCGTCCCCACGGGAGCCGGAACCCGCGTCCGGCCCCCTGCCCCGGCCGGGTCCGGGCTCAAACCCGGGGCCGGGCCCGGATGCGGACCCGGGCCCGGAGCCGGCTCCGGGTTCGGAACCGGGTCCGGTGTCCCGCCTGAGGTCGGAGCCCGGGCCTTCGGTCGGCCCTTCCAGCGTGACGCGGGGCGCCTCATCAGGATCGGCGAACCTCCGCCGGTTGCGCAGCCAGGTCTCCACGGACCGCCAGGCGTTCTCGGCCACGGAGCGCGCCAGCTCGACGGACACGACCAGGATGATGTCCTGGATCAGCTCCCCGCCCATCGCCTCGACCTGCGTGAACGAGTCCTTGCGCTGGAGTCCGAGCTCGTTCCGCTTCAGCGCGTCCTCGATGACCGGCGCCTTCTTGAGCCAGGTGTGCAGGGCCTGGAGGTCGTCGCGCCGGGTGTGCGTCCCGGTGAGGCTGATGCGTAACTCGACCGTCTCCCGTCCCTGATCCTGCCCGTCCGTGTTCGCCCCGTCTGCCACGCCTGCCCCTATCAGCCCATCGACCCCGTCACCCTCGTCATACGAGGGGCGGGTCCCCGAACACAGAAGTATTTCACGGGCGTTGACACGAGACACCCCTTTGTTCGCCTACAACTGAAGCCCGTTGTGCGCCCACCGATCACTTCTGCGCCCTCCGGCAGTCATAAGCCCTGAGAGACGCGCGAGCACCTCGTGGTGCTCGCCACGACCGGACTCAGGGACGGGATACGCGACATGACCGAAGCGGCAGTGAAGGGCCCGGCGAGCTACTTCCCCTCGATCGAGAAGAAGTACGGCCGCCCGGCCGCCGAGTGGAAGGACCTCATCCGGTCCTCGCCCCTGACCAGGCACATGGAGCTCGTCGCCTGGCTCAGGACCGAACACGGCCTGGGGCACGGCCACGCCAACGCACTGGTCACGCACACACTCTCCGAGGACGTGTAGGGGCCCTCCGAGGACGAGCGGCACCCGCCTCAGGCCCCTCCCCCGGGGATCACCTGCTCCGACCAGACGGTCTTGCCCTCGGCGGCGTACCGGGTGCCCCACAGCGTGGCGAGCTGGGAGATGATGAAGAGCCCCCGCCCGCCCTCGTCGACCGTCCCGGCGTACTTCATGTACGGGGCGGTGGTGCTGCCGTCCCGGATCTCGCAGGTCAGCCCCCGGTCGAGGATGAGGCGCAGCTTCACCGGCGGGCGGCCGTACCGCACGGCGTTGGTCACCAGTTCGCTGACGATCAGCTCGGTGGCGTCGCCCGTGTCGCCCTCCAGGTGCCAGTCCGCCAGCGTCTTGGACGTGAGGCGGCGTGCGGTCGCCGGAGCCGTCTTGTCGTAGGGGAGCTCCCACGCGGCGTAACGGTCCGCGGGCATGGCGTGGGTCCGGGCCAGCAGCACGGCGGAGCCCCGGAGGTCGGGGCTGTCCGGCAGGGTGTAGGCGATCGCGTCGCACAGGTCGCGCATCGGCCGGTCCGTGGGCGTGAGCGCCTGGCGCAGCGCGCCCGAGGAGGGCTGGGCGTGGCCGCGCAGCGCGTTGCAGTGGAGCACGATCAGGCTGCCCTCCCGGAGCGGGACGGAGACCGCCGCGACCGGGGACCGGTCCGCCGTCCCCAGCGGCGGCCCCACGGGCAGGCCGACGACGAAGGCGTCACCGCCCGGTTCGATGACGAGGGGGGCGGGGTGGCCCGCGGAGGCCACGGTGCACGTCTCGGTGAACGGGTCGTACACGGCGTACGCGCATGTCGCGGCCAGTGGTTCCTGGTGCAGCGGGTCGCTCTTCGGCAGCTGGGCGCGTTCCTCCGCGAGCCGCGCTGCCGTGTCGTACAGGCGCGCGAGCAGTTCGTCGGGCTCCAGGTCCAGTGCGGCGAGGGCATGGACGACGGTGCGCAGCTGCCCCATGGTGGTGGCCGCGTGGATACCGCGCTCGAACACCTCCCCGATGACGAGGGCCGTACGGGCCCCGGACAGGGCGATCGTGTCGAACCAGCTGCCGGCGTCCCCGCCGGGCAGCAGCAGGTGGTCCGTCTCGACGGCGGGCTGGGGCGCGGGGCTCTGCGGCAGCAGCCGGCGCTGGAGAGCACTGGCGATGGTGTACTCGTGCACGTAGCGGCGGGCGTTGTCGATACCGAGAGCGGTCCGGGACGCCATCGCCGCCGCCACGGGGACGTCCTCCTCGGTGAAGGGCTCGGAGCCCCCGCACCGGTAGAGGCTCACCAGCCCGAGGACCGCCCCGCGCAGCGTCAGCGGCGCCACCAGCAGCGTGTGCGCGCCGACCTTCCGGATGGAGCCCACGCGTGCGGCGTCGGCGTCGGCCCACGGGGCGTCCTCAAGCGGGAGGACGCGGACCCGCAGGTCGCAGAGGGCCCGCTGGTAGGGCGTTCCGGGCAGCACCGCCCGTACGTCCCCGACCGGGTGGGCGGCCTGGTCGCTGCCGCCGTACGCGGCACGCCGCAGCGGCACGTCCGGGGCGAGCGGCCCCGGCTCGGGCGTCTCACCGCGCAGGACCGCGTCGACGACCTCGACGACGCCGATGTCCGCGTAACCGGGGACCAGCGCGTCCACGAGGTCCCGGCAGGTGGCGTCGACGTCAAGCGTCCGGCCCACGCTCTCGCGGACCGCGGCGAGCGCCGTGTCCCGGCCCCGGCGCCGGGCCTGCTCGCTGACATCGGCGACGGAGACGGCGACCCCCAGGACCGTGCCGTCGTCGCTCTGCCGCGTCCCGCGCCCCTCCTGGAGCCGGAACGCCGTCAGGGCGAGGGTGCGCCGTCCGCCGGGTGCGCCGCCGGGGTGTGCGTGGAACGGCCGCTCGGCACCGGGCACACCGGTGCGCAGGACCTCCCGCACGAAGGCCTCCACCCGCTCCGGCTCCTCGAAGGCGTACACGTCGCGGAACGGCCGCCCGCGCAGCCGCTCGGTCTCGTCCGCGTCGGAGTCGGCGCAGGGGTCGCTGATCCGCAGGAGGCGGAGCTCCGGGTCGAGCACATGGACGCGTACGCGTGCCTGCGTGAACATCACGTCCAGCAGGGCCGTCCCGACGACGTCACCGCCCTCGTCGGCCGTCCGGACGGCCCAGCCCGCCCCGGCCAGCGGCTCCAGCCGCAGCCCGGCGGGCGCCTCGTCGCCCCCGGCCACCCGTACGGCACCGCCCGCCTCCGCCCCCGGGGCCTCCCGGGCCAGTACGTCCATCAGCCGCAGGCCCAGCGCATCGGCGGTGGCCGTGCCGTAGCGCCGCTCGGCCGCCCGGCTCCACCCGGTGACCAGCCCCGCGCCGTCCACGACCATCAGGGGCGCATCAGCCATGAGCCCAGCTCCTTCGCCCCCGCACGGGGACCCAGGACCGGACCTCCGCACACGTGGACACGTACGCAATCAGCATCGGCCCCAGGTCCGCCGCCCGCTACCGGAGCGGGTGCGGCCCCGACCCCGGCCCCCGACCCCGGCCCCTGGCCCCGGCCCCCGGCCTGGCGGGCCGGTGTGTCGGTGGCGCCGCATAGCCTGCGGCCATGGACGACACGGGCGGGACCGACCGCAGCTTCCCCACAGCCCTTGCCGAGGTGGCCGGGGTCGACTTCCACGACGACCACTACCTCACCGTCGACGAGGACGGGGACGGGGACCACCGCTTCGACTTCGAGCCGGCCCCGGACTTCAAGTCCGCGGAGTGGACGGCCGAGTTGTTCCGGAGCTGGACGGGCAGCCCCGAGGCAGACGGCAGGGATTACCTCGTCTTCGGCCAGGACGGCGCGGGCGGCCAGGCCATGATCTGGCGCTGCCGGCCCGGCATCCCCCTCGCCGACCGGCCGATCGTGTTCCTGGGCTCGGAGGGCGAGTGCGGCGTGGTGGCGGGCAGCCTCTCCGACTTCCTGTGGGTCCTGGCCGACGGCTACGGCCCGAGGGAGGCCGCCCTTGCCACGGATCTCGACTCCCACCCCTACGAGCCCCTGATCCGGCTCGCCGAACGCCACGCGACGACACCGCGCCGGACGGCGAGGGAGATCGTCACGGAGACCCGGGCGGAGTTCCCCGCCTTCCAGGAGGACATCTACGCGCTGTGCCGGTGAACCCGGGGCGGCCGGGCGGAGCGGGGTGAGCGTGGACGGCGTGGGGCGCTGGTGGAGGGGGGCAGGAGAGGCGTGCTTGAGCGCCACCAAAAAAATCCAGGTCAGTGCCTCTTGATACAACTGCACTTGTAAGTGACGCGATGAGGGGGACTCGGCGATGCCCAGCGACTTTTCAGATACTGCCCCAGTGGTCGGGCTCTACGAAACGCTCATCACGCACCGCCTCGCAGAGCGGATGAAGCAGCTCGATGTAACGGGTTGGCGATCCATCGACGCACCCGTCGGGCCTGAATCTGCACCCCACGTCCTTGCCCGCCACATCGGTGACACGGTGCGGCAGGTCCTTCAAGGGCTCTCCCCTACGGAGCAAGTGCTCGCGGCCAATCACATCTTGGAGTCCCTCAACACCATCGAGGGAGCAACACAGTGGATCGATCTCGTTACGGACGGGCCCCGCCAACTGCTCTCTGTTGCCGAGCAGGAAGCTCCCGGTGTCTACGCCATCCGTCCGGCGACTCCGCTCTCCGATACAGCTCTCATCACCAATTCGCCAGAGGATCCAAGCCTCGGCTTTGAGCTTCGTGCCGAGCTGGCCACGGCCGACCGTGTTGATCTCCTCTGCGCCTTCGTGAAGTGGCACGGTCTTCGCGTTCTCGAAGAGTCCCTCGCCTCGGCACACGCTCGCGGTGTCCCCATCCGGGTCCTGACCACCACATACATCGGTGCCACAGAACGGCGCGCGTTGGATCGTCTCGTTCGGGATTTCGGGGCGGAGGTCAAGGTCAACTATGAGCTTCGCTCCACCCGTCTACACGCTAAGGCGTGGCTCTTCCGGAGGGCGAGCGGCTTCGACACAGCTTACGTAGGCAGCTCCAACCTGTCCAAGGCCGCGCTCCTCGATGGGCTCGAATGGAACGTACGGCTCTCCTCCGTCGCTACGCCGTCTGTGCTCCGCAAGTTCGAGGCCACCTTTGACTCCTATTGGAGCGAGCAGGCGTTTGAGCCCTACGACCCCGATGTCGACGCGCAGCGGCTCGATGAGGCCCTGTCCCACGCTGGTGGTTCTCATGTGCAGGACCGCAAGGTGATCACTCTCTCCGGCCTAGAAGTTCGCCCCTACCCGCATCAGCGCGACATGCTCGAACGCCTTGAGGTCGAGCGAACGGTGCATGACCGCCACCGCAACCTGCTTGTGGCCGCGACTGGTACGGGTAAAACGGTGATGGCCGCTCTGGATTTCAAGCGTCTACGCCAGACGCTCGGCAGGGATCCCCGACTCCTCTTCGTGGCCCATCGCAAGGAAATCCTCGAACAGTCCCTGCGGGTCTACCAGAACGTGCTGATTGACGCGAACTTCGGTGAGCTGTTCTACGCTGGTGAGATCCCAGACCACTGGACTCATGTCTTCGCCAGCGTCCAGTCCCTAAACGCACGTACGCTGGACCGCTTCAGCCCTGACTACTTTGACGTCATCGTGATCGATGAGTTCCATCACGGTACATCACCCACGTATCGCAAACTCCTGGATCACTTCGCACCACAGGAGTTGCTCGGCCTCACGGCAACACCCGAGCGCATGGACGGCCTGAACGTACAGGATGAGTTTTTCGATGGTCGGATCGCCGCCGAAATGCGGCTTTGGGAAGCATTGGAAAATGAGCTTCTCAGTCCCTTCCATTACTTTGGCATCACCGACAACACCGACATGAGTGCGGTTGCCTGGAAGCGTGGGGCATACGACTCGATAGCTCTCAGCAACTTGTTCACTGGTAACGACGCACGCGCCCGTCTCGTCCTACAGGCAGTGGTCGACAAGGTGACAGACCCTGGGGCCATGCGTGCTCTGGGCTTCTGCGTCTCGGTGGCACACGCCCATTTCATGGCCAACTTCTTCCAACGTGCCGGGCTCAACGCTCGCGCTCTCTCCGGCGAGACCCCCCGCCATGAGAGGAAGGAAGCCCTTGACGACCTGCGAGTTGGCACTCTCCAGGTGATCTTCTCGGTGGATCTGTTCAATGAAGGGCTCGACATCCCCGATGTTGATACGTTGCTCCTGCTGCGCCCTACCTCAAGCGCCACTGTCTTCCTTCAGCAGCTGGGTCGGGGACTTCGTCGCACCGAAGACAAAGCCGTGCTCACGGTCCTGGACTTCATCGGACAGCACCGCAAGGAGTTCCGCTTTGAGGCGCAATTTCGCGCACTGACAAATCTGACGCGGAATCGCCTTCTCACGAACATCGAGCAGGGCTTTCCTCAGTTGCCCTCCGGCTGTCAGATCGTCCTTGAGGCAAAAGCCAAGGATCTGATCATTGACAACATCCGCAACCAGATCGGCGTCAATGTCACTCAACTGGCTCGAGAAGTAGCCGAATACGCAGAACCGCGCCTCACTGACTACCTCAGGGAAAGCGGCCGGGACCTCAAAGAGCTCTACCGAGGTAATGGAAACTCCTGGACCGGCTTGCTGCGTCGGGCAAAGCTCCTAGACAGCAACGGGCCTGACGGTGAAGCGGAACTCCTGAAGCGAGTCTCGGCCTTCTTGCACGTGGATGACCCGCTACGCGTTGCCGCGTACAGCAAAATCCTGACCGACGACGCCCCGGTCTATGACCAGCTCTCCGAGCAAGAGCAGGCGTATGCTCGCATGTTCTTTTTCTCACTTTGGCCGCTGGGCGGCGGCTTCTCCAGCTACCAGGAGGGCTTCGCCACTCTTGGCCCTCAGAAGGCCTTTCGCGACGAGCTCCACCAGGTACTCGCACACGTCCTCGAGCAGGCGGACCACGTTCCGCTGCCTCTCCTCGGCACCCACGCCAGTCTGCCCATGACGGTGCACGCCTCGTACAGTCGCGAGGAGATCCTTCCCGCTCTCGGCCAGTCCGCCGTGGGCGGCTTCATGCCCGGCCATTTCCGCGAGGGCGTGAAGTGGTGTGAGGGCATCCAGACGGATGCCCTCCTCATCACCCTTGAGAAGGACGAGAAGGACTTCTCCCCGGAGACTCGCTACAAGGATTACGCTCGCAACGACTCGTTGTTTCACTGGGAGTCCCAGAACCAGACCTCGGAGTCTTCTCCCACGGGCATCCGCTACCAGACACATAAGGAGCGGGGAACTCACGTCCTGCTGTTCGTACGTCGCTACAAGAAGACGGACATCGGGGGCCCTCAGCCCTGGATGCTGCTAGGTCCCGCCGAATATGTCGAGCACAAGGGCAGCAAGCCCATGGGAATCGTATGGAAACTCCACCATCAGATCCCCGCCGACGTGCTAACTTATTCAGCAATCGCTGCCGGTTAACAAGAGTTCTTCGATAGAACCGATACCGTCACCCCGCGATGCCCCAAAATCGGCGATGGGCACGGACAAACCGCTGCTGTATGCGGTGCTGCTCCACAGTCCTCAGGGGCACGAAACGCCGGCTGGCCTCGGTTGCGTATCGATCTACAACATGCAAGTCGTCGGTGATATAGAGGGCACCTCGATCTAGCCGGATGTGACAATTGGGACACAGGCACAGGACACTTCCGTCGACATCCGGCCCCCCGTCCACCCCACCCAAGGCATGTATATGAGCCCCCTCCGCATAGCTTTTACCATCAGGTCCAACCGCTATGGCGAGACCACATATTTGACAGGCGTATTTGTGTAGCCTCTTCACCCGTCGAGCTACGGCCGTATCGCGGATGATGCGGTCGACCGTGGACGTGCACCTCCGGACGGACGCCTCACCTCCGCCACACTCCTCCCTCACACCCCCATCCTGCTGATGCAAGCTGAGCACGTCCCGAACTTGCTGCTCAAGTGAGGTTAGCTCCTGCGCCCGTTCATCAAGACGGCGCAACCTAAAGCGGCAAATTTGGAACCCTTCCTTTCCTTTCTCGTTCCACTCTTCAAGCACTTCATACAAACCGTCGTATCGATAACCAGAGACTGGCGAGTAGTCAACCTCGCCTTGATATCCGCGAATGACACGCACACACCTCCCCTGGATCCGACTCATTCGAAGACTGGAATTTCCACGATTCTCCCAATCCTGATCTTTGATCTGCTTCTTAGAATTTCTCCCTCTACCCCCCGCACCCGTATAGATAATTTCGTGCCATTTATCCAAATCGTCCGCATAGCCATTACTCAGCACTATTGCATCAGCAACCCGTACCTTCTCATCGTCGAGCCCCCAAGAAATGCCAGCTTCAGTCTCCTTGGTTAGGCCCGCAGCTTTCACAGCCTCCCTCGACTCGAAATGCGTTCCAGGGAGAACCTCGTTCACGTGACCAAAAACAGCTTTGTACGCAGCCATGCGAACATGTTGTCGAACAAAATCAGTCTTTGATCGCGTGAGGCAGCACACCCACGCGTCTGTCTGAAAATGCATGAATTTTTGCCAGAAACATAGAGGAGCAGCCGTCGCCATCCATCGTCACCGGTGGGGCGAGCTCAGCAGGCTCGACCTTCAGCCCTGTGTCTCACTCATAGCCGCTTCAATTCAACGCGCTACCCGCCACAAAGTGCACCACCCGTCTCACGCTCAAACCGTTCTTGCGCCCGGTCGAGAGCCGCATCCGGGTCGCAGCCGTGAGCCGTTAGCCAGTGCAGGAGGTCCGAGATCACGTCGATCACCGTTTCCTCTCCACTTCCTACGCTCAACCGCGTCCGCCACACGACTTCAGATTTCATACCCGCACCCCATAGCCCCAGGAGCGCCTCAGCCCGCGTCACTTGGGGGACGGCAAGGTGATCACTCGAGGATCGGAGGCCCGTAGGGAGCTCACACCACGTCACTTTGGAACTGCCGCAGAGAATGACGCCCCACCGCTCAGCGATGCTGTCAACCATGAGCATCCCCCGCCCTCCCTCCGCCCCTGTCGTCGCCCTGACTACCCTCGGCAGAGCCCGCGTTTCAGGATCGTGAACTTCCAGACGAAGCCAGCCCTCATTCATCGAGACAGCCAGACGTGTCGGCGTGCCGGATCCGACGTGAGCGATGACGTTCGCGACGAGTTCCGTCACACAGATCTGCGCATCATGAACCAATCCCGGAAGCCCCCAGAGTTCCAGGTGTTTCCTTAGGGCGCGGCGCAGGCTTGCAAGTTCCGCCACCTCCGCGGCGAAGGACAGGTCCCATCCCTCCCGCGCAACATTGAAGCGACATCCGTTCACATCGACCACCACTCCCCGCATCCACTTGATCACCATGTGTGCTCAGAGGTCTACAGATTGGCAGTGAAACTCTCGTAATGGAACTCTCATTTCAAGGAGAGTGGGGTGTTTCTACCGACACGCGCCCCCCGCGTGCGCCACCTTGCCGACGGTGTCCCACAACCTGCACTCTCTGGAGATCAAGGAAGGGCAGCAGCCATGACAGCCGGTCCAACTACTCGCAGACGCCAACTGGGGGTCGAGCTTCGCCGCCTTCGGGAACGGAAGGGGATGACCTTGGAGGACGCAGGCTCCCGCGTCGGCATCTCCAAGGCCACGCTTAGCCGATACGAGACGAAGGAAGGGTCGGTCAAATGGCCAGCAGTTGACGCCCTCTGCCACGAGTACGGCGCCTCACAGGAGGAGCGCTCTTGGCTGATCGAGCTTGCCAAAGGATCTCGGATCCAAGGGTGGTGGCGCTCCCTTGCGGACCCGATTCCTGAGTCGATGAGTCTCATGCTGACACTCGAAGACGAAGTCATCAGCGAGGACCACTACGCCTGCATGTACGTACCCGGCCTCCTCCAGACAAGGGCGTACGCGGAGGCGGTGCACAGAGCATCCGAGATGAGGTGCACCGACCAAGAGATCGACCGCATGGTCGACATCCGCATGAAGCGGCAAGAGCTCCTCACGCGTGACAACCCACCGCACATCTGGGCCGTGATCGACGAGGCAGTGGTCCGACGGATGGTTGGTGGGCCTGACGTCATGCGTGCACAGTTGTGGCACCTGGCCGCTCAGTCAGTGGAGCCGCACATCACCGTCCAGATACTCCCGTTCACCGCTGGAGCGCATGCAGCTGCGGTCGGAAGCTTCGTCATCCTGGGCAACTCGGAACCGGATCTCGATGTCGTTTACGTGGACCTCATCGGTGGTGGGCTCTTCATGGAGAAGCCTCAGGAACTGACGCGCTATAAGTTGGCGTTCGACTATTTGCGCGCCCAGGCGTTGGACATCAACTCATCGGCAGCGCTGCTGAATCGGATCTGCGAGGAGCTGTGATGGAACGCCAAGAGGACCGATGGTTCAAGTCGTCGTACAGCGGCGGCAGCGGCACCGAGTGTGTCGAGGTCGCTGACCTGCACGAGGTGGTCGGCGTGCGCGACTCGAAGCGGCCAGGCGGTCCCCACATCGCCGTTCAGCACATGGCGTGGGTCAGCTTTGTCAAGGAACTTCGCTGCCCCACCTTGCAACCGAGGGCGTAACGCCGGTAGCTGGGTGCGTCGCCGGTGTGAGGTTGAGAAGTGAGAGCGATCCGATCCATAGGGGGGGTGTATCCGTTCCCTCCTCATGAGGTCGCACCCTCCTGATGCCCAGATGGTTCACCGACGAGCGACACAACCCTGAGACGCCTCTTACTGATCGTTTCAGAATGAGGTCCGGAGTTGTCTCAAGCAGATGATGCTGCAGGCGAGTTGGAGTAGTCCGAGGTGAAGGTCGGCTCGAATCTCGTAGCGGATGCGCAGGCGCTTGAACTGGTGGAGCCAGGCGAAGGTCCGCTCGACGACCCAGCGTGTCTTGCCCAGTCCCGAGCCGTGCGGGGTGCTGCGGCGGGCGATCTTGGGGGTGATCCCACGTGCGCGGACGAGACGCCGGTACTTGTCGTAGTCGTACCCGCGATCGGCGAACAACCGCCGGGGCCGGTGGCGTGGCCGGCCTCTCAGCCCGCGAACGCGGGGTATGGCGTCCAACAGCGGCATGAGCTGGGTGACGTCGTGACGGTTTCCGCCGGTCAGAGAGACGGCGAGCGGAGTCCCGTGCCGGTCGACGATCAGGTGGTGCTTGCTGCCGGGCCGGGCCCGGTCGACCGGCGAAGGTCCGGTGTGAGCCCCCCTTTGAGAGCCCTGACGTGCGAGCCGTCGATCGCGGCGTCGTCCATCTCCAGCAGGCCCTCTCTACGCAGTTCCGCCAGGAGAACCTCATGCAGGCGGGGCCACACTCCGGCCTCGGTCCAGTCCCGCAGGCGCCGCCAGGCCGTCACCCCACTGCAACCCACCAGTTCCGCGGGAACGTCCCGCCAGCTCACACCCTTGCGCAGTACGTAAACGATGCCCCGCAGAGCAGCACGGTCATCAGCCGGCAACCGCCCGGGATACCGATGCCGTCGAGGCGGTCGAACCGGCAGCAGCGGGGCTATGCGTTCCCAGAGGTCATCAGGCACAAGATCAGCAGACACCCGCCAGATCTTGCCGACCCAGCACCCAACTGCCAAGCCACCACACCGATCTCATTCTGAAACGATCAGTTATACGCCTGGCGGTCGAGCATTCAACACTCGGCCGTCACTCTGCATCCCGAAGAGGCTCGGGAGCTGCTGCGCGCCGGCGCTGCCGTGGCCGTTGGGTGATGTGTTCGCGTCCTGCCGCTGCGCATCGCCAGACCACTCAATGTCGAAGTGGGCCTCGTCACCCCCCTCTCGGTCGATACGGAGGAGTTCGCCGGCCGTGCCGGTGCCGTTCAGTCCCGTGGCATTGTTCACGCGTCTCGGTTCTGGCTCAAAACTTTCCGTGAAGCATGCGCCGTGCGTGACAGTTGAAGGCCGCTCCTGCCGTCCGCCGGAGAGGGTGCTCCGACTGAAGGAGCCGCTGTTCCCGTCGATCGTGGCCGGGTTCGGTCAGCGCTGCGCGGGCGTCGTGTCCGCCTCGCGCTGCCCGCAGTGCGCGCAGCGCTCGCGACCGTCCCACACGGACCAGCCGAAGTCGGCCGGGGTGAGGGCGTGGCCCTCCAACTCGTTGCGAACCGCCTCACGGTAGGCCCAGACCGCGTCCAGGTAGGGGTGGTAGATGTCGTGGAACGCGGGGGTCGAAATACCGGCGCCCGCGGCGACCACCTTTCGGAGAGCGCGGAGGCGTTCGAACATCGTCTGGCCCGTGCCTGCGATCCGGGGGCTCGCGTTGAGGAAGAGGCGCTCGCGCACCTCATAGATGCGGGCGTCCGTCAGCGCCAGACGGCTTGCTTCCTCCAGGTCGCTCGCCTCGGCGCCGTTCTGGGCGAGGCGGCGCAGTTCGGTGTGTGCCGCGCCCGCCGCCGCGATGAACTCCGTGTAGACGTCCCGACGGCGCGCCTGAAGGCCACGGTGGTGTTCCTGACGGGTGCGCAAGCGGTCGGCCAGCACCGTACCCGCTATCGCGATCAGACCGCCGCCCAGTGTGGCGACCAGCGTTCCCCACTCCATACCGTGTCCCCCGATCGGTGTTCCGGAAGGGTAAGCCCCCCGGCACCGTTCCGTCCCGCAGATCATGTCCGGCGGCTGCGGCCGACCGTGCACATCTGGAGCGCAGGCCCGCGCTGGTGGTGCTCCGTACGCCGCAGTGCGACGAAGTCGTGGTCGACGTCGTCCAGGAAGAAGCACACCGTGGGTTCCTCGCCGAACTTTCCGTACGCCTCTACCTGGCCATCAGGCCGGCTGTTCGGCCAGGCCGGCTCCGTCACCGACCTCACACCCAGTCGGCCCTCCACGGAAAGTGAGCCAGAACCCAATTCCCGACAGGGCTTGTTCAACGGCTCGGGAGACGCCCGGAGCAGGCGGGGGCCATGGTCCACGGGAAGGGAAGGCATTCTGAGAGGTCGGGTGTGCTCGTTCGAACAGGGTCAGGACAGTCGGTCGGTGGGGGCCGCCAGTCGCTTGCGGGCCGAGGCTCTCACCTCGGCCGTTTCCATCGGGTCGTCGCGCAGTGCGGCGATCCGCTCCAGTGTCTCCGGGTTCGTGGGTACCGAGGTGATCCCCAGCAGCCGTGTCGTTTCCTGGCAGTCCCAGAGAGATTCGGTGCACACGCGCTCCAGGCCGTCCTGGTCGATGGCGGCGAGTGCTTCCAGGTAAGCGGTCCGCTCGTACGAGTGCGGGGTGTGCAGCCAGAAGCGCCGGAGGCAGGGGGCGGCCCCGGCGGCGTCAGGTCCGAACCGGGCCAGGCGTCGGGCCGTCCGGTCGGGACCGCACCAGGTCCGCCCCGTCCACTGTTCGGCGAGTTCTTCCACGAGCCCTGGCAAAGCCTCGGGGCCGGGATGGTCGGCCAGGACGTCCACACCCAGCTGAGCCAGCCAGGGGCAGTCCTCCTGTGCCCAGCCGCGCGCCGCCGGCACGGCGAGGGCGCCCAAGCGCTCAACGGCCTGCCCGAGCAGGGGCAGGGGGCGCCGGCCGTTGGACATACCCAACGAGGGCACGAGGGGTATCAGCCCTCCCGTCATACACAAACACGGCAGACCCCTGCGGGTCCCGGAGCGCTCGCACCGCACCCAGGCCACGTCCCTGCTGCAGCAGGCCCTCCACAGAGCCGGGGAGGACATATGACATCTCGTACTCGTCGCTCATCACCCGGCACCCTGCCCGAGCCGGGTGCTGCTCCGCCACGCGATATCCACCAGGCCCCACCGGGCAGGCCCTCCTGATCGAACACGCCGGCCCACGACGAAGGCAGAGGCCGTCGAGACCCGGGAACACTTCGTCTCCGCGTCGATGGCTCAGTGCCTCCCGAACCGGTGACGAAGTGCTGCTCGTGCCCCTGACAGAGCCAGGTCCGCCGCTCTCGTCGCGCACACGCGCCTGCGTTGCCGTTCCGGTCGGGTCAAGTCAGGTCAGGTCAGGTCAGGTCAGGTCAGGTCAGGTCAGGTCAATCACACCGGCCACCCGGGGCGATCGTTCGTGGTCCTTGGTCGAGCGACCTGCTCCTATGGTCAGATCCCCTTCTGTTTCGTAAGGTTCATTTTGCAATATCACCTATTACGGTTCAGGGGGCGGGCGGCGATGCCGGACACCAGGGTCAGTGAGCTCGTGCGGATGTGGATCGACGGCTGGACCATCTCCCGCGGCAGCTCGGACCCGATCGACGAGCCGTGGGGGTGGACGATCGACGTCGGGCAGCCCGAGCACGTCGCCCGGCACGTGCTGCCGGAGCCCTCCGAGGCCGAGGTGCGCAAGATCGTCGCCGCGACGAGCGCACCCGGGACGTGGCTGAAGCTGTTCGCCGAGGAGCAGGCGGTCCTGCCCTGGGTCGGGCCGGGCTGGCGGCGTGACGTCCCCGGTTTCCTGATGACCTGCCACCTGGCACCGGAGCGCCCTGAGGTGCCGGCCGGTTACACCCTCACCCATTGGACCCGGGGCGGTGTCGGCCGGGTGCTGGTCCGCACCCGTGCCGGGCACTTCGCCGCCCGTGGACAGATGGCCCAGGCAGGTAGCCATGCCGTGGCCGACCAGATCGAGACCGCCGTCGAGCACCGGCGTAAAGGGCTCGGTGGCCTGGTGATGCACACGCTGCAGAACGCCGCGTACGAGGCCGGGGCAAGGACCGGTCTCCTGGTCGGTACGCCCGAGGGCCGGGCGCTCTACTCCTCGCTGGGCTGGAGCATGCATGCTCCGATGACGAGTCTCTGGTACGAGCCGTCGGATGCCGCCCGGTGAGCTGAACAGGACGACATCCGACATGGTCAGTTCGAGGAACCGCCTGCAACAGCAGGAAACGGCTGCAAGTCCGAGAAAGACCAGGGCATCGGGGACTGCTGCACGGATAGGTGACAGTGGGGTTATGCAGCCAGGGCTGCGGGTGGGGTCATGATGGTCTCGTACTCGACGGGGGTCAACCGGGCCAGGCGTTTCTGGCGTCGGCGTCGGTGGTAGGT
>Ga0196960_10000393_pt1 | contig 15896 bp, 15 predicted proteins | sample S3v_5metaG_FD_183187 | JGI IMG/M metagenome (GOLD analysis project Ga0196960, IMG submission 183187) | Soil microbial communities from Anza Borrego desert, Southern California, United States - S3+v_5 | ecosystem: Environmental > Terrestrial > Soil > Desert | place: USA: California | collected... | reverse complement strand
CCTCCACGCCCCGTCCCGGACGGCTCCCGGCGGCCGGGACGGAGGCGGAGGCACGGCCACGGGGACGCGTGCGGCGGTGACGACCCGGCCACCGCCGCGGCGCTGCTCGATCATCGCGGTCGCGGCGGCCGGCAGCCAGGCCGACGCCGTGCCGCTGTCGTCGCTCCCGGAGGCGAACAGGTGCGGGGCCAGCTGGGACTGCAGATCCGCCGGGCTGGGCCGCCGGGACGCGTCCATCTGCATGCAGGACTCGATGAGCGGACGCAGGTCGTCGGGCAGCCCCTCGGTGTCGGGGCCCTCCCGCAGCAGCATGAACACGGTCTCGACCGGATTCGCCCCGTGGAAGGGCGCGTGTCCCGTCGCCGCGAAGACGAGGGTCGACCCGAGCGAGAACACATCGCTGGCGCCCGTCACGCTGCGCGAGTCGCGGGCCTGCTCCGGAGACATGTACGCGGGCGTGCCCACCGCCACGTTCGTCATGGTCAGCCGGGTGTTGGAGACCCCGGACGCGATACCGAAGTCGATCACCCGCGGCCCGTCCTCGACCACGAGGACGTTGGACGGCTTCAGGTCACGGTGGACGAGGCCGGCCCCGTGGATCGACTGCAGGGCCTCGGCGATCCCGGCGGCCAGCCAGCGCACGGCCTGCGTCGGCATCGGCCCGCACTCATTCACTATCTCCTCGAGAGAGGGTGCGGGGACATAGGCGGTCGCCAGCCACGGCACGGCCGCCCGCGGGTCGGCGTCGACCACGGCGGCGGTGTAGAAACCGCTGACCGCGCGAGCGGCCTCCACCTCACGCGTGAAGCGGACCCGGAACAACTGGTCCTCGGCCAGTTCCGTACGGACCGTCTTGATCGCCACCCGCCGGCCCGACGCCGAGCGCGCCAGATAGACCAGCCCCATGCCGCCGGCCCCGAGCCGTCCCAGCACCTCGAACGGGCCGATCCGCCTCGGGTCATGCTGCGTCAGCTGCTCCACTTGCCTGCCACCTCCCCGTACGGACCTCAGGAACAGAAGCCCGCGAAATCCCGCCCTGTGCAGCGTCTCACCACTGGGCACCACTTGGCGGTGCGCCCCCTGATTCTTCCTGTCCCGGGGCCCGGTTGCGAACCCGGGGGCGGATCGGGGTGTCTTGTGGCATCCATCCCTTTCAGGACACCGCGGGGCCCCTACGGCGACAGCTCCGCCGGCTGGAGTACGGCGAAAGCCGCACCCTGGTCGTCCTGGAGGACCGCCGTCCGCCCGTACGGGATGTCCTGCGGCGGGGCCGTGATCCGGCCACCGAGCCGCGTCGCGGTCTCGGCGGCGCGGTCGCAGTCCGCCACGGCGAAGTAACTGAGGAAGTAGCTGGGCAGCATCGCCGGGAACGCGTCCGTGATGATCGCACGCCCGCCGACCGCGGTGTCCTCCCCCGGCTCGGTCCCGGCGGGGGACCAGATGCGGAACGGCTCCACGCCTCCGTCCGCGCCCGGCAGTTCGAGGTCGGTCCCCCGGAAGCCGAGGGCCTCCTCGTAGAAGGGGTCCACCCGTTCCGGCTGCCGGGTGTGGACCTCGGTCCAGCAGAAGGCGCCCGGGGTGTTCTGCTTCTCGAAGCCCGCGCGCTCCCCTGCCTGCCAGAGGCCGAAGACCGCCCCGCCGGGGTCGGCCGCCTGGGCGAGGACCCCGGCCGCTCCGGCCCGTACCGGCTCGGTGATCACCTGCCCGCCCGCCTTCCGGACCAGGGCGACGGTGGCGCGGATGTCGTCGGTGGAGAAGTACACGCCCCAGGTCGTGGGCATGCGGCCGTCCTGCTTGGCGGTGAGCGCGGCCACGAGTGCGCCGTCGCTGTACGCGTCGGCGAAGGGCATGCCGTCGCCCGCGTGGAAGGTCCAGCCGAAGAGCCCGCCGTAGAAGCGCTTGCCGGCCTCCAGGTCGGAGAGCTGTACATCCACCCAGCACGGCGCGGACTGCGCGAATACGGCCATGGCCCGGGTCCTTCCGTCGCTGTGGGGCCGCGACGGCGCCCCGGTGGTGCCGCGGCGGCGACGCTGTGGACCGCCGTGGACCCCGGCGGGGACAGCCGTGACGCCCGTCACACTCAACGTAGCGCCGGGAGACCCGCGGCGCGCCCCGAGGGGCCGAATGAAACCTTTGCCCGAATCGTGAAGCGCCTGCGGCTCACGTGGACACAGTTGTCCACCGAAGTTATCCACAGGCTGTTGATAACACCATCCCACCGGAACATGGGGGCGGAAGGAAGGGGAATTCCATAAACGCCCGCGCCCCGGGAAAAGCGGGCCGGCGCCGCCGGGAATTGCACCGTTCACCCCGCCCGCACTGAGGCGTTCCCCATTTGCAGTCGGTCAGATAGCGCTCGGATCACCCCTCGGTAAGCTGACGGCATGACAGGACAAGTACGCACCGTCGACGGCCGCGTGGCTGGTCGGCGAGGTCAGGCGACGCGGCAGAAGCTGCTCGACTGCCTCAGCGAGATGCTCAGCTCCTCGCCGTACCGGGACGTCAAAGTCATCGACGTGGCCCGGAAGGCGGGAACTTCACCCGCGACTTTCTACCAGTATTTTCCCGACGTCGAGGGCGCCGTTCTCGAACTCGCCGAGGAAATGGCCAAGGAAGGCGCCGGGCTCACCGAACTGGTCGGCGGGCGCTCCTGGGTCGGCAAGGCCGGCTGGCAGGCCTCCGAAGAACTCGTCGAGGGGTTCCTCGACTTCTGGCGGCGCCATGACGCGATCCTCCGTGTCGTCGACCTCGGTGCCGCCGAGGGCGACAAGCGGTTCTACAAGATCCGCATGAAGGTGCTGAACTCGGTCACCAACTCCCTGACGGACGCGGTCGAGGAGCTCCAGTCCAAGGGCAAGGTGGACAAGGAGGTCAGCCCCGCCGCGGTGGCGGGCTCCCTGGTCGTCATGCTCGCGGGGGTCGCCTCGCACCAGAAGGGCTTCACCACCTGGGGCGTGAAGCAGGCCGAACTCCGGCCCAACCTCGCCCTGTTGGTCCACCTGGGCATCACCGGCAAGAAGCCCGCCAGGTAGGCCCCGGCAGCCCCGCCTCCCCCGCACACGCCGGGAGCCGCACCCTTCCGCGGCTCCCCACGTCCTGTCTCGACGACGGCGGACCACTCCTGTGGTCCGCCGTCGTCGTTCCCGCGCCGGTGCGGGACGCTGTGGAATGGCCCCATGAGCGATGCACAGAACGACTTCCGCGACCTGCTCCACGCCCAGCGCGTCTGGGACGTGCCACTCCCCCGCTTCGACCCGGCCGCCGCGCCCGCCGCCCCCCTCCCGCTCTTCCACGCCTGGTTCGCCGAGGCGGTGGCGGCCGGGCAGAGCGAACCGCACACCATGACCCTGGCGACGACGGACGCCGGGGGACGGCCCGATGTGCGCACGCTGATGCTGCACGACGCGGACGGGCGGGGCTGGCACTTCGCCACGCACGCCACCAGCGCGAAGGGCCGCCAGCTCGCCGTGTGCCCGTACGCCGCGCTCGGCTTCTACTGGCCCGCCCAGGGCCGCCAGGTGCGGATCCGGGGAGAGGTGTCCCCCGCGAGCCGGGAGGAGAGCCAGGCCGACCTGCGGGCCAGGTCCACCGGTGCGCTGGCCGCCGCGCTCACCGGCTCGCAGAGCGAGGTGCTGCCGGCGTACGAGGATCTCGTACGGGCCTCCGAGGCGGCCTGGGAGCGGGCACAGGCAGAACCGGACGCCGAGGCGGAGACCTGGACGCGCTATGTGGTCGAGCCCCGGGAGGTGGAGTTCTTCCAGGGCGACGGCCGGCGCCGGCACGTGCGGCTGCGCTACCGCCGTGACGGCACGGGCTGGACCCGCGAGCTGCTCTGGCCCTGAACCCCGGCTCCCTCCGGGCCGTTCGGCCGCACCGGGCCTGCGGGCGGGACGCACCGGGCCTGCGGGCGGAGCCGGATCTCCGGATAAGGACCGGCTCTCCGGGCCCGTGATCATTTCGCAACCGATTCCCGTCCGGACCGGAACCCATCATGTTCATGTCCTATTACGCTCCGAGCCATGCCCGAAAGCACTCCCGCCCCCGGTGACGCCCCCCTCGCCCCCGCCGACCGACCGGTTTATGTGATCGGCGGCGGCCCGGCCGGTCTCGCCGTCGCGGCGGCCCTGCGGGAACAGGGCGTACGCGCGATCGTGCTGGAGAGGTCCGGCCACGTCGGGGCGTCCTGGCGCCGCCACTACGACCGGCTGCACCTCCACACGACCCGGCGGTGGTCGGCGCTGCCGGGGCTGGCGATGCCCCGCAGGTTCGGGCGCTGGGTGTCGCGCGACGACATGGTGCGCTATCTGGAGAAGTACGCCGAGCACCACGAGCTGGAAGTGGTGACGGGCGTCGAGGTGTCCCGGATCGACCGGACCGGCGACGGCGCGGGCTGGCGGCTGAGCGCGACCGGCGGCCGGGTGCTCACCGGGCGGGTGGTCGTGGTGGCCACCGGTTTCAACCACACGCCGAAGACCCCCTCGTGGCCCGGCCGCGAGGGCTTCACCGGCGCACTGGTGCACGCCGCGGAGTACCGCGGTCCGGCCCCGTACGCGGGCAAGGACGTCCTCGTCGCCGGAATCGGCAACACCGGGGCCGAGATCGCCGTGGACCTGGCCGAGGGCGGCGCGTCCCGGGTGCGGATCGCGGTGCGCACGCCCCCGCACATCGTGCGCCGCTCCACGGCCGGCTGGCCCGCCCAGGCCACCGCCGTGCTGGTCCGCCGGCTTCCGGTCCGGCTCGTCGACCGGGCGGGGCGCCTGATGTCCCGCCTCTCCGTCCCCGACCTGGCGGAACAGGGCCTTCCCCGACCGGACACGGGCCTGTACTCCCGGGTCAGGGAAGGCGCGATCCCCGTCCAGGACGTCGGGCTGATCAGCGCGGTGAAGACCGGCCGGGTGGTTCCCGTGGCGGCGGTCGAGTCGTTCGACGGGGACGCGGTGGTGCTGGCCGACGGGTCCCGGACCACCCCGGACGCCGTGATCGCGGCGACCGGATACGAACGCGCCCTGGAGGGCCTGGCCGGCCACCTCGGCGTGCTGGACGCGAGGGGCCGCCCCGTGGTGCACGGCGCCCGCACCCCGGACGGGGCGCCGGGCCTCTACTTCACCGGCTTCACCAACCCGATCAGCGGCATGCTCCGCGAAATCGCCCTGGACGCGCGGAAGATAGCCGCCCGCGTGGCCAGGACGAGGTGATCCCGCCTCTCACAGGACGGCGGCCGGTGTCTCCCCGCCCTGCTTGCGGCGGATGACCAGGGCCATCAGGGCCGCCGACGCGCACAGCGCCCCCGAGGCGTACCAGACCAGGTCGTACGAACCGGTCACGTCGCGTGCCACCCCGCCGAGGAACGCCACCAGGGCCGCTCCCACCTGGTGCGAGGCCAGGACCCAGCCGAAGACGATCGCGCTGTCCTCGCCGTACTGCTCCCGGCACAGAGCCAGGGTCGGCGGGACCGTGGCGACCCAGTCCAGGCCGTAGAAGACGATGAAGAAGACCATCGGCGGATGCACCGCCGGACCCATCAGCATCGGCAGGAACAGCAGCGAGACACCGCGCAGGGCGTAGTAGACGGCCAGCAGTCTGCGGGCGTCGAAGCGGTCCGTGAGCCAGCCGCTGAGGACCGTGCCGATGATGTCGAAGACACCGATGACGGCCAGCAGCGAGGCCGCCGCGGTGATCTCCATCCCGTGGTCATGGGCCGAGGGCACGAAGTGGGTGCGGATCAGGCCGTTCGTGGAGGCACCGCAGATCGCGAACGAGCCCGCCAGCAGCCAGAACGGGCCCGTGCGGGCCGCGTCGGACAGGACGCGGACGGTGCGGCTCGCGGCGCCCCGCGCGGGGGCCGGCTTCTCCTCGTACACACCGCCGTAGGGGGCCAGGCCCACGTCGGCCGGGTGGTCGCGCATCAGGAGCCAGACGAACGGGACGACGACGAGCGCCGCCAGCGCGACCGTCACCGTGGCCGGCCGCCAGCCGTGCCGGTCGATGATCCAGGCGCACAGCGGAAGGAAGACCAGCTGGCCGGACGCCCCGGCCGCGGTCAGGATCCCGGTGACCAGTCCCCGGCGGGCGACGAACCAGCGGTTGGTGACGGTCGCCGAGAAGGCCATCGCCATCGAGCCGGTGCCCAGGCCGACGAGCAGGCCCCAGTAGAGCATCAGCTGCCAGACCTCGGTCATCCAGCAGCTCGCCAGCGCCCCGGCCGCGACCGCGCCGAGCGCGACGACCACGACCCGGCGGATGCCGAACCGGTCCATCAGCGCGGCCGCGAACGGCGCGGTCAGCCCGTACAGCGCCATGTCGATGGAGACGGCGAGTCCGATCTCGCCGCGTGACCAGCCGAACCACGTGTGCAGCGGCTCGATGAGGAGGCCGGGCAGCGAGTTGAAGGCCGCGCCGCCGATGATCGTCACGAAGGTGACGGCGGCGACGATCCACGCACGGTGGATCCGCGGGCGGTCCGTCCGGGGGCCGGAGCGGCGGTGAGGCGCGCTCCCGATCGTCGCGTCGTCGGTCGTCCGGTTCACGCGGATCAGCATCCGGCGGACGGCCGCCCTCCGGCGAGCGGCCTGAGGGACACTCTTCGCAGGAATCGGGCCACCCGGTCAGGGCCGCGCGGGGGAGCGCCCGGACGGCAGCCGGCGGTGGACGGCCCAGGCCAGGGCCGCGCCCACCGCGTACCAGAAAAGGTCCGGGGCGTTGAACGTCGAGCCGAGCACCAGCCGTGCCACCGCGCTCTGCCGCGCGAGATCGGCCGGTACGCCGGTGAGCTGGGCCAGTTCCACCGCCCAGCTGAAGGCCAGCGCGGTGGCTGCGGCCACCGCCGGCCGCACCCGCGGCGCGAGGAGGACGACGAGGGCGTACACCAGCACCGTGTAGAGGGCGTCACCCGCGTACTTCGCCACCTCCCCGCTCATCGTCGAGCGCACCCCGAGACCCGCCGCCACGGTCACGAGTGAGGCCGCCGCAGCCGTCGCGCGGACGACGAGGGGCCGGGGAGAGAAGGCACAGGTTTCCATGGCCGGTACGTTTATCAGGCCGCAACCGGTGACGCCCAATCCGCGGGAAACCGGTGTCACCCCCTCCGCAGGAGAGCAGGAGCCGAGATGCCCCACCGTGTCGTCGTGCTCGCCCTGGACGGGGTGATCCCCTTCGAACTGGGCATCCCGCAGCGCATCTTCGGCCGCGCGCAGAGCGTGGCGCCCGGTGCGGGCGAGGAGCTGTACGCCGTCGTGACCTGCTCGGTGCGCCCGCCGGGTCCGGTCCGCACCGACGCCGACTTCAGCATCATGGCCGAGCACGGCCCCGACGCACTCGCCACCGCCGACACGGTGGTCGTCCCGGCCTCCTACGAACTGGGGCCCGTGTACGAGGAGGGCCGGCTCACCGGGGAACTGGCCGCCGCGTTCGCGTACATCAGGCCGGGAACCCGCCTGGTCTCCATCTGCACCGGCAGCTACGTCCTCGCCGCGGCCGGGCGTCTCGACGGGCGCCCCGCCACCACCCACTGGTCCTCGGCCGACCACTTCCAGCGGCTCTTCCCGCAGATCCGCGTCGATCCGGACGTCCTGTTCATCGACGACGGGGACGTGCTGACCTCCGCGGGGGTGGCCGCCGGGATCGATCTCTGTCTGCACATCGTGCGGCGCGACCACGGCACCGCCGTGGCGAACGACGTCGCCCGCCGCACCGTCGTCCCCCCGCACCGCGACGGCGGGCAGGCGCAGTTCATCCGGCGCCCGCTGCCCGAAGCCGGGCTCGCCACGACGACGGCTGCCCGCGCGTGGGCACTGGACCGGCTCGAACAGCCGATCCTGCTGCGGGACATGGCACAGCGGGAGTCGATGAGCGTGCGCACCTTCACCCGCCGCTTCCGCGAGGAGGCCGGCATCAGCCCGGGTCAGTGGCTCGCCCGGCAGAGGGTGGAGCGGGCACGGCAGCTGCTGGAGTCCACGGATCTGTCGGTCGACCAGGTGGCACGGGACTCCGGCTTCGGCACGGCCACCTCCCTGCGCCAGCATGTGCAGGCCGCGCTGGGGGTGTCGCCCACGGCCTACCGGCGGACGTTCCGGTCGGCCGCCACCGGGCGCTGAGGGGTCCCCTCAGAGACGGGCCCGGTCGCCGGGCTGCTCCTGGACCACCGGGAGCATCACCGGGCCGCTGCGGTCGATCTCGCACCAGATCCGCTTGCCCGCGCCCTCCGGCTGCCAGCCCCAGCGATCCGCCAGGCCGTCCACCAGCTCCAGGCCGCGGCCGCCGGTGTCCTCACCTTCCGAGTGGCGCGGCTGGGGCGGACGGCAACTGGTGTCGGCGACCTCGACCCGCACCGTCCCGGCCGAACCGGCCGGATGCGCCGGGCCGAACAGCATCCGCAGCACGGCCGGACAGCCCGTGTGGACCACCGCGTTGGTGACGAGCTCCGAGATCAGCAGGATGAGCGTTTCCGCGAGCGGCTCGTCGTCCTCCATCCCGGACCCGACCAGCCGCGACCGCGCCCATCTGCGGGCCCGTCCCACCTCCGCGGGATCCGGACCGATCTCCAGCTGAACCTGAAGCACCTGCACCGCTCACACCATCCGAACCGGCGGACACATCGCCTCGCGTCTCCTCAGGGTCACGGAACGTGACTCCCGTGCGAGACAGCATGGTTGACGTACAGTCACCGCAACAAGCGCTTCGGGCATATTCCAGCGCGAAGGAGTACGCGTGGTCCATACTGTGCGACGCGCGCTGCGGAGAGTCGAACAGGAGCGCGCCGGTCCCCCGGGGACCGGGTCCCCGGCAGTCCCGCCGCAGCTCCGCGGGGCGCGAGCAGGGCACCGTGCGCCGGCCGGAGCGGCCGCAGGGGCCGCACCCGGACGTTCCGGTTCCAGTACCACTCGCATCCCACGGAGCGTACCCGAGCGCGGGCCCCTGACTCCGTCCGGTCACGGCCCGTCCGGAGGGCGCACCCGCCCTCCGGATGCGGTGCGTCACCCGCGGCGCACCGCCCGCACACCCCCGGTCAGCCACGACTCCCCCGGGACCGGCACCGCACCCCGGCCCGGAGGCAGCCCGGCCGGGGTCCCGGGAAGGCACGAACTGCTCACACCGTTCGGCGTGTTGACAGCACGATGCCCCCGCAGGACCGGTCGCGGGCCCGTGGCCGCCCCGGCCAGGGTGCCTACGAGCCGGGTGCGATCACGGTGAAGTACGCGGCGAAGGCGGCGACCGCTTCCGCCTCGGCGATCCGTCCGTCCTGGTCGGTGTCCAGGCTCCGGGCCGCGAGGGTCGCGACGGCGTCCTCCGCGCCCAGCACCCGCAGGGCCCGCTCCACCGCGGCGACCGGGGCGGAGGCCGTTTCGGCGCCGTCGGGGTCCACGCCGGCGGCCACGGCGATCGCCGCGCGCAGGAAGGGGCGCGCGATCTCCGCGAAGCGCTCGGGGTTGTCACGCAATCGCTTCACGGCCCCGCCGGCGAACTCCTCACGGGTGACGCGCTGGTCCCCGTCCACGTCGGCGATGCCCGCCATGCCCTGCCAGAAGGCCTCGGCACCCGTGTAGAGCCACTGGCCCCGGTCGCAGCGGGCCGTCGTACCGAACTCGGCGAGCAGACGGGCCGCGGCGGTGTTGAAATCGGCGCGATCGATGTAGCCGTTGCCGTCCTGGTCGAAGGCGGCGAAGCGGTGGGCGATCTTGCGCTCGTACTCTGCGCTGTCCATGCGGGGAGCGTACGACGCCGGGCGGCGTCCCGTGTCACCAACTCCCTTCAGGGATGTGACGACCTCGCGCCGGACCGGCGTGTCACGCGGTGAGCGGCTGGGACGCGTCGTCGGTCGCCGCGTCCGCGTCGGGGTAGACGTCGAAGAGCCGGCGCACCCCCAGGGCCCCGAGCACCTTGTTCACGTGGGAGCCGTCGACGGCGCCGCGAGCCGGGAGGATCAGCCGCAGCCGGCCGCCGCAGGACTTCATGAGGCGGCGGGAGGCGATGAGGATGTTGACCCCGCTGGAGTCGCAGAAGAGGACGCCGGAGAGGTCGAGGACCACGTCGTGCCGGCCCGCGGCCACCGCCCCGTGGACGGACTGGCGCACGACGGGTGAACTCACGAGATCGAGCTCGCCGTGGACCTGCAGCACGGTCCACACGTCGTGCTCCGTCTCGTACACCTTCAGCGTCACGCGACTCGGCCTCTCGTTCCGGGGCTCCGGAGGATCCGGAAGATTCCGTTCCCCCTTGCGGCTGCCCGCGTACCCGCCCGTGAAACACCTTTCCGCCCACCGGCCTGACACAGGATCCATCCAGAAATGATCACTTCAGGGTCGTTTACGCGATCAGGAAAAGGCAAGGGGGGAAGCATTCCCTATCATTCGGCGCCGCTCAAAGGACGTACTTGCCGCAAAGACGCGTGTGCGGAGCGTACCGCCGACTACATTCGACGTGACGAGAGGCACAGGGCTGGGGGCTGGATGGCGAAGGACGCACCACCGCGCTGGGACCGCCGGATGCAGCAGCGGCTGACGCGTGGCGAGGCGGCGGCCCTCGGCGAGCTCTACGACCGGTTCGCCGCCCTGGTGCACAGCCAGGCCCATCGCATGCTCGACGACGAGGACGCGGCGGACCAGGTGACGCGCGAGGTCTTCGGCTACGTCTGGGAGAACCCCGGGGCGTACGACCCCAGGCACGGCTCGATGCGCGCCTGGGTGGCACGGCTCACCCACCGCCGGTCCGTGCAGCTGCTCCGCAGCACACACGGCGCGGCCGAGGGGTCCGGCGCGGGCGGCCGGGACGAGGAGCTGGAGCACCGGGTGCTCAGGGCGACCGCCGCGGCCCGCGCCGACTACATCGTCGCCTCCATGCCCGCGTCACTGCGCGCCGCCCTGGAGCTCGCGTACGTCCAGCGGCGGGACTACCGGCAGGCCGCCTCCGACCTCGGCGTCACCGGGGACGAGGCCAGACGCCGGCTGCGCCTCGGTCTCCAGCTGCTCTCCACCGCGAACACCCGGCCGTCGGCGGACACCACGCCTCCCGGGTACGGGCCCACACCATGAGCGGGGGCCGGGACGGCGAGGAGGAACCGCCGGCCGAACGGCGCATACCCGGGCCCCGGGCGGCCGCGGACGACCAGGAGAAGCTGCCGCCGGTCCGGCCCGGCGGCTGGGAACCGCCCGGACCACCGGGCCCGCCCGCCCCGGCGCTCCCCCACAAGGTGCTCCAGTCGCTCCTCGGCGCCTGGGCCCTGGCCGCCTGCTCCGCCGAGGAGACCGCCGCCGTGGAGGAGCACCTCACCTCGTGCGCGCGGTGCGCCGACGAGGCCCTGCGGCTGCGGGACGCCGTGGGGCTGCTGCACACCGACGGCGCCCTGGACCTCGACCCGATGCTCCGGTCCCGGGTCCTGGAGGGCTGTCTGGGCCGCCGCCCGGCGCGCATCCCCGTCCCGTCGTGGGCGGCGCCGTACGACGCGGAGACCGCGCGGCTCGACGCCCTGCTGCGGGACATCGGCGACCCGGAGTGGCACGCGCCGGTACGGCTGAAGTGGTTCGAGGCCGACCACCAGGTGAACCGCAGGACGACGGTCGCCGGGGTGATCGGGCATCTGATGGCCGTCGACGGCCTGGTGTCCAGGGCGCTCGGCCTGCACGACCCGCTCGGAGGAGGTGACCGCCCCGTGCCGCCGACACCGGCCGAGCGCACCGAGACCTACTGGTCGGCCGCTCTCCGGCCGCTCACCCGGGCCGTGCAGGAGCCGTGGCGTGACCAGAGCCACACCCTCGTCCGTACGGTGTCGTTCGCGGGCCGCGGTGTGGCGGAGCTCTCCGTCCCGTACGGGGACTTCGCCCTTCCGCTGCAGGACTCGCTCCTGGAGCGGGCCTTCGAGTGCTGGATGCACGGCGGTGACATCGCGGACGCGGTGGCCTATCCCTACGAGCCGCCCGCCGCACCCCATCTCCACCGGATGATCGACCTGGCGGCCCGGCTGCTGCCCGGCACCCTCGCCGAGCGCCGCCGCACGGGCCTGGCCGCACCGGCCCGCCACCTGGTCACCGCCGGGTCCCCGGGCCGCTCCCTGCACCTGGAGGTGGAAGGCCGCGGCGGAGGCGACTGGTACATCGCGCTGGACTCACCGGCCGCCCTCGGCTCCCCCGCCCACGCGGTCGCGCAGGTCGCGCTCGACGGGGTGGAGTTCTGCCGGCTGGTCGCCGGCCGGGTACTGCCGGTCGAAGCCGCGGCCGGCCAGGAGGGCGACCGCGAGGCGATCCGCGACGTCCTGTTCGCCGCGGCCTCCCTCAGCCGGCTGTGAACAGACCGCTCACGGCGGCTGTGAACACACCGCTCACGGGAAGACGACCGTACGGCGGCCGTTGAGCAGGATGCGGCGTTCCGCGTGCCAGGTGACGGCGCGGGCCAGCGCCCGGCACTCCACGTCGCGTCCGACGGCGACGAGCTGGTCCGGCGTGACACCGTGCCCGACGCGCTCGACCTCCTGCTCGATGATCGGCCCCTCGTCGAGGTCGGCGGTCACGTAGTGCGCCGTCGCACCGATCAGCTTCACACCGCGCGCATGGGCCTGGTGGTACGGCTTGGCGCCCTTGAAACTCGGCAGGAAGGAGTGGTGGATGTTGATGATCCGGCCGTTCAGCTGCTTGCAGAGATCGTCCGAGAGCACCTGCATGTAGCGCGCCAGGACGACGAGTTCGACGTTCTCACCGCGGACCAGCTCCAGCAGCTGCGCCTCGGCCTCCGGCTTGTTCTCCCTGTTCACGGGGATGTGCCGGAAGGGGACGCCGTACGAGGCGACGAGCTCGGCGAAGTCCGTGTGGTTGGAGACGACCGCCACGATCTCGACCGGCAGGGCGCCCGTGCGGGAGCGGAACAGCAGGTCGTTGAGGCAGTGCCCGAACTTGCTGACCATCAGCACGATCCGCATCCGGTCGCTCGCCCGGTGGATCTGCCAGTCCATCCGGAAGGCGTCCCCGATCGCGGCGAAGCTGGCGCGCAGCTTGTCCACGGTGACCGTGGCGTCCGCCGAGAAGTGGACGCGCATGAAGAAGAGACCGGTGTCGTGGTCACCGAACTGCTGGCTGTCCTCGATGTTGCAGCCGGTCATGAAGAGGTAGCTCGACACGGCGTGCACGATGCCCTGCTTGTCGGGGCAGGAGAGCGTGAGGACGTACTGCTCGGCGGCGGTGTCCGAGGCAGCGGGTACGGATTCGGCGGGCTGCGGCGCGGTCATCCCCGTAGGGTGCCACACCGCCCGCCGGTCACGCCGGTCCGGTCATGATGCGGAGCACGTCCAGGGACCGCGGCGGGGTGTCGGGGTCCTCCGCGTCATTGGTGGCGAGCATCACATGGGCCTCGCGGGCCGCCAGCACCGCCTCCTGCCAGCCCGGGTGCTCCAGGTAGGCGGACACCGGGGCGTCGGCGCCCACCTGGTGCATGATGCGCAGCACCCGCAGGGCGGCGACGTCCACGAGGGCGGCCTCGGCGGAGTCACGGAAGATCGTTCCCACGTACTTCTCGGCGGACCAGTTGTCCAGCCAGGTGTCCTCGACCAGGCGGTACACGGCGTCGGTGACATCGCCGTACCCTTCCCGGCCGGCCAGCCAGCACTCGTGGTGGAAGACGGGGTCGGAGAGCATGTGCAGCGCCGAGCGCACGTTGCTGCGCCAGCGCCACCACGGCATGTCGTTGAGCGGCATGCCGCCCATGGTGGAGGAGCGGCGGCCGCGACGGGAAGTGTTCTCCGAACCTTGCTGCACGGTTGCCGATCGTACGTGCCCTCCGGACGACCGTGCGCGGCCCCCCGTAATTCACCTCCGCGTCACCGCGCGTTGACCGCGACAGGCTGCGGTGTTACCCGTGAACCGCAAAAGTTCATGCCTATGACCGGATGGCGACGCCTCACCTCCCTTCGTCCCCGCGAACTCCTCACATCGACGGCGGCCGGGGCACTGCTGATATCCGGCTGCGGCGTCCTCCCTGGAGCCTCGGACTCCAGGGAGCCCGTCACCGTGATGACCTGGGCGCCCGACACCACCGGGGCCGACACGGTCAACATGGCGGGCATGCCCGCCATGGCGAGGACCTACGCCCGCTGGATCAACGAGAAGGGCGGGATCGACGGCCACGAGCTCCGGGTGCTCACCTGCAATGAACAGGACACCGCCGCAGGAGCCTCGAAGTGCGCCCGGCGGGCGGTCGACAAGGACGTGGCAGCCGTCGTCGGCTCGTACAGCAGGCACGGGCGGGCTTTCCTGGCCCCGCTGGAGGCCGCCGGAATTCCGTACATCGGCGGGTACGGCGCCTCCGCCGACGAGTTCACCAGCTATCTCTCCTACCCGGTCAACGGCGGCCAGCCGGCGCTCGTCGCGGGCAACGGTGAGCAGCTGGCCGCCAGTTGCGAACGGGTCTCGCTGGTGCGGCCCGACACCCTGGTCGGCGACACCATGCCCGGACTCCTCGGCACGGGCCTCGGCGGGAGCGACCGCCCCGCGCCCTACGACATCAGCGCGACCGAGGAGGCCACGTCGTACGACACCGAGGCGGCCAGGGCCATCGACAAGGCGGACGGCGGCTGTGTGACCGCGGTGCTCGGCGAGGGCACGGAGACGTTCTTCGACTCCTTCCGCCGGCTCGAACCCGAGGACAGCGGCATCCGGATCTCGTCCGTGCTCGGCAGCGTCGGCCAGGCCCTCATCAACCGTTCGGGCGGTCCGGACAGCCCCTTCGAGGGGGCCCTCGTCACCGGCTGGTACCCGGAGCCCGGCGACGCCCGCTGGAACGAGATGCGCGGGGTGATCCGGAAGTACGCCTTCGGGGACAACCGGATCGACCCCGAGGACACGGGCGTGCAGACGACCTGGATCGCCTACACCGTGCTCAAGGCGGTCATCGAGGCGATGGACCGGCCGGACATCGCAGCGGGAGGGATCTCCGTCAGCCTCAACCGCGGCACCGAGGTGGACACCGGCGGCCTCACCCCGGTCCTGCGCTGGCGCTTCCAGGACCTGGTCGGCACGGCCGCCTACGGACGCATCGTCAATGGGCGGGTGACGTTCCAGGTGGTCCGCGACGGACGCCTCACCGCCGAGAAGAAGGGCTTCGTGGATGTCACGGAGAACCTGATGAACGCCCACACGGGCGCCTGACACCGCCGTCCGGCACATACGCCCGCCTCCGGCTCCCGGGCAGGACCCCGGGAGCCGGAGGCCTCCGGGTCAGAGCTGCGTGGGGGCGCGCCCGGTCAGCCCGTACTTCCGTGCGATGGCGTTCCACAGCCCCGAGGCCTCCTGCTTGGCCGTGGTCGCCTCACCGCTCGACGCGTTGGCCTTGGCGGTCGCGTCGGTCGAGCGGGCCTTGCCGCCCTTGCAGACCTTCTTGTCGTTCTTGGCCTGGCCGGCCCAGGTGGCGTAGTGGTCGTCGGCCTCCGCCGAGGCCTGCCACGCCTTCGTCAGGGAGGACTTCAGCTCGGCGTGGGACGGGAGCTGGTCGACGCTCAGCGCCTCCAGCCGGGTGACCAGGCCCCGGCGCTGCGCGGCGGCGCCCGTCAGGTCGGAGGCCGCCTGGTCGAGCGCCCGGCAGTCCTTGATCTTCTCCACGGCGCCGATGACCGCCGAGCGGCTGTCGTTGCTGTCCGCGAGCAGCTTGTCGAGCGCCTCGGCCTGCGGTTTCGCGGGGTCGGCCGCCTGCGCGGAGGCGGCGCCCGAGGGTGAACTCTGCGCGGCCGCCGGCTGCTTGCCGTCCGACGGGCTCTCCTCGCCCCCGCTCATCAGGGCGCCCGCGCCGAGCCCGATGACGGCGCAGCCGATGACGACGGCCGCGATCAGCGGAATGTGCGCCGACCGCCTGCGCGGCGCGCCGCGGTCCTGGTCCGGCGCCTGCCCGCCGTGCCCTGCCCGGGGGCCCTGTCCGGCCGGCGG
>Ga0196960_10000392_pt1 | contig 15929 bp, 13 predicted proteins | sample S3v_5metaG_FD_183187 | JGI IMG/M metagenome (GOLD analysis project Ga0196960, IMG submission 183187) | Soil microbial communities from Anza Borrego desert, Southern California, United States - S3+v_5 | ecosystem: Environmental > Terrestrial > Soil > Desert | place: USA: California | collected... | reverse complement strand
GCGTGCGTCCAGGCCGGCGGCCTCCAGCGCGAGTGCGACCTCCTCGTCCGGCCCCGTCGCAGCGGCGGCCAGATGCCACGCGCGGACGCGGTCGTCAGGCGCGACGGCGGCGAGCGCCTCGTGCACGCGCGTGCGCTCCGCCTCACCGAGCCCGTGGTAGGCGGCGGCGCGGACGAGCGGGTGGCGGAAGGCGAGCGTGCCGTCGCCGAGCTTGAGCACCCCGGCCCGCTCGGCCTCGATGAGCGCGTCCGGCGGGAGGCCCAGGTCGGCCATGGCGCGCGACAGCATGTCCGCGCGAGGTGGGTTCATCGCGGCGGCGAGGCCGACGGCGTGGCGCGAGGCGTCCGGGAGCCGTGCGATCCGGCGCGCGAAGAGCTCCTCCACCCGGGCGGCGGTCGGCAGCGGCGCGGGGAGCGGGTCGCGCCCGGTGCGCTCGCGCTCGCTCAGCGCGGGCGGCAGCTCGGTCAGCGCCAGCGGGTTCCCGCTCGTGGCCGCATGGAGGGCGTCGGCGACGGCGGGCGCCACCTGCTCGCCCACGAGCGCGCGGGCGTCGCTCACCGTCAGGCCATCCAGGTGGAGCGTCGGCAGGCGCGACTCGGTCGCCTCCCACCCCTCGCCGTCGCGGGCGGCGAGGAGCAGGCCGACGCCCTCCGCGCCGAGCCTGCGCGCCGCGAAGAGCAGCGCGCCGCGGGTCGCCTCGTCGAGCCACTGGACGTCGTCGGCGATGACGAGGAGCGGCTGCTGCTCGGCGGCGACGCTCAGCAGGCCGAGGAGCGCGACCGGCACGGTGAACCGGTCCTGCGCCACCGACGGCTCGAGCGAGAGCGCACTGCGCAGCGTCCGCGCCTGGACGGCCGGGAGCTGGTCGAAGAGGTGCAGGAACGGCATCGCGAGCGCGTGGAGGCCGGCCCACGGGATCTCGCCCGCGCCCTCGTACGTGCGCACCGGCAGCAGGCGGAAGCCGTCGCGCGCGGCCTCCTCCGCCAGCTGCAGCAGCAGCGCCGTCTTCCCGATGCCCGCGTCGCCGTGCACGACCAGCGCGAAGCTCTTCCCTTCGCGGGCGTCGTGGAGCAGCGCGCGCAGCCGTGCGAGCTCCGTCTCGCGTCCCAGCAGCACGCGTGGATCGTAGTGGTCGGGCACCGGGGGGTTAACCCCCTAATCGCGCCGACGTCCCGTGCTTTCTCCCTAAGGTCCACCTCACCCATGGCCGTCACGACTCCGACCTCGACCCAGACTCCGCCGTCGCCGCAGCTGCGCGACGACGTCCAGCCCGTCGCGAACGAGCGCCTCGACCGCTTCCTCACCGGCACCGTGACCGTGATCCCCTTCATCGGCCTCGGCGTCGCGGCCTGGCAGACGTGGAACTCGCTGCTGCACTGGCACGACATCGTCGTCTTCTTCGTCATGTACTTCGTCTGCGCCCTCGGCGTGACGATCGGCTTCCACCGCCACTTCACCCACCGCGCGTTCAAGACGTCGCCGTTCTTCCGCGGCACGCTCGCCGCGATGGGCTCGATGGCGATCGAGGGGCCGATCACGGCCTGGGTCGCCGACCACCGCAAGCACCACGCCTTCGCCGACGAGGAGGGCGACCCGCATTCCCCGCACGTCGATCACGGCGGCGGTCTGAAGGGCACGCTGCAGGGCCTGTTCCACGCGCACGTCGGATGGCTCTTCATCCACAACCAGCGCGCGCTGAAGACCCGCTACGCCAAGGACCTGATCGAGGACCCGGTGGTCAGCCGCATCGACCGCCAGTTCCTCTTCTGGGTCTTCGCCGGGCTCGCGATCCCGTTCGCGCTCGGCGGACTGCTCAGCTGGTCGTGGCAGGGCGCGCTGACCGGCCTGCTGTGGGGCGGCGCGATCCGGATGCTCGTCGTCCACCACGTGACGTACAGCATCAACTCGATCTGCCACGTCTTCGGGCGCAAGCAGTACGCCACGCGCGACGAGTCGCGCAACGTCTGGTGGCTCGCGCTGCCGACGATGGGCGAGGCCTGGCACAACTCGCACCACGCCTTCCCCACCGCCGCCCACCACGGCATGGACAAGCGGCAGATCGACGTCTCCGGCTCGATCATCACCCTGCTCGAGAAGCTCGGGATCATCTGGGACGTCGTCCGCGTCCCGGACGAGCAGAAGGCCGCGCGCCGCGCCGGGTAGCTAGAGGCCGGCGATCGGGAGGAGGTGCGCGCGGGCGAACGCGCGCAGCTCCTCCGGGTCGGTCGCCGGGATCGCGCCCGCGGGCGTGAGGAGGAGCGAGATCGCGAGCCGGAGCAGGATCTCGGCGGCGACGTCCGGGTCGGGCGCGGTGGTGCCGGCGTCGCGCAGCAGCGCGGCAAGCAGGGTGCGGCCGGCGCCGACGACCGGCTCGGCCTCGTGGGTCAGGACCGGGAGGATCGTCTCCGGCTCGTCCGCCAGCAGGCGCGTGGTGAGCGGGTGCTCGCGGGCGAGGCCGAAGCCGATCGCGACGCCCTCCACGAACCGGTCGGCGGGCTGTGGGAGCTCGCGCGTGGCGGTGTCGACCGCGGCGAAGAACCGCTGCGCCTCGCGCGCGACGACCGCCTGCAGCAGCACCTGCTTGGACGCGAAGCGGCGGTAGACCGTCACGCGGTTGATGGAGCACGCGCGGGCGATGTCCTCCACGCTCGCCCGCCGCACGCCGGCGGTCGAGAACCGCTCGAGCGCCGCGTCGAGGATCCGTTCGCCGATCTCGTCGGCCGGCTCCGCGGTGGCCTGGGCGCGGAGGAGGTCGAGGAGCGGCTCGGGCATGGCGTTCGCGAGCCTACGCGGCCTGGCACGTCGCCGCTCGCTGTGCAACGATGCGACTGACCTGTTGCTCTGTTGCACAGGAGGACGCGTTGCTCGGCCCCGACTCGCTCACGTGGAAGTACCTCGGCGACCGCCGGCTGCTCTTCTTCCTGCACCGGACCGGGACGCTGCAGAACATGCACCCGGCCGTCGCGGCGGTGCTGCTGGAGCACTCGGACTTCTTCGACGACCCGTACGACCGGTTCGCGCGCTCGATCCCGCACATCCTCGGCGTGGTCTACGACGCGCCTTCAGACGCGACCGGCGTGCGGGTGCGCGACTTCCATCGCGGGCTGGGCGCGACCGACCACGCCGGGCGGCGCTGGCACGCGCTGGAGCCGCGGGTCTTCTACTGGACCCACGCGACGTTCGTGGAGATGATCGTCGCGATGACCGACGCCTTCGGGCGCCCGCTGACGCTGCCGGAGAAGGACCGGCTGATCGCCGAGTCCGTCGCGTGGTGGCAGCGGTACGGGATGACCGACCGGGTCGTCGAGGCGCACGACTGGGCGTCGTTCGAGGCGTACTGGAACCGGATGCTCGCCACCGATCTCGAGCGCAACGCGGTGACGAACTTCGCGTTCTCGGACGGCCGGCACCACCCCGCCCCGCCCGGCGCGCCCGAGCACCTGTGGAAGCTGCTGGCCGGGCCGGTCGACAGCTCGTCGCGGTGGATGTCGAACGCGCTGATGCCGGAGCGGGCGCGGGAGATCCTCGGGCTGGAGTGGACCCGCGCCGACCAGGCGGTCTTCGACACCTTCCGCGCGACGGTGCGGCGGACGTGGCCGCTCGTGCCGCCGGCCCTCCGCTACGCGCCGCGGGCTCAGGCGGGCATGCGGCGTGCGAGGGCCTCGACGTCCCAGCCCGCGGCCGCCGCGCCGGCGCGATAGGCGCTCTCGTAGAAGGCGAGGAGCGTCTTGGCGGGGTCGGCCGTGGTGCGTACGTCGTCGTAGGCCAGGAGCGCCAGCGACCCGTTCCCCGTGTCCTGCCACCGCGCCGCCGCGGGCGCGAGCGGCGCGTCGCGCAGGCCGTCCGGCTCGGGCGCCGTGTAGGAGTAGAAGGCCGGGTACGGCGTCTGGCGCTCGTCGCCGGGCCACCAGCCGAAGGCGATCACCTCGTGCGAGTACGCCTCCGCGGTGACCGGATCGACGCCCGCGCCGAGCGGCGCGGGGCGGCCGGAGTACCGCGCGTGGGCGAGGTCGAAGCTGTGCCAGAAGAGGTGGACGGGGCTCGCCTTGCCGACGAACCCGGAGCGCAGCTGGTCGAGCACCTGCGCCGTCCGCCGCATCGCGTCCCACCAGCGGACGACGGCTTCGGCGTCGTAGCGGTCGTGCACCGTGTCGTCCGGGAACGGCGGGGAGTCGCCGAGCTCGTACGGCTGCTCGGGGACGGGCACGACGACGCCGGCTTCGCCGAGCGCGGCGTCGAGGCGCTCGTGGAACGCCGCGCACGAGAGGCCGTCGTGGAGCGCGAAGCGCGCCGTGCGACCGTCGCTCGTCCGGACGTGGACGGCGGGCTCGAGGACGTCCAGCTCGATCTCGACCGTCCGGCCCTCGAACGGCATCGGGCCGGTCGTGATGCCGCGCGCGGAGACGAGCAGCGTCACGTGCCACCAGTGGTTGAGCGGCGGCACGAGCGCCATCCGGATCTTGCCGATCATCTGCGCGTAGCGGTGGAGCGTCTCCTTCGTCGGCTTCCACTCGTCGTACGGCAGCTCGGGCCAGAGCGACATGGCTACGCCCGGGGTGCGAGGCCGAGCGTGGTCCGCAGCCAGTCGACCGCCGCCGGGACGTGCGCGGGATCGATGTGGTGGGCGGCGTCGGACTCGTGGTACTCGACGTCGAGGTTCGCCGCGGTGAGGAGCTCGTGCGCCTGACGGGCGAAGCCCACGTCCATCACCTGGTCGTTGCGCCCGTGCGCGATGAAGGCTCGGAGGCCGTGGCGGCTCTGCAGCGCGGGCTGCCAGCCATCGACGGTCGGGATGAAACCCGAGAACGCGAGGATGCCGGCGGGCTGCGGGCGGTCCGCGGGCAGGCCGAGCGAGTAGCTCATCACCGAGCCCATCGAGAAGCCGCCGAAGACGGTCTTCTCGGGGGTCAGGCCGGTGCGCTCCCACAGCTCGTCGTGAAACTGCGCGAGTTTGCCGTAGGCCGCGTGGAACGTGTCGTGGTCGGGGTAGCCGACGCGCGGCACGACGTACCAGTGCTTGCCGGGCCAGCCGGGGATCTGGAGCGGACCGCCGGGCGTGACGACGTGGAGGCGCCGCTCGGGATCCAGGACGTCGGCGAGGCCGAGCAGGTCGTGCTCGTCCGCGCCGCGGCCGTGGTGGAGGACGAGCAGGCCCTCGGCGTCGCCGTCGGCCGGCCGCTCGTCGAAGACCAGCGCGCTCACGCTTCCACCTTCTCACGTTGCTTCGTGCGGGGGTTGATGACGGGGGTGAGGGTGCGCTCCAGCGTCTCGCGCAGCGGAGCGTGCATCTTCGGGACGCGGAGCTCCTCGCCCAGGCGGTCCGGATCCTCGTCGACGGCGAAGCCGGGGCTCATCGTGGCGATCTCGAACAGCACGCCGCGCGGCTCGCGGAAGTAGATCGCGTCGAAGTAGTCGCGGTCGCGCACGTCGGTGACGAAGCCGCCGGCCTCGCCGACGCGCGCCTGCCACTTGAGGTGGTCGGCGTCCTGCGACGCCCACGCGATGTGGTGGACGGAGCCGGAGCCCTGCTCGCCGTAGCCGGTCGCCTGGTCGTAGGCCCAGTGGAAGTGGCGGTGCTCGCCCTGGAGGCGGTACTCGCCGTCGCCCTCGTAGGTGAAGCCGAGGACGTCGGTGAGGAGCTTCTCCTCGACGTTGGCGAAGGCGCTGTAGGCGCGGGCGCCCTCGAGGCCGGTGATGGCGTGCGCGGCCGGGACCTCGGGGTGCTTGGCCTGGAGCGGCGGGTTGCCGTCGGCGGCGACGACGAGCTGGAGGCGCAGGCCGTCCGGGTCGGCGAACGCGAGCGCATCCTGGGTCCGCTCGACCGCGACCCCGGGCTTCGCCAGCCGCTCCTGCCAGAAGTCGAGCGCTTCCGTGCTCGGGACGCCGAGCTGGAGCGTGTGGATCATGCCGAGGCCGGGCTCGCCCTGGCCGGCGCCGCGGAACTCGAACCACGTGAGGATCGAGCCGGGCGCGCCGGTCTCGTCGCCGAAGTAGAGGTGGTACGCCTCGGGCTGGTCGAAGTTGACCGTCTTCTTCACCAGCCGCAGGCCCAGCACGTCCGCGTAGAAGTCGACGTTCCGCTGGGCGTCGCCGGTGATCATCGTGATGTGGTGCAGGCCTTCGAGCTTCATGGTGCAGCCACTGTAGCGCATATGATTGCGCACGCAACTACTTGTGGCGTGGGAGAGTTCCTCGTCGATGCTCGACCACCTGACGATCCGCGTCTCGGACCTCGAGGCGTCCGCCCGCTTCTACACGACGGTGCTCGCCACCCTCGACGCCGAGCCGCCCGTGCGCAACGACTTCGGCGTCGAGTTCGGCGACTTCTCGCTCGCGCAGGCGACGGCGGAGCAGCCGGCCACGCGCGGGCTCCACGTCGGCTTCGCCGCGCCGTCCCGCGAGGCGGTCGACGCGTTCTTCCGCGCGGGCGTCGACGCGGGCTTCGCCTCCGACGGGGACCCCGGCCCGCGCCCGCAGTACACGGACGACTACTACGGCGGCTTCCTCCTCGATCCGGACGGCAACTCCATCGAGGCCGCCCACATGTCCTCCCTCGCCGACAACATCGTCGACCACGTCTGGATCCGCGTCGCCTCCGTCGCCGCCTCCCGCGCCGCCTACCTCGCCATCGCCGACGCCGCCGCCCTGTCGCTCGTCGCCGACGAGCCGGCGTTGGTCCGCTTCCGCGGCCGCGACGGCTTCACGTTCACCCTGCTCTCAGACGACCGCCCGCTCACGCAGAACGTCCACCTCGCCTTCGCCTTCCCTGGGTCGGGCGCCGTCGAGGCCTTCCACACCTCCGCCCTCGCCGCCGGCTGGCGCGACAACGGCGCCCCGGGCGAGCGCCCCGAGTACCACCCCGGCTACCTCGCAGCCTTCGCCCTCGACCCCGACGGCCACAACATCGAAGTCGTCGACCACCAGCGCTGACGCTCCCCGACCTACCGGTCAGGCAGCAGCGTGAGGCCGGGGAAGTCCTCGAACCCCTGGTCCTCCGTGAGGATCGGCAGGCCGTGAACGCGAGATGTCGCGGCGATCCACGCATCGTGCTGCTGTGCCTTCTGCCCGAGCGCATGCCCCGCCCGTCGCGCCTCGGCCGTCAAGCGTGCCCACTCGTGCGAGAGATCGTCGTCGGGAGGAACGACGACCGCCGTCGCTATGTCGGCCTCGAGCTGACGCCAGCTGGCGTCGCCGTAGCCGCGCGTGCGGCCGCCGCGACGCAGCTCAGCGACGGTGACGAACGACATGACGAGGCGCTTGCCCTCGACGTAGGGGACCAGATGCTGGCTGCGCGCTCGCCCGCGCGTGAGATTGATGAAGGCGTTGGTGTCGACGAGGACGTACGACGTGGCGAGCTGTGCCGTCGACACCGGCGTCGCTACCCGTCCGCCAGGGCCGCGATCAACGCTGCGGCTTCGTCGTCGTCGCGCCAGTCGTCGTCAAGCGACCGCGGCGCGAAGGCCCGCACCTCCTGCTCCTCCGCCAGCTCGTCGAGAGAGCGGTGACTCCAGAACAGCTCCGGATCGAACGGCAGCGCCTCGGAGACGACGCGGACCGAGCTCGCCCACAGCTTCCGCGGGTGCGCCTCCCCCGGGAAGAACTCGCCTTCGCCCACGACCCGCACGAGCTGCCGACCCTGACCTGCCCGCCAGGCGGCGTCCCGGTCCTTGTCCTCGAGGACGCAGATCACCGAAGGGAGCGGCGAGCGCTCGAGGCGGCACTCGAGCGACCGGTCATCGACCATCCGGAGCGTTCCCTCGGCAGCGGCGTGTGACCGGAAGGGCCGCCGGATCAGGTCGTGGACGATGCCGACGCGCGCGCTGGTCAGCTTCGTACGGGCGGGCGCACCCAGCGTGCCGCTCGTGGAGAACGTGATCGACTCGACGTCACGCGAGAGCGTGGTGCGGAAGCCCTCGATCGACTGCAGCACTCCCCGGTCGAAGCCTTCGGGCAGCTGCTCGGTGGCGTCGGTCAGGGTCTCGAGGCCCGTCACCAGCGCACGCACTGCCCGCTCGCCCAGCGGCGGGCCGGCGTAGATGTCGAGCCCTTCCTGTGCTCCCGCTCGCGTGGGAGCGACCTCCAGATCGAGCACGAAGCTGCCCGCGCGCGGAGCACCCACCACATCGAGATCGACCGACGTCTCGATGAACCGCTTGACCCGCCCGCTCTGCCGTCCGGCCCCTTCGTCGGTCAGCACCAAAGCGATGCTGCGGAGCGTGCCGCGGATCAGCTTCGTGAGCCGTTCGAGCTCGGACATCGGCAGTCGGTGCTGCTCGACCAGAGGCCCTTCGAGCTTGATGTTCAGGTGCGCTGGCGGCTCGGCCATCTCGAAAAGGAACCTTAGACATCGGCCGGGTCGCTCCTCCTTGTCCCTCCCCAACGCACGAGGGGCGCGGTCGAAACCGCGCCCCTCGATCAGGACTGCGTGGTGTTGCGCGGGGCGCTACGCCGGGACGAGGGTCTCCTCGTCGGAGTAGATCTCGCCGCGCTCGGCCTTATCGACGAGGGAGGCGGGCGGGGTGAAGCGGTCGCCGTACTGGGCGGCGAGCTCGCGCGAGCGAGCGACGAAGCCGGCCACGCCGCCCTCGTAGCCGTTGATGTACTGCAGGACGCCGCCGGTCCAGCCCGGGAAGCCGATGCCCATGATCGAGCCGATGTTGGCGTCGGCGACGGACTCGATGACGCCCTCGTCGACGCACTTGACGGTCTCGATGGCCTCGATGAAGAGCATGCGCTCCTCGAGGTCACGGAGCGAGATCGCGGACGGGTCGCCGACGACCGGGTACGCCTCGCGCAGGCCCTTCCACAGGCCCGTGCGCTTGCCCTCGGCGTACTCGTAGAAGCCCGCGCCCTCGAGCCGGCCCGGGCGGCCCTCGCTCACCATGTGGTCGATGACAGCCTCGGACGGGTGGGTGTCCCACGTCCCGCCCGCGGCCGTCACGGCGTCCTTGGACGCCTTGCGGATCTTCTGCATGAGCTTCATGTTCAGCTCGTCCGACAGCTGCAGCACCGGCGCCGGGTAGCCAGCCTGCGACGAGGCCTGCTCGATGGTCTGCGCCGGGATGCCCTCGGCGAGCATCGCGATGCCCTCGTTGATGAACGTGCCGATGACGCGCGAGGTGAAGAAGCCGCGCGAGTCGTTGACGACGATCGGCGTCTTCTTGATCTGCTTGGCGAAGTCGAGCGACCGGTAGAGCGTCGCGTCGTTCGTCTTCTCGCCCTTGATGATCTCGAGCAGCGGCATCTTGTCCACGGGGGAGAAGAAGTGCAGCCCGATGAAGTCGGCCGGGCGCGACACGCCCTCGGCCAGCTCCGTGATCGGGAGGGTCGACGTGTTGGAGCCGAGCAGCGCGCCCTCAGCGAGGTGCGGCTCGATCTCCGCGAAGACCTGGGCCTTCACGCCCGGATCCTCGAACACGGCCTCGATCACGAGGTCCGCGCCGGCCGCCGCCGAAGCGTCGGTCGTCGGGGTGATGCGGGCCAGCAGCGCGTCGCCGTCCTCCTGCGACTGGCGCCCACGCGACACGGCCTTCTCCACGAGCTTCTCCGAGTAGCCCTTGCCCCGCTCGGCGGCCGCCTGGTCGACGTCCTTGAGCACGACCTCGATGCCGCTCTTCGCGCAGACGTACGCGATCGCGGCGCCCATCATGCCGGCGCCCAGGACGACGACCTTCTTGGAGGCGAACGTCTCGATCCCCTCGGGCCGGTTGCGCGACCCGTTGACCTGCTGGAGGTCGAAGAAGAACGCCTGGATCATGTTCTTCGCCACCTGGCCGGTGACGAGGTCCACGAAGTAGCGCCCCTCGATCTCGAACGCCGTGTCGACGTCGACCTGCGCACCCTCCACGGCCGCGGCCATGATGTGGTGCGGCGCCGGGTAGTTGGCGCCCTTGAGCTGCTTGCGCAGGTTGGCCGGGAACGCCGGCAGGTTCTGCGCGAGCTTCGGGTTCGACGGCGTGCCGCCCGGGATCCGGTAGCCCTTCTGATCCCACGGCTGCCCGGCGAACTCCTCGCCCTGCGCGGCGATCCACGCCTTCGCGGCCGGGACGAGCTCGTCCTGCGACGAGACGACCTCGTCCACGACTCCGAGCTCCTTCGCCTTGGCCGGCTTGAGCCGCTTGCCCTGGAGCAGGAGCTGCATCAGCGCGTCGACGATGCCGAGCATCCGCACCGAGCGGACGACGCCGCCGGCGCCCGGGAGCAGGCCCAGCTGGACCTCCGGGAACCCGACGACGGCCTTCGGGTCGTCGACGATCACGCGGTGGTGCGTGGCGAGGCAGATCTCGAGGCCGCCACCGAGGGCGGCGCCGTTGATCGCGGCGACGACGGGCTTGCCGAGCGTCTCCAGGCGACGGAGAACGGCCTTGCCGGAGCGGACGAACTCCGCGACCTGCTCCGCGTCGTCGGCCTTCTTGAGGTCGTTGAGGTCACCGCCGGCGAAGAAGGTCTTCTTCGCGGAGGTCAGCACGACGCCCTTGATGGAGTCCTTCTCGGCCTCCAGGCGCTCGACCGTCGCGAGGATGGACTCGGCGTACGCCGCGTTCATCGTGTTCGCGGACTGGTTCGGGTCGTCGAGGGTGAGGACGACGATCTCGTCCTCGCCCTGCTCCCACTTGATGGTCGTGGACTCGGCCATGACTAGAGCGCCTCCACGACGGTGGCGATGCCCATGCCGCCGCCGACGCAGAGCGTCGCGAGGCCGTAGCGCTTGCCCTGGCGGTGCAGCTCGTCGACGAGCGTGCCGAGGATCATGCCGCCGGTCGCGCCGAGCGGGTGGCCCATGGCGATGGCGCCGCCGTTGACGTTGACCTTCTCCATGTCGAGGTCCATGTCCTTGACGAAGCGCAGGACGACGGCCGCGAAGGCTTCGTTGATCTCGACCAGGTCGAGGTCCTCGACGGACAGGCCGGCCTTGGCGAGCGCCTTCTTGGACGCGGGCGCGGGGCCGGTGAGCATGATCGTCGGGTCGGCGCCGGAGACGGCCGTCGACAGGATGCGGGCCTTCGGCGTGAGGCCGAGGTCCTCGCCGAGCTGCGGGCTGCCGATGGCGAGGAGCGACGCGCCGTCGACGATGCCGGACGAGTTGCCCGGGGTGTGGACGTGGTTGATCTTCTCGACCCAGTGGTACTTCTGGAGCGCGACGGCGTCGAAGCCGCCCATCTCGCCCATCATCGCGAACGACGGCTTGAGCTTGCCGAGCGTCTCGACCGTGGTGCCGGGGCGGATGAACTCGTCGTGGTCGAGCAGGACGTGCTCGTTGATGTCCTTGACCGGGATGACCGAGCCCGCGAAGCGGCCCTCGGCCTGCGCGGCGGCGGCGCGCTCCTGCGAGCGGGCGGCGTACGCGTCGACCGTGTCGCGGTCGAACTCCTCGACGGTCGCGATCAGGTCCGCGCCCACGCCCTGCGGGATGAAGGACGTGTCGTAGTTCGTCTCCGGGTCCATCGCCCAGGCGCCGCCGTCGGAGCCCATCGGAACGCGCGACATCGACTCGACGCCGCCGGCGAAGACGAGGTCCTCCCAGCCGGACGCGACCTTCTGCGCGGCGATGTTGACGGCCTCGAGGCCGGACGCGCAGAAGCGGTTGAGCTGGACACCCGCGACGGTGTCGGGGAGGCCGGCCTTGATCGCGGCGGTCTTGGCGATGTCGGCGCCCTGGTCGCCGACGGGCGAGACGCAGCCGAGGACGACGTCGTCGACCCGCGAAGGATCGAGCCGGTCGTTGCGGCTGAGCATCTCGTGCATCAGGCCCACGACCAGATCCACCGGCTTGGTGGAGTGGAGCGACCCGTTGCTCTTGCCCTTGCCACGGGGCGTGCGGATCGCATCGAAGACGAGCGCTTCGGTGCTGCTCATTGGTGACTCCTGAACTCGGGACGAAGGCCTGGGCACGACGACACGGCGCACCCCAGGCGAGGCTCCAACGTAGAGCGCGAGCGGGGCGACCGCCTGTGGCGGGCGCACAACGTCGCGCGCGGGGAGTGTGACGGAAGCCCACGCCGAGCCGTGAGCAGCGGTCGGGAACCGTCCGGGATGCGCGCGAGGATGGGTGCCATGAGCTTGCCCGGCTTCGCCGCGTTCGACACCGCCGCCGGCCGGTGCGCGGTGGCGTGGTCGGCCGAGAGCGCGCTGACCGGCGTCCGGTTGCCCGGCCGCGACGACGCGCGGGCGTGGCCGGGGATCGAGGAGCGCGAGCCGCCGCCGGCCGTCGCGGCGGTGATCGGGCGGATCCGCGCGCTGCTCGACGGCGCGGCCGACGACCTCGCCGACGTCGAGCTGGACGAGGCCGGCGTCCCCGACTTCCATCGGCGCGTGTACGCGGTCGCCCGGTCCATCGGGCCGGGGCGAACGCTGACCTACGGCGAGGTCGCGCGGGCGCTGGGCGAGCCAGGGGCGGCGCAGGCGGTCGGCCAGGCGCTCGGCCGCAACCCGTTCCCCATCGTCGTCCCCTGCCACCGCGTGCTCGCGGCGGGCGGCGCCAGCGGCGGGTTCAGCGCGCCCGGCGGGACGGCGACGAAGCTCCGCCTCCTCGCGCTGGAGGGGCGGCCGGAGCTGGCCGGCACGCTCCCGCTCTTCGACGCCTAGTGCGGCGTGGCCTCGAGCTGGCCGGAGAGCGTCTCGCGCAGCTCCGCGCTCGGGCGGTTGAGGCCGGTGATCTGCACGCGGACCCCGCGCCGCTCGTAGTGGAGCTGGACGGCGTCGAGCGCCGCGACCGCGCTGGCGTCCCACACGTGCGCGCGTGAGAGATCGACGATCACGTTCTCGGGGTCCTCGGCGTAGCGGAACGCGTCGATCAGCTCCTGATCGGAGGCGAAGAACAGCTCGCCGGTGACGCTGTAGATCGCGGTGGAGCCGTCCGGGTCGACGACGCGGTCCACCTCCACCATGTGCGCCGCGCGGCGCGCGAAGACGGCCATCGCGGTGAGCACGCCGACGCCCACGCCGATCGCCAGGTTGTGCGTCGCGACGGTCACCGCGACGGTCGCGGCCATGATCGCCGTCTCCCCCACGGGCATCCGCTTCAGCGTGGCGGGCGCGATCGAGTGCCAGTCGAAGGTCGAGACGCTGACGAGGATCATCACCGCGACGAGCGCGGCCATCGGGATCACCGCGACGACGCTGCCGAGGCCGACGACGAGGATCAGCAGGAACAGGCCGGCGGTGAACGTCGAGATCCGCGTGCGGGCGCCCGAGACGCGCACGTTGATCATCGTCTGGCCGATCATCGCGCAGCCCGCCATGCCGCCGAACAGGCCGGTCACGACGTTCGCGATGCCCTGGCCGCGCGCCTCGCGCTCCTTGTCCGACGGCGTCTCGGTGATGTCGTCGACGAGCTTGGCCGTCATCAGCGACTCGAGCAGGCCGACGATGCTCAGCGTGAACGCGTACGGCGCGATGATCGACAGCGTCTCGAAGGTGAACGGGACGGACGGGATGCCGAGGACCGGGAGCGCGTCGGGCAGCTCGCCCTGGTCGCCGACGTTCGGGATGTCGATCCCGCCGGCGACGACCGCGGCCGTCAGCAGGACGATCGCCACGAGCGGCGCGGGCACCGCGGTGGTGAGCCGCGGGACCGTGTAGATGATCGCCAGGCCGACCGCGGTGAGGACGTAGACCATCGCGCCGCCGTCGGTCAGGTACGGGATCTGCGCGAGGAAGATGAGGATCGCCAGGGCGTTGACGAAGCCGGTCATCACGCTGCGCGGGACGAACCGCATGAGCCTCGGGACGCCGATCAGCCCGAGCACGACCTGGAACGCGCCCGCGAGGATCGTGGCGGCGAGGAGGTACTGGACGCCGTGCTCGTCCACGAGGTCGACCACGACGAGGGCCATCGCGCCGGTGGCGGCGGAGATCATCGCGGGGCGGCCACCGACGATGGCGATCGCGACGGCCATCGTGAACGAGGCGTAGAGGCCGATACGCGGGTCGACGCCGGCGATGAGCGAGAAGGAGATGGCCTCGGGGATCAGCGCGAGCGCGACGACGAGGCCCGCGAGGAGCTCGACGCGCAGCACCGCGCGCCCGGGCAGGGTGAGGCGAGGAAGGGTCAAGAGGAAGGTCCGAGGCTACGACGGCCTCCCTCCGGTGATCGGCCGTCAGCTCAGCGGCGTGAACGCTCGCGGCGCGAGGTCGGCGACGCCGTGGGCAGCGACGCCGGCGGCGCTGAGCGTGAGCAGGCGGTCGCCGACGACGACGGAGCGGCCGATCGGCGGGCTGCCGTAGCCGGCTTCCGGCACCGGGTGGGTGATGCGGCCGGCTTCGCGGACGCCGGCCGCGCCTCCGACCTTGAAGCCGATCGCGCCGCTGAACGGCTTCTCGCCGTAGGTGTCGACGGGGATCACCGCGAGCTGCGCGGGCGCCCAGAAGAGGAAGGCGTGGTGGTCCTGCTCGGCGGCGGACTGGCCCTCCTGGCCGAGCGCGGCGCGGCCGACGAGCTTCGGCTCCGCGGGGTTCGCGACGTCGAAGAGCGAGACCTGCGGGCCGAGCCTGGAGCCCTGCTCCGTCGCGTCCTGCCCGACGCCGAGCAGGAGCGTGTCGGAGACCGGGTGCAGGTAGGCGCTGTAGCCCGCGACCTTCAGCTCGCCCGTCACGCGGGGCTGCGTGGGGTCGCTGAGGTCGAGCGCGTAGAGCGGGTCGACCTGGCGGAACGTGACGACGTAGCCGCGCGCGCCGAGGAAGCGGACGGCGTAGATCCGCTCGCCCTTGCCGAGCCCGGTCACGCGGCCGACCTGGCGGAGCGCGGTGCCCTCGGGCTTCAGGACCGTGACGCCGCTCTCGGACTGGCCCGGCTGCCCGTCGGCGCTCCACGGCGCCTCCTCCGTCGTCGCGACGCGCAGCGCGCCCTCGTGCTCGGAGAGCGAGAACTGGTTGAGCACGAAGCCGGGGACCGTGCCGGTGCCCTGGTAGGTCGTGCGCGGCTCGGCGGTCGCGTCGAAGCGGTGCAGCTCGGTGACGCCGCCGGCCTCGGGCGCGCCGAAGCGGCGGCTGGCCACGACGAGCGAGGTGGGGCTCGCGTAGACGTCCTGGGCCCCGGCCATGATCGCGTCGCGGTGGACGTTCATCAGGCCGTGCTCGAGGTCGACGGTGAGCACCGTGAGCAGGTCCAGCCCGCTGAACGCGCGCGGGCGGCGGACGTTGTCGCACGGCACGACGGAGCGGCGGAACGTGCGCTTCGTGATCCGGCTCTTGATCGTGGTGGCGGGCAGGAAGCGGCGCGTAGTGGTGCGGTTGGCCTTGCGCTCGAGCACCGGCGGGGAGGGCGCGTAGATCGGCTGGGGCGACGACGCGACGACGATCCGCGCGGCGGCGCCGGTGAGCCGGGCGCCTGCGAGCTGCCCTTGGAGCTCCATCGTGCGCGCGACCTGCGGCTTGGCCGGATCGGTGACGTCGACCTCGGTGAGGAGGACCTTCGCCTGCGTCGGCGCGGGCGCGATCTCGGAGGAGGCCGGCGCGCTCGGGCGCGGGTCGGGCAGGCCGGGGCCGTCCTGGCCGGTGGCGAGGACGAGGAGCTTCGTGCCGCGGAGGAGGAGCTGGTGGCCGCCGCCGGGGAGCGCGAGCTTCGCGATCTGGCGGGGCGGCGCGGTGGGGTCGGCGACGTCGAAGACGCGGAGGACCGCGTCGCTCACGACGTACAGGCGCTTGCCGTCGGTCTTGACGAGGTCGGCCTCGTCGACGCCGGCCTCCTGGACGTTGGTGGTCGAGAAGGAGGTGTCGCCGGCGCTGCCCGCGGCGCTCTCCTCCTGCGCGACGGGGGACGCGAGCGCCGGCTGGGGCGGCTGCGGTCCGGTCGTGCGCGCGTCGCCGCCGACGAACACCGGCGGCTGGAGCGGCTGCGCGACCGCGACGTCGCCGCGGTACGGGACGCCGCTGGTCCCGCCGGTACGGACGAGCTGCTCGTGCGCGTACCGGGTGAGCTGGGTGCAGGA
>Ga0196960_10000391_pt1 | contig 15937 bp, 20 predicted proteins | sample S3v_5metaG_FD_183187 | JGI IMG/M metagenome (GOLD analysis project Ga0196960, IMG submission 183187) | Soil microbial communities from Anza Borrego desert, Southern California, United States - S3+v_5 | ecosystem: Environmental > Terrestrial > Soil > Desert | place: USA: California | collected... | reverse complement strand
GACCGAGCTGCGAGAGCTGCGTGTTCTCGAGCTTGAGGCCCATCTCCTCGGTGATGACCTCGCCGCCCGTGAGGATCGCGATGTCCTCGAGCATGCGCTTGCGGCGGTCGCCGAAGCCCGGGGCCTTCACGGCGACGCCGGTGAAGGTGCCGCGGAGCTTGTTCACGACGAGCGTCGCGAGGGCCTCGCCCTCGAGGTCCTCGGCGATGATCAGCAGGGACTTGCCCGACTGGATGACGCCCTCGAGGACGGGGAGGATGTCGCGGACGGAACCGATCTTCTGGTTCGCGATGAGGATGTACGGATCCTCGAGGACGGCCTCCATGCGGTCCTGGTCCGTGACCATGTAGGGCGAGATGTAGCCCTTGTCGAACTGCATGCCCTCGGTGAAGTCGAGGTCCATGCCGAACGTCTGGCCCTCCTCGACGTTCACGACGCCGTCCTTGCCGACCTTCTCGATGGCGTCGGCGATGACGTCGCCGATCTCCTCGTCGCCGGCGGAGATGGTCGCGACGCGCGCGATCTGGTCCTTGCCGGAGACCTCCTTGGAGAGGCCGCGGATGTTCTCGACGATCGCGTTGACCGCCTGCTCGATGCCGCGCTTGAGGTCGAGCGGGTTCGCGCCGGCCGTGACGTTCTTCAGGCCGTCGCGGACGATCGCCTGGGCGAGCACCGTCGCGGTGGTCGTGCCGTCGCCGGCGACGTCGTTGGTCGCCGTGGCGACCTCGCGGACGAGCTGGGCGCCCTGGTTCTCGAAGACGTCCTCGACCTCGATCTCACGCGCGATGGTGACACCGTCGTTCGTGATCGTGGGAGCACCGAACTTCTTGTCCAGGACGACGTAGCGGCCCTTCGGGCCGAGCGTCACCTTGACGGCGTTGGCGACCGCGTCGACACCGGCCTCGAGGGCCTTGCGCGCGTCGACGTCGTACTTCAGTTCCTTGTGAGCCATGTGGTTCTGGTTCCTCTGGTCTCGGAGAAGTGGGGGGAGGTCCTAGAGGACCTTGGCCAGGACGTCGGACTCGCGCAGGACGAGCAGATCCTCGCCCTCGACCTTGATCTCGGTGCCGCCGTACTTGCTGTAGAGGACGGTGTCGCCCTCGGCGACGTCGAGCGGGATGCGCTTCTCGCCCTCATCGTCGTAGCGGCCATCGCCGACGGCGACGACCTCGCCGCGCTGCGGCTTCTCCTTCGCGGTATCGGGGAGGACGAGGCCGCTGGCGGTGGTCTCCTCCTCCTCGATGGCCCGCACGATCAGCCGATCGCCAAGGGGCTTGAGCTTCATGCGCTGTGACCTCCGAAAAAATTGACCTGATTGGCACTCGGCAGTGCAGAGTGCCAACCATGCTTGCGGGGACCACGATAGCGGCTGCTCGGCGGTCGTCAAGCGCTTGTTGGCACTCTGGTTACATGAGTGCCAATGACTGAGGTCTCGGTGGCAGCGGTGCGGCGGCTCGCGGTGGTCGCGCAGGGGTACGCGTCGCGGGCGCGGCGCGCGCGGGTGGCGGACGTCGAGGCGACGGTGGACCGCCTGGGCGCCGTGCAGCTCGACTCGATCTCGACCGTCGACCGCTCGCACCGGCTCGTCATCGCTGCGCGCGCGGGCGCGCTCCCGCGCGAGGACGCGTTCGGCCTCGTGCGCGACGGGCGGCTCTTCGAGTACTGGTCGCACGAGGCGTGCCTGCTGCCCGTGCGCGACTACCGCCTCTCGCGGTGGCGGATGCGCGCCGGCGGTCACTGGGGCTCGCACGCCCGGGCGTTGCGCGACCACCCCGAGCTGGTCGACACGGTGCTCGGCGTGATCCGCGAGCGCGGGCCGGTGGCGTCGCGCGAGTTCGAGGGGCGAGGCAAGGACGACATGGGCGGGATGTGGAACTGGAAGCCCGCCAAGGCCGTGCTGGAGGCGCTGTACGACCGGGGCGACCTGGCGATCGCCGGGCGGCAGAGCGGGTTCCAGCGGCTCTACGACCTGACCGAGCGCGTCATCCCGGCGGACGTGCTGGCCGAGCCCGAGCCGTCCGAGGAGGAGCTGCTGCGCACGCTCGCGGTGCGGGCCGTGCGGGCGCGGGGCGCGCTGACGGTGGGCGGGATCGTCGAGCATCACCGGCTGCCGGGCGGGACGAAGCGGGTCGCGCCGCATGTGGAGGCGCTGGTCGCGGAGGGCGAGCTGCGCCGGCTGCGCGTGGCCGACGGCGGCGCCGACGTCTTCATCGCGGGCGACCTCGATCTCGAGGCCGCGCTCGACACGCCCCTTCCCGGCGGCGTCCTGCTCTCGCCGTTCGACAACCTCCTCTGGGACCGCCCGTTCGCCCGGAGGATCCTCGCCTTCGACCACGTGATGGAGATCTACAAGCCCGCGCCCCAGCGGGTCTACGGCTACTACGTCCTGCCCTTCCTGCGCGGCGACCGCCTCGTCGGCCGCGCCGACCTCAAGGCCGACCGCCCCGCCGGCACCCTCCGCGTCCTCGCCTTCCACCCTGAGCCGCGCGTCCGCGCCTCAGCCGCCCTCGACAATGCCCTCGACCGCGCCCTTGCGCGGCTGGCCTGGAGCATGGGGCTCCCGGAGGTCGAGCGCGCGGCGACCTGACGCTCGATCGGGTGAGGGGCAGCCGCGATCGCACGTTCGTTGGAAGCGGAATGAGCGACTCGGCTTGCGCTGCTCGCGGCAGTTGGTCTAGGTTCCCGGTGCCCGCCGCGCGCCGCCGTGGGCAACCGGGAACGTCGATGGCGGCGTGGCCGGCCGTACGCAAGGAGCTGACCGGGAGTGGGACACGTACACGGAAGACGAACCGCGGCGGGCGCGCCGTCGGGTGAGGACGCGCGATGGCCGACAAGCTGAGCGCGATCTACGCGATCGGCTTCTTCGCGACGTGGATCGCGTTGTACCTCCGCGTCGGGTTCCCGCCCCACCGGGGCTGGCTCGAGTTCCTGCTGCCGAACCTCTGGTGGTTCGCCCTGATGGTGGTCAAGATCTGGGGCTGGCCGATCACGCTCGCGCACTGGATCTACGCGGGGTGCCCGCCCTCGCGGTGGCAGGCGGTCACCTCGCTCAACGGCCGCGAGGCGCGGTCGATCGTGCGCGTCGAGCCCGTCTGACGCTCACGTGATGCGGTTCTTCTCACGCTCGAGTGCGCGGCGTCCCCCGCTGCTGACGGCGACGCCGGCAGAGCTCGCGCGGCTCGGACGCATCGCGTTCGGCGGAGACGCGATCCATCCCCCGGGGATCAACGGCCTGCCGCCCGGGGACCTCGATCGGCACGCGCTCGCTTTCCTCGAAGCGGCGGGGTACCCCGCCGCCGGCTCGGAGGCCGAGGCGGAGGCCAGTTCACGCTTCCTCGACGAGATCACCAACGCGGCCGACAGCGGGGGAGCGTGGGCCTTCGTCGGCGCGATGCTGGTCGTCTGGAACACGCTCGGCGAGGAGCATCGGCGCACCCCGCGCGCGCTGGCGATCACGGACCGCGCGCTGGAGAGGCTGCGCCGTGACGGTGTCGCGTACACCTCCGTGCCGCCGTTCGCGATGCAGCGCTGGCAGGCAGTCCATGGCTTCGACGGCCCGCGCCCTGCCGGATGGCCCAGCCCCCTCAAGGACCTGGCGCTCCCGGCGGCCGAGGACGTGAGCGTCGCGAACCTGCAGGAGGGAGAGGTGCGCCGGCTGGCGACCTCGCCGGCGGCGCCCGCGAACACGATACTTGCCGAGCGGCGGCTCGGCGGGGCGATCCAGGCGGTGGTGGAGGGGCCGGATCCCGAGACGGGCCAGACGCAGCGGTGGGACTGGGAGGGGTTGAACGCGCCGGACTACGCGTCCTTCCTCCGGGAACTCGGTGAGCGGCTGGTCACGCACACCGCCTGGGCGCACGACGACCTGATGCCGTTCTTTCCGTGTCGCCAACGCTCGCGAGACGAGCTGCGGCGGGCCGCGGACGGCTAGTTCTGGGCCCCGCCGATGCCGAGCCGGCGCTCGGTGAACTCGGGCGGGTTCTCGATGATCTGGGAGAAGCGCACGACGGTGACGGTGTCCTCGTCGGACACCTCGCGCCCGTAGATCTGCTCCATGAAGTGCTTCATCTCCTCATGGCGGCGGAACTCGGGGTTGTCGTGCTCGATGTCGCGGGGCGAGAGCTCACGGAAGCGCTTGACCTCGACCTGGTCGATCACCGCCTCGAAGATCTTCTCCCGCGGGGAGTGCTGGTAGCCGATCGTCACGAGGACCGCCTGGTTCTTGCGGTACTTGTGCGACTTGTCGCCGAGGCGGATCGTGGCGGTCTTGCGGCCACGCTTGAGCTGGTCGGCGAAGATGCGGGAGTAGAAGTTCAGGACCTGCACTAGCGAGAGAAGGCTACAGCTCGCTGGACCATCTCGCGCTCACCCTCGTACGTCAGGGCGCGTCCGGCCTCGTCCAGCGGCATCCAGCGGGCCACCTCGACCTCGTGGTCGTGGTCCTCGACGGCGCCGGATTCGTAGTCGAAGAGGAAGAACGAGACGAGCTTGGGGATCGACCGCCCGCCCCGCTGGTACCAGTAGCGGACCTCGCCCAGCTGCCCCACGAGCGACGCGACGACGCCGGCCTCCTCGCGCACCTCGCGCGCCGCGGCCTGCGCGGGCGTCTCGCCCGGGTCGACGTGGCCCTTGGGCAGCGCGAGCACCTTCCGACCGTCGGCCGCGCGGCGCGTCGGGACGATCACGACCGCCTCGGGCGCGCCTGCGGCGCCCGGGCGCAGGACGACGCCGCCGGCGCTGACCTCAGTAGACGTAGCGCTGGAGCGCCGCGGGGTCATGCACCGTCAGCTTGCCACGGCCCTGCGTCACGATCCCGGCGCGCTCGAGCACGGCGAGGAAGCGGCTGGCCGACTCGCGCGACGAGCCCGCGAGCTGCGCCAGCTCGGCCTGCGTGGCGGTCACGAGGACGTCGCGCTCGGCGCCGCCCTCCTTGCGCTGCTGCTCGATCAGCGAGATGAGGACGGACGCGACGCGGCTCTGCACGGTCTGGAACGACTGGCGCGCCAGCCGCTCGTTCGCCGCGCGCAGCCGCCGACCCAGCGCGGTCACGAGCTTGACCGCGATGTCCGGGTGCTCGCGCAGGAGTCGGCGCATGTCGTGGCCGAGGATCGCGAGCGCCTGGAGGTCGTCGAGCGCCTCCACGGTGGCCGACCGCTTCTCCGCGTCGAACATCGCCAGCTCGCCGAAGATGTCGCCCGGCCCGAAGCGCGCGAGCGCGATCGTCCGCCCGTCGCCGTGCTCGCGCAGCGCGCGGGCGTGACCGGAGGAGACGACGTAGCACGTGTCGCTCTCGTCCCCCTCGCGGAAGATGACCTGGCCGGGCGTGAAGCGGCGTGGAACCGCGACGTTCGCGACCTGCAGGAGATCCTGCGGGCCGAGCGTCTCGAACACGGGAACGCGCTCGAGCAGCGCCACGACGTCCTGACCCACTGTCGCCATGACGCTGGAGGCTACCCCAGCACGGCCTCTCTCCTACGCCGCTTCGTCAGGCGGGAGGCTCCGAGGAGGGCCGCGAGGACCAATCCGAGGGGGAGCAGGACCGCCCCGGCGACCAGCAGGACGCCCGCGATCACCTGAAGGATCCGGCCGGCATCGTCGAGCGCGTCGGCGGGGGTCCAGGTCCCCTGCTCGCCCGTCGACTCGACCGTGACGGCGACCTGCGCGCGGTCGGCGCGGGCGCGGATGCGGCGGACGGAGGCCTGGGCCTGCGCGATCGTGCGGCGGGCGGAGCGCAGGCGGCGCTCGATGCTGCTCCGCTCCGCCTCGGTGTCCGCCGCGGCGAGGGCGCGGAGGAGCGCGGCGCGGCGGTCCTGCGCGTCCTGGAGCCGGTCGGCGGTGGACACCGCGGAGGCCGTGATGTCCTGGCTGGAGGCCGAGCGGTTGCGCACGTCGCCCAGCCGGCTGAGCGCGGCGAGCGCCTCGTCCAGGCGGGAGCTGGGGACGCGCAGGTCGTACGTGGCGAAGCCCTTGCCGTCGCGCTGGGAGACGTCGGAGGCCTGCACGATCGTGCCCGTCCGGTCGGCGACCTCGAGCACGCCGGCGGTCGTCTCGGCGAAGTCGTCCTCGGGCGTGCGGAGGTCGAGGCTCGTGCGGCGCTCGACCACCCGGCGCTCGCCCGGTGCGACCGCGCTGGACGACGCGCCGCTGCCGCCGCTGCTCTCCTCGCTCGTCTCGGGCGCGGCCTCCATCGCAACGCCGCCTCCGCCGCTGCTGGAGCTCGCGCTCTCGTCGTCGTCCCCGCCGCCCATCACGGCGGCGAGCGTCCCGAATCCGACGAGCACGCTCATCAGGATCACCACGACGAGCCCGCCGGCGGGCTGGAGGAGCCAGGGCACGCGGCGGCGCTTCGCCGGCGTGCGGCCGGGCGTCCGGTCCTTCGCGAACCCGGCGTCGACGCGCGCGTCCAGCCGCGCCAGGAAGTCGTCGTCCGGCGCCGGCGCGGTGGCGCGGATGCTGTCCTCGAGCCGCTCAGGCATCGCAGGCCTCCCGGAGCTTGGTCATGGCACGGTGCAGGCGCGTGCCCGCGTTCGACTCGGAGAGCCCGAGCAGCTTCGCGACCTCCGCGTTGGTGAGGTCGCCGTGGAACTTGAGCGCGACGATCTCGCGGTCGCGCGGGTCGAGCCGCAGCAGCGCGGCGCGCACGGTGGCGCGCTGGGCGGCGAGCTCGGTGTCGTCGCCGGAGGCCGCCGCGTCGGGCGGCTCCTCGACGAGCGTGGCCGTGCGCTTGCGGCGCCGCAGCTCGTCCAGGGCCGCGTTGCGGGCGATCCCGAACACCCACGCCCGCGGGCTCCCGCGCCGCGGGTCGAACTTCGCCCGCTTGCGGTATGCCCGCTCGTACGCTGCGGCGACGACGTCCTCCGCCGCCGCCCGGTCGCCGACGATCGTCGCGACGTACGCGTACACGTCCCGCACCGTCTCGCGGTAGAGGTCGGCGAACGAGGTCGCCGAGGCGCTTGGTGGGTCTTCGACAGCCACGCTCACACCTCCACTACGCTGCGCCGCCGGTGTTCATCACACACGTGCGCATCTTCCTCTTCCTCGCTCTCGGTGGGCTGGCCTTCGCCGCCCCGGCGGCCGCGGCTCAGAAGGAGCGGGCGCGCTCGTTCGAGGCGTCCCCGCACCTGTGGGCCACGGTCAACATCTGCGACAGCGACGAGAGCCCGGACACGATCGGCGTCCGCGCCTCGATGCCCGGCACCGGCCGCGAGAAGGAGCGGATGTTCATGCGCTTCCGCGTCCAGTACCGGAGCGAGACGGACGGCGCCTGGCGCGACTTCGCCGACGACGCCGGCACGGTGTCGGAGTGGGTGAGCGTCGGCCGCGCGACGTTCAAGGCGCGCCAGTCCGGCTGGTCGTTCCCGTTCGAGCTCGAGGCCGGGCAGGAGTACGAGCTACGGGCGGTCGCGAGCTTCGAGTGGCGGCGCGGGGAGAAGGTCGTCCGCAAGCTCGCCCGCCGCACGACGAAGGGCCACAAGACCGCCCTCGCCGAGCCGAAGGGCTACTCGGCCGCGACCTGCGTGATCAGCGGCTGAAAGAGCCGGGGGTCGTTGGAGATGACCCCCGTCACGCCCATCCGCTCCAGCCGCGCGATCCGGTCGCCGTCGTCGACCGTCCACACGTAGAGCTCTCCGCCCGCGTCGAGCACCGCCCGCACGAGCCCCTTGGTCACGAGGTAGTGGTTGGCCATGATCGCCTCGACGCGGCCGGCGCGGATCGCCCGCGCGGCGCGGCCCGGCATCACGCGCCGCAGCACCTGCAGGGCGCCGAGCGCGGGCACGATCAGGAGCTTGGAGTCGAGCGGGTTGCGGCGCAGACGCGGCACCGACCAGCCGAGGCGGATCTCCGGCGCGATCTCGCGCATCCGCCGCAGCGAGTCCGGCTCCATCGTCGAGACGAGCACGCGGCCGACGACGTCGCGCTCCCGAAGCTCCGCCGCCACCCGGTCCTCGTAGCCGGGGAGCTTGAGGTCGACGTCGAGGTCCAGGCCGGTCGCGCACAGGTGGTCGAGCCCCTCCGCCAGCGTGAGCGCGGTGCCGCGCGCCTGGCGGGCGCGGAGGTCGACGTAGTCGTGCGCGAGCCACAGCTCGCCCGTGCCGTCCAGGTTCTCGGGGAGGACGTCGAACTCGAGCATGTCGACGCCCGCCTCGACCGCCGCGTCGAAGCTCGCGGGCGTGTTGCCGGGCGCGATGAGGTCCGCGCCCTTGTGGCCGACGCGCCTCACGTCTGGCAGACCGGGCACCAGTACGTGGTGCGGTTGTCGTCCCACTGGCCCTTCTGCTGGATCCGGCCCTCGCCGCAGCGCGGGCACGGGCGACCGAAGGTGCCGTAGATCGTCCGGTAGGCGTCCTGCATCCCGTGCATGGCTGACTCCTGCATCAACGGGCGGACGCCGCGGACGATGCGCAGCGCCTCCTCGTCGGTCACGTCGCTGACCTTCCGCCACGGGTCGATCCCCGCGAGGAAGCAGCCCTCGACCTTCCACAGGTTGCCGATGCCGGCGAGCGTCCGCTGGTCGAGGATCGCGTCGCCGATCGGCCGCGTCGGGTCGTCGCGGCGCAGGCGGTTGAGGAAGACGTCCTCGTCGAAGTCGTCCTTGATGATGTCCGGGCCGAGGCCGGCGATCCGCTGGTCGAACCGCGTGCGGCTGTCGCGCATCAGCTCCAGCACCGGGCCGTCGAACTGGACGACCTCGCCGTTGCCACGCTTGAGGACCAGCCACGCGCGGCGTGCGGCGCGGCGCCACCGCTCCCCTGCGTAGTACGTGCCCCAGCTGCCGGTCATGCGCAGGTGGGAGTGGATCGTCAGGCCGCCCTCGAAGCGGAGGAAGAGGTGCTTGCCGTGGGCGTCGACGGATGTGACCGCCTGGCCCGCGAGCTTCTCCGGCCACCGGTCGGCGCGGAACCGCGGGTGGGGCGTGCGCAGCTCGTCGGGCACGTGGCCCTCCAGGATCGGCCGGATCCGGTTGGCCGCGTAGTGGATCGTGTCGCCCTCTGGCACCTCATCCGAGGGTACGTCTCAGCCGCGCTCTTCGACCGTCTTGGCGAACATGTCGTGGTCGGCCCAGCGGCCGCCGATGTGGAGGTAGCGGAGCGCCGTGCCCTCGTGGCGGAAGCCGTTCTTCTCCAGGACCCGCCGCGAGCCCACGTTGGTCGGGATGACGTTGGCCTGGACGCGGTGGAGGCCGATCCCCCACGCGTGCTCGACCGCCGCGCCGACCGCCTTCGTGCCGAGCCCCTTGCCGCTGTGCTCGCGGTCGATCGCGTAGCCGAGGTAGCAGGACTGGAAGGCGCCGCGGAAGATCTGGGAGAGGCTGACGTAGCCGGCGATCTGGTCGTCATCGATGACGCCGAAGAGCTCGCGCGTGCCGGCCGCGCGCTCCTGCTCGGCGGCTTCGAGCGCGCGGCGCTGGGCGTCGAGGGTGAACCAGCTGTCGGGGCGCAGCGGCTCGCCGGTGAGGAAGTGCTCGCGGTTGCGCAGCCGCAGGTCGAGCATGGCCTGGGCGTCGGAGGGTTCTAGGGGGCGCAGGTGCATCGCGAGGCGAGGATCGCACGGTTGGCGGTAGCGTGGCCGCCGTGCTTTCGGAGCTCGCGCAGATCGTCGGTTCGGACTTCGTCAGCTCGCCGCCCGCGGCCGAGCTGCAGGACGCCAGCATCGCCTCGGGGCAGCGGGCGCGCGAGGACGCGCTGCTCGTGCGCCCGGGCTCCGCGGAGGAGGTCGCCGCGGTCGTCGCCTGGTGCTACGAGCGCGACGTGCCGATCGTCCCGCGCGGTGGGGGAACCGGCTACGCGGGCGGGGCGGTGCCCGTCGTCGAGGGATCGGTCGTCGTCTCGGTGGACCGGCTGAAGGCCGTCCGCTCGTTCGACCCGCTGCTGTGGCGGATGGAGGTCGAGGCGGGGCTGACGACGCACGACGTCGCGCGGCTGGCGCGCGAGAACGGGCTGCTCTACCCGCCGGATCCGGGCGCGGGCGAGTCGTCGTTCATCGGCGGGAACGTGGCGACGAACGCGGGCGGGCCGCACGCGTTCAAGTACGGCGTGACCGGGGCGTGGGTGACGGGGCTGGAGGCCGTGGTGGCGCCCGGCGAGCTGGTGCGGTTGGGCGGGCCGACGCGCAAGGACGTCGCGGGCTACGACTTGCCGAAGCTGCTGACGGGCTCGGAGGGGACGCTGGGGCTGATCACGAGCGTGTGGCTCAAGCTGATCCCGGCGCCGGAGGCGGCGTACCCGATCGCGGCCGCGTTCTCGGACGTGGCTTCCGGGATGGGCGCGATCGAGGCGGCGATGGCGAGCGGTGTGGTGCCGAGCGCGATCGAGTTCCTCGACGCGGGCGTGCTGCGCGCGGCGGGCGGGTCGTTCCCGGCAGGCTCGCTGCCGGACGACGGCTTCCTCGTCCTGCTCGAGGCGGACGGCACCGAGGACGAGGCACGGCGGGGGCGTGAGGAGCTGCTCGAAGCGGCGGGCGACGGCGCGTTGAGCGTGCATGCCCCGACCTCCCCCGCGGACGTGCGGGCGTTCTGGCACTGGCGTTCCGGCGTGTCGCACGCGGTCGTGGCGCAGCAGGGCGGGAAGCTGTCCGAGGACGTCGCGGTGCCGCTGGACCGGCTCGCGGAGGCGATCGCGGAGACGGTCGAGATCGGGTCGCGACACGGGCTCGAGGCGTGCTCGTGGGGGCACGCGGGCGACGGCAACCTGCACTCGACCTTCTTCCTGACGCCGGGCGACGAGGATCAGCTTTCGCGCGCCCACGCGGCGGCGGCAGAGCTGTTCGACATGGCCATCCGCCTCGGCGGGACGGTGAGCGGCGAGCACGGGATCGGCCTCCTGAAGAACGGCCAGCTCTCCAAGCAGTGGTCGCCCGCCGCGATCGACCTCCACCACGCCGTCAAGCGTGCCCTCGATCCCAAGGGCCTCTTCAATCCCGGCAAGAAGCTGCCGTAGTCCTTGCGCGTTTCTGTCGCAAGCCGCGACAGACACGGCACACCTTCCGCGGCAAGGTGCGCCGCGTGCCCTCGCAGCGCCCATTTCGTCACCCGACCGCCGGCCCATCACGCCCGAGTGACGTTGTGGGCGCTCTACGCCCACAACGTCACGTCGCCGTGCCGGCGGGATTCGCGAGTGACGAAATGGGCGCTGATGCGCGGGTCGCCGCGCTCGCGGCGCGGCAGCACGGCGTGGTCTCGGCCGCGCAGCTCCTCGCCTGCGGGCTGACGCGCGACGCGATCAAGCACCGCGTGCGAGCGGGGCGGCTGCACCGCCTCCACCGCTCCGTGTACGCCGTCGGCCACGTCGCGCGCCCGCCGCTGGCGCTCGAGACCGCCGCGCTCCTCGCCGCCGGACCCGGCGACGCGCTGAGCCGCGCGACCGCGCTCACCCTCTGGCGCCTCCCCGCCCCGCCGGACGAGCGGACGGTCCACGTGACGACGACGAGCCAGCGCCGGTCGCGGGCCGGCCTCACGTTCCACCGCACGGCCGACCTCCCCCGCAAGGACATCCGCCGCGTCCAGGGTCTCGCGGTCACGAGCCCGGCCCGGACGATCCTCGACACCGCACCGAGCCTCGACCCCGACACCCTCGAAGCCGTGATCGCCGCCGCCGTCCGGCGCAACCTCACGACCCGCGCCGAGCTCGACCGCCGCGCCACCGGCCGCGTCGCGCAGGCGCTCCACACCGGACCGCGGTTCACCCGCTCGGACGCCGAGATCCTCCTGCTGAAGCTCGTCCGCGCGGCGAAGCTCCCGCTCCCCGAGACCAACGTCGACGTCGCCGGCATCCAGCCCGACGCGGTGTGGCGGGAGCAGCGGGTCGCCGTGGAGGTCGACGGCTACGAGTTCCACGGCGACCGCCGGTCGTTCGAGGAGGACCGCGAGCGCGGCGTCCGGCTCACCGCCGCCGGCTACACCGTCGTCCGCATCACCTGGCGGCAGCTCACGCAGCAGCCGCACACGGTCACCGCGGCGCTCGCGGTGGCGCTGGCCTAGGCGCTCGGGCGCCCGGAGATGAGCGAGGCGACGAGCTCGGAGTCGTGCTCGTACGACATGAGCGCCGCGGCGGCCGGGAGCTCGAGCCAGCGCAGCTCGTCGACCTCCTCGTTGGGCCTGAACCCGTGGTCCTCGCGGACGTCCATCAGCCAGTAGCGGACGAGCTTCGGCCGGCCCTTGTGGTCGGTGTACCGCACCTCCTCGAGCTCCTGCCGCAGCCGGCAGCGCAGACCCGTCTCCTCCAGCACCTCGCGCAGCGCGCCCTGCTCGAACGTCTCGCCGCGCTCGAGCTTGCCCTTGGGCAGCGACCAGTCGTCGTAGCGCGGCCGGTGGACCACGCAGATCTCCACGCCGCCACCCTCGCGCGACCGCATCACCGCCCCGCCGGCGGCCCGGACCTGACGCCGTCTGCCCAGCACGGGCGCGCAGGGTAGAGGACCCGTCCTAGGCTCCTGGGCGTGCCCGTGCAACCCGTCACCGCCGAAGAGGTCGTCCCGCTGCGGCACGCCGTGCTGCGCGCCGGCCAGCCGGTCGAGACGGCGATGTACCCCACCGACGCCGCGCCCGAGACCTTCCACGCCGCGGCGCGCGAGGAGGACGGGCGGATCGTCGGGGTCGCCACCGTGTCGCCCGAGGGCCATCCGGACGGCGCCGAGCCCGGCGACTGGCGCCTGCGCGGCATGGCGACCGACCCGGGTGTCCGAGGCCGCGGCTTCGGCGCGCTCGCGCTGCGGGCCGTGCTCGACCACGTCCGCGACCAGGGTGGCACCCGCGTGTGGTGCAACGCCCGCGCCGGCGCCCGCGGGTTCTACGAGCACGAGGGCTTCGCCTACGACAGCGACGAGTTCGAGCTGCCGGACATCGGCCCGCACTACGTCATGTCGATCCGCCTCTAAGCGCCGGTAGGGTTCGCCGCCATGGCGCCGCCCGAAGAGACGTTCCTCCTCATCGACGGGGAGAACATCGACGCGACGCTGGGCGGGAGCCTCTTGGGGCGCCGGCCCGCGCCGGAGGAGCGCCCGCGCTGGGAGCGGGTGCGCGACCACGCCCAGCGCGTGTGGGAGCAGCCCGTCCGCGGCCTGTTCTTCCTCAACGGCTCGACCAACGTGCCGATGGGCTTCGTCCAGGCGATCACCGCGCTGGAGTACCGGCCGGTGCTGCTGAGCGGCCCGTCCGACGTGAAGGTCGTCGACATCGCGATCCAGCGCACGCTCGACGCGCTGGCCGAGCGCAACCGCGGCGACGTCCTCCTCGCCAGCCACGACGGCGACTTCGCGCCCCACGTCACGCCGCTGGTGCGCAACCCCGCCCGCCGCGTCGGCCTCCTCGGCTTCCGCGAGCTGATGAGCACCCAGCTCACCGAGCTCGTCGCGGACGGCCTCCAGCTCTTCGACCTCGAGGACGACGTCGGGGCGTTCACGGTCGCGCTGCCGCGCGTGCGCGTCATCCCGATCGAGGCGTTCGACCCCTGGAGCCTGCTGGACTAGGCGGCGCTTGCGCTCGCGCCGGCCGCCGCGGCATCGGCGGCCTCGCGCGCGGCGAGCACCTCCGGCAGGTGCTGCTCGGTCCACTCGCGCACGGCGGTGAGCGGCTCGATGAGCGTGAGGCCGAGCGGCGTGAGCGAGTACTCGACGCACGGCGGCACCTCGGCGAGGAGCTTCTCGCCGGGTAGCCAGTGATCACACCACCACCGCGCCGTATTCGGGTCCTCGCCAGCGCCACCTCGGGCTCCGCCTTCGCCGCGCGCTCGGCTGCCCGTCTTTCGCAGGGTGACTGGTTGCGGACTAGTTGAGGTTTCGGTAGCTCGCGACGCGGCGAGGAGCCGACTGAAACCTGGGCTGGTAGTAGAGATCTGCCGCGATATCAATGAGAACCACTGCATGTGGCTCCGTTCCCGCGTCCAGCACCGAGCCTTTGCCGAAGTCAGACCGCTTCAAGCCAGCGTCGGGAAGGGCTGCGCGCACCTCGCTCGCGGTGACCCGAGAGAGTGCGCCGTCACGTATCAGTCGCTCCACGCGCCGGGCGACGTTGGCGTTGCGTGAGCATGCCCGTTGGACTGCGTCAACGGTGGAAGGGCTCAACGGAGCCGCCAGCTTCTGGGCGAAAGCCTGAGTTGTCTGCGGTGCCCGCGCCTTAACCTCGTCTGCATCAACAAGAAGTTGTTCCACGCGACGGGGGTTCAACACAAAGACCTTCTGGCCGAGCACCACCAGATCGGCTCGGTGCTCGAACGCGACGAGCGGAGTGTCCACCGGTACGAGTTGCGTGCCCACCAGCGTCGTGAAGAACTTGCTCTGGCTCCCGAGCCCGTACGTGGGGCTCTTCCCGCGTACGACGATGGCATCGGTGTTCCCCGCGGGAGTACGGATGGCGTAGAAACCCCAATGGCCGTCGCGGACGTCTGCCTCGTCGAGAGGATGGCGCGTGTTAGTCGACCGAAGCTCGCCCACGACGCGCTCGAGGCTCCACGGGGCCTTGGCCTGGAACCATTGGTCGAACCCGTTCAAGCCCGTCGCCATGACCTCGTGGTCTTCGGCGTACCCGTCGGGGTGATACGGAACTTCTGTACGCCCTTGAAGCGCTAGCGCGATGTTGCTGACGATCTTGTCAAGCTCGTGACGTCCCTTAGCCGAAACATTGACATGACCAAGTGCTGCCTCGCCCGGCTTCGGACGTCGAGCAAGCAGTACCTCAAGGGCGTTCGTGGGGGGCATTGCCTGGTTCGCTGGATTGTGGAAGAACGAACGTAACGCCAGCAGCTCGAGTGATGGTGGCCTGCCCGTCTGTCGGCACGCCTCGTGCCAGAACGACGGTGGGGTGACCGTTGACGAGCACTCGCGATACGCGGAGGCGAAAAAGGTACACGAGAGGGTTTACGGCGCCGAGGTCCGCTGCCCAAGCGACTACGAGGATCAACGCTGCACACACACCATAAGCGAGGAGATCTCCGGTCTTTGGCGAGGCGGCGGCGACGACTGGAAGCAGGTAGGAGACGATATAGCCGGTCACTTCAGGATCGACTGGCTGCGCCTGGTTGATCACGACGGGTCTCGGCTGTGCGCGCGGCAGCCACCATAGGAACGCGGCCCAGACCCAAAGGCCGATGAGTCCGGCGCAAAGGGACAGGCGCGCCTCGGTCGCCGGCATAGCGCGAAGGCCGATAATGATCGCCGCCGGGGCGTAGGCGCTGGCTAGAAGGATGAGTCGGCCGAGAGCGGCGTCGCGGGGGGTCACAGTACGAACATATGTTCGCTTCTAGGTCGGACGACTAGAAACTCTGCCGCTTTTGGGTAGCCGCCGCTAGGCGGTGAGCGTCAGCTTCTTGGGGCCGAGGCGGAAGCCGAGGTCGACGAGGAGTGGCTCGAGCGGGCCGCCGACGACGGGCTCGCCGTTGGCGCGCTCGACGTCGAGCTTCTTGATCTTGCCCGCGCGGACGAACTCGGCGAGCGCCTCGAACGCGGGGCGCAGCCGGGGGTCGTCGTCCTCGACAAGGGTCGTGAAGCCGCGGCCGCCGCGCTCGACGTAGATCGCCGGCTCGGCGCCCGCCAGCACGACGTACGCGCCGGTGACGCGCTGGGGGCGGCGCTTCTCGTCCGCCCGCGCGGGCCACTTCAACGCAGCGCCGTAGGGCTGCGCGGGGTCGGTGGCGGCGAGGACGACGGGCGGCTGCTCGTCGTGCGCGCGCTGGGAGCGCAGCCGCTCCACCGCGCCCGGAAGCGCGAACTGCGCGCCGCCGAGCCCTTCGACGAAGTAGCCGCGCCGCGCGATGCCGAGCGTCTCCAACGACCCCAGGGCGTCGTAGAGGATCGAGAAGCCGCCGGTGATCCCCTCGGCCAGCACCTGCTCGCGCGTCACGACGCCGTACCGCTCCAGCAGCAGCTCGGCCCACGCGCGGCGGCGCACGCCCGGGTCCGCCGGGGCGCCGGCGAACAACGACTCGGTCAGCGACCAGCGGCCCTG
>Ga0196960_10000390_pt1 | contig 15941 bp, 13 predicted proteins | sample S3v_5metaG_FD_183187 | JGI IMG/M metagenome (GOLD analysis project Ga0196960, IMG submission 183187) | Soil microbial communities from Anza Borrego desert, Southern California, United States - S3+v_5 | ecosystem: Environmental > Terrestrial > Soil > Desert | place: USA: California | collected... | reverse complement strand
CTCCTCGCGCAGCCGCTCCTCGCCGAGGACCCCGGTCGGGCCGTCGCTGCCGCCGGCGTTGCCCTCGACGATCGTGTGCAGGTCCACCGGTGGTCGCGGGAAGCGGGCTTTGACGGTGACCAGGCGCGTCTGCACCTGGTCGGTGCGCCGCCCCTCGCGGACCGCGAGGTTGCGCAGGACGCCGCGGCCGGCGCGCTGGTCGTAGGCGGGGATCGACATCTCCCGCGCCCAGGCCCGCACCGCGTTGCGCGCCTCGTTGCCCGCCTCGGTGGAGAGGTGGCAGTCGTCGACGTCGACGGTCAGGTCCCAGCGGCCGCGGGCGTGGAAGCCGAGCGTGACCTCGCCGTCGTCGCCCTCGCCGAAGGAGTATTCGAGCTTGTTGCGGTAGCGCCACTGCTCGACCGCCGGGACGATCTCCTCCAGCTCGTAGCCCTCAAGGCCGCCGATCCGGTTGAGGGCCTCGGCGACCTGCTCCTGCTTGTGGTGGAGCTGGCGCTCGTAGGGGAGGCCCTGCCACGGCGCGCCCGGGCAGGGCTCGCCGCCGTGGACGCAGCGGTCGGGCAGGCGGTCGGGCGAGGCGCGGACCAGCTCGACGGCCCGCGCCTCGGCGAAGCGCTTCTTGCCTTTGGTGACCTCGGCGCGGACCCGGTCCCCGGGCAGCGCTCCGGAGACGAAGACGACGAAGCCCTCGGCGCGGGCGACCCCTCGCCCGCCGAAGGCGAGCGAGTCGATCTCCAGCTCGAGCAGCTCGCCGCGGCGCGGACCGCGGACCGCCGTCTGGGTGCCGGCGGCCTCCACCGGCTACGGCAGCGCGTTGCGCGCCTGTTTGGCCAGCCGCTCCAGCTCTTTGAGCAGCGCGTCGGTCTGTTTTTTGCCTTTTTGGACCAGCTCGCCGAGCAGTTTCTCGGCGTCGCTGCGCGTCATCCGTCCGCGCTTGACCGCGTCGTCGACGACGTCCTGGATGCGGTCGCGGCTCAGCGTCACGCTCTGCTCGAGGCTCTCGCGGAACTGCTGCACGCTCTTGTCGAGGCCGCTCGTCGCTTTGCTGGAGGCTTTGGAGCTCGACGAGCGCGACGAGCTGGACGAGCTCGATTTGCTGCTGCCGCTGCTTTTCGAGCCGGCTTTCGAAGCCGTTTTTTTCGCGGCTTTTTTAGCCGTGGATTTTTTCGGCGCCGTTTTTTTCGCTTTGGCTTTGGTTTTCGATTTCGTCGATTTGGCGGCTTTCGACGCTTTCGATTTCGAGCCGGACGATTTCCCGCTCGCTTTTTTCTCGGCCATCTAGTTCTGCCTCCGGAAATTGTTGAACCGCTGGGTGGGGACCGACTATCTCAGTTCCGCAGTTCCCGCGGCTCGGCGGCAACGAAACGTGCCTGCACAGGAGCGTGATCGGAGAGCCGCAGCCGACGCCCGTCGAGGTCCAGCTCGCGCCGCTCGGCGGGCCACCGCTCCGGCGGCTCGAGGACCTCGAGGCCGCGGCAGAGGATGTGGTCGATCGCGTCGGGCGCGGTCGGGGGCGCCAGCCCGAACTCCTCGCGCAGCCGCTCGAAGATCCGCGGCTGCTTGCCGGGGCGGAGGTTGAGGTCGCCGCCGAAGATCAGCGGCGAGCCCGCCGCCCACTGCAGCGCCGCCCGCGCCGCCTTGACCACGTCCTCGGCGGCCAGCTTCGGCCAGTCGTTGGTCGCGTGCAGGTTGGCGACGCAGACGCCGGAGGCGGTGCGGACGAACGCCATTGCCCGGCGCTCGGGCTCGCCTTCGTGGATCGCGATCTCCCGCCGCTCGGCGATCCCGCCGAGCCGTCCCGGCACCCGCACCAGCGTCAGGTTCGAGCCGCCCTCGCCGGAGGCGATCAGGTCCGGGTTCTGCCGCGCCAGCAGCCCCCGCAGCGGGCCGAGCGAGTTGCGCGAGGTGAGCGCCCGGTGCCACTCGGCCCCGCAGGCGCGGGCCAGCGGCTCGGCGAAGCGCGGCGGGCACTCCTGCAGCAGCGCCACGTCCCATTCCCAGGAGGCGAGCATGGCCGCGAACTCCTCGATGAGGTCGCGGTTGACTTGGACGTGGGTCTCGTTGCGCTCCTCGATCCGCAGCAGCCGCGAGCGCCAGGTGCGCAGGGCCGGATCGGGCGGATAGTCGCGCCCGTGGAAGAGGTTCCAGCTCAGTGCGGTCAGCTCCACCGCCGTAGTATCCGCAAGCTTGAAGCGCGACTTCATCACCGGCGAAGAGCTCGGCGCCTTCGAGCTCGGCAAGCTGCTCGACCGCGCGGCCGAGCTGAAAGCGGGGCGCGCCGAGCGGATCGGCGGCGACTCGCTCGCCGGGCGCAGCGTCGCCCTGGTCTTCGAACGGCCCTCGACGCGGACGCGGATCAGCTTCGAGGTCGGCGTCGCCGAGCTGGGCGCCCACCCGGTCGTCCTCCGCGGCGACGAGATGCAGCTCTCCCGCGGCGAGTCGGTCGGCGACACCGCCCGCGTCCTCTCCCGCTACGTCGACGCGATCGTGATCCGCTCCGGCTCCCACGAGACCGTCGCCGGCCTGGCCGAGGCCGCCGAGGTGCCGGTGGTCAACGGGCTGACCCCGCTCCACCACCCCTGCCAGGCGCTGGCCGACCTGCTGACGATGCGGGAGCGGTTCGGCGACCTCCACGGCCTGCGGCTCGCCTACGTCGGCGACGGCAACAACGTCGCCCGCTCGCTGGCGATCCTCGGCGAGCTGGCCGACGTCGAGGTGGTGGTCGCGGCGCCGCCCGGCTACCAGCTCGAGGAGGGCCACGAAGTGAAGCTGACCGGCGACCCGCGCGCTGCGGCCGCCGGCGCCGACGCTCTCTACACGGACGTCTGGGTCAGCATGGGCGACGAGACCGAGGCGCAGCGCCGGCGCTCCGACCTCGCCCCGTTCCGGCTCGACGGCGACCTGCTCGCCGCCGCCGGCGACCGCGCGATCGTCCTCCACTGCCTGCCCGCCCACCCGGGCGAGGAGATCACCGCCGAGGTCCTCTACGGCGAGCGCTCCGCCGTCTGGGACCAGGCCGAGAACCGGCTGCACGCGCAGAAGGCGCTGCTGGAGATGCTCCTCACGGAGTAGGGAGGACCGTGTATCCCGAGATCGAGATCGGCCCGCTGACGCTGCAGACCTTCGGGTTGATGTTCGCGCTCGCCTTCGTCGCGGCGGGGGCGCTGATCTGGCGGCGCTTCGAAGAGCTCGGCAAGCCGCCGGACTGGGCGTATGAGATGGGCTTCGCGGCGCTCGTCGGCGGCGTCATCGGCTCCCGCCTCTATTACATCGTCGACAACTACAGCGAGGTCAGCGACGACCTCCTCGGCAACCTCTTCTCCGGCTCGGGATTGACCTGGTACGGCGGCGCGCTCGGCGGCGCGATCGCGGTCCTGCTCTGGGCCCGCTGGCGCGGCTTCCTCGGGCTGGCGCTGCTCGACGTGGCGGCGCCGGCGCTGGCGCTCGGCTACGCGATCGGCCGCGTCGGCTGCCAGCTCTCCGGCGACGGCGATTACGGCGAGGCCTGGGACGGGCCCTGGGCGATGTCCTACCCCGACGGGACCGTGCCGACCACCGAAGACGTCCACCCGACGCCGGTCTACGAGGCGCTGGCGATGGGCCTCGGCGCCTGGATCCTCTGGCGGCTGCGCGACCGGGTGCGGACGGGGGTGCTCTTCGCCCTCTACCTCCTCTACGCCGGGACCGAGCGCTTCCTCGTCGAGTTCGTCCGCCGCAACGAGGAGGCGGCGCTGGGGCTGACGATGGCCCAGTGGGAGAGCCTGGCGATGATGGCCGCCGGGGCGGTCTGGATCGCCGTCGTCTACCGCCGCCACGGGGGCATCGCCCGCGACTCGGCATACTCGTAACACTGGTATCTTGCGCAAAATCTTTGGAGCGGTTAATTGGGGGAGGATCTGGGAATGGCGGCTGTAGACGTGCAAAGTGAGGGGCCCTCGGCTCGGACCGTGGGAGCGATCCTCGACGACGCGGCCGAGCGGATCGCCGCCGCCGGCGTGGAGGACGCGCGCACCGAGGCCGAAATCCTCGTCGCCGACGCGCTCGGCGTCGCCCCCAGCCAGCTCTCGGTCGAGAGCGCCGGCGAGGTCGGCGCCGAGGCCGCCGAGAAGATCGAGGCCAACGTCCGGCGCCGGGTCGAGCGCGAGCCGATGGCCTACATCCTCGGCCGCGCCCCCTTCCGCAACCTCGAGATCTACGTCGACGAGCGCGTGCTCTGGCCGCGCCGGGAGACCGAGCTCCTGGTCGAGGTGGGGACGACGCTGCCGCAGGGCGCGCGCGTCCACGAGGTCGGCACCGGCTCGGGCGCGATCTCGCTGGCGCTGCTCTCCGAGCGGCCCGACCTGAAGATCACCGCCTCGGACCTCTCGGCCGAAGCGGTCGAAGCGGCGCGCGAGAACGCCGAGCGGCTCGGGCTCGAGATCGAGATCACCGTCGGCAAGGGCCTGCCCGACTCGGTCGAAGAAGAAGAGGTCGACCTGGTGATCGCCAACATGCCCTACGTCACCGACGAGACGATCTTCGACCGCTCGCCGGAGATCCAGAAGGAGCCGCGGGTCGCGGTCACCGGCGACTGCGGTCCCGACGGGCTCGGGGTGATCCGCAGCGTCATCGCCGAAACCCCCTCCGGCTGGAAACTGGCGATGGAGCACGACACCCATCACGGTCCCGCGATGCGCGAGCTGCTGCGCGATGCGACTACGCTCCAGGACTATGAGGGGAACGACCGCGTCACCGTCGGCTACGCGCCCTGAGGCACGCGGGCGATGAGCGATAGTCCGGCCGCCGAGGCGGCGGGCAAGGGCGACCGCTCGGTCGCCGTCTCAACCGAGGAGCAGCGCCGGGCGAAGCTCGAGCGGCTGCGGGCAGAAGGGATCAACCCCTACCCGCACGCGTTCGAGAACCGCGACCACGTCGAGGAGATCGAAGCCGCGCACGACCCGGCCGAGCTGGGGGAGGGCGAGCACGAGCAGTTCAGCTACCGGGTGATGGGCCGGATCACCGGCAAGCGCGGGCACGGCAAGACCGCCTTCCTCGACGTCCGCGACATCACCGGCACGATCCAGGCCTACGCGCGCAAGGACGTGCTGGGGGAGGAGGCGTTCGCGCGGGTCGAGGGCCTCGACATCGGCGACCTGGTCGGGGTCGAGGGGCCGCTGCACGTGACCAAGCGCGGGCAGCTGGCGATCGGCGTGCGCGGGTGCACGCTGCTGGCGAAGGCGCTGAAAGACCCGCCCGACCTCTTCCACGGCATCTCCGACCCCGACACGCGCTACCGCCAGCGCGAACTCGACCTGATGGCGAACGAGGAGTCGCGGGAGATCTTCAAGAAGCGCAGCCGGCTGACGCTGGCGATCCGCAACCACATGGCCGAGCGCGGCTGGGTCGAGCTGGAAACGCCGGTGCTGCAGCGGCTGACCGGCGGCGCCGCGGCGCGGCCGTTCGTCACCCACCACAACGCGCTCGACCGCGACCTCTTCCTGCGCACGGCGACCGAGCTCTACCTGAAGCGGGCGATCGTCGGCGGCTTCGAGGACGTCTACGAGTTCGGCAAGTTCTTCCGCAACGAGGGGATGTCGCCCCAGCACAACCCCGAGTTCACGATGCTGGAGATGTTCGTCGGCGGCGCCGACTACAACGGCGTCATGGAGTTCATCGAGGTGCTGGTCGCCAGTGTCGTCGAGCGGGTGATGGGGACGACGAAGGTCGAGCGCGACGGGGTCGAGATCGACTTCGCGGCGCCGTGGCCGCGGGTGCGGCTGCGCGACGAGCTGCAGCGGGAGACCGGGCTCGACATCTACGAGGCGAGCCGGGACGAGCTGGCCGAGGCGGCGGGCGACGCGGTCGGCCCCGACGACGACTGGGCCGGGGTAGTCGACACGCTGCAGGGCAAGTTCGTCGAGCCGAAGCTGATCCAGCCCACCTACATCATCGACCTGCCGATCGACATCTGGCCGCTGGTCAAGGTGCACCCGGAGAGCCCGCGCGTCTGCGAGGCCTTCGACGGCATTGTCGCCGGGATGGAGATCGTCGGCGGCGGCACCGACCTCAACGATCCGGTCGAGCAGCGCGAGCGCTTCATCAAGCAGCGCGAACGTCAGGAGAAAGGGGCCGAGCCCGACCCGCACCCGCATGACGAAGAGTTCGTGCGCGCGCTCGAATACGGGATGCCCCCGGCGAGCGGCTGCGGCCTCGGGATCGACCGGTTGCTGATGATCATGACCGGGGCGAAGACCTTGCGGGACGTGATCATCTACCCGGCGATGCGTGAGCAGAGTCAGTAGTACCGGCGCCATGCCGCACCGTCGGCTTCGCGTCGTGCGGAGCACTGCCGCTTCGCCGCCGGCACGCCCTGGCTTGGTCCTACTGACTCTGTTGCTGGTGCTCGCGGCGCCGGCGGCGGCTGAAGCGCGTCCTCACTGGCGGCCGGACGTGGTCGCGGCGAAGCGCTACGCGCAGGGGCGGGCGGGGGAGGTCGCCTTCGCGACGATCGACCAGCGCGGGCGGTTCCGCGGCTACCGGGTGCGGGACACGGCGCCGGCGGCGAGCGTCTTCAAGGTGATGCTGATGGCCGCCCTGTTGCGCAAGCGCAGCCACCACCCGCTGCGGCGCAGCGACCGGCGGCTGCTGGCGCCGATGATCCGCTGGTCCGACAGCGTCACCGCGACGACGGTGCGGAACATGGTCGGGGTGCGGCGGATCCGGCGGCTGGCGCGGGTCGCCGAGATGCGCGACTTCCGCTACCACCCGGTCTGGGGACTGAGCCTGACCAGCCCCCGGGACCAGGCCCGCTTCATGTACCGGCTGCAGCGCTACGTGCCGAAGCGTCACCGGGCCTACGACCGCTGGCTGCTCTCCCACGTGGTGCGGTCGCAGCGCTGGGGGATCGGCCGGGTCGTACCGCGCGCGTGGAAGCTCTTCTTCAAGGGCGGGTGGGGGAGCGGCAGCGGCCGCGTCGACCATCAGGTGGCGCTGCTCAAGCGCGGCCGCAAGCGGATCGCGCTGGCGATCTTCACCGAGTTCAACCCCGGCCATGCCTACGGCAAGCGGACGCTGCGCGGGGTGGCGCGGCGGCTGCTGCGCGGGCTGCGCTAGACGGTAGAGCGCACCAGGCCGCCGTCGATCGGGATCACGGCGCCGGTGACGTAGGCGGCGCGCTCGGAGCAGAGGAAGGCGACGAGGTCGCCGTACTCCTCGACCCGGCCCAGCCGCCCCGCCGGCACCTCCTCCCGCGCGGCCGCCTCCACCTGCTCGATCGAGCCGCCGAGCTCGGCCATGCGGTCGGTGGCGAAGCGGCCGGTGGCGACGGTGTTGACGGTGATCCCGTCGCGCGCGACCTCCCGCGCCAGGGTCTTGAGGAAGCCGATCGTCGCCATCCGGTGGGCGTTGGAGAGGCCGAGCGCCGGGTTCACCTCGATCGTCGTCGTCGAGCCGACGTTGACGATCCGCCCCCAGCCTTCGCCGCGCATGCCGGGGACGACCGCGCCGGCGAGGACCCGCGGCGCCAGCACCAGCGAGCGGTAGGCGTCCTCCCATTCCTCGAAGCCGTGGTCGAGGGCGCCGCCCGGCGGCGGCCCGCCGGTGTTGGTGACGAGGATGTCGACCGAGCCGAGCGCCTCCGCCACCTCCAGCGGCAGTCGCGCCAGGCGCTCCAGGTCCGTCGTGTCGGCGACGAAGGAGGTGGCCCGCTTCCCGATCTCCGCCTCGGCTTCCGCCAGCCGCACCGCCGAGCGGCTCGAGATCGCCACCCGCGCCCCTTCCCGCGCCAGCGCCGCCGCGATCCCGCGCCCGATCCCCCTGCTCGCGCCCATCACCAGCGCGACTTTCCCCTCGATCCCAAGGTCCATGCCCGGACCCTAGCGCCGCCGAGGATGCTCAAAACCCGTTGCGCGGGTATCGTTCCTCCCAGGCGCCCGTAGCTCAGTGGTCAACGGGTCCTTTCGGGGGCCCAAAGAGCGTCGGTCTTTCAAGCCGAAGGTCGCGGGTTCGACTCCCGTCGGGCGCATTCCTTGGTGTTCCGGCCGTGCCGCGCATTGCGGCGCAGGGCCAAGTCTTGGGCCTAGGCCGAATCGGTGTTCCGGCGACGCCCTGGCCATTCCGCGCCGTTCCGGCGCCTCTTCGAGAGAGCAGGCTGGATTCGCGCGAGCCGCGAAGCCTTTAGAAACCTGCGCCGCTATTTTCGGATCGGCTAGGCCAGGGATCTCCTTGCGCAACTGCCGTTTCCGAAATAGAAATAGAGCATGAACACGAGCCGAGAGAGCTCCGACGATGTCCTTCTCAGCCTGGCGAGGGAATTCCTAGGCGATTCAGATCAGAGTGTTCGGCTTCTAGAGGCGCTTCTTGACTCAGGCTTTGACGCCGAGGGCTTTGCATTGGAGCAGCTGCTAGATGAGGTTTGACCTAACTCCAGGGCCAGACTGCCGAGTCAAGGTTCTTAATGAACTGCCGAATCTTCGCATCGCTCGCCTCGAAGGCCGCAATGGCATCGGTAAGACGATGGCAGTTCGACTACTGCAGCTATGCACGGGCGACCAGCCTTACAGAGCCGCCGAGCAGACGGTGTGGCGTGAGCTGCGAAATGCTCTTGGCACGATCTCCATAAGTTGTTCCGAGTTGGTCGGAGCAAACAGGGTGGAGTGGGAAATAGATGCGAGTCTTTGGCCGGCGGAGCCCGAGCGTAGCTTCGAGCTCGTCGCCAGCGATGAGCAGCCTGGCATTTGTCGCGCCGTGACGATTGATGGCAAAGCCGCAGACCTAGCCAGTATCCGGCAGCTACTTCGAGTCCATCGGCTAGCGGGGGACGAGACGGTAGCGCAAGCAATTGAGGCTGATGTTTCGGATCTAAGAACTATTGCCGAAGCCGAGAGGTCGAGGGCAGAGCTTCATCGAAGCCGGGCCGGGTCTGTCCTAGAGGCTTTGCGGGACTTGCTCGAGGCAGCCTCTCCCGAGACCCTTGCAGAAGCGACCAAAGCTCTTGATGCAGCTGAGAAGGAGTTGACCTCGCTGAACGAGCAAGTCAACCAGGCCTTGAAACGACATGAAGAGTTAAAAGCCTTTGCCTTGCGGAAAGTCGAACTGTCTTCACTCATGGAGAAGCATGACGACCCTGAGGCCTACGCAGATCAACTGGAAGAAAAACTGGACACGATCCGGGAGGAACAGTCAACGCTCCGCACGGAACGCGACTCGTTGAGCCTGGATGCAGGTCGCGATGAGCAAACCCTTCGAGAGATCGATGAAGCCGAGAAAGATCTGGAAAGGGCACGACGAGAGCGCGAAAAGCTACTGACCGAGGGCCACGATCTTGCTGCGAAACTGGGCCTGCTTTCTCTTCCGTCCAGTCCAAAAGAGCCAGCATTTCTGACTCCAATGAAGAGGACCGAAGATCTGCTTGATGCCGCACGGGAGGCACAGGCCAACATCGATAGTGGGCCACAAGTTGCGGCGCTAGGAGACCGGATGCTTGGTCTGCTGGAAGATTCAACTGTTTCTCCAATCAAGAGCCGCCCTGTTGCGACGCTGACCGAAGGAGATCGCAGGCTTTCCGCCACGGATCTAGAGGTAGGAATCAGAACGCGACAGGCGGAAATCGAGGACGAAGGGCGCCCCCCACAATCTGAGCAACTTGCTGAGGAGATGCAGAAGCTCGAAGAGGACCTCGGAGCTTTTACTGCGCTGGCTTCAATTGTGCGCAAGATAAAGCTGCGTGATACCAAAATAATTAGGGGCAGAGAGCGGCTCGGCGAACTCACTGAGAACCTGTCAGGTAGTCAAGGCGAGCGCTTCGCCGAACTTGAGGGAAAGCAGCAGGAGCTGGCACAGCAAGAGGCAGAACTAGATGCTGAGCGAATGCGCATCCTTCAACAGATGCAGCAAATTGCCGGCGGGGAGTCCACCGGCAGTCTTCAAGAGCGCCTTGAACGAAGCATTGCGGCGGCAGGCACGTCGTTAGGAGACCTTGAAGCGGACATTACCGAGCAGGGTCGCAAGGTGGCCTTACTCACTCAAGATCTGGAGGAGTGCGAACTGTCCGTCGAACAAGCGAACACGGCTCTTACGGCGGCCAAGGCAGGACAACAAGATGCCCTGACGCAGTTGGCCTCCTCGCACCAATGGAAGACGCTCAAGGAGCGAAAGCTTCTTCCTGAGTCGAACCTCGACGATGACGAGAATCAGAGACGAGTCGAAGCGCTTCAAGAGGCGTGCGAAAAGGCAGAAGCAAACATGGATGCGGTGTCTTCGTTAGTCCAAGATCAGATTCTGGCTGGAATCGTTGCCGCTGAGCAGCGGAGAACCCCTGATGCAGACGCTCCCCGTGAGGTTTTACGGCTTCTAGAGGAACGACTTGGCCGAACCTACTTTGCTCACCCGAGCGTGGCCGAGGCACTCTTCGAAGGCGGAGAGTTGCGCCGCTTCGATCTAATTGAACAGATCGTTGAATGGCAGCCGGAGGCGAATGAGCCAGTGTCGAGGCATCTCGAAGCGTTCTCAAGTGGCGAGCGGGCGTTTGCGTATACCAAGACGCGATTGGAGCGCCTACGGGACCAAGTGCCAACCAAGAATCGCTTGGTTGCATTGGATGAGTTCGGAGCCTTCTTGGAGCGTTCGCGTCTAGAACTGCTTGAGGGCTTCCTAGACCATGACATTGTGGGAGATTTCGTCGATCAGGCTCTTATCGTTCTGCCGCTGTCTACTTCTCGATCTGAGCAAGAGAAGCCCTTTGTGTTTAGGCCTTACCCCTCGTGAAATACCTTGAGGCCCCCTATCGGTTATTCGACCTCCCTCATCGAATGAGCAGATCATTCGTGGAGGCGTTGGTGGCGGACCTCTCTGAACGATTCACTGTGCAGTACGGGGACCTGCCTGCCGAGCCTGCGGCCGACCTGCAGAGGATGAGGGAAGCTCTTTTCGACCCAGTCTCTCGCGAGGAGAGACTTCGCCGGCAGCTAGACACCCTCCGGCCAAAGCTGGCATGGGATCCACCCGAGGGAACGCCAGTTGTACTTGTCCTTGACATCGGTGACGGTGCCTGGCTGCTAACTCCAGAGGGTCGAGTTGCCATACCCGCTCTTGACGCCGCTCTCGCGGGACAGAAGACGGATCAGATCGAAATAGACGAGCTCGATATCTCAGCGGCTGAGCATTTGCTCGCAAACACCTATCGACAGTGGACTCGGTACCGCCTGCAGCGGGTGCTGACGCTTAGGGAAGGCCAGGACCGTCCAATGTTGCCCGCTGCAATCGCGACGGTTCTCTTTCTTCTCATCAACGGCAATGTGGGCCCTGAATGGGCCTTGGTTCAACCTAAGGATGAAGAGACGCGGGATCGGTTGGATGCTGCCGTGACCATTCCGGTCCAGAAGTTCGCGGAAGGCATAGCCCCTCGTGACCGATCGTCGTCTACGGACAGAAGGCACCTTCAGCTCTACAACGGCTATGGGCTGAGTGAGGCCAGAAGGCGCTTGGGTAGCGATTTGGTCCTTGAGCGCGATCCAGACTCGGGTGGTCGAAGTAAACGCCTTTACATAGAGCCAGGGGCAGAGCCACGGATCATCGAAGCACTAGCGCGGGAGCTGAAGGCACGTGGTGTTCCGCAGGACGATCTCGCCCTCGCTTTCGATGAAATGATTGAGGCCTACGAGGGGCAACGACCGCAGATAGCGGCTTTCGGGGTGACTAATGCTCGGCCATCACGGACCAAGCAGCTCCGCAAGGAACTCCTTTACGGTCGATGAAGGGCGTTGTCTTTAGCGAGCTATCTCGCCTCGTTCTGCAAGAGCATCGGAAGCGGGATGTCCAACAACGGCTCTCGGTGCTTCCAATCGTCTGCATAGGGCAAGGAGCGGGTGGAGCTACCGGCGAACTTCTCGATGCAGCGATCCGCGCCGAAGAAGGAGTATGTGTAACGGCTTCGACGGCCGCTGGTGGCGTTGATGGCGAGCTGGACGACTTACGCGAGGCCGTCGAACAGTATCCAGATCCGGAAGATCCCAATCGCCCGAGGTTGAGCTTGGCAGAGCGTGAGGGCAAAGTAACTGCCCAGTTTGGCAATGGCAGCGAGCCCCCTTGGTCAAAAGGTGAGGAGACGTTCGCCGGGGGCATGCTTGTTCCGTTTGATTCGACGATTCGTAAATCTCAGTTGGCTCTCGTCGTTTACGACGAGAGCCACATGGAAAAGAGCGCCGCCGATGCCCTTTGGAATTACTACTGTCTATTTATTCCTAGACATGACATGGATCATCTAAGGACGTTAGTTCTCCTGTGCTATACGGGTGCGCTGGAGCCGACGCGCCATTGCCAAAAATTCAACTCCGCGCGTTTCATTGTCACCAAGGAAAAGGTCTCCCGGCGGAGAACCTGGCCGGTCGACAGACAGGAGGTTCGAAGGTTAGGCGCTGAGGCTTCGAGCCCCACCGTCCTTTTCCTCGCTGCTGGTTTTTCGAGCTCGACGCGAACTGAGGACGGAGATCTTCCCATGGGGAACGAGCTGCGAGATAGAGCTCTTAACAGGCTCGTGGGGGATTTTGAGAGCGAAGCTGCGAGGTCGGCTGCATTCCGAACGTTCTGTGAGGACAGGGGAACGTTGCTACCGGGTGAGGAGAACATGAGCGAGTCGGAGTTTCAAAGTGCACTGACTCTTGAGAGGGTGCTTCAACTCGAGCTTGCAGAGGCGCCAAATCCCCTTGGGCCGACGTTGACACAGTTTCAAGCTGAACTTGACGAAGCTCGGGACAATCCGGGCGAAGCACTAAAGATACTCGGTGAACTGGTATCTGCTGGAACGCGGCTGATCTTGGTTACTGTGAACTTCGACGAGCTTGTTGAGCATCAGTGCGGCGACAACGTAAAGACCTTTGCGACGGACGACCAGTTTGAGGGGGCGGCTAGCTACGTAGACGCATACTTGGCCGGTACGGAGGATGCTGCTCCGCTTCTCAAGCTCCACGGCACCCTAAGTCGACCTGAGTCCATTGTGGCGACCGTAGAGTCTGTAGCGAAAGGACTTCCCCCTTCAAAAACGGCAGCACTGCGGGCATTGGTGGCGACTCGAACTGACCCTAGATCCTGGTTCTATATAGGAGCAAGTATGCGGGACCGGGACATCTTGCTTCACATCTCGGCACGTGAGTTTGTAGAGGGCGTCAGTGAGTGGTGGGTAGCTCCGAGCAGAGACTCATCCGTTGAGCGGTTCATCCAAGATGTGCGAGATCCAGTATGGCGTGACTTGGGCTTGGAATTTGGGGCTAAGGCCAAATGCATCACGACGACCGCTGACATCTTCATGGCTGAATTGCAGCGTGCAATTCGTTAACGTTCTCCGGGGGCCTCCCACACAAGCTGTTTCTCACAGAGGTCGACTTGATGTCGACTTCCGTTGGTGCGCCAGCGCTTTCCGCGACTGCGGATACGCTCTTCCTTGCAGATGCGAAACCCGAGTTCTTCTCCGAGCCCATTAAGGAGCCCAGGAGTATCCAGATAGATGCCATACGGAGCGCTATCGCCAATCACCCAGACCATCGGTGCACCTTTGGGCAGGCATCGCTTGATGTTGACAAGAACGTCGAGTAGATCACGAAAGTAGAGACTGACCATCCAGTCATAGTGTTTGCCGCTGGGTCGCTTCTTACGCTCACGGCAAAGGGCCTCGACTAGATCCCTCACTTGGTCGTGAAAGTCCGGCACAGACTCTAACTTCGCTAAAGCTCGCTCGGCCTCTTCGCGCTTCGACTGTTGGGTCGACGCAATAACCATGCCGCTGCGCACCGTGTCGCACATCTCCGCCCAGGAGTTAACTCGTTTCGAGAAGTAGAGCTCAAGCCGGGTGGCATCCGCATAGTCGAAGTTATTCAGGTAGGGGGGTGAAGAGATCATCGCCGTTGGTTCACGGCGCCGCGCCGTAGCCCATGCGGCCGCCTTTCGTGAGTCACCACAGGTAACCCATGCTTCCGTGCTGTTCGAGGTTTCTAGGTCTTCGGCCATCCGACGGCTTAGCTGCAGAAGTCGATTACGCGGATTGGCGAGTCTGGGTTGTCGAGGTTTGCCCGGTAGCTGATAAGGCCAACCAACCTTCACGCTCGCGTGGTCTCTGAGAAGGCTTAGAAGGGCCAGCTCGAGGTAGGCGTCCCACGGCTCCTTCTCCACGGAGATGGCCGAGCGAAGGCCCAGCAACTCTTCTAAGACCTCCTCCGAGAAGCAGCGAGTTACAAGCTCCGCCTCATCGTCTGCTTGCTCTGGAACTGCGCGCTCGACTACGCGTTCCGCCGCTCGCACAAGCGATTTGGGCGAACGAGGACGGTTGAGCTTCAGCCTGGCGATTCGAGCTACAAGGGGATGGGCCTCAATGCCGACGAAATCCCGGCCCAGGGACCGTGCGCGCGTACCAACGGTCCCTACGCCGGCGAAGGGGTCAAGGACCGGCCCCGCGTTAGAAGATTGGATGGACTGAAACGCTTTATCCAGAGCTTCAACAGAGAAGCCAGCTGGGTACCGGAACCAGCTATCGAAGGCAGAATTAGAATCGACGCCGTGCTTTTTCCCCGTCTTCATTTGACATGGTCGTTCTCTGGTGACCATGGTCATCCTAAGGGACAGGCGCGGCGGCTACCCAAGATACTTTGGATGAGAGTCGCATTACGGTCGCACATTGGCGCCGCCATCCTGCTCTCCACGGCGAGGACTCTCCTCCTTTCAAGCCGAAGGTCGACGGTGAGAGACGGTCACCCAGGCCGCAGGCAGCGATCCGGCTAACCCTGCCACCGATACGCCCTATCGTCCATGGTGTGGAGTTGAGCAAGCAGCAGACTGAAGCAGTAGGAACTAACGCCGGCCTGGAGCCGGAGCCGCCCGTCGCACCCGAGCCGCCGACGGCTGAGGAGCTGGACAAGGAGCGCCAGCGGTCGCGGCTGAAGAAGCTCGGGGGGATCCTGGTCCTGCTCGTCTTCCTGGCCAGCAAGGCCAAGGGCCTCTTCTTGGCGCTGATCAAGGTCAAGGCCGTGACCACGGTGGGGACGATGTTCGTCTCGATCGCTGCCTATGCCTGGGCCTTCGGCTGGCCGTTTGCCGTCGGCTTCGTCCTCTTGCTCTTCGTCCACGAGATGGGGCACGTCATCCAGCTGCGCCGCGAGGGAGTCGAAGCCTCGGCGCCGATCTTCATCCCCTTCCTCGGCGCGGTGATCGCGGCCAAGTCTCTGGGCGAAGACGCCGTGGCGGAGGCCCGGGTCGGGCTGGCCGGCCCGATCCTCGGTACCGTCGGGACTCTGATCCCGCTCGCCGTCTGGCTGGCGACCGGCAGCGACCTCTGGCGCGCTCTGGCCTACGTCGGCTTCTTCCTCAACCTGATCAACCTGCTGCCGGTGCTGCCGCTCGACGGCGGCCGGGCGATGGCCGTCCTCGGCCCCAAGGTCTGGATCGCCGGGATCCTCATAGCCGTCGCCGCAGCCGTCATCTTCCTCGGCCCTTTCATGCTCCTGCTCATCCTCGTACTCGGCGGCCCCGAGCTCTACCACCGCTTCAAGAACCGGCACTCGGAGAAGAGCCGCGATTTTCACTCGGTGCCCGTGAAGGCCAAGATCGCCGTCGGCGCCGTCTACCTCAGCCTCGCCGCCCTGCTCGTCGTCGGCGTCGTCGAGACCTACGTTCCTCGCACCCTCTAGCGGGTCGCCTCCAGCTCCCGCCCGAGGTTGTCCAGGCAGTTGCTCCAGCCGCCTTCGTGGGACCGCACCGATTCCTCGTCGCGCAGGCCGTTGTGGGTCAGGCGCACCGTGGTGGCGCCGTCGCGCTCCTCGAAGTCGAGCTCGATCAGGGTCTCCCGGCCTTCCTCGTCCCAGGTCCAGGTGAAGACGAGGCGGGTGGGGGGGTCGATCTCGGTGTAGTGGCCGCCGCCGCCGTACTCGACGTCCTTGTCAGGGTCGCGCATGACCACGCGGACGGCGCCGCCGAGGCGG
>Ga0196960_10000389_pt1 | contig 15977 bp, 12 predicted proteins | sample S3v_5metaG_FD_183187 | JGI IMG/M metagenome (GOLD analysis project Ga0196960, IMG submission 183187) | Soil microbial communities from Anza Borrego desert, Southern California, United States - S3+v_5 | ecosystem: Environmental > Terrestrial > Soil > Desert | place: USA: California | collected... | reverse complement strand
CGTACGCCAACGCCAGCGTGGCCCCGGCGCTGACGAGCAGGACCGCACCGACGGCGAGCAGGACCTGCGGCGGGCGCGTGCGGTACGGGAACCGGGGCATCGGCTGACCCATGACCGCCCCCCGCCCCCCTGCCCACGTGCCGTCCTGCCGACGTCCGGCTCCACCGTAGGGCGGGTCGGAGGGCGCGGCAGTCCGGCTCCGGCGGATCGGAGCGTCGCCGGCCGGAGGGCGCGCGGGCACCGGACGGCACCGCATCCGGCGGCGCGATGCCGCCGATGTCACCTCGGCAGCGTTCGTGGTATTGGGCGGGAAGCGCCTACCCTGGGATCAGTGATCACGACGACGGGCCTGGAACTGCGCGCCGGAGCCCGCATCCTCATCAGCGAGGCGAACCTGCGGGTGCAGCCGGGCGACCGCATCGGCCTGGTGGGGCGCAACGGCGCCGGCAAGACCACCACGCTCACCACTCTGGCCGGTGAGCGGCTGCCGCACGCCGGCAAGGTGGAGGTCAGCGGGGAGATCGGCTACCTCCCGCAGGACCCGCGCAGCGGCGACCTCGACATCACCGCCAGCGACCGCGTGCTCTCCGGCCGTGGGCTGGACGTGCTCCGCAACGAGATGGTCAAGGCGCAGATCGCCATGGCCGAGCCGGCCGACGACGCCGAGCGGGACCGGGCGGTGCGCCGGTACGGGCGGATCGAGGACCAGTTCGCCGCGCTCGGGGGCTATGCGGCGGAGAGCGACGCCGCCCGCATCTGCACCAACCTCGGCCTGCCCGACCGGGTGCTGGCCCAGCCGCTGCGCACCCTCTCCGGTGGTCAGCGCCGCCGGGTCGAGCTCGCCCGCATCCTCTTCTCCGACGCCGAGACGCTGCTCCTCGACGAACCCACGAACCACCTCGACGGCGACTCGATCACCTGGCTCAAGGGCTTCCTGTCCGGCCACCGCGGCGGGCTCATCGTCATCAGCCACGACGTGGAGCTGCTGGACGCCGTCGTCAACAAGGTGTGGCACCTGGACGCCAACCGGGCCACCGTCGACATCTACAACCTCGGCTGGAAGCCCTACCTCGCCCAGCGGGAGACCGACGAGCGGCGCCGCAAGCAGGAGCGGGCGAACACCGAGCGCAAGATCGACACCCTCAACGCCCAGGCCGACAAGATGCGGGCGAAGGCCACCAAGGCCAAGGCCGCGAAGAGCATGGACAAGCGGGCCGAGCGGCTGGCCGCGGGCCTGGCCGACGTGCGCGTGGCGGACAAGGTCGCCAAGCTCCGCTTCCCGACCCCGGCCGCCTGTGGCAAGACGCCGCTCACCGCCGAGGGCCTCTCCAAGAGCTACGGCTCGCTGGAGATCTTCACCGACGTCGACCTCGCGGTGGACCGGGGCGCGCGCGTGGTCGTGCTCGGGCTCAACGGCGCCGGCAAGACGACGCTGCTGCGCATGCTGGCCGGCACCGAGCGCCCCGACACCGGCGAGGTCAAGGCCGGGCACGGGCTGCGGGTGGGCTACTACGCCCAGGAGCACGAGACGCTGGACATGGACCGGACGCTGCTGGAGAACATGGCCTCGGCCGCGCCGGACAGCACCGCCACGGAGCTGCGGAAGATCCTCGGGGCGTTCCTCTTCTCCGGTGAGACGGTCGACCAGCGCACCGGCACCCTCTCCGGGGGCGAGCGGACCCGGCTGGCGATGGCCACGCTCGTCGTGTCCGGGGCCAACGTGCTGCTCCTCGACGAGCCGACGAACAACCTCGACCCGGCCAGCCGCGAGCAGGTGCTCGAGGCGCTGCGCACCTACGCGGGCGCGATCGTCCTGGTCACCCACGACGAGGGCGCCGTCCGCGCCCTGGACCCGGACAAGGTCATCCTGCTGCCCGACGGCACCGAGGACGCCTGGAGCGAGGAACTGGCCGACCTGGTCGAACTGGCCTGACCTCCCGGTCACGCGCCGGGGGCCGACGCACACGAGATCCCTTTGCTTTCGCGTGGCCGACGTCACGCGTCTGGGTGATCATGGAGCCGCGTGAGCCGTCGTCAGGACGGCGGCACCACGGCGACAGCCACGGCCGGCCCGCCGCGCGGGCCGGTTCCGCCGGCACCTTGCGGGACGGCGGCCGACACGGAGGGGAGCCATGGCCGACACGAGCACAGCGGACCTCGGCAAGGGCAAGCGGATCACCGGAGGAGACCGGTCGACGCTCGCCGACGAGCTGCGCAAGCGGTACGACGGGGGCGAGAGCATCCGGTCGCTGGCCACGTCGACCAACCGCTCCTACGGGTTCGTGCACCGTCTCCTCTCGGAGTCCGGGGCCTCGCTGCGCAGCCGTGGTGGAGCCAACCGGAACAGCAAGAAGGCGTGACGCCGGACCGCACGGTCTCCTCCGATGCAGGCTGGGTGCGGACCCATCGCGATGGCGCCGTCCTCACCGTCAGCCTGAACCGACCGGACCAGCTCAACGCCCAGACGCCGGCCACCTGGTCCGCACTGGCCGGGGTCGGCGCCTCCCTGGACGACGACGTGCGCGTCGTCGTGCTGCGGGGGGAGGGCCGGGCGTTCTCCGCCGGCCTCGACCGCAGCATGTTCATCCCGTCGTCGACCACCGGCGGTGGGCTGGGCGAGCTGGTCGGCCTGCCGGTCGACGACGCGCAGGAGCGCATCCGCGGCTACCAGGCCGGATTCCGCTGGCTCCGCTCGCCGGGCATCGTCTCGGTCGCCGCGGTGCACGGGCATGCCATCGGGGCCGGTGCGCAGCTGGCGCTGGCCTGCGATCTGCGGGTGTTCGCCGACGACGCCCAGCTGCGGCTGCCCGAGGTCACCCTGGGCCTCGTGCCCGACCTGACGGGCACCAGCACCCTGGTGGAGCTGGTCGGGTACTCGCGGGCACTGGAGATGTGCCTGACCGGGCGCGCGGTCGGTGCCGCCGAGGCCCAGGCCATCGGGCTGGCCACCCTCGTGGTTCCCCGCGGCGACCTGGACGGCGCGGTCGGTGACCTGGTGCAGGCGCTGCTCGCGCCGCCGGTGGGAGCCAGCCGCGCCACCGCCGCGCTGGTCCGCTCCGCGGTCCGCAACGACTTCCCGGCGCAGGACGCCGCCGAGCGGGCGGCCCAGGTGCAGCGACTGCACGCTGTCGTCAGCGGCCGCTGAGATGCTCGGGAGGAACAAGCGCGGTCGCATCCCGGTTCCAGCAGCGCCGGGTCGACGCCGGCGTAGCTGAGGAGGTGCGGTGGACGGGAGCCCGATGACCTCCATGGCGGCGATGCGGTCCTTCCGGCGGGATCCGTCGGTGACCTCGCGCCAGCTGCCCAAGGGCACGGTGCGCCGCATCCTGGGGATCGCCCGGCCGTACCGGCGCGAGCTCACCTTCTTCCTGCTCCTGGTCGTCGGCTCCTCGGTCATCGGGGTCATCACCCCGCTGCTCGCGGGCAACATCGTCAACCGCATCGCCGGGCTCGAGGGCACCGCCGGCGACATCGTGCGCATCGCGTTCGTCATCGCCGGCCTGGCCGTGGTGGACGCCGTCATCTCGCTGGGCACCCGCTGGTACTCCGCCCGCATCGGCGAGGGTGTCATCTACGACCTCCGCAGCCGGGTGTTCGAGCACGTGCAGCGGATGCCGGTCGCCTTCTTCACGCGGACGCAGACCGGCGCCCTGGTCAGCCGGCTGAACAACGACGTGATCGGAGCCCAGCAGGCGTTCACCTCGACGCTGTCGGGGGTGGTGTCCAACGTGATCGGTCTGGTGCTGACCGGAGCGGTCATGCTGACGCTCTCGTGGCAGATCACGCTGCTGTCCCTGGTGCTGGTGCCGCTGTTCGTCCTGCCCGCACGACGGATCGGGCGTCGGCTGCAGGAGATCACCCGGGAGTCGTACTCGCTCAACGCGTCGATGAACGCGACGATGACCGAACGGTTCAACGTCGCCGGTGCCCTGCTGGTGAAGCTGTTCGGCCGGCCGTCCGCCGAGGCGGCGTCCTTCAGCCGGCGTGCCGCCCGGGTCCGCGACATCGGCGTGCTCTCGGCCATGTACGGCCGGTTCTTCTTCACCGCCCTCACCCTGGTCGCGGCGCTGGCCACCGCACTGGTCTACGGGCTGGGCGGCTGGCTCGCCTTCACCGGCTCCCTCAGCCCCGGCGACGTCGTCGCCCTGGCGCTGCTGCTGTCCCGGCTCTACGGCCCGCTCACCGCGCTGGCGAACGTCCGGGTCGACGTCATGAGCGCCATGGTCAGCTTCGACCGCGTCTTCGAGGTCCTCGACCTGCCCCCGATGATCCGGGAGGCGCCGGACGCGGTCGCCGTGCCGGCGACGGACCGCTCGATCGAGTTCGACTCCGTCTCGTTCAGCTACCCGGCCGCAGCCGACGTCTCGTTGCCGTCACTGGAAGAGGTGTCGCTGCCCGAGCACGGCGGCCCGGTCGACGTGCTGCACGACGTCTCCTTCCGGGTCGAGGCAGGGCAGCTCGTGGCGCTGGTCGGCCACTCCGGCGCGGGCAAGTCGACGATCGCCAACCTCGTCCCGCGGCTCTACGACGTCACCGGCGGGTCGGTGCGCGTCGGTGGCGTCGACGTCCGGACGGCGACGCTGGACTCGTTGCGGAACGCGATCGGCGTGGTGAGCCAGGACGCGCACCTGTTCCACGACTCCATCCGCGCCAACCTGCTGTACGCCCGTCCCGACGCCACCGAGCAGCAGCTGTGGTCCGCCCTCGAGGGTGCGCGGATCGCGGACCTGGTGCGGTCGCTGCCGGAGGGGATGGACACCGTCGTCGGGGACCGCGGCTACCGCATGTCGGGCGGCGAGAAGCAGCGGCTGGCCATCGCCCGCGTCCTCCTCAAGGCGCCGGGCGTCGTGATCCTCGACGAGGCGACCGCCCACCTGGACAGCGAGTCCGAGGCCGCCGTCCAGCACGCGCTCGACGCCGCGCTCAGCGGGCGGACGTCGCTGGTGATCGCCCACCGGCTCTCCACCATCCGCAGCGCCGACCAGATCCTGGTGGTCCACGAGGGCCGCATCGTGGAGGCCGGGACGCACGACCAGCTGCTGGCTCGCGAGGGCCGGTACGCCGACCTCTACCGCACCCAGTTCGCGGAGGGGAACCGCAACAGCGCCGTCGTCGGCTGAGTCCGATGACCGCTGATTCGTGGCGCTCCGCATTGGACCGTGCACGGCGCGTCTCAGGCGCTCGGGTGGGCGCGACGACCGCGGTCAGAGCGGTGGGGAACACCGGCGTGCGTCGAACGGTCCGTGCAGTCGGAGCACTAGCGTCACTCCTGTCCCAGGCGACCGCAGCCGGGACACGTGGCCGGGCTGGCGCGGCCACGCAGGACTTCAGCACCGTCGGGGAACACCGACGAGCGCCAGCGAGGAGGAGACGTGACCGCAGCGCACCCGCAGGACGCCCAGATCCGCTCGTTGTACACGGCGTTCGTCGACGGCTGGAACCGGCGCAGCGGCGCAGCGGTGGCGGCCGGGTTCGCCGACGACGGGGACATCATCGGATTCGACGGCAGTCACCACCGCGGCCGCCTGTCCATCGCAGCCGACCTGCGCCAGGTGTTCACCGGCCACGAGACGCCCGCCTACGTCGCGGTGGTCCGCTCGGTCCGCCCGGTCGCGCCCGGTGTCGCGGTGCTGGTCGCGCACGCCGGGATGATCCCGCCCGGCGGCGCGGACCTGGACCCCGCGCTCAACGCGGTGCACACCATGGTCGCCGTGGACGAGGGCCGGGGCCGCTGGCGGATCTCGCTGTTCCAGGTGACCCCGGCGGCCTGGCACCAGCACCCTGCGGCCCGGGAGGCGCTCACCGACGAGCTGCGGGGGCTGCTCATCCCGCAGTGAGGCGGACGCTCAGCCGACGGTGGCGTCCACGGTGACGATGTCGGTCTGGCGGACCGTGGCCGTGCCGCCCACCCGGCTGACGTCGGCGACCACGCCGCCGGACACGTTCAGCGCGATGTCCATCGCCGCCGGCGGCCCGACCGCGACGAACTCGTAGGGGCTGTCCAGCGGAACGCCGTCGATGCGCAGGGCTCCCGGCGAGCCGGTGACCGCGCTCGAGACGACCACCCGCACGCCGTCCACCTGGAGGGCCTCCGCGTCTGCGCCGCGCAGTTCCTGGATCGCGTCGAGGACGACCGAGGTGGGGACGGCGCCGTCCGGGTCCTCGATCGTCAGGCGGATCCCGGGCCCGGTGGCCGGCAGGGTTCCGTTGAGGATGCCGATGGCCTCTGCCCGTGCCTGCGCCTCCTCTGCGGCCCGCTCCGACTGCTGCTGGCCGCTGGTCAGCTCCTCGATCGTCTGGCGCGTCTCGCCGATCTGCCGGCGCAGCGCCTCCTCGCGGGTGTTGAGCTCGTCGAGGATGACGACGAGGTCCTCCTCGCGGGTGCCCACCTGCGGGTCGGTCTCCCCGCTGATGCGGATCTGCACGGTGAGCCCGAAGCCCAGGGCGACGGCGACGACGGTGCTGGCCGTGATCGCAACGGGCCTGCTCCAGCTGCGGGACCGGCCTGAACCTGAACTTGAGGCTGAGGCTTTCCGCTCAATGACCGGCTTGTCGACGCGGTCGGCGGGACCGTGGTCGTGTTCCGCGCTCTCGCCGGGTTCGTCGACCGCCTCCGGAGCCTCCGCCACCGCGGGAGGGGCAGTGGAGACATCGCTGTCCGCCTCCCGCGGGCGTGCTCGGGCCCCGGCCGCGGGAGCGTCCGCAGCCGTCTCGGGACCCCCCGGCTTCCCCGAGGGCCCTGGGGGCACCCCGCCCGCTCTGGCCTCGCCGTCCATCCGTTCCACAGTAGGTCAGCCCGGCGCCGCGCCGCCGGTGCCCGGCCGGGGCATCGGGTCCGGCGATCCCCGCCGCGGTTAGCTCCAGCTGCTGTATCCGGGTGGTCGGGTGGGCCGACGACGGCGAGGCCACCGGCACCGGCCGTGCTCAGCCGACGGCGGCGTCGTAGCGGTCGAGGAGGATGGCGGCGATCCGCTCGTCGGGCAGCAGGGGAGCGGTGACGACGTCGGCGCCGGCCCCGAGGAGCTTGTCGTGGAAGTGCCCCGGTGCCAGGAGGTAGGACGCGACCACGACGGTGCGTGCTCCGGCCGCGCGCGCGGCGGCGACCGCGTCGGGGACGGGCGGCTGGGCCGCGGAGCCGTAGCCGGTGGTCACCGGCCCGCCCCAGGAGTTCTGCAGGAGCTCCGCCGTGCGCTCGACGTCGGCCACCGACCGGGGATCGCTGGACCCGGCGGCGGCGAGCACGACCGCAGTGGCGGGATCTGCGGGGTCTGCGCCGGCCTGTACCAGCCGGTCTCGCAGGACCGCGGCCAGGCGGGGGTCGGGGCCCAGCGGACGTGCGGCGACGGTTCCGTCGGCGCCCGCCACGGCCTTCGCGATGTCGACGTGCACGTGGTAGCCGCCCGAGAGCAGCAACGGCACGACGACCGCCGCGCGGCCCGACGCCGTCAGGTCCGCCACCACGTCGACGACGGTCGGCGGCTGGACGTCGACGAACGCGGCGGTGGTCACCAGGCCGGTGCGCAGCCGGCGCGCGGCCAGGGCCAGCTCGGCGACGAGGCGCCGGCCGGTGGGATTGCGGGTGCCGTGCGCACAGGCGACGAGCACCGGCGCCGTGCCCGAGGCGGCGGACGTCACAGCGCGCGCAGGCGGCCGCCGTCGACGGCGACCATGGTGCCGGTGACGTAGGAGGCGGCGGGGGAGAGGAGGAAGGCCGCGACCCGGCCGAACTCCTCGGGGCGGCCGAGGCGGCCGAGCGGGATGCCGGCCTCGGTGCGTGCGCGGGCGGCGGCCGGGTCGCCGCTGGCCTGCTCGAGCTCGGTGATGCGGTCGGTGGCGATCGTCCCGGGCAGCACGCCGAGCACGCGGATGCCGCGGGGACCGAGCTCGTCGGCCAGGCCCTTCGCCGTCATGGCCAGCCCCGGGCGGAGGCCGTTCGAGACCGCCAGCCGGGGCTGCGGCTGGCGCACCGAGCTGGCCAGCACGAAGGCGATGGCGGCGCCGTCGTCCAGGTGGGGGACGAGGGCCTTCACGAGCCGGAGGGGGCCGAGCAGCACGCTCTCCACGCCGTCCCGCCACGCCTCCTCGGGCGTGTCCAGCACGGATCCCAGCCTCGGGCCGCCCACGGAGATCAGCACGCCGTCGATCCGGCCGAGCCGCTCCCGCGCCGCGGCGACGAGGTGCTCGGCCGTGTCGGCGTCGCCGAGGTCGGCCGGGATGCCCGACGCCGCCGACCCGAGGGAGGCGACGGCGGCGTCGACGGAGCCGGCGTCCCGGGAGCTGATCAGCACCCGGGCGCCGTCGTCGACCAGGGCACGGGCGGTCGCGAACCCCAGCCCCCGGCTCGCGCCGGTGAGCAGGAATCCGCGACCGCCCAGGCCGAGGTCCATCAGGCGGCCTGCATCAGGCGGCCGAGCCCCGCAGCGAGCGCAGGACGTACTGCATGATCCCGCCGTTGCGGTAGTAGTTCGCCTCACCGGGGGTGTCGATGCGGACGCGGGCGTCGAACTCCACCTCGCCGGCCTTCACCTTCACCGTGCGGGGCACCGAGCCGTCGTTCAGCGCGGTGATCCCGGTGATCGTGAACTCCTCGTCGCCGGTCAGTCCGAGCGACTCGCGGTTCTGGCCCTCGGGGTACTGCAGCGGCAGCACGCCCATGCCGATGAGGTTCGAGCGGTGGATGCGCTCGTAGCTCTCGGCGATGACCGCCTTGACGCCCAGCAGCGCCGTCCCCTTGGCCGCCCAGTCGCGCGACGAGCCCGAGCCGTACTCCTTGCCGGCCAGCACGACCAGCGGGATGCCGGCGTCGATGTAGGCGCGCGAGGCGTCGTAGATCGTCGTCGTCTCACCGGTCAGGTGGTTCTTGGTGACGCCACCCTCGGTGCCCGGCACCAGCTGGTTGCGCAGCCGGATGTTGGCGAACGTGCCGCGGATCATCACCTCGTGGTTCCCGCGCCGGGAGCCGTAGGAGTTGAAGTCGCGACGGTCGACGCCGTGCTCGCGCAGGTACTGGCCGGCGGGGCTGTCCGCCTTGATCGAACCGGCCGGCGAGATGTGGTCGGTGGTCACCGAGTCACCGAGCACGGCGAGGGTGCGGGCGCCGGTGATGTCCTGGACCGGGGTCGGCTCCGCCGGCATGCCCTCGAAGTACGGAGGACGCCGCACGTAGGTGCTCTCCTCGGCCCACTCGAAGGTGTCCCCGGTGGGCGTGGGCAGGTTCTGCCACTGCTCGGTGCCGGCGAAGACGTCCTCGTAGCTGCGCCCGAACTGCTCGGCCGAGACGGCGTGGTCGATGACCCGCTGGACCTCCTGCGGCGACGGCCAGATGTCGTGCAGGAAGACGTCGTTGCCGTCGGTGTCCTGGCCCAGGGGGTCGTTGTTCAGGTCGACGTCCATGGAGCCGGCGAGCGCGTAGGCGATCACCAGGGGCGGGCTGGCCAGGTAGTTCATCTTGACGTCGGGGTTGATCCGGCCCTCGAAGTTGCGGTTGCCCGAGAGCACCGAGACGACGGCGAGGTCGGCCTCGTTGACCGCGTCGGACACCGGCTGCGGGAGCGGGCCGGAGTTGCCGATGCAGGTGGTGCAGCCGTAGCCGACCAGGTAGAAGCCGAGCTTCTCCAGGTACGGGGTGAGCTCGGCCTTCTCGTAGTAGTCCATGACGACCTTGGACCCGGGGGCCAGCGTCGTCTTCACCCACGGCTTGCTGGTCAGCCCGCGCTCGACGGCGTTCTTCGCCAGCAGCGCGGCGCCGATCATCACCTGCGGGTTCGAGGTGTTGGTGCAGGAGGTGATCGCGGCGATCACGACGTGGCCGTGGTCGATCTCGGTCTCCGTGCCGTCCTCCATGACGACCCGCGTCGGCTTCCTCGGGCGCTCGGACACCGGGGCGTCGTCGTAGTGGTGCGGCTGGCCCTCGGCACCGTTGCCGGACTCCGAGGGAGCGGCCGGATCCGACGCCGGGAAGGACTCGGCGGACGCCTCGTCGACCGACGACACGACACCGAAGGGCTTCTCCTGGGCGGGGACGCCGGGCTTGCGGTCCTCACCGCCGGTCTGGTCCGCCTGGACGTAGTCCACCAGGGCGGCGCGGAAGGAGTTCTTCGCGTCGGTGATGGCGACCCGGTCCTGCGGGCGCTTGGGGCCGGCGATGGACGGGACGACCGTGGCGAGGTCGAGCTCGAGGTACTCGGAGAACGCCGGCTCGCGCGACGCGTCGTGCCAGAGGCCCTGCTCCTTGGCGTAGGCCTCGACCAGCGCGACCTGCTCGGCGGAGCGGCCGGTGAGCTTCAGGTAGGTGATGGTCTCCTCGTCGATGGGGAACATCGCCGCGGTGGAGCCGAACTCCGGGCTCATGTTGCCGATCGTGGCCCGGTTGGCCAGCGGCACGGCCGAGACGCCCTCGCCGTAGAACTCGACGAACTTCCCGACGACGCCGTGCTGCCGCAGCATCTCGGTGATGGTCAGGACGAGGTCGGTCGCGGTGGCGCCGTCGGGGAGCTGGCCGGAGAGCTTGAAGCCCACGACGCGGGGGATGAGCATCGAGACCGGCTGACCGAGCATCGCGGCCTCGGCCTCGATGCCGCCGACGCCCCAGCCCAGCACACCCAGGCCGTTGACCATCGTGGTGTGCGAGTCGGTGCCCACGCAGGTGTCGGGATAGGCGACGACCTTGTCCCCCTCCTGGCGCGGGAAGATCACGCGGGCCAGGTGCTCGATGTTGACCTGGTGCACGATGCCGGTGCCCGGGGGGACGACCTTGAAGTCGCTGAAGGCGCCCTGGCCCCAGCGCAGGAACTGGTAGCGCTCGCCGTTGCGCTCGTACTCGATCTCGACGTTGCGCTGGAACGAGTCCTCGGTGCCGAAGATGTCGGCGATGACCGAGTGGTCGATCACCAGCTCGGCCGGGGCGAGCGGGTTGATCTTCTGCGGGTCGCCGCCGAGCTCGGCCATGGCCTCGCGCATGGTGGCGAGGTCGACGATGCACGGAACGCCGGTGAAGTCCTGCATGACCACGCGGGCCGGGGTGAACTGGATCTCCTGGTCGGGCTCGGCCGACGGGTCCCAGTTCGCGATGGCCCGGATGTGGTCGGCGGTGATGTCCGCGCCGTCCTCGGTGCGCAGGAGGTTCTCCAGGAGGACCTTCAGGCTGAAGGGCAGCTTGTCGGAGCCCTCCACCGCGTCGAGCCGGTAGATGTCGTAGTCGGTGCCGTCGACGGAGAGCGTCGACCGTGCTCCGAAGGTGTCCTTGCTGGCTGCCACTTCTCTGCGCCTACCCCTCGCTGGTTGTCGCGCTGCTATACCACGCCCGATCATCGCAGTTCGGTCCCGGGAAGGCGTGGTCAGGCGACCCTTTCCTCACCCGTCGACCTGGATCCGGCCCCCGGAACGCACGGCCGTGCATGACGGCGGTCGCTCGCGGCAGGGGCCCGCGACGGTTCCGCCGGCCGCCTGCCGACGGCGCCCCCGACCCGCATCCGGGTGATGCCACCGCGTGCCACGGCCGGGAGTTCCCTGTGGAGGCGTGCCCGCCGTTAGCGTCCCGCGCCATGACCGTGGTCGACCCTCCGGCGCCGTCCCCGGCCTCGGCCGCCCCCGTACTGGACCGGGACCGGGCCGGGATGCCGGAGCGGAACGCCGGCCGCTCGCTCCGCCTCGGAGCGCTCTGGGCCGCTCTCGCCGTGGCGTTCGCGGCGACCTGCGCCGTCCGCGGCCTGCCGACCGATCGTGTCGTGCTGCTGGGCTGGGTGCTCTGCGGCCTCGCCGTGCACGCCGCCTCCCAGGGGCCCCGGCGGGTCGGCCGGCTGCTCGCCGACTGGCTGCCGCTGATCGCCGTCCTGCTCGCCTACGACGCCAGCCGGGGGCTGGCCGACGGGCTCGGCATGCCGGTGCACGTGGCGGAGCTGGCCGACGCCGATCGCTGGCTGGGCGCAGGCGTCCTGCCCACGGTGTGGCTGCAGGAGCACGTGCAGGCCGACTGGTGGAAGGCCGTGGCGACGCTGGTCTACAGCAGCCACTTCGTGGTCACCCCCGTGGTGCTGGCGGTGCTGTGGCTGCGCGACCGCGCCCGCTGGGCCCGCTGCGCCCGGCTCGTCGTCGCGCTGTCCCTGGCCGGGCTGGCCACCTACGTCCTGTACCCCGCGGCGCCCCCGTGGCTGGCCGCGCAGGAGCAGGTCATCGAGCCGGTCGCGCGGATCACCAGCAGCGGCTGGGCGGTCCTGGGCCTGCCGAGGGCCGGCGTGCTGCTGGACTCCGGGCAGGGTCAGGTCAACCTGGTGGCCGCGGTGCCGTCCCTGCACACCGCCTTCGCGGTGCTGATGTGCGGCGTCCTCCTCCCGCTGGCGCGCTGGGGGTGGCAGCGGGCGGTGCTGGTGGCCTACGCGGTGCTGATGCCGGTGGTCCTGGTCTGGGGTGGGGAGCACTACGTCGTCGACACGCTGCTCGGTGCCGCCTACGCGGCCGGCGTGCTGGTGCTCGTGCCGGCGCTGGAACGCGCCGGCCGGCGAGCGGCCGGGGGCCTGCCCGCCCTACCGTGGCGGGCGTGACCGGCGCCGTCCCCGACCCCCTGCCCGGCTGGCTGACCGGGGCCTCGCGGATCACCGCGCTCACCGGTGCGGGCATCTCCACCGACAGCGGGATCCCGGACTACCGGGGCCCGGACGGCGTGTGGACCCGCGACCCGGACGCCGAGAAGCTCGTGACGCTGTCCTACTACGTGGCCGACCCCGACATCCGGCGCCGCTCCTGGCTGATGCGGCGGGACATGGGCGCCAAGGACGTCCGCCCGAACGCCGGGCACGCCGCGCTCGTCGAGCTCGAGCGCCAGGGGCGGCTGCGCACGCTGGTCACCCAGAACGTCGACGGGCTGCACCAGGCCGCCGGCTCGGCGCCCGACCGGGTGCTGGAGATCCACGGCACCGTCCACGAGGTCGAGTGCCTCGGTTGCGGAGCGCGCTCGGCCATGGACGACGCCCTGGCGCGCGTGGCCGCCGGCGACCCGGACCCGGCCTGCCTGGTGTGCGGCGGCATCCTCAAGTCGGCGACGATCAGCTTCGGGCAGATGCTGGATCCCGCGGTCATCGAGGCAGCGGTCGACGCCGCCGCGGACTGCGACGTGCTCCTCGCCGTCGGCACGTCCCTGACGGTGCACCCGGCGGCGGGGCTGGTGGACGTCGCCGCCCGGCACGGCGCCCGCATCGTCGTCGTCAACGCCGAGCCCACGCCCTACGACGACGTCGCCGACCTCGTCGTCCGGGAGCCGATCGGAACGGCGCTGCCCCGGCTGGTGGTCGCACCGGTCTGACCTGACCGCCGGAGCCCCCAGCGGCTAGCGTGACGAGGACCACGTCGACGGCCGGTCCGCCCGGCCCTGCGCCACCGGGAGCCGGCATGCGCATCCCCCTCACCACCCGTGACTTCATCGACCGCGCGGAGCTCGTGTACGGCGACCGGGTGGGTGTCGTCGACGAGCCCACGCAGCCGGCGCCGTCCCTCGGGGAGGTGTCCTACCGCGAGGTGGCCCGCCGGGGCCGCGCGCTGCAGGCCGGCCTCGACGCACTGGGCATCGCCGAGGGGGAGCGGGTCGCGATCGTCAGCCACAACGCCGGCCGCCTGCTGGAGCTCCTGCTGTCGGTGCCGTCGTCCGGGCGGGTGGCGGTGCCGATCAACTTCCGGCTGCAGCCGGAGGAGGTGGAGTACATCGTCGGGCACTCCGGCGCCCGCGTGCTGCTGGTCGACCCGGAGCTGGAGCCCTCGCTCAAGGGCGTGCGCGCAGAGCACCGGTTCGGCACCGGGGAGGAGTACGAGCAGCTGCTGCGCTTCGACGCCGAGCCGCGCCCGTGGTCGGAGCCGGACGAGGACGCCACCGGGACGATCAACTACACCAGCGGCACGACCGCGCGCCCCAAGGGCGTGCAGATGACCCACCGCAACCTCTGGGTCAACGCGGTCACCTTCGGGCTGCACATGCAGGTCAGCGACCGTGACGTCTACATGCACACGCTGCCGATGTTCCACTGCAACGGCTGGGGGCTGCCCTACGCGATGGCCGCGGTCGGGGCGCGGCAGGTGGTGATCCGCAAGATCGACGGCGCCGAGATCCTGCGCCGCGTCGAGCAGCACGGCGTCACGATGCTGGCCGGGGCGCCCGCTGTCTGGAACGCCGTCCTGGATGCCGCCGCCGAGTGGGACGGCGAGATCCCCGGCCGCGACCGGGTGCGGATCGTCGTGGCCGGCGCCCCACCGCCCTCGCGCACCATCGCCCGTGTCGAGGCCGAGCTCGGCTGGGAGTTCAACCAGATCTACGGCCTCACCGAGACCGCTCCGCTGCTCACGATCAACCGGCCCCGGGCGGAGTACGACGATCTGGACGCCGAGGAGCGGGCGAAGCGGCTGTCGCGCGCCGGCGTCCCGACGCTGGGCACGCGTCTGCAGGTGAGCGGGTCCGGAGAGGTGCTGGCGCGCAGCAACACGGTGCTCGCCGGCTACTGGGAGAACCCCGATGCCTCCGCCGAGGCGCTGGAGGGCGGCTGGTTCCACACCGGCGACGGCGGAACGATCGACGAGGGGGGATACCTCACCATCTCCGACCGCAAGAAGGACGTGATCATCACCGGCGGCGAGAACGTCTCCTCGATCGAGGTGGAGGACGTCGTGTTCAGCCACCCGGCGGTCGCGGAGGTCGCGGTCATCGGCGTGCCCGACGACAAGTGGGGGGAGCTGGTCACCGCCGTCGTCGTCCTCGCGGAGGGGGAGCAGGCCAGCGAGGCCGACATCATCGCCCACTGCAAGAGCCGTCTGGCGGGGTACAAGGCCCCCAAGCGGGTCGAGTTCCGCGACGAGCTGGCCCGCACGGCCACCGGGAAGATCCAGAAGTTCAAGCTGCGGCAGGACTTCTGGTCCGGCGCCGAGCGCCAGGTGAACTGACGGCCAACCCCCTTGCCAGCTCTCGACCCGCTGGTGTGGTCTCACCCCCAGGGGTGAGCGCGACTCAACGGCCCGGCTCGGCGCACCGATGAGTCCGCAGGCCGCCCGTCGGGGCGTCCCGGAGTCGTCGGAAGAGGCAGGTCGTGGGCAGTCGTACGCGGAACAGCAGGGCGCTGAGGATCGCGGGCGCTGTTCTGGCGGCCGGGATCGCCGTCGGCCTCACCCCGGCGGTCGCCGACGCGGCACCCGAGCCGCCCAGCGACAGCCAGCTCGACCAGGCGCAGGCCCAGGCCGACGCCGTGGCCCAGCGGATCGGGGACCTCGGCGAGCAGCTGACCGCGGCCGAGGCCCGGGCCGAGGCCGCGCACGCCGCCTCGGCGCTGGCGCTCGACGAGTACCAGGCCACCCAGGAGGCGTTCGAGGCAGCCCGGGCACACGCCGACGAGGCCGCCGCTGCCGCCGCCGACGCCACCAGGGCCCTCGGCGTCGCCCGCGACGACGTCGTCGCCTTCGCGCGCCGAAGCTTCATGGGCGGCAGCACCTATCCGGGCGCCACGGCCCTGCTCACCGTCGGCGACCCCGGCCAGCTCGTCGAGCGGGCCGCGCTGCTCGAGGCGGCCGGCGCGCACCGCGCCGACGTCCTCGGCGAGGTCACCGTGCTCGAGGAGGCCGCGGAGCGCGCCGAGGTCGTGGCGCGGACCTCGCTGGCCGAGGCCGACACGCTGCAGGCCGAGGCCGCCGACGTCCTGGAGATCGCGCGGGTGGCCGAGGTCTCGGCGCGCGCCCAGAAGGCCGCCCTGGCCACCGAGCGGGCAGAGCTGCAGGTCGAGCTCGACGACGCCAAGCAGCAGCTCACCGAGCTCGTCGGGGCCCGTGCAGCAGCCGAGCGCGCAGCCGCCGTCGCCCCTGCTCCGGTCGCTGCACCGACCCCTGCTTCAGTTCCCGCTCCGGTTCCGGCATCTGCTCCGGCATCTTCTCCTGCTCCTGCTCCTGCTCCGGTCGCGGCACCGGCACCGGCACCGGTCGCTCCTCCGGCGGCCCCGCGCGGCAACGCGTCG
>Ga0196960_10000388_pt1 | contig 15989 bp, 13 predicted proteins | sample S3v_5metaG_FD_183187 | JGI IMG/M metagenome (GOLD analysis project Ga0196960, IMG submission 183187) | Soil microbial communities from Anza Borrego desert, Southern California, United States - S3+v_5 | ecosystem: Environmental > Terrestrial > Soil > Desert | place: USA: California | collected... | reverse complement strand
TTCCTGCCGTCGGCTGCATATGGCGCGGGAGTGGTCGTCGCCTCCGTCGCCGAGGGAAAGGCGCTCCCGTGGCGCGCGCGAGCCTGGCTCCCCGCTGTGCTGGCGACCGTCCATCTCAGCTGGGGGAGCGGCTTCCTCTTCGGTCGCCCCCCGGGTCGGCCCGACACCAGGGCCGGGCGATCCCGTAGGTCTGGGCACCGCAGCCGGGCCCTCGCCGCCGCCCGCACGGCCTGACCCAGCCACGAGCGCTGGACCAGACGTCCGCGGCGGCCCTGTGTCGCCGGATAGGGATCCCTGGCCACCGATGGGGCGCATGTGACGGGTCGTACACGACACTCCCGTCCTTACCGCTGCAGGTGGCTCTGGCTATTTACAGTGACGAAGTCATGACAGAGATGCACCGTTGTTCGCCTGGGGAGCCGTCGTCCATGTCCCGCCAAGAGGGCCGGGGATCCTTCGACCCGGAGCTGACCCGGTCGGACCCATGCTGGACCGCGGACCTCGGTCGCGGCGCTTGCGTGTGACCGTGCAGTACGTCGAGGTGGCGGCGCAGGCGACGGCGGGCGGTGCGAATCTCCGCCGGTCGAAGCACACCGGGCTTCCGTCCCGGCTCCTGGCGCTGTGGCAGCGCCGTCGCGCCGTACGCCTCCTGGTGGCCCGTGATCTGAAGGTTCGGTACGCCTCGTCTGCGCTGGGCTACCTGTGGTCGGTGCTCGAGCCGCTGCTGCTGGCTGGCATCTACTGGTTCGTGTTCACGCAGGTGTTTACCCGCACCGTCGGGGCTGAGCCGTACATGGTTTTCCTCCTTGCCGGTCTGCTCCCGTGGACCTGGTTCAACGGAGCGGTCATCGACGCGGCGCGTGCGCTGCACACCGAGGCGAAGCTCGTCCGCTCGACCAACGTCCCGCGCGAGGTGTGGATCGTCCGGGTCGTGCTGTCGAAGGGCGTCGAGTTCCTGCTCAGCCTCCCCGTCCTGTTCGCCTTCGCCCTCCTGTACTCGGCGCCCGTCGACTGGCACCTCGTGCTCCTCGTCCCCGGGATCCTGCTGATGTCGGTGCTGGTGCTGGGGATCGGGCTCCTCCTGGCACCCCTGGTCGTGCTGGTGCGCGACTTGGAGCGCATCGTCCGGATCGCCCTGCGCCTGGGCTTCTACGCCTCGCCGGTCATCTTCGCCGTGTCCGACGTCCCCGAACCGTGGGACGCCGTGTTCGCGTTCAACCCCCTCGCCGGCATTTTCGAGCTGTGCCGCGCGGGCTTCTTCCCCGGCGCGGTGAACTGGGGCCACGTCGGTCTGTCCGCCGTCGTCTCGTTCGGTCTCCTGGCCCTGGGCTGGAGCGTCTTTGCCCGGCTCGAGCGCACCGTCCTGAAAGAGATCTGACCTGTGACGGCTTCCGAGCCGGTGATCGCGGTCCGCGACGCCGGAGTCCGCTTCCATCGCGGGCGGCGACACCGCAGCATGCGGGACTTCCTCATCCGGGGGGACCGGGGCATGCAGCCCGGTGAGTTCTGGGCCCTCGACGGCGTGACGTTCGACGTCCGTCCAGGGGAGGCCATCGGCGTCGTCGGGCGCAACGGGCAGGGCAAGTCGACGCTGCTCAAGCTCGTCGCCGGCGTGATGCTCCCCGACCGCGGCAGCGTCGACGTCGGCGCCGGCGTCGCGCCGCTCATAGAGATCACCGGCGGGTTCGTCAGCGACCTGTCGGTGCGGGACAACATCGCGCTGACCGCCGGCCTGCACGGGATGTCCAAGGCCGACATCGCCGAGCGCTTCGACGAGATCGTCGACTTCGCCGAGATCCCGGACTTCCTCGACACCCCTTACAAGCATCTGTCCAGTGGCATGAAAGTGCGGGTGGCGTTCGCCGTCGTCTCGCGACTCGAGGAGCCGATCATCCTCGTCGACGAGGTGCTGGCCGTCGGGGACAAGGCCTTCAAGCGGAAGTGCTACGCCCGCATCGACGAGCTGCTGGCCGCCGGCCGCACGCTGTTCCTCGTCTCGCACAGCGACAAGGACCTGCAGCGCTTCTGCGACCGGGGGTTGTACCTGAAGCAGGGACGGCTGGTCGAGGACGGTCCCATGGACGACGTCCTCGCCGCGTACGGACGGGAAGACGGGGGATCTCAGTGAACAAGAACCTGGCGGGCCTGGTGCCGCTACGCCTGCAGCGGCGGGTCTACGAATCGATGCCCGTGCCCGTCTGGAACGCGGTGCGTGATGTGGGCACGGGGAGCACCCGGTGGCAGCGCCGGGTGCGGACCGCGCGGCTGGCCCGCCTGGAGCAGCGGGCCGCCGGCACGGTGGACGGGCCCGTCACGGCGGTGGTCTACCGGGGCGAACGGTTCCTGGCTCGCCCGGTCGACCGCTTCACGGCCGACGCTGTCATAGCCCGCAACGCGGACTTCGTGTGCGGGGCGCTGGAGGGCGCCGGCATCCGATACCTCGTGGTCGATGCGCCGGTGCAGCGCCGGCGCGTGGTTGCCGTGGCCGAGGGCGACCGCGCAGCGGTGTCCGCGGCGCTGCGTCGTGCCGGTCTCCGGCTGCCCGTGTACGTGCGGGAGGTGCACCCGGACCCCAACCGGCCGAGTGCACCGCTGAGTGCACCCCGGGCCCTCGGGGGAGCAGGCGCCTACGCGGTCTTCGAGTTGTTCGCCGCGCCCGGGGCGCCGGAGGCCATGTGCGGCCCCGAGCTGGGCTGTGAGCTGCAGTTCTGGCAGGTGCGCGAGCTGGACGGCCCGGCCGACAACCACACTGGTGAGCCGTTGGCCGCCGGGTCGTGGGTCGCTCCGCGCCGGAACCGCTGGGCCGACGCCATTCCCGCCGACCTCGTCGCACGACCGGTTCGGCGGACGGTCGACGGGACGACGCGCCCCTGCATCCCGACGCTGTCCGACCGGCATGTCTTCGACGCCGACTTCCCCATCGACGTCGTCTACACCTGGGTCGACGGTCAGGACCCCGAGTGGGCGGCGCGCAAGGCCGCCGCCCACGGGGGTGTCGACAGCGCTGACCTGAACGAGTTCTCGCACAACGAGTCGCGCTTCCTCTCCCGTGACGAGCTGCGCTACTCGCTCCGCTCGCTGGACATGTACGCCGGCTGGGTGCGCCACGTCTACCTGGTCACCGACAACCAGGTGCCCACCTGGCTGGACACGTCCAACCCGCGCATCACCGTGGTCGACCACCGGGACCTGTTCGCCGGGCGGGGCGTCCTACCGACGTTCAACTCGCACGCGATCGAGTCGCAGCTCCACCACATCCCCGGACTGAGCGACCACTACCTGTACCTGAACGACGACGTGTTCTTCGGTCGGCCGGTGGGGCCGGGGAGGTTCTTCGCGGGCAACGGGCTGGCGTACTTCTTCCCGTCGACGGCGAAGCTCGGTCTCGGCGTCACGGGGTCGTTCGACCGTCCGGTGATGAGCGGCGGCAAGAACAACCGCGACCTCATCCACAAGACGTTCGACCGGGTGATCACCAACAAGTTCAAGCACGTCCCCATCACGCAGCGACGAGACGTGCTGCTCGACCTCGAGGAACGGTTCGCCGACGAGTTCGCCGAGACCGCCGGTCACCAGTTCCGCGATCCGACCGACATCTCGATCGTCTCGTCCCTGCACCACTACCACGCGTTCCTGACCGGCCGCGCCGCCGAGGGGCGGCTGCGCTACTTCTACGCCGACATCGCGGCCCCGGAGACGGATCGGCGGCTGCGTCGCCTCCTGAGGAGCCGGGACTACGACGTCTTTTGCTTGAACGACCACGACTCGTCCGGCCTCGACCCCGAGGTGCAGCACCGGATGCTGCAGGACTTCCTCAACCGGTACTTCCCGCTGCCGAGCGACTTCGAGAAGTAGCCCGCGCACGCCCCCCGTCCCCGCCAGCAGATTCAGGAACTCACACCGATGAGACCGCAGTTCTCCGTCATCAGCGCGATCTACAACGTCGCGGAGTACATCGAGGAGTACCTAGCCTCCCTCGAGCGGCAGACGTACGGACTGCAGGATCTCGAGATCATCCTCGTCGACGACGGGTCCACCGACGCGTCGGGGCAGATCGCCGAGGAGTGGGCGCACAGCTCGAAGGCGCGGGTCCGCTACCTCCGCCAGGCGAACGCCGGCCAGGGGGCCGCGCGCAACGCGGGCATCGAGCTGGCGACAGGGGAGTGGGTGTGTTTCGTCGACCCGGACGACGTCCTCTCCGACACCTACTTCGAGGAGGTCGCCGGCTTCCTCGCCACGCAACGCCAGGCACCGGACATGCTGGCCTCGCGACCGCTGACCTTCACCGACGACGTGGCACGCCATGTCGACCGGCACCCGCTGCGGGCCAACTTCCGGGGCAAGAACAAGGTGGTCGACCTCGTCCGTTTCCCCGATCGGATCCATCTGCACGGCCCGACCGCGTTCCTCCGCCTCGACCGGATTCGCAGCGCAGGCATCCGCTTCGACGCCCGCATCCGGCCGACGTTCGAGGACGCCCACATCGTCGGCGCTTACCTCCTGTCCTCCTCGCAGCCGACGATCGGTTTCATCCGGACCGCGGAGTACTACTACCGCAAGCGGGTCGACGGCAGCTCTTCGGTTCAGGCCGGTTGGGTCAAGGACGAGAAGTACACGCTCGTACTCCGCCACGGCCACCTGGACCTGCTGCAGCGCGCCGTCCGGCAGTACGGAGCGGTTCCCGTCTGGCTGCAGAACACGGTGCTGTACGACCTCTTCTGGTACTTCAAGACCGACGTCCGCCTGTCGTCGGCCATCGGGGCCATCGGTGAGGACGTTCTGCGGCAGTTCCAGGACCTCTGCGACGAGATCTTCGCCCACATCGATGTGGAGACGATCCTCGGCTTCCGGATCCACCCGGTGGCGAACTGGCTGCGGATGGCAGTCATCGGCGGATACAAGAACAGAGCTCTGCGCCCGGACTTCGTCGTCCTCGACAAGTTGGACGTGCAGAAGCGGCTGGTGCGCGCGCGATACATGTTCAGCGGTGAACAACCCGCCGAGTCCTTCTACTGGCGGGGGCTGCCGATCGAGCCCGCGCACCAGAAGTCCCGCTCGATCAAGTTGCTCGGCCGGACCCTGGCCTACGAGCGCATCCTATGGCTGCCCGCCGACGGGACGCTGCGCATGGACCTCGAGGGACGACCCGTGCCGATGTCCACCAAGGGGCCGGTGGAGCTGCCGTACACCCTGACGCCTGACCAGCTGTGGCGCGGGCTCGGTCATCGGGCCGCCGCGGACACGCCGCCGCGCGGGGGACTACGTGCCGGTCTGCGTCACCTGCTGGGCGCCCCGCTCCGGTCCTGGATGCGCATCGTCGCCGGGCTGGCCGGGCTGGTCGATCGGGAGCAGTGGACCGCGCGGATCTCCCGGCGACTCGCGACGACACGGTGGGCGCGCAAGCGGTACGCCGAGGCGTGGGTCCTCATGGACCGGCGGGGGCAGGCGCAGGACAACGCCGAACACCTCTACGCCTACATGAAGAACAAGCGACCTGCCATCAATGCCTGGTTCGTCCTCGACCGAGGATCCCCTGACTGGTGGCGTCTCAGTCGCAGAGGATTCAAGCTCATCCCCTACGGATCGATGCGCTGGCGAGTGCTGCTCCTCAGCGCCAAGCACCTGATCTCGTCGCACTGTGACGTGGCGATCACCAACCCGCTGCCGGTGCGGCTCTACGGCAAGCCGACCTTCGCCTTCACCTTCCTCCAGCACGGTGTCACCAAGGACGACATATCGCGCTGGCTCAACACCAAGAACATCGATCTGATGCTCACCACGACGCAGGCCGAGACGCGGTCGATCAGCGGGGACGGAACGCCGTACATCCTGACGAGCAAGGAGGTCAGGCAGACCGGGTTCCCTCGACACGATCGCCTCATCAAGATGTCCGACGAGGTCAGCGGCTCGCGGATCGACCAGATCCTGGTGATGCCGACCTGGCGACACTCGCTCACCGAGTCGATGCCTGCCGGACTGAGTGCCGAGCAGCGCCTCGAGGTCTTCCGTTCCTCCGACTACGCTCAGCACTGGCTCGCCTTCCTGCAGTCCGAGGAACTGGCGGAGATTGCCCGGCGCTACGGCGCGCGGATCGCCCTGCTGCCGCACCCGCACCCCGGGATGGCCGACCTGCTGCGCAGTGCCGGCTTGCCGGAGGACGTCCAGGTGCTGGACTGGAAGGACATCGACTTCCAGGAGGTCCTCGTGCGCAGCCGGGTCTTCATCACCGACTACACCTCGGCGGCCTTCGATGCCGCACTGCTGCGGAAGCCGGTCCTCTACTACCAGTTCGACCAGAAGCACTTCTTCGGCGGCGGCCACCAGTGGCGGCGTGGCTACTTCGACTACGACCGTGACGGCTTCGGCCCCATCGCGCTGTCGCACGACGACGCGATCGCGGGAGTGGAGAAGATCGCCGCCAACGACTTCGCACCCGAAGCCGAGTTCGCCCAGCGCATGGACTCGACCTTCGGTGAGGTCGATGGGAACGCCTGCTACCGGGTGTTCAAGGCGATCAGCCAGGTGGACCGGCCCGTGCGCGCGCGGCCGCTGGGCGCGGCGACCGAGCCGGCACCGTCCGGCCCGAGCGAGTCGGTGTCGGAGCTGGGCATCGGAGCCGAGCCCGCCGACGACGGGATGGTGGACGACTCGATGGTGGGCAGCGGGACCTCGCTGCGGTACTGACCTCCGGGCGCGAGCTGCTCGGCGTCGCGCGGCGAAGGTGGCCGATCCGCTGACGGGTCCGGCGCCGGCGGCGAGCGGATCACGGGGCGGTCCCGTCGAACGGGGGGCGACGGGCCAGGGGCCGTCACAGCTCGGTCGGTTTCCGGGTGAGCCCAGTGGCTGACGGACCCCTCGACGGCGTCGAACTGAGCGTGGCCGTCGCGGGTCTTCGTGAGGAGTTGCAGGAGGCGATCTCCGCAGCCGTCGATGAGCAGCTGCAGTTCGAGGCGTTGTCCGTCGACATGACCTTCCAGGTCGGCGTGACACGGAGCGGCGAGGGCTCTGGCGGCCTGAAGTTCTGGGTGGTCGAGCTCGGTGGCAAGGCGGCCTACGCCGCCCAGTCGCTCCAAACGGTGACGCTGAACCTCCGGCCCGTCCTCGTGGACGGTCGCCTCGTGAGGATTTCCAGCGACGCCGAGGAGAGTCCGCTCACCGGTGAGAGCGCGGGCTGAGCGGGGGCAGGATGTGGAGGTCCGGCGCGTCGTCGAGGTGATCCACGGCCGAGGGAAGGGCGTCCGCCCGCGCTGGCGCACCGGGTCGGGGTTCGTCGTCCGGGCGGGCGTGGTGCTCACCGCCGCGCACACGCTCGCCGGGTCCGCGGGCGGTGGCCGACGGACGATCGTCCGGGATCTCCAGGGATACGAGCACCCGGTGCTCGACGAACCGCTCGTGGCCGAGGACCTCGATCTCGCCGTGCTGAAGGTGCCGGAACTGGCGGCCGGCCTGGCGCCGGTCCCACTCGGTCGCCTGGACCGAACCCGGATCGAGGTCGTCGCCGGAGGCATGGCCGTCGGCTTCCCGAACTACAAGCAGCACGTCCGCAAGCCGCTTCCGGGTCGCCAGCCGGCCCAGCCGGTGGGATTCATCCCCACTGCCGAGAACCTCGCGGAGGGCACCCTCGCCCTCGCCCTCAAGCTCGTGGCCGGGCAACCGGCGGAGGAGCCCGGTGGAGAGGTGGCGTGGGGCGGGCTCTCAGGCGCGGGCGTCCTCGCTGGCGGTGCGTTGATCGGCGTCGTCGTCGAGTACCGGCCCGCAGAAGGGCTCGGCGTCCTCGTCGTCCAGCCGCTGACCGCCCTGGCGACGCTCCCGGGCGAGCGCCGTCAACCGTTCGCCGAGTCGCTCGGGGTCCCGCACCTGGCCACGCTCCGCCACGTCGGGCTCGACGGCGAGGCGCAGCGGAGGTCGCCTCCTCCGCCCCTGCCCTGGAGCCGCCTGGTCCCTCGTCCGGACGACGTCGACCGGTGCGTCGCGGCCCTGCTGACGCCGCACCGCGTGGTCACCCTGCGAGGTCTCCCGGGCATGGGCAAGAGCACGGTCGCCCAGATGGTGGCGCATGACGCGAGGGTCCTGGACGCGTTCCCCAGCGGTGTCCTCTGGCGGGGCTCGGTCCCGTCGCCGGTACCGAGGGGGTCAGGACCGATCTCCTCGGGCTCTTGGAGGAGCTGCCCCTCGGGCCCACCCTGGTGGTGCTGGACGATGTGTGGGACGCCGCCGTCGCGGAGTCCGTGGCGAACGGGGTCCCGGAGAGCGTCACCGTGCTGGTCACCTCCCGCGGCCTCAGCTCCGGACACGTCGTCGTCATCGGGGAAGCCGCTCACGCGACCGCCCGGGACATCCTGCTGGCGCCGCTCCGCGACCGGCGTGGTTCCGTCGAGGCGCCTGCCGCGGCCGACGACGTGGTCCACGCGCTCCGCCGATGGCCCTTGCTCCTGAGCCTCGCCGGACGGCAGGTCGCCGACACTGCGACCGATCGGCAGACGCTCGAGAGCCAGCTGGCGGAGATCGCTCTCGAGTTCGCCGCAAATCCGACCATCCTCGACGACCCGGCAGGCGACGGCTCCCTCACGGTGCTCATCGAGCGGAGTCTCGACCGCATCGACTCGCCGGCCTCGTCGACCCATCGTGAGTGCTTCACCTCGCTGGCCGTCTACCGCGCCGGTCTCCGGATCCCGGTGCCGGCGCTGGCCGTGCTGTGGGGGCTGTCCACCACGAAGGCGCGACAGAGCGCGCGGGCGCTGGACCGGGCCGGCCTGCTCGTCCTGGAGCCCGCTGCCGGATCAACGGCAGACACCGTCGTCGTGCACGACGTGGTCCTCGCCTGGCTGCACCGGCACGAAGGCACACCCGACGATCCGGCCCTGCGCGCGCTGCACCGCCGTTCCCTCCCGGGTGTCGGCGCGCCCGAGCGACTGACCACCGCGACGGCCGACCCCTTGCTCTACCACGTCCTCCACGGCCAGGACCCCGATCAGGTCGAGCAGTTGCTCGACCTGCGGTGGCAGACGGCCCTGGCGGAGGTGACCGGCAGCGACGCGCGGTACCTGCAGTGGCTGGGTCGGGTCACCCGCTGGTACCTGGGGTTGCGGACGCTCGCGACGCAGGACCGCGCCCGCCACCTCCGCATCGCCGCCAGGGCGATCCTCCTCGCCACCCGCATCGAGGTGGCGCTGGCCGACGTGGCTCCCGAGGCTCTCGGCGTCCTGGCGGTGCTCGACAGCCCCGTGCACGCCGTCGACCTGGCCATCCGACGGAGGACCGGGTCGACGCCGCCCTTCCGCACGGTCCTGGGCCTCCTGATGAGCACAGGGCGGTTGACCCCGCAGGTGATCGAGTTGCCGTTCCCGTTGCTGGCATCCGTCGGGGACGACGAACAAAGGGCCTTCCTGCTCGTCGTGCTCGGCATCGCGGCGGCGCAGACGGGGAGCCCCGATACGCGGCCCGGGCCCTGGAGGAGGGGCTCCGTGCGGCGGAGTCGATGACGGACCCCCAGCGGCGCTCACCCGTCGTCAGCAACCTCGCTGTCGTGGCGGCTGCCGCGCGAGACGCAACCCGAGCCCTCGAGCTCCTCCACCAGGTCTCCGACCCCTGGGATCAGGCGCCTGCCCTGGCGGGTGCCGGTCACTGGCCGGCAGCGGCAGGCGACGAGCGGGGGTCCGCCCTAGCCGATGAAGTCGTCGCCCTCGCGGAGACCGGGTCGCCCGGCACGGTCTCCACGGCCCATCGGCAGCGCGACCAGTGGCTAACAGACCTCGCGGGTCTGCTGGCCGTCCGCTTTCCCGATCATGCCGGCGGGTCGCTGAGCGGATCTCGTCCGAGGACGTCCGCTGCCGGGTGACCGACGAAGTCGATGCGCTCACCCGCACGGGCGGGCGGAGGAGGTCTGCCTGCGCCGGGGGCGGCGGTGCCGGCCCCGTCTCTCCCGGCCGACGCCGCCGCCGTGCGGGTCGAGGAACTGCGGCAGATCCGGCACCCGGCCGAGCGCAGCGCCCGGCTCGCCTCCCTGGCTGCCGCCCTGTCGTGGGAGCGGCCGGACGAAGCCCGGGCACTGATGGTCGAAGCGGTGCAGACCCGCGCGCGGGCAGGTCATCCAGTGGGGGGCACGGAGGAGGCCGTCGCGGCGGTCCTGTCCGCAGTCTCGATGGCAGATGAGGCCGCGGCACGCGACCGGGCCGACCGGCTCTCCGAGCCCCGGCTTCCGAGGCGGCCGTGGCTGCCATCGACTCGGTGCTCGAGTCCGCCGTCCCCGTGCCCGGGTCGGCCGGTGCGGTCGATGATCCCCCGGCCACCGACTCGTTCCCCGGGACAGCGGAGATCGCGGAGTTGATGCGACGCGCCGCCGAGGCTGCCGAGTACGACAAGGCGACGGCAGGCGAGTGCCTGCGTGCCGCTGCCGCATCGATACCGGGCCTGCCGCAGGTCCTCCACGCCGCCTGTCTCCTCCGCGTGGTCGAGCTGGCGGCGGGGTGGACGAGCTGTTGCGACGCGATGCGGCCCGAGCGGCGGCGGATGCTTGGCTGGCGATCGACGTGACATTCCGCCGGCGAATCCCCGCCGCGGGCTCTTCGACTTCCTGGTCCTCCCGCTGGTGCTCGGCCGTGCTGTCCCGGATCTTTCCGGGATCTGGCCACCGCTGCGGCGGATGGTCGAGGGGGATGCCCGACCTCGGGCAGCAGGTGGAGGCGCTGGCCATCCTGACCACCGCGGTCGCGGACGCCGACCCGGCAGGGACCCGGGAGATGGCCGAGACGGCGATCAGGACGGCTCGACTCGAGACGAACGACGAGCGGCGCTGCGAGGCGCTGGGCTGGGCTGCGGTCGCCTGGCGACCGCTCGACGACGGTTGCGCGCAGGAGTTGCTGGAGGAGGCCATCGGGACGGCCCTCTCCTCCGGTGAGGACCTGGTGTCCGGCTCCGCCCTCCACAGCGTCCTCCACGCAGTCCGCTGGTTCAATGTCGACGCCGCCCTGACGGTGATCCGGCGGAAGCCTGCTCTGGGCTCGTGGGGCGAGAAGGCCGCGTCCGAGCTCGCCGGGCAGCTGGCCAGGCACGACCCTGGACGAGCGGTACGCGTGGCAGCCGGCATCCCGGATCACTCCCGAACCAACGCCCTCGTGGATGTCGTCCACAGCGCTGCGGCCTCCGGTGACGTGGGAGGGGTGCTCACGGACGCACTCGACGCGCTGCCCAGGAGCGAGGACAGCCTCTGGCTGCTCTCCGGGTTGGCGCTCGGGCTCAGGGAGGCCGACCCGGAAGCGGCGTGCGCCGTGGCCCGCGAGGTGGCGATGGCCATCCGCTCGGACTGATCGACCGAGTGGACGATCGGCACGGCGTCCAGGACGGTAACCCGGGCCTGGAGCCGCGGGCCCGACCGGACGCCGTGGGTTCCCCTCAGGTCCGGGGCGCCCGCACGCCGGCGGCGGCGAGCCGCTGTTCGAGGTAGGGGGCCAGGGTCATGACGTAGGTGTTGGTGAGGTGGTGCTTGTCGCGGTAGACGAGCACGTCCCCTATCACGGGCGAGCAGGTTCCGTCGCCGCACAGCAGGTCGGTCATGTCGACCAGGGGCACCCGGCCGTCCATCGCCTGGGTGGCGACCACGGTGGGCGGAGTGTCGGTGAGGGCGTTGTCGCGGGGTCGGTCGCAGTCGGTGATCGAGGCGCGGAGGCCGGAGATGCAGTCGGGGATGTTGGCGCCCATCTCCGGGGTCTCGCGGATGGCCACGACCTGGGTGCCGAGGTCCTCCATGGCGCGCCAGTAGGTGACCATGCCGTCGGCGATGGCGGCGTGGGATCTGGCGTCGGCCTGGGGGTGACCGGGGATGCCCACCGACGGCCGGTCGGAGGTGAGCAGCACGTCCGGCGGAGCGGCCTGCAGCCGCTCGAGCACCTGCTCGCCCCAGGAGTGGCAGAGGTCGTAGGGCGAGGTGTCGCCCTCGCTGACCACCGTGCGTGTGGCGGTCCAGGGGCAGCGGGCGCGCATGTGGGTGACGAGCCGCCAGTCGTGCTCCTCGGCCATCCTCTGGATCGCCGGGAACCACTGGCCGATCTTGGAGTCGCCGACGAGGGCGACGGTGAGGGACGGGTCCTCGGTCTCCCCGAACTCGCACGACCGCACAGCCGGGTCGGTGAGGCCGATGTGGCAGCTCCGCCCCTGGTAGTCGGGACTGTCCTCGGCGGCGAGTTCCGGCCTGGGGACCATCGTGGTCGGGTCGTCGTCGACCGGTGCGGCGTCGCCGGCGAGGACGGCGGCGCCGGGGTGGCCGGTCGTGTCGGTGGGGAGGCTGGTCCGGGGCAGCAGGTCGGGCAGGACCATGACTAGGGGCAGGACGGCGGCGAGGGCGAGGGCCAAGCCGCGACCGCGGGAGGCGAAGGCGCGGCTGCGGCGTACGGGGTCCTCGACGAACCGCGTGAGAGCCCAGGCCGCGGCCAGGGAGCCGAGCAGGACCGCAGGACCGTCGAGGGCGCCGAGGTCGCCGCCGGACCAGGCCTCGTAGAGCACGATCAGCGGCCAGTGCACGAGGTAGATGGCGTAGGAGCGGTCGCCGATCCAGGTCATGGGGGCCGAGCCGAGCAGCCGGGTGTCCGGCTCGGCGGCGCCGGCGGCCAGCACCAGGGCGGTGCCCAGCACCGGGACGAGGGCGGCAGTGCCGGGGAAGGCGGTGTCGCCGCTGTAGGTCAGGGCGGCGGCGAGCACCAGGGCCAGGCCGGTCCAGCGGGCCGGGCGGGCCAGCCGGCGGGGCAGCTCGGGGCGGCCGGCGAGGATGGCCAGCAGGGCGCCCAGGCCCAGCTCCCAGACGCGGGTCTGGGTGACGAAGTAGGCCGCGGCGGCGTTGCTGGCGGTGAGGGAGATCGAGGCGGCGAAGCTCAGCGCGCACCCGGCGGCGCCGACCACCAGAGCGACCCGGCGCCAGCTGCGGTGCAGCCGCCGGGCGAGCACGCCGGCGAGCACCAACAGCAGCGGCCAGCCCAGGTAGAACTGCTCCTCCACCGACAGTGACCAGTAGTGCTGCACCGGAGAGGCGGTGTCCTCGGCGGTCAGGTAGTCGACCGAGTCCCGGGCTAGCAGCCAGTTCTGCACGTAGAGGGCGCTGGCGGCCACCTGCTGGGCGGTGGCGGCGAGCCGGGATCCGGGCAGCACGAGCAGCGCGGCCAGCCAGGTCAGCAGCAGCACGACGGTGGCCGCGGGGACCAGCCGCCGGGCCCGCCGGGCGTAGAACCCCAGCAGGTCGATCGCGCCGCGGGTGCGCATCTCGCGGACCATGTGGCCGGTGATCAGGTAGCCGGAGACCACGAAGAAGACGTCGACGCCGGCGAAGCCGCCGTGCAGGAGGTCGGGGAAGACGTGGTAGATGACCACGAGCCCCACGGCGACGGCTCTCAACCCCTGGATGTCACGCCGGAACGCCGGGGCCGGCGGCGTCGGCGTCGCCGGCTCAGGCCGAGTGAGAACCGAGTTCGACACCGGGGGCTCCTTCGACAAGTGACCGGCACCGGCGGTGCCTGGATCGGGCCGCGGCGGATCCTTCCGTCGTGAACCGTCGAGCCACTCTACGAGCGTGACCGTTCCTTTACTTTCCGCTATGAGGTGTCTGAGACGCGGTGGACTCTTGAGACGGACAGGACCACTGGCATCCGCCACTCCCGGGGTCGGCTGGCCGTCGGGAACCTCCGGTGGCTCAGCCACGGATCGCGTGCAGGCCCTCCACCGATCGGGTGCGGGTGCTCAAGGACACCGAGGAACGACCGATGTCTCTCGACAGAGTCCGTCGAGAGGGATCCCACATGTTCGTACGCCGTTGCCGCACGTACCTCGTCGTCCTCATGGCGCTCGTCCTCGCCGTCCCCGACCTGTTCCTGGCGGCAGGCCCGGCGCAGGCGGCGCCGACCCAGGTCACCTGGACGGCGAGCACGGCACGCCCCTACAGCGACCCGGTGTGGTACCCCCTGCGCCGGCCCGCCAGCGTCTCGTGCAACTTCCAGAACGCCGGCTGCGGCTCCTTCCACGGCTACTGGGCGCTGGACCTGCTCGGCCAGCGGGGTGACCCCGTCCACGCCGCTGGAGCGGGCATCCTGCACATCGGCTCCCTGGACCGGACGTGCAAGACCTCCTCGTCGTCCGACGCGCCCGGGGTGTGGGTGTGGATCGACCACGGCGCCGGCGTCGTCTCCCGCTACCACCACCTCGACTCCGTCACCGTGGCCGACGGCGCTCTCGTCACGCCGTCCACCCGGATCGGGACCATGGGAAGCACCGGCGACTTCGCGCCGTGCACCACGAACTACCTGCACTTCGAGGTCCGCACCGGCGGGGTCAAGGGCACGCGGATGAACCCCGGGCAGCTCCTCGGCTGCGAGGGGGCGCGGCGGCAGTCCTTCCCGGCGGTCTGGGGCTACCAGGCCTGGAATCAGGTCGCCAAGGTGAGCCGCCGGACGCCCCTCCTGGACAACAGCTGCCTCCCGACCGGTACCGCCACGCCCTCCGCCCCCGCCTCGGTGACCGGGACGCGCGGCAACTCCCAGGCGGTCCTCAGCTGGACCCCGCCGGCCTCGGCCGCCGGGACGGTCGACCGCTACGTCGTGGCCCAGCAGCTGTGGTCGCCGAGCGTCGGCCGCTGGAACGACCCGACGTTCCGCACCGTGCCGGCGTCGCAGCTGTCCTCGACCGCGACCGGTCTGACCAACGGGCGTCTCTACCGCTACCGGGTGCTGGCTCACAACAGCGCGGGGAACAGCGCCTGGACCCGCTTCGTCGAGGTGGTCCCCGCAACCGTGCCGGCCATCCCGGCCACCGACCGCTCCCTGACCGCGTCGTACGACACAGTGCGGTTCGCATGGTGGAAGGCCACCGCGCAGGGCACGCCCGTCACCTCCTACACCGTCGCCATCCGCCGGCTGCGGTCGACCGGCTGGACCGCGTGGAGCTACCGGACCGTCCCCGCGGACACCCTCAGCCACCGGTTCACGGGACTGCGCGAGGCCGCGACCTACCAGGTGGCGGTGCGGGCGGACAGCGCGGTCGGCTCCAGCCGGTACGGCACCTACCGGAGCATCACGACACCACGCCGCTGACGGCGGGCATGCGTCCGACGTGCTCGCCCGGAGCCGGGCCCGCTGCTCAGGCGGCGGGTCCCGGCCGCAGGCGCGAGGAGGACACGATCGCCACAAAATGCCCCGCCACCGCCAGGAGTGACGCCGGGATGAGAGCGACGAGCAAGACGTGGGTGCCGGTCAGCCCGCCGGCCACCAGGTCGACCAGGGCGAACACGAGCACGATCAAGCTCAGCTCGATCGAGTGGTAGAGCCGGTGGAAGGGCACGAAGCGGGCCAGCCGCCGCAGCCGGGCCAGGCCCGAGGCCCGCGGCGCCGTCGTCGCCTCGTCGTCGGCCACGCGGGGCAGGCCGGCGGCCGCCCGTGCGACGTGGACCATGTCGTTGAGCGCCTTGTTGAGCACGATCACCAGGGCCAGCAGCGCGCCCAGGCAGGCCCAGCCGAAGCCGTCGCCGTCGACCAGCGCGCCGGGGCCGCCGGCCGCGCGCACGCCGAGCCCCAGCGGGATCAGCGACTCGGCGGTGTAGTGGCCGAACCGGTCGAGGAACACCCCCATCGGGCTGGAGGTGGCGCGCCAGCGGGCCACCTCGCCGTCGCTCGCGTCGAAGAGCATCTGCAGCTGCGCGCACAGCACCGACAGCAGCGGCCCGGCGATGCCGGGGACCAGCAGCGACAGGCCCGCGCCCCAGCCGAACAGGATCATCAGCCAGGTCACGTTGTTCGCCGACAGCCCGGCGCGCACCAGCACGCGGGTCAGGTAGGGCGAGACCCGCCGCATGTAGAGGTCGCCGGTCCAGTGCTCGGCGGTGCGGCGGCCGCGGATCGCCGGTGGCTGGGTGACCTCACGCAGCTGCTCGATGGTCGGCCGGGACGGGCGGGCCCCGGTCACCGGTCGACCGGCGCGAGCCGGGCCTGCAGGGCGTCGCGCTCGCGGATGACCGT
>Ga0196960_10000387_pt1 | contig 16083 bp, 17 predicted proteins | sample S3v_5metaG_FD_183187 | JGI IMG/M metagenome (GOLD analysis project Ga0196960, IMG submission 183187) | Soil microbial communities from Anza Borrego desert, Southern California, United States - S3+v_5 | ecosystem: Environmental > Terrestrial > Soil > Desert | place: USA: California | collected... | reverse complement strand
GGCCGCGACCTGGATCGCCACGTGTGGGTCGACCGCGGCGACCGGACCGGCATGGTCGGCGGCACGTACCTCGTCGTCCGCCGGATCGCGCTCGATGTCGCCGCGTTCACCGCGCAGCCGCTGACGGCGCAGGAGGAGCTCGTCGGCCGCCGGCGCGACAGCGGTGCGCCGCCCGGCGGGCAGCGAGAGTTCGACCCCGCGCCGATCGAGGCGTTCCCGGAGCGCTCTCACGTCCGCCTCGCCTCCCCGCGCACGAACCGCGTCCCGCCGATGCTCCGCCGCTCCTACGGCTTCGACGACGGCCTGCTCTTCCTCGCCTTCGTCCGCGACCCCGCGCGCCAGTTCGTCCCCGTCCAGCGCCGCCTCGCCGCGCACGACCCGCTCGGCCGCTTCGCCCGCCACACCGGCAGCGCCGTCTTCGCCATCCCGCCCGGCGCGCCCGCCGGCGGCTACGTCGGGCAGGGGCTGCTCGCGCCGCGACCGTGACCACGCTCCCGCGAGAAGTTCGGCGAACGTCGTACCGTCGTGGACATGCCCCTGTCGGTCCCGCTGTCCCTCCTCGACCTCGCGTCCGTCGGCCCCGACCAGCCGGTCGGCGAGGCGCTGCAGCAGTCGGTCACGTTCGCGCAGCGCGCCGAGGCGCTCGGCTTCACGCGCGTCTGGTACGCCGAGCACCACAACATGAAGGCGATCGCGTCGTCGGCGCCGGCCGTGCTGATCGCGCACGTCGCGGCGAACACGGAGCGGATCCGGCTCGGGTCGGGCGGCGTGATGCTCCCCAACCACGCGCCGCTGACGATCGCCGAGCAGTTCGGCACGCTCGCCGAGCTGCACCCCGGCCGCATCGACCTCGGCCTCGGCCGCGCGCCCGGCACCGACCAGAACACGCTCCGCGCGCTCCGCCGCGACGCGAACAGCGCCGAGGCGTTCCCGCAGGACGTGCTGGAGCTCCAGGGCTACCTGGCCGACGACGGCAGCCGGATCCCCGGCATCAGCGCGAACCCGGGCCGCGGCACGAAGATCCCGCTCTACATCCTCGGCTCGTCGCTCTTCGGCGCGCAGCTCGCCGCCGCGCTGGGCCTGCCGTACGCGTTCGCGTCGCACTTCGCGCCGCAGCTGCTCCACCAGGCCGCGTCGGTCTACCGCGAGCGGTTCGAGCCGTCCGAGCAGCAGGCCGAGCCGTACTTCATCGCCGCCGTCAACGTCCTCGCCGCCGACAGCGAGGAGGAGGCGCGCCGCCAGTTCGAGACGCGCCGCCGCGTCTTCGCGCGCGGGATCTTCAGCCGTCCCGGCCAGAAGATCAGCGACGAGCAGCTCGACGCGCTCCTCGCCTCCCCGCAGGCCCAGCACGTCGAGCAGATGCTCCAGTACACGGCGCTCGGGACGGTCGACACGGTGCAGGCGTACCTGGAGGACTTCCGCGCGCAGACGGACGCGGACGAGCTGATGACCGTCCACCAGGCCGACTCCCTCGACGGGCGCCTGCGCTCGCTCGAGCTGCTCGCCTCCGTGGCCGCGCCCGCGTAGCTTTGCTCTCCCGCCGCCGCTAGGCAGAACAGCTAAGAAGGCACGCGGACTGGAACGCAGTGATCGGCCGGTCAGGGTCTGTACGTGTTTCCGTCCAGGCTGTGACTTACTCTCGCCAGCTCGGTGAGCCCCACGGCTTCGATCTTTCACGGCTTGGCGGTGGGCGCTCTGCTGGCCTTTATGCGGATGTTCGGATGGGCCTGGGAAGCGGACATCTTCATCGCTGCGTTGCTCCTGCTGGCACTGCCGCTATGGCTGCTCGGACGCCAGGCGCACGCGAATCACGAGGACGAGCATGCTCCCGCTCCGTTGCTGCGGGAGGAGCTACCAAGAATCGTCGCAGCGTTCGGCGCCGTGGCCGCTCCGTCCTTGTTCGTTCTCGTTTTCCCGCTTCGGTGGCCGCTGGACCCCGGCGGCGAGGCGCTCGTCCGCCTCCTGCTGGACCCAAGCGCGGTGCCGCCCTGGCTCTACGACTGGGGCCGTGGGATGGGCCTCACCGGCGAGGTGAACGTCCACCCTGGGGGGCACGGAGACGTGGTCCTGGCGATGCTCGTCATCGCTGCGGTCAGTGCGACGTTCGTGTTCCTATCCGGCATGCTCGATTGGTTCTATGTGCGTCCGCAGCTGCGCGGAAGCCGAGGTAGCGTGTGCGCGACCTCGTTCCAGCCACGTTGGCGGGGCGTTACGCGCATCTGGCTTCTCCATCGAGCAGCTGCGGTTCTCGGCCCCATCGCCGGTATCACCGCGATCGTCGCGCTCACGGCGAACACGTGGGTTCGGCCCCTCGACGAAACGGTTGCAGGCGCCATCGCGGCGGTCGCGACGGTCGTCGGAGGCTTCTATATCTCGCGGACCGCTCCCCTGTTGGCGATTGCGATCAATCCGCCGGTTCAGGTAGGTGACGTCGTCGAAATAGCCGAGGAGTTCACGGTCCACAAGCCGGACCGGCTGCGCGAGTACTTCGTCGTCGACGTTGCTCTCGAAGGCGTCAAGCTCCTGCAGATCTCCACGGACGACGTCGTCCGCCGTAACGATGCGAGAGATAAGGATAGGACGCACGATCGCACGGTTGACTTAGCGGACATCGCGAAGCTTCTGCGTGGGCGCCGTCCGGTGCGCCGCCCGTGCTATGGACGATGCCAGCGTTTGTCTTCGCACTGCGCGTGCGACCTCGGGGCGTGGGAAGGGCCAGCGGGCGAATCGCCGCTTCCCCCCGTGCGAGTGCCGTCTCACGCGCAGTCGGAGCGTGCGTGAGCGGCACACTCCGTATCGGCTTGGTGTACGACGACACCGTTGACAGGCCCGGCGGCATTGGCCTGTATGTAACGACGCTCGGCGCGGCGCTCAGCCGCAGAGGCCACCACGTCGAGTATCTCCTAGGGACGTCGCAACGGCGATCGATCGATGCTCTTCCGGCGCACGCTCTCGCGAGGAACGTTCGGGTCCGGTTCAACGGCAACGTGCTCTCGATGCCGGCCTGGTCCAGAGCGAGCCACCTCGACCGGGCCCTGACCTGCGCGCGCTTCGACGTGCTTCACGTACAGGTCCCGTACTCGCCTCTCATGGCGGGCCGGCTGTTGGATCGATGCGACAACCGATGTGCTGTTGTCGGCACGTATCACGTCGCATCGGACCATCTGGTCCCGCGTGCAGGCGCTCTGGCGCTGCGCGCCTTCGCGCACCGGTGGGACCGGCGCTTCGATCGCATGCTCGCCGTCAGCGAGACGGCTGCGCGGTTCGCGCGCCAGTACTCGCGACTGAGAATCGACGACATCGCGCCGAACCTCTTAGATGCCAGCGCCTTTCGCGCACAAGCGCACGGCGGAGCGCGCGCTGAGCATCCGCAGGGGTCTGCCGATGTGGTGTTCGTAGGCCGATTGGTTCCCCGTAAGGGCGTCATTCATCTGCTGCGTGCCGTCGCCGCGATCGGACGGCGTCCCGGAAACGTCATGCCGCGTGTGGCGATTCTCGGGGATGGGCCGCTGCGAGGGCAGCTCGAGCGCGCGAGTGCTGGGCTCGGCCTGGGTGCACACGTCACTTTTCTCGGCGCGGTGGACGATGAGACGAAGGCTGCAGTGCTGCGCCGCGCAACCATCGCCTGCTTCCCGTCGTTGTTCGGCGAGAGCTTCGGCATGGTGATCCTTGAGGCGTTGGCCGCCGGCGCGCAAGTCGTGTTGGGTGGCGACAACCCCGGTTATCGCGAACTCTTAGGTGATGATCGAGCGCTGGTCGATCCCTGCGATGAGGATGCCTTTGCCGACCGGTTACACGGCCTTCTGACCTCTTCAGACCTTCGCGCGTCGGTGGGACGAGCGCAACGGGATCGTATGCGCCGGTTCGACGTCGAGACGGTCACGGATCAGGTCGAGCAGGCTTATCACCTCGCCCTTCAGCGGCGACGGTCGTCGCGCTCCATCCCAGCCGCGTCGGAGACTGGCCTTGCGATGGTTTGAGCGCGTCCTTGGATGGGCGCTCGTCATGACGCCGAATCGGAAGCTCGCGGCCACCTCCGAGCTTGTGCTGAAGCTCGGGCTCGTGAACGAGCGCCAGCGTCGGGCGCACGCTCGCGCCCATGCCGTCTTCATCGCGGGGTACTATCTGCGGTTCTTCGCGTTGGCGAGGGCTCGGCAGCGGCGTGCGGCGGTGGCTGAGGTTGAGGTTCGAGGCGCTGAGCATGTGCGCCCCCTGGTTAACGCGGGCATCGGGGTCGTGCTCGTGTCAGTGCACCTCGGCGACTTCGACTTGGGTGGAGCGTGGCTGCACGACACGCACGGCGTAACGCCCGTGGTGGTGGACCAGCCCCTGACGCCCCGGTGGCGGGACCAGCTCTTCCTCGAGGTCCGGCGCCGCTGCGGCGTCGTAGTACGCCGAGCTCTCCGTACAGATATGCCGACGCTCGAGGCGGACATCCGGGCTGGACGGTGGGTGCTGGCCATGGTTGATCGCAGATCCCCGGGGCCGACTCAACTCGGGCTGTTTCTTGGGCGGCCCGTCGCCCTCTCGATCGGTATCGCCGTCCTCGCTGCCAGAACCCGGGCGCCTATCATCCCTGCGACGACATGGCGAACTGATTCAGGTCGGGCGGTCGTCTGGTTCGGCAGACCCGTCACCGCGCTGACCACGCAGGAGGCTGTTCATGCACTTCAGCTGTCACTGCTTGAGCTTGAGGCGCATGTCCGTGCCCGTCCAGCACAGTGGCATGTCCCGCGTGACGGCACTCAGCTCGCATTGGACTCCGTCGCGTCACGCGTCGACACGAAGACGTCGGCGGTGCGTGCAGCGGCCTGACTAGAGGAGGTCCCGGAGGTCGGTGCTCGCGACGACCCAGGCGCGGCGCATGTCCCGGTACGAGAAGGCGCAGGACGCCGCTGTCACGAGGGTTGCCGCAGCGTACGCAGCGGCAACCCAGCCTGGCTGGCCGAGCGCGACCCAGGTTCCTGCGGCGACACCCGCCACAACGCTGCCACGGACAACGAGCTGCAGCAGCGCGACGCTCGAAACGAGCGGCGGTCGTTTCCGGATTCCAGCGACATGACACTCGTAAATGAGCGCGCGGCCACGGAGAGCGTCGTTCACAAGTCCCTCGAGGCGAGCTCGCGCCGCGCCCAGGACGGTCACGTCCGCGTACTGCTGGAAGGCGAACGAAGTAAGAAGGAGCGCCACTGGGGCAACGAGCAGGATCAGTCGCGATTCGTCAGTGCAGATGGCGGCGGTGCAGAGGACGAGAGACGTGATGGCAGTAAGCAACGAGGTCGTCTCCGCGTGCGCTCTCCGGCGTTGGTTGATCTCCAGGAGCGACTGCGCCTCAGCCAGCCTCGCTGCGTTGAGCTCCGCCGAGCGGTCGGTCACAAATCGGACAACAAGCAGCTTGACACGCTCGATCGGTCTTCGTTCCCGCGGGCCGGATTCCTGCGAACTGGTCACGACGCCGTAGCGGCGCCCCCGCGCGGCCGGTGGTCAATCGCCGGGCGCGCGGGCGGAGACGCGGAACTTGACGGTCTGGGACGGTTCGGCGGGGAGGGCGACGAAGTGGACGTGCAGGTGGGCGATGGAGCCGCCGGAGTAGCGCATGTCGCCGCTACGTTCGACGGTGGCGGTGGCGAGCGGGGCGAGCTCGGTCTTGAGGCGGCGGCGGATGGCCCACAGCTCGGCGCCGGCCTCGTCGGGGAGCTGGTCGAACGAGGTGACGTGCGTGTTGGGGACGATCAGGTAGTGCGCGACGGTGCCCGGATAGGGGAACGCGTTGCGCGTGACGTACCAGTGCTCGCCCCGCCACTCGACCGGCGTCGGCTGCTCGCGCTCGACGTGCTCGGGGCAGAACATGCAGATCCCCTCACGCTCCAGCCGCGCCATCCGCGCGCGCTGCGCGGGCTCGCGGGAGGCGGAGAGGTCGTAGAGCGTGCCGTCCGGTGTCACGTCGCGCACGTAGCGGCGGAACGTGAAGCGGAAGCCGTTCTCCTCCACCGGCTCGGACTCGTCGGCGAGGACGAAGGACTCCGGCAGGACAGGGAACAGCGTGTCGCCCTCCACGGAGCCCTCCACCACCGTCGCGTGGACGACGTCGGCCAGCGGGAGCGCCTCCGCGTACACCGTCCCGCCCCCGATGACGAAGCAGGCGCCGTCGGTCGCGGCCAGCGCGGCGTCCAGCGACGGCAGCACCTCGGCGCCCTCCGCGGCGAAGTCGGGCGAGCGCGTCAGCACGATGTTCCGGCGGCCGGGCAGGGGCCGGAACTTCGGCGGGATCGACTCCCACGTCCGCCGGCCCATCACGACCGCCCCGCCCATCGTGATCTCCTTGAACCGCGCGAGGTCGGTCGGCAGCCGCCACGGCAGGTCGCCGTCGCGCCCGATCACGCGGTTCTCGCTGTACGCGACGACCAGCTCGACGGCCACCGTCCGCCCGCGCTAGGTCAGCACCGGGATCCCGCGGATCGCCGGGTGCGGGTCGTAGTCGGTCAGCTCGAAGTGCTCGCCGCGGAAGTCGTGGATGTCGGTGATCCGCTTCCCCGCCTCGGTCAGCGACAGCGTCGGCAGCCGGCGTGGCTCGCGCCCGAGCATCTCGTCCACCGCGTCGAGCTGGTTCGCGTAGATGTGCGCGTGCTGGATCCAGTGGACGTACTCGACGAACTCGTAGCCGGTCAGCTGCTCGATCATCAGCCCGAGCGCCGTGTACTGGGCCATGTTCGACGGCACCCCGATCGGCGTGTCGCCCGAGCGCTGGTTGTGGATCAGGTGGAGCTTGTCGTCGTAGACCAGCGCGTGGATCCACCCGTGGCACGGCGCGATCGTGTTCCGCGACCGCACACCCGCCTCGCGGTGGTTGGCGTTCGGGATCCACGGGCTCATGACCGCCGTCCGGTCCAGCGGCAGGTCCTTGAGCTTCTTGATCAGGTGGGGGAGCTGGTCGAACCCCTCGTCGTCGGCGTCGTCGAGCCGCGTCGTGAAGTTCCGGAACGCGTGCCCGTACGAGCCCGGCCCCAGGTCGCCGGGCGCCAGCCCGCGCTTGGACGTCTTCTCCGGCGTCGCCCACGCGTCCCACCAGTCGCAGCCGAACGCGGCCAGCTCGTCGAGCGTCCGCGCCCCGTTGATGAACGCGCACAGCTCGCCGATCGCCTTGCTCACGAAGCCCTTGATCGAGCGCTCGGTGATGACCGCGGCGCCGTGCTGCATGGGGAAGCGCATCTGCACGCCGGCCATCGCGAGCGCGTCCTCGCCCTGCTTGGAGGCGACCCGGATCCCACCCTCGCGGATGGTCCGCAGCATGTCCTGGTACTGCGTGCTCGGGCGACGCTCGGCGTAGGGGAGGTAGTTCGGCATGGGGACGCGACAGTGTTACGGCGGGCCCCGACGGTATCGTCCGTCGGCACCGCGCCATGGCCTCGACCCCTGGGATCCTCACCTCCGACGTCCGGTTCGACGAGCGCCTGATCGGGTCGCTCGACGACATGACGCGCACGGTCACGCACCTGCGCGGACTCGGCTACGAGATCGTCCTCACGTCCGGCTCGTTCGACCTCATCCACCTCGGCCACGTGAAGTACCTGCAGCGGGCCAAGGAGTTCGGCGGCCTGCTGGTCGTCGGGGTCGACAGCGATGCGAAGATCCGCAAGCGCAAGGGGCCCGACCGGCCGATGGTCCCCGAGCAGGAGCGGCTGGAGATGCTCGCCCACCAGCGCCCGGTGGACATGATCTACCTCAAGGACGAGTCCGAGCCACGCTGGGGGCTCATCAAGGCCGTCGAGCCGGACGTGCTCGTGCTCAGCGAGGACCACTCGTACAGCGAGGACGACCAGCGCGCGCTGCTCGACCACGTCGGGCGGATCGAGGTGCTGGAGCGGCAGGCGTCGGTGACGACCTCCGAGCGCATCCGCCAGATGCACATGCACATGGGCGACCGGCTCGGGCCGCGCCTGGCCGAGGTCCTCCCGGACCTCATCGACGACATCCTGCGCCGGCCGTGACGCCGGACGCGGTCGTCGCGTACGTGCCGGTGCTCCACGAGGGCTACCGGCGGTTCCTCGACGCGCATGGGCGGGGCCGGCCGCTCTTCCTCGTCGACCCCGCGCTCCACGGCGACTTCCGGCCGCTGGCCAAGGACGTCCGCGCGCTGGCGCCCGCCCTCGTCGTGCCGGCGATCGCGGCGTGGGGGGTCTGCTCGGCGGTGGAGGTGCTCGACGAGGCGGGCGCGCGGCGGCTGGCCGACAGCGGCGCGTCGCTCGTGCTCCCCGACGAGGACGTCTCGCACCAGGTGGTGGAGCGGTGGTTCCCGCGCGCGGAGGTCGCGTACGCGAGCGCGTTCCTGCGGTGGGACAAGACGAAGACGGTGCGGCTGCTGGAGCTGGGCGACGTCCGCCCCGTCGACGTCGACGCGGCCTACGCGGAGATCGCGGGCGCGGCGGAGGTCGCGGCGGCGCGGTCGACCGACTGGTGGCGCCAAGTCGGCGCGGCGATCCGGTTCGCCGACGGCGAGGTGTGGAGCGCGGCGAACGCGCACCTGCCGCACCCGCACTCGCCGTACGCGGTCGGCGACCCGCGCTCGAACTTCTTCCAGGGGGTCCACCTGGAGCTCTCGACCGCCGTCCACGCGGAGGCCGCGCTGATCGCCCGTGCGGCGCGCGAGGGTCGCTCCACCGAGGGTGCCGTGATGTACGTGACCGACTTCCCGTGCCCGCCTTGCGCGAAGCTCATCGCCGGCGCGGGCGTCGCCGAGCTCCTCTTCCGCACCGGCTACGCGGTGCTCGACGGGCGCGACGTCCTCGAGGGCGCCGGCGTCGAGCTGCTCCAGCTCGCCCCCTGACGCCGTCAGGGACATCCCGGGGATCAGGTCGCGGGCGATCCCCGATGCGGTGGGCGGCGGGGAGGAGGAGAGTGGCGTCCACGATGAGGACGACCGCCGACACCCACCCGCTCACCCGCCTGGCGGAGGACATCCACGCCGCGGCGTTCCTCCTCGAGCCGGCGGATCCGCTGCGCGGCTACCTCGTCATGCTCGCCTCGCTGCCCGCCGAGGCGGGCGCGTGGGAGGAGATCCTCACGCCGTGGCTGGACGACCTGCGCCACGGCGAGGGCCCGGCGGTCACCGCCCGCGAGCACCTCGCGGCCTTCGGCGCGCTCGGCGTCGCCGCCCTCCGCGCCGCCCGCGAGCTCGACGGCGACCCGGCCCTCGCCGCAGGCCTGCGCTCCGCCGCCCGCTGGTGCTTCTGGCTCGTCAAGCCGGACCGCGGCCGCGCCTGATCAGAGGTCCCAGAGCAGCCCGCGCCACGCGCCTTCGAGCCCAGGGCCGATGATGAGGCCGTCCGCCTCGTCGTCGGGGACGGTGAGGCGCAGGAGCTGCGGGCCGGTGAGGTGGACGGCGCGGCGGTGCTCGCACACGCGGCAGCGGCACTCGACCTCCGCGTCCGAGCCGTGGCCGGACATCCGCCAGTCGGTGGCGTGGAGGCAGAGCGGGCACGAGAGCGACGCCTCGACCAGGCTCTGCGGGTCGTCGGGGAGGAAGGTCGCCTGTTCCATCCCTCGACCCTGCCGGACGCCGGCCGCCGTGTCGAGCGACGACCCCCGGTCGGGGGGAGCGGCGACGCGCCACATGAGCGAGGTAGTTGCATCTGCAATTGAACCCGCTACAGTGGAGGACGTAAGCGGAACGCCCTCCGCTTAGCCAGGACTCTACACCCCGCTTCTTCCCAGGAGGACCTCTCATGGCCACCGACACCAGCGCTCTCAACGGCACCTACAACGCCGATCCGGTCCACTCGTCGTTCGGCTTCGCCGTCCAGTACCAGGGCGTCAGCGTCTTCCGCGGCACGCTCGACGACGTCACCGCCACGCTGACCGACGGCAAGCTCACCGGCTCCGCCAAGGTCGAGTCGATCTCGATCCGCCAGCCCGAGCAGTTCCGCGCGCACGTCCTCTCCGGCGAGTTCTTCGACGCCGAGAACCACCCCGAGATCACCTTCACCTCGTCGAAGTTCGACGTCGCCGCCGACGGCACCGCGACCGTCGAGGGCGACCTGACGATCAAGGGCATCACCAAGCCGGTCTCCGCCACGGGCACCTTCACCGCCCCGGCTGCCGACGCCTTCGGCAACACGCGCGGCCACGTCACGCTGACGGCCGTCGTCGACCGCTCGCAGTACGACATGAACTGGAACGCCCCGCTGCCGTCCGGCGGCAACGCGCTCGCCAACGACGTCACCCTCACGGTGGACGTCTCGCTGGTCCAGGCCTAGTCCGATGCGGATCCTCGGCATCGCGGGCTCGCTGCGCCGGGGCTCCCACAACCGCAAGCTCCTCCGGGCGGCGGCGCTTCAGCTGCCGTCCGGGACCGAGCTGGTGGAGTGGGACGGCCTCGCGGGCCTGCCCATCTTCGACGAGGACCTCGAGGCCGACGTGCCCGAGGCCGTCCAGGAGCTGCGTGACGCCATCGAGGGCGCCGACGCGATCCTGATCGCCACGCCGGAGTACAACGCCTCCGTCCCCGGCGGTCTGAAGAACATGATCGACTGGACCTCGCGTCCGTACCCCGACAACGTCCTGAAGGGCAAGCCCGCGCTCGTCATCGGCGCGAGCACCGGCCTCTTCGGCGCCGTCTGGGCGCAGGCCGAGGTGCGCAAGTCCGTGAAGTACGCGGGTGCGCACGTGGTCGAGGACGAGCTGCCCGTCGGCCTGGCCGACACCGCGTTCGCGGAGGATGGCTCGCTCACCAGCCCCGAGCTCGCCGAGAAGCTGGGCGACCTCCTGCAGGACCTCGTCCGCGAGGCTCGCGCGCCGGTCGAGCAGTCGGCATGATCGTGCCGTGCTGTCCTTCCCGTCCCTCCCTGTAGCCGCTTCCGCAACCGGCCTTCCGCTGAAGGAGCGCGCCGACGCGGCGCGCAACCGGCAGCGCATCCTCGAGGTCGCCACGGCGCTGATCGAGGAGCGCGGCATCGAGCACGTCTCGATGGCCGACGTCGCGGAAGCGGCGCAGGTGGGGACGGGGACGCTGTACCGCCGCTTCGGCGACCGCGCCGGCCTCGCGCTGGCGCTGCTGGACGAGCACACCCGCGCGCTCCAGGACACCGTGATCCTGGGGCCGCCGCCGCTCGGCCCCGGCGCTCCCGCACGCGACCGCCTGCTCGCGTTCGGCGAGGCGTATCTGGAGCTGATGGACCGCCACGGCGGGCTGATGGTCGTGGCGATCGCGACCGACCCGCGCGCTCGGGACAGCGGCGCCAGCGCGTTCGTCCTCACGCACCTGCGCGTCCTGCTGGCGGAGGCCGCCCCCGGGCTCGACGGCGAGTACGCCGCGGCCGCGCTCTTCCAGGTGCTCGACCCCGCGCTGCATCTCCAGCTCCGCGAAGGGCGGGGCTGGGAGCTGGAGCGCGTCCTCGCCGGCTGGCGCGCGTTCGTCGCGCGCCTGTGCGGCTAGTCCGCCACCTCCGGCGCCCGGCCGGGTTGTGAAGGCATGCCCCTCCTCCGCCCAGCGGCCCTCCTCGGCGCGGCGCTCGCGGTCGCGCTCGCCCCGGCGGCGGGTGCGGCCAAGCCCGCCAGACCGGACCTCGCCGTGACGTCGGCGAGCACGAAGTTCCTCTCGTGGAGCCCAGGCTCGTCGCTGCTCATCACCCACGTGACGAAGAACCGGGGGCGGCGCACCGCCGCGGCCAGCCGGACGAACTTCGTCCTCTCCGCCGACCGCCGGCGCGACCCGTCCGACACGCTCCTCCCCATCGGGAGCCCGACGCGGCGGCTGGCCGCCGGGCGCACCGCGGTCGTCACGACGCAGACGTGGATCCCGCTCACGGTCAAGCCCGGCCGCTACCACCTGCTGGTCTGCGCCGACGCGGACGGCCAGGTGCGCGAGGCGCGCGAGGGCGACAACTGCCGCGTGCTGGGGCTCGGGACGGTCGACGCGCCGCCGAAGGGCCCGCCCGGCCTCCCGCCGGTGATCACGCCGGCGCCCATCGCGCCGGTGCCGGAGCCGCAGCCCGAGCCGCTGCCCTTGTACGACGACATGGTCCCGTTCTTCACCGTGTCGCCGGTGACGGTCGCCGAGGGCGAGACGGCGCGCGTCGTCGTGCGTATCTCGAGCCCGCGCGAGCGGACGCCCTTCGAGCTCGCCTGGTCGACCGTCGACGGCACCGCCGCGGCGCCGGCCGACTTCGCCGCGGCGAGCGGCACGCTGCGCTTCGAGCCGGGCGTCAGCGAGCGGGTCGTCGAGATCCCGACCGTCGCCGACGCGGACGACGAGGCCGACGAGACCTTCACGGTCGTCCTCGACCCGCAGTGGCACCGTCCCCGCCCGGGCGACGGCGTGGTGACCATCACCGACTGAGCGGCATCCGCGGGCGGGTGGGCCGCGCATGGCCCACCCGCCCGGGTACGGGCTGAGGCCTAGGCCTCGAGGATCGCCACGACGCCCTGGCCGCCGGCGGCGCAGACGCTGATCAGCGCCTTGCCGCCGCCGCGCTGGTGCAGCTGCTTGGCGGCGGTGACCAGGATGCGGCCGCCGGTGGCGGCGAACGGGTGGCCCGCGGCGAGGGACGAGCCCTTCGGGTTGAGCTTGGCGCGGTCGATCGAGCCGAGCGCGTCGTCGAGGCCGAGGTGCTTGCGGCACCACTCCGCGTCCTCCCAGGCGGCGAGCGTCGTGAGGACCTGCGAGGCGAACGCCTCGTGGATCTCGACGACGTCGAAGTCCTGGAGCGACAGCCCGGCCTTCTGGAGCATCCGCGGCACGGCGTACGCCGGCGCCATCAGCAGGCCGTCGTCGCCGTGGATGTAGTCGACGGCGGCGGTCTCGGCGTGCGTGATGCGGGCGAGCTGCGGGAGCTTGCGCTCCTCCGCCCACTCCTCCGACGCGATCAGCACCGCGGAGGCGCCGTCGGTCAGCGGGGTCGAGTTGCCGGCCGTCATCGTGCCCGTCTCCGGGTCGCCGAAGACGGGGCGCAGCTTGGCGAGCTTCTCGACCGAGCTGTCCGGCCGCAGGTGGTTGTCGCGCGTGAGACCGGCGAAGGGCGTGACGAGATCGTCGTTGAAGCCCTCCTCCCACGCGGCGGCGGAGCGCTGGTGCGACGTCGCGGCGAGCTCGTCCTGCGCCTCGCGCGAGACGCCCCACTCGGCCGTCGTCTGCGCCTGGTGCTCGCCCATCGACAGGCCGGTGCGCGGCTCGGCGTTGCGCGGCATGTCGGGGACGATCTGGTTCGGGCGCAGGTGCCCGATGAGCTTGAGGCGATCCGGCAGCGTCTTCGCGCGGCGGACCTCCAGCAGCGTGCGGCGCAGGTCGTCGTTGACGCCGAGCGGCGCGTCCGACGTCGTGTCCGAGCCGCCGGCGATCCCGGCGTCGATCTGGCCGAGCGAGATCCGGTTGGCGACGAGCAGCGCGGCCTGGATGCCGGTGTCGCACGCCATCTGGATGTCGAAGGCGGGGGTCGTGGAGGAGAGCGCGCTCCCCATGACGACCTCGCGGGTCAGGTTGAAGTCGCGAGCGTGCTTGAGGACGGCGCCGCCGACGACCTCCCCGAGCTGCTCGCCCTGGAGTCCGTGGCGGGCGACGAGGCCATCGACGGCCGCCGTGAGCATGTCCTGGTTCGAAGCCTCGGCGTACGCGGTATCCGAACGAGCGAACGGGATCCGGTTGCCGCCGACGATCACTGGCTGAGGCATGTCACTGATTGTGGCACCATTCCGTGGGACATAGAGCCATGTTGAACTTGAACGTCAGTCTCCCCATCGATCGCGTCCTCAAGGTCGCGGGCCTCCCCGCGCCGACGCCGCTGCGCCGCTTCGAAGCCGGCGCGCCCCTCCTGCCCGCGCCCGCCCTCATCGGCGGAGCGCCCGGCGGCCGCCTGGCCGACACGGTCCGCCAGATCGTCGCCGACGCCGGGGGGACGCCGCTCGACAAGGCCCCCGAGGCCGAGGATCAGCGCCTGGGCGCGCTGATCTTCGACGCCACGGGGGTGAAGTCGACGTCCGAGCTGCGCCAGCTCTACGACTTCTTCCACCCGGTTATCCGGCGCGTCGCGTCGTCCGGGCGCGTGCTCGTGCTGGGAACGCCGCCGGACGCGACGTCGTCCGTCTCCGAGTCGGTCGCGCAGCGCTCGCTGGAGGGCTTCGTGCGCTCGCTGGGCAAGGAGATCGGCAAGGGGTCGACCGCCAACCTCGTGCTCGTCGAGCCGGGGGCGGAGGACGCGATCGCGTCGACGATCCGCTTCTTCCTCTCGGCCCGCTCGGCCTACGTGAGCGCGCAGGGCGTGCGGGTCTCGGCGCTGACCGGCGTCGGCACGGACGTCGGCGATTGGGACAAGCCGTTCGCCGGCAAGACGGTGCTCGTCACGGGCGCGTCGCGCGGCATCGGCGAGGCGATCGCCGACGTCTTCGCGCGCGACGGGGCGCACGTCGTGGCGCTGGACGTCCCGCAGCAAGGGGACGCGTTGAGCGCCGTGGCGAACCGCATCGGAGGCAGCGCGCTCCAGCTCGACATCACGTCGCCGGACGCGCCGTCCACGCTCGCGACCTACCTGAAGGACCGCCGCGGCGGCGTCGACGCCGTCGTCCACAACGCGGGCGTCACGCGCGACCGCACGCTGGGGCGGATGTCCGAGAAGGAGTGGGACCTCCTCATGGACATCAACCTCACCTCCACCGAGCGGCTGGACGAGGCGCTGCTGGGCGGCGACGTCCTCGCGGCGGACGGGCGGATCGTCGGCGTGTCGTCGATCTCCGGCATCGCGGGCAACCGCGGCCAGGTCAACTACGCGACGTCGAAGGCGGGCGTGATCGGCCGCGTCGAGGCGATGGCGAAGGAGCTCGCCGGCACCGGCCGCACGATCAACGCGGTGGCGCCGGGCTTCATCGAGACGCAGATGACCGCGGCGATGCCGTTCGGCCCGCGCGAGGTCGGCAAGCGGATCAACTCGCTCAGCCAGGCCGGCCGGCCGATCGACGTCGCGGAGACCGTCGCGTGGTTCGCCTCGCCGGCGTCGGGCGGCGTGAACGGCAACGTCGTGCGGGTCTGCGGCCAGCAGCTCCTGGGCAAGTGAGCCTCGCCGGGTCCTACGCGAAGGCGGTCGCGGGCGCGCTGCCGGTGCCGGGCTTCGTGCCCGTGCTCGGGGTGTCGCGGCCGAAGGACGTCGACCCGTCGCTGACGCGGTCGGTCTCCGGCTTCACCGTCGACCTCGAGCACCTCGCCGACTACGACCGGGTCTGCGGCTTCCGCTTCGGCGGGGCGCTGCCCGGGACGTACCTCCACATGGCGGCCTTCCCGCTCCAGCTCGAGCTGATGACGGAGGGGTCGTTCCCCTTCGGCGTGCTCGGGCTCGTGCACGTGGAGAACCGGATCGAGGTGCTCCGGCCGGCGGGCGGGGACGAGACGTTCGACGTCACCGTGCACGCCGAGAACCTGCGCCCGCACCCCGCGGGCCGCGCGGTCGACCTCGTCAGCTCCGCGTCGGTGGACGGCGAGGAGGTCTGGCGCGAGGTGTCGACGTACCTGCGGCCGGGCGGCGGCTCGGGCTCGGACGGCGAGAAGAAGAAGGGGCCGCGGAAGGTCGAGGAGCCGCCCCGCGCGGCCGCGATCTGGCGGGTGCCGGACGACATCGGCCGCCGCTACGCCGCCGTCTCGGGCGACCGCAACCCGATCCACCTCCACCCGCTGAGCGCCAAGGCGTTCGGGATGCCGGGCGCGATCGCGCACGGGATGTGGGTGAAGGCCCGCTGCCTCGCGGCCCTCGAGGGCCAGCTTCCCGCCGACGGCCGCTACGCGGTCGAGGTCTCGTTCAAGAAGCCGCTCGTGCTCCCGTCGAAGGTCGCGTTCTCCTCGACGCCCGGTCGCAAGCAGGGCGTCCGCGAGTTCGGCGTCCGCTCCGCGAAGAGCGGCAAGCCGCACCTCACCGGGTCGGTCGCGCCGCTCTAGCGGTGCAGCGTCATCCTCCGCGTCGTCCCTGCGGCGCGGAGGGTGAGCGTCGCTCGGCGTGAGCCCCGCAGCGCGCGGCGCGCGGCCGGCGTCGCACGGATCGCCACGGTCGTGCCGTGCACCGTCGTGCGCAGGCCGATCATGCGGCCACCCACGGCGAGCGACGCCGAGAC
>Ga0196960_10000386_pt1 | contig 16162 bp, 13 predicted proteins | sample S3v_5metaG_FD_183187 | JGI IMG/M metagenome (GOLD analysis project Ga0196960, IMG submission 183187) | Soil microbial communities from Anza Borrego desert, Southern California, United States - S3+v_5 | ecosystem: Environmental > Terrestrial > Soil > Desert | place: USA: California | collected... | reverse complement strand
GGCAGCGGAAGGCCGATCTCCTCGGCCACCTGGCGGGGGATCAGGCACATCCACCAGCCGTTGTAGTCGACGTCGATGCGCCGGTGCAGGTCGGCGGACTCCCGCAGCGTCTCCTGGCTGAAGTCGTGCCCGTACTCGGTGTGCGGGGCGTTGCGCCAGAAGAACGGCTCCTGCTCGACGACCTCCCCCATCACGTGCAGCACCGAGCGGTCCTGCAACGCCAGCATCTGCCCCCCGACGAGAGTCGGGTTGGTCGTGTACGACGCGAAGGTCGCCGCACGAGCGATGCTGTCGGGCTCGATGAGGATGTCGTCGTCCAGGAACACGTGGTGAGTGGCGTCGGTCGCCGTCAGCATCTCGTGCATCGTGCGGGCGAAGCCGCCGCTGCCGCCGAGGTTGCCCTGCTCCACCATCCGCAGCCGGCTCCCGAGGGCCGCGGCGACGCCGGGGTAGCGCGGGGCGTCGGCGACCTTCTTGTTGCCCTGGTCGGCCACGATGACGTGGTCGATGCGCCCGGAGACGTAGGGGTCCTCGGCCAGTGCCTCGAGCGCGGCGACGCAGTCCACAGGACGGTTGAACGTGCAGATGCCCACCGACAGGCGCACCTCGCGGACCGGCGCCACGGTGGCGTACCACCCGGCGTTGGTGACCGAGACGTCCTCGTCGGCGGTGATGTCGAACCAGTACCAGCCGCCGTCACCGAAGGGCGCGAGCTCGAGGGGGAATTCCAGTGGCCCGCTCGTGCCGCCGGTGGCCGCGCCGGTCACGTGCATGACTTCGCCGTTGGCCCGGGAACGGTAGACGTCGATCCGACAACGGCCGTCGACCTCGACCCGCAGCACGACTTCCTCCAGCGCCGTCCAGCGCCGCCAGTAGCTGGCGGGGAAAGCGTTGAAGTACGCGGCGAAGGACAGCTCGCGGCCGGCCTGGACCACGGCGGTCTGCCGGTCGGGGCACCGGGCCCGGCCGGAGCTCTCGTCGAGGTAGAGGCTGCGCACCTTGAGGGGGTCGGCCTGGCGGGGCATCAGGCAGCGTTGCAGCAGCGTCGTCGCCCGGCCGGCGGCCAGCTCGCTGGACACGAGCTCGCTGACCCGCTCCGGGGAACTGGGGATGTTCTCGATCGGGCTGGTGGTCACCGTGGAGTCCTCAGGGTCGGGCTTCGGGTCAGTCGTCGAGGCGGCCGTCGAGCGAGCCGCCCTCGTCGAAGAAGGGGCGGATGCGGTTGTCGTACATGCTCAGGGCCGAACCGATGGCCATGTGCATGTCCAGGTACTTGTAGGTGCCCAGCCGGCCGCCGAAGAGCACACGCCGTTCCGCGGCCTCCTGCTTGGCCAGCTCGCGGTAGCGCTCGAGCTTCGCGCGGTCCTCGGGGGTGTTGATCGGGTAGTACGGCTCGTCGCCGGTCTCGGCGAAGCGCGAGTACTCCCGCACCACCACGGTCTTGTCGGCCGGGTAGTCCCGCTCGGGGTGGAAGTGCCGGAACTCGTGGATCCGGGTGAAGGGCACGTCCTCGTCGGCGTAGTTCATGACCGAGGTGCCCTGGAAGTCGCCGATGGGCAGGACCTCGGTCTCGAAGTCCAGCGTGCGCCATCCGAGCTCGCCGGCCTCGTAGCCGAAGTACTTGTCGATCGGCCCGGTGAAGACCGTGGGGACGTCCTGCGGGAGCTCGGCGCGGACGTCGAAGTAGTCGGTGTCGAGCCGCACTTCGATGTTCGGGTGGTCGGCCATCCGGGTCAGCCACGCGGTGTACCCGTCGACGGGCAGACCCTCGTAGGTGTCGTTGAAGTACCGGTTGTCGAACGTGTACCGCACCGGGAGGCGAGCGATGACGGCGGCGGGCAGCTCGGTGGGGTCGGTCTGCCACTGCTTCTTGGTGTAGCCGCGGATGAACGCCTCGTAGAGGGGGCGGCCGATCAGGGAGATCGCCTTCTCCTCGAGGTTGGCGGCCCCGGCGGTGTCGAACTCGCCGGCCTGCTCGGCGACCAGGGCGCGCGCCTCGTCGGGGGAGAAGCTCTTGCCGAAGTACTGGCAGATCGTTGCCAGGTTCATCGGCAGGGAGTAGGTCTGCCCCTGGTAGATGGAGTAGACCTTGTGCTGGTAGCTCGTGAACTCGGTGAACTGGTTGACGTAGCGCCACACCCGCTCGTTGGACGTGTGGAACAGGTGGGCCCCGTAGCGGTGGATCTCGATCCCGGTCTCGGCCTCGGGCTCGGAGTACGCGTTGCCGCCGATGTGGTTGCGTCGGTCGATGACCAGGACCCGCTTGTCTAGCTGGCTGGCCGCCCGCTCGGCCACGGTGAGGCCGAAGAAGCCGGAGCCGACGACGACGAGGTCTGCAGAGCCGAAGTTCACGGCTGACGACGCTACCTGGTTCCGCCGCGCCTCCGCCGGGCCGGGATTCGGCTCGAGGGAACCGACGTCCTACTGACGGGAGAACCGCCAGAGCAGCGGGAGTGCGCAGAGGAGGGCGGCCACCGGGCCCACCAACGCCCCGACCGCCGTAGCCGCCACCACCTCCAGGGGACTGACGACGAGCCAGGCGACGGTGGCTGCGACCGCCACCCCCCAGGTCACCAGCATGCCTCGGTGCGCGGACACCGCGATGAGCGCGGCGGACAGCAGCAGCACCCAAGCCAGGAGGCAGGCGGAGAGGACGAGCAGGGCGATCGCCGGAGCCGGGACGTCGTAGGCGTTGCCGTAGACGAGCCGGACCACCCACGGACCGACCAGCCAGGCGACCGCGCCGGCCGCGGCGCCGAGGACGGCGAACAGGAGGGTGCCGAGCACCAGCCCCCGGCGCAGCCGCGAGGCGCCCTCGGAGCCGTTGCGCTCCCTCTCCTGCACCACGAAGGGCACGGCCAGCGCTTGGATGGGCGAGACAAGCAGGAGGGGGACGCGCGACACGGTGAGCGCCGCGAAAACGGCCCCGCCTGAGGCGCCCGGGTCCTCGTCGGCCAGGACGGTGACCAGTGTCGGGAATCCGGTGATCACGCTGGCGGTCAGGGCCGCCCCCAGCATCAGCGAGCCGGCCCGACCGGTGGCTGCCCGCCAGTCGGCCTGTGACAGGTGCCGCCCGGGCGCGATCCCGCGCGCCCGGCGCGCCCACCCCAGCCAGGCGAATGATCCGGCCGCGACCGCAACGGCGGCGGTCAGAAGGTCCAGGCTGGCGACGGCGAGGACGGCGACGAGCACGACCAGGCGGGCGGTCGGCTCGATGACGAGCAGGGCCGAGTAGCTGCGCACCTCGCCCGACCCGATGAGCACTCCCCGGACCGCGAACTGCACGGCGAACCCGAGTGCCGCAGCCACCACGATCAGGCCGAAAATGCTGTCCGACTGCCCGTAGACTCGCCCCGAAACCGGGGGCAGGAGGGTCACGGCGGCCACGAGCCCGGCCAGCAGGGCAGCGGAGGCTGTCACCGCGGACGCCGGCGGGCCCGGGTCGGCGACGGTCTCGCTCGCCGCCTGGCGGGCCGCCTCCTGCTCAATGGTGGATAGCGAGGACCCGAGTCCGAACAGGACCCCCCAGAACGCGACAAACAGCCCGAACTCCGCCGGAGTAAGGGCGCGCCCAACCACCGCGAGAAGGGCGTAGCCCCCGATGCTGGAGAGGCCGATCGCGACGCCGATGCGGGCGACGCCCGAGCCGGTCCGCTCCGCCGTCTCGCTCACCCGGCCGGGGCGTTCCGACGGCGTCGACCGAGCCGTGCGGCGGCGAGCACCAGACCGCGCAGGACCCCGGCCCCGAAGGTGACCACGAAGACCGGCGTCAGTGCCGCCGCTCCCCGGACCTCGTCCCGGGAGCCGCCGGCCCGGGCGACGACTGCCGGTGCGATCGCCGTCACTGCGGCGAGCCCCACCGCCGCGATGGAGGGTCTCCGCAGGCTGGCCGCAGCGACGCCGCCTCCGAGACCGATCGCGGCGAGCAGCGCCCGCCGGACCGGTCCGGGCCGGCCGAGGTAGCCGTCGACGAAGGTTGTGCCCCGGAAGTAGGACTGCTTCAAGAACTTCCTGGTGCCTTGCTTGCCGTTGTAGCGAAAGCGGAAGTCCGGGGAGAGCCAGATGCGGGTGCGGTCGGCGACGTAGCGGAGCAGGCGTGTGTCGTCGCTCGCGAGGTTCTCGTCGTCGAACAGCGAATCGAACCCCTGCACGGCCTTGGCCAGGACATCCCGGGGGACGAGCATGGCGCCGGTTCCCTTCGGGTAGGCGTCGAAGTCCTCGGCGCCGAACGAGACCAGCCGCGGTTCGGAGGTGTATCGACGCCAGCCGATCTTCACCAGGCCCGACCAGAACGCGGCGTACAGATTCCCCTCGGTCTCGACGTCCACGTGGCCGCACCACACGGCACGATCACGGTGCTCGGCGATCGTCGCGCGCACCCAGGACAGGGCGGGGCGGTCGATGATGACCCGGCTGTCGAGGAGGAGAACCCAGTCCTCGCGGATCTCTGCCAGCCCCCTGCTCCGGGCTGCGAGGCGCCCGGCATTCGGCTGGCTGACGACCCGGATACCGTGTGCGCCCGCCAGTTCGCGGAGCACCTCGGGCGTCCGGTCGGTGCTGCCGTCGTCGACCACCACGACGTCGAGGGGCAACCTGGCCTCGGCAGCAGCTGCGGTGAGCGCCGTGACACACGCCCGGATCCACACCTCCTCGTTGTAGACCGGTATGACCACGCTGAGGGTGTCGAGCGGCGGCGGAACGGTGCGATGACCACGAGCGACCTGTACCACCGGTCCAGCCTAAATGACCGATTGCAAGGGTCAGGGGTCGTAGGCGATCAGTGATCGTGGGGTGGGCGCGCCGATGTGATCGTTGTGCCAGATGACGGCGGTGCGGACCAAACTCGCTGCAGCACGCGGATCCAGACTCCGTTCGGGGTGTGCCCGCTGTGGTGTTCGAGATCGAGCTGGCCCTTGAAGGTGTCGTTGATCGACTCGATCACCTGCCGCAGCGGTGTGAACAGGCGGGCTCCGGGGCGGGGCGCCTCGCCGGCGCCGACCGGCCGCAGCAGGGTCAGGCTGTGGCCGCCCAGCGTGGCCTCGAACTGCCGGCCGTAGTAGTGGCGGTCGGCGATCACCGTCTGTCCGCAGCGGTCGGCGGTCAACGTCGGGTCGGCCTCGAGGATGCCCAGCAACACCTCGCTCGTCGGCCGTGGCGTCGGAGACGGCGAAGCCGACGGGCAGGCCGTGCAGCGTGCACAGCAGGTGCAGCCGCAGTTCCCAGAAGTAGCGGGAGTGTCCGGCGCAGTGGCCGTACTCGGCCCAGCCGGCCAGCTCCGAGCGGTGCACCGCCTCCAAGGAGCGGGCGCACTCGACCGGGGTGGAGTCGACCACCCACACGTCGTCGGTCCACAGGTCGGTGTCGCGGGCCAGCACGCCGATCAGCCAGCGGAGCGTGTCGGCCAGCTTGCGCGGCCGCTTGTTGTAGCCCGGCTGCAAGGGCAGGTACGGGAACAGGTGCCGTAGTTGGGCGTGGGCGTAGCGCAGCCACCGGGCCTCGCTGATCCGGCCCAGCAATGCCCGCATCACCGCGAGGGTGACCAGTCCGGCGTTGGTGATCCGCGAGCTGATCCCCAACCGCCGAGCGGACCGGTGCACGGTCGGGCGAGGTCTTCAGCAGATCGTCGGTGCGTACATAGAGTGCCGTGGCGAGGGTGTCCAGATCGGCGTCCACGAGGACCTCCGAGGTTCGACGTTGGGTCAGGAACGCCGAGCCCGGGAACCCTCGCCCATCAGCTGATCAAGGCTCGCCGAACCCCGACCCCTGGAATCGGTCATCTAGTCGAGCACGGGGCGGTGCCCGGCCGGGCGCTCGTCCCCGGCGCGCTCGCCTTCGGCGCCCGCTGCCTATCCTCAACCCGACCGACGACCGAGGGGGACTTCTTGATTGCGTTCATCGTCGGGACCACGGCGGAGCTGATCAAGATCGCCCCTGTGTTCCACGAGATCCGCGCAACGGGTGCGGACCCGCACATCTGGTTCACCGCCCAGCACACCGCCGAAGTGCCCGACACGCTGGCAGACCTGGGGCTGCCCGCGCCCCACCGGTGGCTGGCTTCGCCCACCGACGTCGGCCTCGAGGCTCCCGGACAGGTGCCGGGCTGGGCCTGGGGAATCGCCCGCCGCACGGTGCGGAACCGCGCCGAGATGCGCGAGGAGCTGTCCGCCAACGGGCGACCGGCGCTCGTCGTCGTCCACGGCGACACGTTCACGACGTTGTACGGCTCGATCATCGGCCGGCTGCTCGGTGCCCGGGTGGCCCATGTAGAGGCAGGGACCCGCAGCGGCAGCCTTCTCAGTCCCCTTCCGGAGGAGGCGAACCGGCGCCTTGCTGCGCGCCTGGTGGACCTGCACTTCGCGCCCACCGAGCGCGAGGTGCACAACCTCCGTCGGAGCAGCGGCGTCGTGGTGAACACCGAGGCGAACACGGTGATCGATGCAATCAGGCTGGCCATGGAGCGGCAGGCGGAGCCGTCCGAGGGCGAGCGAGTAGGTTTGATCACCCTCCACCGCTTCGAGCTCCTTCAACGCCCGGAGAAGTTCACCGAGATCCTGACTGCGCTCCGTCGCCGCGCCGACGACCTGCCGCTCGTGTACCTCGCGGGCGGACCGGAACGGGAACGCATCGGTCAGCTCGGTCTCGGTCACCTCTTCGACGACCGTTTTCGCCTCCGACCGAAAGCCCGTTACCTAGAATTCCTCCCGATGCTGGCCCGGGCTGAGCTCGTGGTCACCGACTCGGGCGGGCTCCAGGAGGAGTGCGCGTACCTCGGTGTCCCGTGCGCCATTTACCGGGAGCGCACGGAGCGGCATCAGGGGTTGGGCGAGAACATCGTGCTGACGGGCATGCAGGTGTCGGCCCTGGGGGCGTTTCTCGACAACTACGAGAGTCATCGCCGGCCGTCGGCGCTCGAGCAGTTCCATCCCAGCCGGAAGATCGCGGAGACGCTCGGCGCTCTCGGCTACTGCTGAACCGGCGCCAGGCGTGGCGTGCGTGCCTCCCTCCTCGTCCGCCTGCTCCCGCTGGCCCCGTCGCATGCGCAGCCCACGGGCGGCACCGCTCGCCCGCGCACCGGCCGAGCGTCCCAGCCCCGCGGTGGCGCACCCGCCTAGCAAGGAAATCCATGTTCGTCCTCGTACCGATCCTGTTCTTCGTACCCGGGCTGCTCGTCTCCGTCGCGCTAGGTCAGCGTGGCTGGCGGTTGGCCGCGCTGGCTCCCGCGGTGACGTTCGGTCTGGTGGCGGTGGCGGGCCCGGTGCTGGATGCGCTGTCCGTGCGGTGGTCGCTGCTCTCGTTCGCTGTGTGGACGGGGGCGGTCGCCTCGGTCGTCGTCGTCCTCACCACGCTGTGGGCCCGGACGCGGCGGAACGCGGCGTACCGGCCGGTGGTCGAGGGAACCGAGGAGCCCGCGAAGCGGGCCACGTGGGAGCACCTGGTGGTCGCGGTGGGCGTCGGCCTCGGTATGGGTGTGGGCGCGCTGGTGTTCCTGCGGGGGACGGGCGGGCTGGAGGTGACCAGCCAGGAATGGGACGCGCCCTTCCACGCCAACGCCGTGCGGTGGATTGCGGAGCACGGCGTCGCGATACCGAGCGCCATCGCTCCTGTGGCGGACCTGTCGGCGGGAGATCCGTACTACTACCCGATTACCTACCACTCGCTGCTGGCCCTGGTGGTGCAGGCATTCGGTGTAACCCCGTCGTGGGTGCTGAACGCAGCCGCGCTCACCGTCGTTCTGCTCTGGCCCCTCAGCGTGGCCGCGCTCGGCATGGCCTGGCGGGTGCCGGCACCGATCGTCGCGGTCGCGGCGGTGGTCAGCACGTGGTTCAGCGCGTTCCCCTACGATTCGCTGTGGCGCGGGCCGCTGTGGCCCTTCGTCGCCGGGTTGGCCCTCCTGCCGGGCGTGCTCGCCGCCGGGCGGCTGCTCCTTGAGCGCAGATTGGTCGTGCGTGCGGCGCTCGCGGTCGCGTTGGGCATCACTGGGGTCGTGGCGATGCACCCGAGCCTCGCCTTCATCCTCCTCGTGTACGTGCTCGCCCTCACAGCGGCGCTCGTGCTGCGACTGGAGCCGATCCGCTGGCGGGCGGCCGCGCTGCCGTTGGCGCTGGGCGGCGTGCTCACCGTGCTTATCCTGCTGCCGGTGATCCTCCCCGCGAGGGTCCAGAGTGCCGGTGTGCAGGGGGCCAAGTGGCCCGAGTTCGTCACCCAGCCCGAGGGCTTCGGTCAGGTCCTGCTCTTCTCGCCGGTCGCCGCAGAGCCTCAGTGGTGGCTCGGACTCGCCGGCCTGGTGGGCTTGGTGATCATGGTCCTCCGTAGGCGGCTGCTGTGGCTCATCGCGGCATACCTGGTGATCGGGGCCGTCTACGCAGCCACTGCGTCGATGGACACGGAACTGGTGAACACCATCTCCGGCCCCTTCTACAACGACGCCTGGAGGTTGGCGGCACCGCTGCCGCTCGCCGGAGCGTTCGCCGTCGGGGAGGCCGTCCACGCCCTGGGCACGTGGGCCGCGCCGCGGCTCCGCGTCGGGCCGGTCAGGGTCCGCGTGGTCGCGGTCTCCACCGGTGCGGTGATCGTGATGGCGCTGCTAAGCAATGGTGCATACGTGCCGCGGAACACCGAACGTCTCAGTCAACCTTACGGCGACGGGCCTACGGTCAGTGCGGGGGAGCGCGAGGCCTACGACTGGCTGGCCGACCACCTCCAGCCCGGTGAACAGGTCATGAACGACCCGTTCGACGGATCGGTGTGGATGTACGCCGCGTCGGGGGTGGAGCCCATGGTCTTCACCTTCTACGGCGACCCGGCCGGCTCGGCGGCCGACGAGCTCCAGCAGCGGCTCAACCGGCTCGACCGGAGTTCCTCCGTGCGTCGTGTGGTGGATGAGGCCGGTGTCCGGTACGTGATCGTGGGCGACGGTTTCGTGCGGGGCGACATGCGCCGGGCACCTGGGATGAGAAATCTCGGGTTCGTGGACGGGCTGGAGAAGGTGTTCGACAACGGTGACGCGAAGATCTACGAGGTCGTGCCGACCGGCTGACCAGAGGCACCGCCCTAGGATGGCCCGACATGGGCACGGACGAAGGCGCGAGCTCCTTGCGCGTGGTGCTGGTGACGTACTCACCTGGTGAGGCCCTGGACGACTGCATCGAGACGCTCGGTGCGGCGACGACGATGCCCGTGGACGTCGTCCTGGCGGACAACGGCTCGACCGATGGTGCGCCGCAGCGCGTGGCGGCCCGTTCCCCGCACGTGCGGGTGCTGCCGACCGGTGGCAACGTGGGCTACGGAGCCGCCGCCAACGCCGGGCTCGCAGGGCTGACCTCCGGCTACGCCATCGTGGCGAACCCGGATCTGCGGTTCGGGCCGGGCTCCATCGACGCGCTGGTGGAGGTTGCCCGGCGCTGGCCGCGCGCGGCCACCATCGGGCCGACCATCATGACGCCGGACGGCGACCTCTACCCCTCCGCACGCGACCTGCCGCGACTATCCACCGGCGCGGGGCATGCGCTGCTGGGCTGGGCCTGGCCGGCGAACCCGTGGACGGCGCGGTACCGGCGTGAGCGCGAGGCTCCACGCGAGCGGCCGGCGGGCTGGCTCTCGGGCTCCTGCCTCCTCGTCGACGTTGAAGCCTTCTGGTCGGTCGGCGGGTTTGATCCGGGCTACTTCATGTACTTCGAGGACGTGGACCTGGCCGCCCGGCTAACCCGGGCCGGCTGGCTGCACGTGTACGCCCCATCGGCGGTCGTCGTCCACGAGGGCGGGCACGCGACCCGCCGCGAGCCGCACCGCATGCAGCGGGTGCACCACACGAGCGCACTCCGCTACCTCGCCGGCCAGTACCCCGGTCGCCGCAGGGCGCCGCTGCGCGGCGCCCTGCGCGCCGGCCTGGGTGCTCGGATGCTCGTCTCCTACGTCAGTGGACGGGTCGCCGCTGGCGCGCGGTTCCAGCGGCGGGCCGGGGACCTGCCCGCTGCCGAGCGATCCACGAACCCCGCGCCGGAGGACTGACCATGCGACACGCGGTGATCATGGCTGGCGGCTCCGGGACTCGACTGTGGCCGCTCTCCCGGGCGGACCGGCCCAAGCAGCTCCTCGACGTGGTGGCCGGCCCCACCGGTATGCGCAGCCTGCTGGTCGAGGCCTACCAACGGGTCGGCACGGTCGTGGCCGCCGACTGCATCTGGGTGTGCACGGCCCAGCGCTACGCCGACGCGATCCGTGCCGAGCTGCCGGCCCTGGGCCCGGACCGGCTGATCCTCGAGCCCACGGCCCGGGACACCGCCAACGCCGTCGGGCTGGCTGCCGCTCTGGTGGAGGAGGCCGACCCTGGTGCCGAACTCGCCGTCGTCAGCGCCGATCACGTCATCCGGCCGGTCGAGCGCTTCGCCACGGCGCTGGACGTCGCCTTCCGTGCGCTGGCCGCCCGGCCCTCGGTACTGGTCACACTGGGCATCGTGCCGACGTCGCCGGCCACCGGCTTCGGGTACGTGCAGCGCGGAGCGCCGACGGACGTTCCCGGCGTGGCGGAGGCCGCCTCCTTCCGCGAGAAGCCCGACCGCGTCACCGCCGAGCGCTACCTCGCCTCCGGCGACTACCTTTGGAATTCTGGGATGTTTGTGTGGCGAGCCCGAACGGTCCTCGACGCGCTGGCCCGGCACCTGCCGGAGACGGCGGCGGCCCTCGAGCGCGTCGTGGCGACGCCGCCGGGGGCCGCCCGGGCCGAGGTCCTCGCCAAGGTTTTCCCCACGCTAGAGAAGATCAGCGTCGACTACGCCGTCCTCGAGCCCGCAGCAGCGACGGCCGGCCGGGTCCTCGTCGCGGACATGGACGCGGACTGGCTGGACGTCGGCTCCTGGCCCGCCCTGGGGCAGACGCTGGACCAGGACGAGCAGGGCAACGCGGTCAGCGGACCGGCGGTCGTGCTCGACGGCGGGGGCAACATCGTGCTCAGCGACGACCCCGGGCACCTGGTCGCGCTGGTAGGGGTGCGCGACAGCGTGGTGGTGCACACCGGTGACGTCACGCTGGTGTGCCCCATCGCCGAAGCGGAGCGGGTGAAAGCGCTGCTCCTGGCTGTTGAGTGCCGCTGGGGCGCGAGGTACAGCTGAGGTGGACACGACCCCGCGACAAGAATTTTCACCCACCGATGCCCGTCTAAGCTTCCCTTGATGGATGAGTTTGAGCTAGGCCAACGGCGTGAGACCGTGGATGCTCCTAACCAGCCCTCGAAGTGCTGGACGGACACCGTGGTCATCGTTCGCGTGTTCAACGAGGCCTTCGTCGTCGGGGCGGTCATTTCCGAGCTGGTGTCCGCAGGGCTGTCCGTGATCGCCGTCGACGACGCCAGTACGGACACGTCCGCGGACGAGATCGACAAGGCCGGCGCCTTCCGCATCACCCACCCCATCAACCTGGGGGCCGGTGGGGCCCTGCAGACCGGGTTCGAGGCCGCTCTGCGCTTCACGGATGCGCAGTACATCGGCTGCTTCGATGCAGACGGGCAGCACCAGCTGGCGGACCTGCTGGGCATGATCCGTCTCATCCGGCAGGGCTACGACGTCGTCATGGGCTCGCGGTTCCTGGACGACAGAACCCAGATGAGTACGGTGCGCAAGCTCATCCTGAAGCTCGCTGCCACAGTCATGAACCGCGGCGAGGGCACCAAGCTCACCGACGCCCACAACGGTCTGCGGCTGGTCTCCCGCCACGTCGTCGCCGGCATCCGCTTGCGGCACGCGGGCATGGCCTATGCCTCGGAGCTGGAGCACCAGCTCACCCGTCCGGAGTACCGGGTCGTGGAGCATCCGGTGCACATCCTCTATACCGACTACTCTCGTTCGAAGGGGCAGCCGCTCCTCAACAGCGTGAACATCCTCGCCGACACGGTCACCCACCGGCTCACCCACGGAAAACGACGATGATCATCAAGTGGCTGCTGGTCCCGGCGATCGTCGCCGCTGTCTACTTCTCGTTGCGCGCCCGGGCGTCGTTGCGAGGCCAGGCGCGACGCAAGATCGTGGCTGTTCTCACCGTCGTCGCCGGCGCGATCTCGGTGATTTACCCCAGCATCCTGCAGGCACTCGCCGACTTCGTGGGCGTCACCCGCGGTACCGACCTGCTGCTGTACATGCTGGCACTGGTGATCATTTACTCGGTGGGCAGCACAAGCGTGCGATTCCGCGAGCAGGAGGCCCGCCTCGTGCTGCTCGCCCGTGAGCAGGCGCTCGCCGAGGCCGAGGTGCGGTACCGCACGCACGGCTTGGCGTCGCTCGAGAAGCCCGGCCAGGACTGACAGGTCCGCAGCCGGCCTCGGTGGCCTGCGGCCGAACTCGGCGTCGTGGGCACGACACTGTTGGCCGCCCCGGGCCAGTCCGGCGTGGGGGTCAGCACCGTCGCGCCAGAGCGGAGACAGGCCGCTGCCCGGCTCGCTTCCGGAGGGGGCTCGCCGGACGCTTCCAGCAGGCATATCCTTCCCCACGCGGCTCGGACGTCCCGACGACCACGCCCAGCTCGTTCCCGGCCTCGTCCAGCCCGGCCACCTCGACGGCGAGGTCATCCGGATGGAGGGCGCGCTCCGCATGGCCTCTCGCTTACCTCTTCCGGAGCATCCCCTGAGCACCAGCGCAATGACGGGCACCCAGAGCGTCGCCGACTACTCGACCGCCTGGGTGCCCGACTGGCCGTTGGACGTCGGCCGGGCGCTCAGCCCGCACCGGCGTGGTGCCGGCGATCCTGCGATGCAGGTCGCTCCGGACGGCATCTGGCGGACCACCAGCACGGTCGACGGGCCCGCGACCGTCCGGATCCAACTGGTGGGCGGGGTCGTGCGGATCTCCGCCTGGGGCCCCGGCGCTGAGCGCGCCGGCGCCGCGGTGCCAGGGATGCTGGGGGCCGATGACCGTCCGGACAGGTTCCATGCCGGTGGTCATCCCGTCGTGGCGGAGCTGCATCGCGCGGGGTACTGGCTGCGTCTGGGCGCAACCGGCCGCGCCTGGGACGCGCTCGTGCCGGCCGTGCTGGAGCAGAAGGTGACCGTGGCTGAGGCCCACCGCGTGTGGCGGGAGCTGCTGCGGTCGGCCGGGGAACCGGCACCCGGCCCGGCCCCGGAGGGCATGCGGGTCGTGCCGTCGGCGCGGCGGGTGCTGGAGGTGACCGACTGGGAGTGGCACCGCTGCGGCCTCGACGGCGCCCGCCGGCGGGCCCTGCGCGCGGTCGCCACGGTAGCGCACCGTCTGGAGCCGGCCGAGGGCATCGGCTCGGCCGTGCTGCAGCGCCGGCTCTGCTCGATCCCCGGCATCGGTGTTTGGACGGCGGCCGAGGTGGTGCAGCGTGCCTACGGCGACCCGGACGCGGTCAGCGTGGGCGACTACCACCTGAAAAACGTCATCGGCTGGGCCTTGGCCGGGCGCCGGGACACCGATGACGCCGGGATGCTGGAGCTGCTGGAACCCTGGCGGGGCCAGCGGCAGCGGGTCGTCCGGCTGATCCTCGCGGGTGGGCCCCGGCGGCCCCGGCGCGGTCCTCGTTACGCGCCGACTGACCACCGCCGCATCTAAGGCGGACTCAGCGGTCCCGGAGCAGGCCCATCAGGTAGTCGCCGTACCCGCTCTTCGCCAGGTGGCCGGCGACGCGCACGAGGCCGTCGTCGTCCAGCCAGCCGTTGCGCCAGGCGACCTCCTCGATGCAGCCGATCTTCAGGCCCTGGCGTTCCTCGACGACGGAGACGAACTCGGTGGCCTGCCGCAACGAGGCGAACGTGCCGGTGTCCAGCCACGCGGTGCCTCGGTCGAGCGCGGTGACGGTGAGCCGTCCCTCGCGCAGGTAGTGGTCGTTGACCGCGGTGATCTCCAGCTCGCCCCGGGCGCTGGGCTCGATGCCGCGCGCCACCTCTACCACGTCGCCGGCGTAGAAGTACAGCCCCGGGACGGCGTAGGAGCTCTTCGGCTCGGCAGGCTTCTCCTCGATGGAGAGCACCCGGCCGTCGGACCCGAACTCCACGACGCCGTAGTCCCGTGGGTTGGCGACGTGGTAGGCGAAGACGTGCCCCCCCGCCGGTGGGGGTAGCCGCGACAACGCGGTACCCAGCCCCGCGCCGTAGAAGATGTTGTCGCCCAGCACGAGCGCCGCGGCCTCGCCGCCGAGGAACTCCGCTCCGATGAGGAACGCTTGCGCGAGACCTTCGGGGCGGGGCTGCACGGCGTACTCGATCCGCATCCCCAGCCGGCTGCCGTCACCGAGCAGGTTGCGGAAGGCGTCCCTGTCGCCAGGGGTGGTGATGACCAGCACCTCCCGGACCCCAGCCATCATCAGGGTGGAGAGCGGGTAGTAAATCATCGGCTTGTCGTAGACGGGCATGAGTTGCTTGCTGACCGCTTGCGTGATGGGGAACAGGCGACTGCCCGTCCCACCGGCCAGGATGATGCCGCGCATGATCAGGACTGTACCGACGGGGCGGTACCGGCGGTCCGCTGCCGTCCGGACCGTGCCCCTTACGGATGAGGCGCGGCCTGCCCCTGTGAGGGCTCCTCGACCGGCACCGCCTGTGGCGCCGGTGGACCGGCGGGGCTGGCGGCCCGGCGTCGTCCCGCCACGGCGAGGACGCCGAAGGCGGCCCCCAGGAAGGTGCAGAACAGTGCGATGACCTGGTGCTTGACGCCTTCGATGCCTTCGGCCAGTGACGCGACGGCGTGCTGCTCCACCGCGGCGAGGACCAGGAAGCCGGTGACCACCGCGACCGGGCGTGCGCGCTGCCACGAGAGGGCGGCGGCCGCTGCGGTCAGGGCCCATAGGGGGACGAGCGCGAAGAGCCCCAGAGGTGCCAGCAGGCGTGCGACGCCGGAGAGCACCGGCACGCGGAATTCCTGCTCGAGTGCGGGCCGGCCGGAGTTCTCGGGATAGCTGCCGATGTTGTCCGGTCGTGCGGTGAGGAGGTCCGTTGCACCCTGGTGCAGCACCTCGATCGCCCGGTCCGGATGTGTCGCGTAGTAGCGGATCACCGCACGTCGGCTGACCAGGTGCTGGTATCGGGGCCAGAGAGGGTCGGTGTATGCGGCCGGGGCCTCACCCCACCACGTCGTGCCCTGGTACCGCGCGAACGCCGAGGGGAGACCCAGCTCCCGCAGGTCAGCGGCAGCGTGCTCCGGCCGGACGATCTTGACGAAGGTGACGTGGTAGGCGTTCATCTGGGCGAAGTCCCCTCCGGCTGCGGTGCCCGAGTTCTGGACCAGCACGGTTCCGGCGGTCACGGCGACGAGGACTCCGACCGGCAGGAGCCAGCGGCGCAGCAGGGTCCGGCCGAACGTGCGCGTGAGCACCAGGGCGACGCCCAGCAGGGGAAGGAGCAACAAGGTCTGCGCCTTGGCGTTGACGGCGATCATGGCGCCGGCGAAGGTGACGACCGCGCCGATGCATCGGTACCGGCCCGCTCGCTGGAGGTGCAGCAGGCCTGCGACGGTGAGGCCGATGCCCAGGAAAGCCGCTCCCTCGCTCAGCACCGACACGAACCAGCCGAAGATGGCCGAGTCCGCGAGGACGAGGAGCATGAGCAGCGCCCCACCGAGGCGCCCCCCGGTCGTCAACGGGAGACCAGCGGCGACAAGGGTCACCGCGGTGGCCGCGAGGACGCAGGCAATCACGCCGACGATGTACAGGTTCAGGGCTGCGCCGTCCCCGAGCAGCTGCCCGATCCACTGAGCGGCGCGGTTCAGCCAGTGCTGCGACGACACGTAGGTGCTCGAGCACGTGGGCGAGGGGGCGTAGCTCATCTGCACCCAGTCCTCGGAGACCCGATCGGCCTGGTTCCCCCCCAGGCGGCACAGCAAGCGCCAGCCGTCCCCGTTGTCGGCCGCGCCCACCGGCACCGGCACCAGCCAGCGCCCCAGCAGGATCGCCAGCGAGGCGCAGAACAGCGCGCCGTAGCAGGCGCTCCGCCGTGTCACGCCACCACGCTAGGGCACCGGGACGACCCGTCCCTGTCCGCACCCGGCGTCATGCAGCCGGGGAGCCCATCCACAGCCGTCCGATGAGTGACGTGCCCGCAACCGTCGCCGCCGGCTCCCAGCGGGTCGCCCAGCCCTCGGCGTGCAGCTGCACGATCGCGGCGCCGATGACCGCGCCTGCGTTCACGGCGGCGGCGGTGGTCAGCGCCTCCGGGAGGTGGACG
>Ga0196960_10000385_pt1 | contig 16169 bp, 15 predicted proteins | sample S3v_5metaG_FD_183187 | JGI IMG/M metagenome (GOLD analysis project Ga0196960, IMG submission 183187) | Soil microbial communities from Anza Borrego desert, Southern California, United States - S3+v_5 | ecosystem: Environmental > Terrestrial > Soil > Desert | place: USA: California | collected... | reverse complement strand
GACCGGTACGGTCAGCGGCGGGTGGCGCGGGCCGGCGGTGCGCTCATCGCGGCCGGCATGGGGTTCGCCCTCGCCCTGCCGTCGGTGCCGGCCACGCTGGCCGGGTTCGCCCTGGCGGGGCTCGGGGTCGCCACCCTGGTCCCGGCCGTCTACCAGGCCGCCGACGAGCTGCCCGGACTACCGCACGGCGTGGGGCTCGCGGTGATCAACTGGCTGTTGCGGATCGGCTTCCTCGTCTCGCCGCCGCTCATCGGCGCCGTGGCCGACGCGCTCAGCCTCCGGGTCGCCCTGGTCGCCGTCGTGCTCGCCGGGGTGGTCACGCTGCTGCTCGGCCGGGCACTTCCGGGCCGGACCGCGGCGCGGCCCGGCGGCTGACCGGCCCGGCGCCGTCCCGCGAGGTGCTCAGGAGTGCGAGGTGCTCAGGAGAGCGAGGTGCTCAGTGGTGCGAGCGGACGACGACCAGCACGTCCTCCGGCTGCAGGGTGCCGATCAGCGGGTCGTCGAAGCGCAGCGTGCGCCCGCTGCGGGTCACCGAGAGGACGATGTCGCGAAGCTGCCGCGGGCCCAGGCCGACCTCGTCGGTGGTCACCGTCCGCTGGTGCAGGTCGAGCCCCTGACCCCCGGTGACGAGGTCCTCCACGACGGCGACCACGCGCGGAGCGTCGGTCGAGAGGCCCAGCAGCCGGCCCGAGGTCGCCGACGTCGTGATGACGGTGTCGGCGCCCGACTGGCGCAGCAGGTTGGCGTTCTCCTCCTCGCGCACCGAGGTGGTGATGGGCACGCTGGGGTTGAGCTGGCGCACCGTCAGGGTGATGAGCACCGACGCGTCGTCGCGGTTGGCCGCCACGATCACCGATCGGGCCCGCTCCACCGCCGCTCGCCGCAGCACCTCCGTGCGCCCGGCGTCGCCCACGATGCCGGTGAGCCCGACGGAGTTCGCCTCGTCGATGGCCCGCGGTTCCGGGTCGACGACGACGATCTTGTCCAGCGGCGTTCCGCTGGCCTGCAGTGACTTGATGGCGCTACGGCCCTTGGTGCCGTAGCCGCACACGATCACGTGCTGGCGCACTCTGGACCTCCAGCGGCGGATGCGGAGCTCCTCCCGCGAGCGCGCGGTCAGCGCCTCGAGGGTGGTTCCGATGAGGACGATGAGGAAGATCACGCGCAGTGGCGTGATGACGGCGAGGTTGATCAGCCGGGCCTGGTCGGTCACCGGGGTGATGTCGCCGTAGCCGGTCGTGGAGAGGGTGACCGTCGCGTAGTACGCGGAGTCGAGCAGCGAGACCCCACCGGGTTCGTTGTCGAGGTCGCGGTACCCGTCGCGGTCGAAGTAGACCAGCGCAACGGTGAGGACGAAGACGAAGAGCGCGAAGATCAGCCGTCGCGACACCTGCAGGGCCGGGGACGCCTCGACGTGTGCGAACCGGACGCCAGCGTGCTCCGTCGTCGGATCGTTCTCGGGCTCCGCCACGACGGGGACCCTAATGAGCCCAGGCCGGGACTGCTCGTCGCCGCACCCGTACGGGCGCGGCGGTCGGCTGGGGCACAGGTGGACAGGTCGTCGGGCAGGTGTCGGAGGTATGGGCCGGCCGACGCGCCACCGGACGCTCGCGGCACCCGGGGACTTCCCGGGCACCGCGAGCGGCGGTTCCGCCGGACGGCGCCCTCTCAGCCGCGCAGCCAGAGCCAGATGCCGACCCCCGCGAACCAGGCCGCCATCAGGTAGGTGACCGCCCATCCCACCGGCGGCAGCAGCAAGCCGATGGCGAAAACGCCGCTGAGCACCACCAGCACGCGGGAGACACCGGCCGCTCGGGCGGCGAGCACCACGGCGAGGAGGAATCCCGCCCCGAACCAGGCCGCCATGGGATGTGCGACGTTCATCAGCACCAGTGCGCTCTCGGTCGCCGTCGGTGTGACACCGCCGTCGTCGAAGACCTGCGTGCCGACGGAGACGGCCGCCGCAGGCGCGGCGAACGCGGCCGCCAACAGGAGCACGTGCGCCGTGCCGAGCACGGGCAGCAGCCGGACGGCAGGACCGTTCCCGGTCGTTCCCAGCCGGGAGGCGAGGGCGCCGATGACGGCGACGGAGAGCAGCGCGTACAGCCCCATCAGGACTGCGGCCCCGGTGGCCGACGACCCCGCCAGCGCGTCCGCGGCCCCGGCGGGATCGACCGACCCGGCCATCGGGTCGCCGAACACCATGGCGGCGCCGACGAAGGAGGCGAGCGCACCCAGGCCGGCCAGTGCGGGGGACGACGGTCCGCGGTGAGGGGCACGGCGGGCGGCGACGCCGGGAACGGTCGTGGTGGTCATGGTGGGTCCTCCTCGGCTCGCGGGGCCTTCCGCCCCGGTCGGCACCACGCTGGCCCCGTGCGGCCGGCCGGTACTCCGCCGTCCGGCTGATCCCGCGTCCGATTCGGCGAGCCGGTCTCTCCCTTCGGGAAGACCCGGGATCAGCCTCGAGGGAGATCCGGAGAGCTCCGGCCGGCCCTACGCTCCGGCCCATGTCAGGCGTGGGAGCCCGCTGGCGGGCGCTACCGACGTGGATCCGCGACGGGCTGCTGGCACTGGTGCTCACCGTCACCGGTCAAGGGGAGCTGATCCTCCTCGCCGACGAGGTGAGCGGGTCCCGACCGCTCCAGCACCTCGCGTTCGCGGTCATGACCGGCAGCCTGGTCCTCCGCCGGGTCCGGCCGGTGGCCACGGCGGTCACCGCGGCGGCCGGGCTGTCCTTCCAGACGCTGCTCGGTGAGGCTCCGGCGGTGTCCGGGTTCGCCGCGGTGCTCATCGCCGTGTACTCGGCCGCGCAGTACACCGACCGCCGCCGCGACGCAGTGCTCGGTCTGCTGGTGGTCGTCGCCGCCGTCGAGATCTACCCGTTCGTCGCCGACGACGTCAGCGTGGCCGACGAGATCGCCAACGCGGTGATCCCGACCGTCGTCTGGGTGTTCGCACGGCTGGCGCGTGAACGCCTCGACCGGGCGGTCTCAGCCGAGCTCGAGGCAGTGGCGGCGCGGGCAAGGGTGCGCGAGGCGGAGCTGGGGCGGGCCGCTGCGGTGGCCGCCGAGCGGCGGCGGATCGCCCGCGAGATGCACGACGTCGTCGGCCACGGAATCACCCTCATGCTGCTGCACGCCGACGCGGCGCAGGCCGGCCTGGCGGGCCGGGAGCCGGCGGCGGCGCGAGCGCTGGACGTCGTCCTCACCTCGGGCCGCAGCGCGCTGGACGACCTGCACCGGCTGCTCCGGGTCCTCCGGGACGACGGGGACGACGACGGGCCGGGCACGATCGCCGCGCTCGGCGGGCTCGTGTCCGCCGCCGCGGCCGCTGGCCGCGACGTGACGCTGACCGTCGACGGGAGCGTGCGCCCGCTCCCCGCGGCGGTGGAGGCGACCGCGTACCGCATCGTGCAGGAGTCCCTGACCAACGCCTTCCGGTACGCCCCGGGCGCGCACGTCCGCGTCACCGTGCTGTTCTTCCCGCACCTGCTGACGGTCGAGGTCGCCGACGACGGTCCCGGGTCCTCGGGTAGCGAGCGGGCCGGCTTCGGGCTGGTCGGACTCCGCGAGCGGGTCGCGCTGTTCGACGGGCGGATGACGGCCGGACAGCGAACCGACGGGCCCGGGTGGATCACGGAGGTGGAGCTGCCCGTCCCCGCTCCGGAGCCCGCGCGGGCATGACGGTCCGGGTGCTGCTCGCCGACGATGAGGCGCTCGTCCGCACCGGCCTGCGCATGATCCTCGAGGTCGAGACGGACCTCGAGGTCGTGGGGGAGGCCGCCGACGGCGTGGACGCCGTCGGGATGTGCCGGGAGCTGCGGCCCGACGTCGCGCTGGTCGACATCCGGATGCCGCGGCTGGACGGAATCCAGGCCGCCCGGCGGATCTGCGCCGACCCGGTGCTCGGTACGGCGGTGGTCATGCTGACGACCTTCGACGCCGACGAGCACGTGGTCGAGGCGCTGCGCGCCGGCGCCACCGGATTCCTGCTCAAGTCGATGCCGCGGGAGCAGTTGGTGGCCGCCGTGCGCGCCGCGGTCAGCGGCGACGCCCTGCTGGCGCCGGCGCTGGTCCGCCGGCTGCTCGACGACTTCGTCGGCAGGGCCGGGACGGAACTGGTCGCCGTCCCGGGCCTGGAGCGGCTCACCGCGCGCGAGGGGGAAGTGCTGCGGCTGGTCGCACGGGGGCTGTCCAACGCGGAGATCGCCGCAGCGCTCGTGCTCGGCGAGGGCACCGTCAAGACCCACGTCGCCCACGTGCTCGGCAAGCTCGGGCTCCGCGATCGGGTGCAGGCGGTGGTGGCCGCCTACGAGTCCGGGCTGGTGCGGCCGGGGCAGGGGTGAGGGTCGGCCGACGGAAGCCCGCTCGACGGCCGGCGCGCCCGCGCGTCGCAGCACGAGCGTGAGCGCGATCCCACCGGGGAGGACCAGCAGGACCCCACCCGGCCGGGCGCGGTCAGGGCAGCCGGGACGGATCCAGGTGTCCGAGCAGCGTCTCCCCGACGTTGCGCATCGCCTCGACCTGCTCGGGGGAGAGCTGGTCGAACAGCTCACGGCGGACACCCTCGACGTGGATCGGCGCCGCGCCCTCCAGGGCGGCGAAGCCCTCGTCGGTGAGAACGGCCAGCTGCCCGCGCCCGTCCTCCTCGCAGACCTGGCGGCGCACCCAGCCGCGCTCCTCGAGGCGGGACACCGCGTGCGAGAGCCGGCTGCGGGAGGACAGGCAGCGGTCGGCCAGCTCGCTCATCCGCATCATCCGCTCGGATGCCTCCGACAGCGCGACGAGGATCTCGTAGTAGGCGTGCGAGATACCGGTGCGGCGGGTGAGGTCCCGGTCCAGGCGGTCCAGCAGGAGTTGGGCGCTGTAGAGCCAGGCCCGCCACGCCTTCTGCTCCTCGACGTCGAGCCAGCGGGGCTCACCCATGGGGAGTGGTTCGGGCGACACGGACGGTTACCTTACCCCAGGATACCGAGGGAATAGTCAAGCGCTCAACTATGCTGACCCCCACGACACCGCAGGCCCGTCCCACCAGAGGAGTTCCCATGACCAGCACCGCCGTCCAGATCCCCGGCTACATCGCCGGCGTCTGGGACATCGACGCCACCCACTCGACCGTCGGCTTCTCCGTGCGCCACATGATGGTGAGCAAGGTTCGCGGCTACTTCCGCGAGTTCTCCGGCGAGATCGTCACCGCCGCGGACCCGACGCAGTCCACCGTCACCGCCTCGGTGAACATGGACTCGATCGACACCCGTCAGGAGCAGCGCGACGCGCACATCAAGTCCGCCGACTTCTTCGACGTGGGCAACCACACCACCATGGACTTCCGCTCCACCGAGGTCCGCACGGACGGCGCCGACTGGACGGTCGTCGGAGACCTGACCATCAAGGGCATCACCAAGCAGGTCGAGCTGGAGCTCGAGCTCAACGGCTTCGGCCCGGACGCCTACGGCGGCACCCGCGCCGGCTTCAGCGCGAAGACCGAGATCTCCCGCAAGGCCTTCGGCGTCGACATCGACATGCCCATGGACGGTGGCGGCGTCGTGGTCGGCGACAAGATCACCGTCGAGCTCGAGATCCAGGGCGTCCTCCGCACCCAGTAAGCGCTTCTCCCGCCCCTGCACGGGGCGCGATCCGACGAAGGCCCCGGGCGGTGCCCGGGGCCTTCGTCGTGCTCACGGGATGGGCGCGAGGGCGCGGATGAAGTGCTCGGCCGCCGACAGCTGGGCCTTCTCGGCCTTGTCGAGCACCGCGGACGCGCCGAAGAACTCGTGCATGACGCCGGCGTAGTACTCGTGCGTCGTCGGGACGCCGGCCGCTTCCAGGTTCTCGGCGAACTTCTGGCCCTGGCTGCGCAGCACGTCGCGCTCGCAGGTGATGACCAGCGTCGGGGGCATGCTCGCCAGCTGCTCGGCCGTCCAGCCGAGGAGGTCGACGCGCGGGTCCCTCGCCGCCTCGGGCCGGCCCTCGAACGCGTGCATCGCCATCCAGCTCAGCAGCGCACGGTTGAGCGGCCGGCCGTCGGCGGCGTCGGCCATCGACTCCCCGAACTGCTCGCCGGTGGTGAGCGGGTACACGCAGACCAGGGCCAGCGGGACCGGCTGGCCGTTCGCGGCCAGCTGCAGCGAGGTGGCCGCCGCCATGGTGCCCCCGACGGACTCGCCGCCGATGGCGACCCGGGAGGAGTCGCCGCCGAAGGAGGCCGCGTTCTCCAGCACGTAGTGGTACGCGGTCAGGACGTCGTCGTGCGAGGCCGGGAACACCGCCTCGGGCGCGCGCCGGTAATCGGGGGAGACGACGATCGTGCCGGTCTTGTTGGCCAGGCCGCGGCACGAGGCGTCGTAGGTGTCGATGTCGAACAGCACCCAGCCACCGCCGTGGATCCACATGATGACCGGCAGCGGAGCGGTGCCCGCGTCGATCGGCTTGTAGACGCGCAGCCGCTGCGCGCCGCCCGCGCCGTCGGGGATCTCGAGGTCCTCGACCGGGCCGACCGGTTCCGGGCCCTCGATGCCCCGGTCGGCCATGACCTTCTTCACCGCGTCGTCGGGCCCCGGCTGCTTGCGGGCCTGGGCGGGCTCGAGGATCTCGAACGGCAGCGGCGTCAGGGAGGAGTGGGCGTCGACGATCGCCTGGGCCTCGGGGTCGAGCAGGCCCGAGGCGTCCGTGGCCAGCTCCTTCTGGCGTCCCGAGAGCATGTCCCGGACGTGGTCGAGCGGCTTGGCGAGCATGCCGGCGATCCGCTCGGCGACGCCCTCGTCGGGCGCGTGCGGGTGCGGCCGGGTCGGAGCCTGCCGCTTGGCGGCCAGGAACTCCTTGCCGAGCTGGGCCATCCGCTCCGCGCCCGCCTTCTGCCGGAACTCGGGCAGTTCCTCGTCCTCCTCGTCGTGGACGTGGTGGCGGACCACGCGCATCAGATCGGTGAGCGCCTGCTCGAACTCGGTCTCGCCCGGCTCGGTGCGCCCGAGGGTGACCAGGAGTTCCTTGATCTGCTGGTGCTCGTGCTCGGCGTCGTCGTGCTCGTCGGTCATCCCGATCTCGGGCCAGATCGGGTACAGCACCGTCTCCTCGGCGAAGGCGTGCAGCGCCAGCTCGAGGGAGATCTGGTCGACCAGCACCCGGCGGTTCCCCCGCCCGGCCTCCAGGTGCTGGAACTGCCGCTCGACGATCGCGTGGTCGTCGGCGATCAGGTGGTCGACGTCGCCGGGCAGGGTCTCGTAGGACAGGGGCATGCCGTGCTCCTCGGCTCGAAATCGGTGCCGGGAGAACCCGGCAGCCACATGGGTGCCGCCCTACCCGGTCACGAACCGGGCACGCGTCGAGGAGCACGGCCACCGGGGACGGCCCCCGGGCGGGAGCACCGGAGCAGGGACACTGGTCGACATGTCGACCGCCACGCTCACTCGTGTCCCCGCCTCGCTGCTCGTCGCCGTCGGCCTGGCGGCCGGATTCGGCATCGCGCAAGGCACCGGCATCCGCGCGCTCGGCGGTGCGGTCTTCGCCGTCTGCGGTGCCGGAGCCGCCTGGATCGCCGCCCGGCGGCGGGGCCCGGCCGTCACCGCGGGACTGGCGGCTCTCTACATCGGGGCGTTCGTCCTGGCGCACGTACTGGCCCTCGGCGCCGGGTTCCCGGCCTGGTTCGCCGTGAGTCTGGTCACTCTCGCCGCAGCCGGGGCGACGTTCGGGGTGGTCGACCGGGCGTGATCCGCTGGTCGGCCCCCTGCAGCGGCCCGCGCGAGCGTGCGAGCGGAGGGGGGCAGGGAGTCCTTCCACTAGAGTGCAGGGAAGGTTGCGGCCCCGGTGGCCGTTGACCAGATGCCTGCGCGCGTCCGCGTGGTGCGCTCCCCGAGCTCTCCTGAGGTGCCCTTCCGCATGCCCACCCGCGACGACCTGCGCAACGTGGCGATCATCGCCCACGTCGACCACGGCAAGACGACCTTGGTCGACGCCCTCCTCCGCCAGGCCGGCGCGCTCGGCCGCTCGAAGGGCGAGGGCACCGACAACGACTCCACGCAGGACCGCGTGATGGACTCGATGGACCTCGAGCGCGAGCGCGGCATCACCATCCTCGCCAAGAACACCGCGATCCGGCTGGCCGACGAGAACGGCAACCCGGTGGTCGTGAACATCGTCGACACCCCGGGCCACGCCGACTTCGGTGGCGAGGTCGAGCGAGGCCTGTCGATGGTCGACGGCGTCGTCCTGCTCGTGGACGCCTCCGAGGGCCCCCTCCCGCAGACCCGTTTCGTGCTGCGGAAGGCCCTGGGCAAGGGGATGCCGGTCATCCTCGCGGTCAACAAGACCGACCGCGGCGACGCGCGGATCGCCGAGGTCGTCGACGAGTGCTACGAGCTGTTCATGGAGCTCATGGAGGACGCCGGCATGGACGCCGACGCCCTGGAGTTCCCGATCGTCTACTGCAACGGCCGCACCGGTCAGGCTTCGCTGAACCGGCCGGAGAACGGCACCGTGCCGGACAGCCCGGACCTGGGTCCCCTCGTGAAGACGCTGCTGGACACCGTCCCGGCGCCCAGCTACGACGCCGAGGAGCCGCTGCGCGCGCAGGTCACGAACCTCGACGCCTCCCCGTTCCTCGGCCGCCTGGCGCTGCTGCGCATCCACTCCGGTGAGATGAAGCGCGGGCAGCAGGTGGCCTGGTGCAAGATCGACGGCACCATCAAGAACGTCAAGATCACCGAGCTGCTCGTCACCGAGGGCCTCACCCGCACCCCGGCCGACAGCGCCGGCCCCGGTGAGCTGGTGGCCATCGCCGGCATCGAGGACATCATGATCGGCGACACCCTCGCCGACCCGAGCGACCCGCGGCCGCTGCCGCCGCTGACGGTCGACGAGCCGTCGATCTCGATCACGATCGGCATCAACACCTCGCCGCTGTCGGGCAAGTCGGGCAAGAAGCTCACGGCCCGGCTCATCAAGAACCGTCTCGACCAGGAGCTGGTCGGCAACGTCTCGGTGCGCATGCTGCCCACCGAGCGCCCCGACACCTGGGAGATGCAGGGCCGCGGCGAGCTGGCGCTGGCCATCCTCGTCGAGCAGCTGCGCCGCGAGGAGTTCGAGCTCACCGTCGGCCGCCCGACCGTCGTCACCAAGACGATCGACGGCAAGCTGCACGAGCCGGTCGAGCGGGTCACCATCGACACGCCCGGCGAGTACGTCGGCACGCTGACCCAGGCGCTGGCCATCCGCCGGGGTCGCCTGGAGAACCTGGTGCACCACGACACCGGCTGGGCGCGGATGGAGTACGTCGTCCCCTCCCGCGGGCTCATCGGGTTCCGCACCGAGTTCCTCACCGAGACCCGCGGTACGGGCGTCCTGAACCACAACCTCGAGGGCTACGAGCCGTGGCTCGGCGACATGCGTGCCCGCCCGACCGGCTCGCTGGTGGCCGACCGCCAGGGCGTGGCGACGACGTACTCGATGTTCTCGCTGCAGGAGCGCGGCTCGATGATGGTCGAGCCGGGCACCGAGGTGTACGAGGGCATGATCGTCGGTGAGAACTCCCGTCCGGACGACATGGACGTGAACATCACCAAGGAGAAGAAGCTCACCAACATGCGCAAGTCCACCTCCGAGGAGCTCGAGCGGCTGATCCCGCCGCGCATCCTCAACCTGGAGCAGGCGCTGGAGTTCTGCGCCGAGGACGAGTGCGTCGAGGTGACGCCGGGCAGCGTCCGCATCCGCAAGGTGGTGCTCGACCAGACCGAGCGGGGCAAGGCCAAGAACCGCAAGCCCAAGCCCGTCTGATCCAGCTCGGTACGCCAGAGAGCCCCTGCCCGGAGTCCGGGCAGGGGCTCTCTCGCGTGCGGTGCCGTTACGGGGCCGGCCGGAAGGCCACGTGCGGGTGGTCCATGTGGTTGGCCGTGGGGGAGCCGCGGTCCTCCATGGCCCGCCAGGAGCCCGAGGAGACCGTGTAGATCCGCTGCTGCCAGATCACGTACTCGACGCCCAACCGCGCTGCGTTGTCGATGGTGTACTGGGACAGCGCATCGCCCTTGGCTCGGTCGTCGTAGACCATGAAGTCGGCGGCGCGACCCTGGGTCGGGCTGTGTCCGGGGCGGGTGAGGACCGTCGAGACGTCGAACCGGGTGGCGATCTCCTCGACGGCGGGGCGCACGTGGGGATCCCACGCGTCGTAGGCGGCCGTGCTCGGGGTCGACCTCGCCGCGCTCCGGCTGGCGCGCTCGGGGGCCGGCGCCGATCCGCCGACGGTGAGGCGCTGACCGCTGCGCAGGACGTCCGGGTCCGGACCGATGACGTCGCGGTTCCGGGCGTGCAGCTGCTGCGACGTCGTGCCGTGGCGGGCCGCGATCCCCTCCAGCGTGTCCCCCGGCTGGACCACGTACTCGCCGGACGCCTCTGGTGCGCTCGGAGCGGGAGCGCTCGGAGCTGGAGGAGCCGAGCCGGACCCGCCGATGTCCAGGACCTGGCCGACCTGCAGGGCGTGTGGATCGGGACCGATGGTGTCGCGGTTCTCGGCATGGATCGCCTGCCACGAGGTGTCGTGGGCGTCCGCGAGCCCGCTGAGCGTGTCACCGGGACCGACCGTGTGCTCCCCGGGGTGGGCCTGGGCCGGAGCGGCGATCATGAGCGAGACGGCCGCTGCTGCCGCGACGACCATGGCCGGACGGGCCATGGCCGCCCTGGCCGACGCGCGGGCGGGGCGGGGCTGTCGTTCCGCGTGGTGCTTGAGCATGGGTGGGAAGCCTCTCGCCGCCTGCGGGGTTAGCTGTCGGGTTCGGGCGAGAGCTGCCCGGCCGCGCGCGGCGGCTTCACCCCGAGGCCCGGAGGCCGGTTCTGCGTGCGGGGTCCCCCACGCCTGCCCGTCGAGTCAACGAGTCCGGTGGCGGTGGGCAGGTTCGGCGGGCCGCCATACGGGCCCACCGTTGGTGGGCGCTCGCACGGTAGGCGGCCCGCGGTAACGAGCACCACGCTCGCCGTCCGGATATTCCCGGCCGTGCCGCGAGAACGCACGCACCGTCATGAGCCGCCCGCATTGGGTGCTCCGTTCCCGTCACCGCCCGAGCCGCGGAAGCCGGGCCACCGTCGGAGGACGCGACAGGCCCGGCGGTGCTTCGGTGGTCGACAGGTGACGGTTCGTGATGACCGGCCGTGCGATGTCGACCCGCCCGGTGACCGGTCCACTCGTCGGCCCTGTGTCACGCCGTACGTTCCCCTCGGGGCTCTGTGCCTGCCCACGGCTAGCGAACGACGAGAGGCGGCCGAACGCTGATGACGACGATCACGCGCACGGATCCGGTGTCCGAGGGTTTCCGGGGTGGGATCGACGTACGGGTGAGTCTGCGGGCCGACGCCGGATCCGGGGACTCCGCGTTCGACGGAGCATGGTTCCCGCGCAGCCGGAACCTCGCCGTCGAGCTCCCCGAGCTGATCGCCGCGCTGGAGCGGCGCGGCGTCCGCGTGGAGCGCTTCACCTACGCCATGGATGCGTGGCAACCGGCACCCCGGAAGCTCGAGGTGCTGGGCCGCACCGTCCGCGCCGGTGGCTTCCGGAGCATGGACCCGCAGGTGGTCTGCCTGACGTGGGCCGGCGGCAACCGTCGGGCCGACCTGCTCGTCGTCCCTCCCGAGACCGACGTCCTCACCGGCGCCCGAGCGCTGCGGCTGTGCACCCGTCGCGGCCTGCCGTCGTCGCCGCAGATGGTGCTGGCGGCGGCCCGTTCCACGCCGCTTCCGCAGGTTCCCACCCTGCCGGTGTCCCGGGCCGTCTAGGAACCCGCCGAAGGCGGGTCCTCCCGCGTGCGCCGGCCGCGAGCCGGTTGGACGGCGAGGGGCCCGTCCGGCAGTTGCCGGACGGGCCCCTCGCACGGAGCCGTTCCTCAGTCCCGCGGATCGATGGGGCGACCGGCGCCCACGGGCTCGCCGGACGCGGGCCCCTCGAATGCGGAACCCTCGGCCGCGTGGGCCAGGTTGCGCTCGGCCACCTCGGCGACGGCGTCCGCGGACTCCAGCGCCGCGTCCTGGCGGTACTGGCGGTACGAGTGGACGACCGCCGCAACCCAGACGGCGAACAGGACGGCGTAGATCGCGTAGCTGACGATGTCGGAGGCGCCGACCCACTCGCTGCGCAGCAGGGTGCGGACGTTGGTGATGACGATCATCCCGCCGACCAGCGAGCCGAGCAGCCGGGGCGGGATGTGCCGCACCAGCCAGGCCGCGATCGGGGCGGCAACGAGGCCGCCGGCGAGCAGTCCGGCGACCCAGAGCGGGTCGATGCCCTGCGAGCCCAGCGCGAAGAGGAAGCCGAGGCTGGCCGCCAGCGCGACGAGGAACTCCGACGTGTCGATCGAGCCGATGACCTTGCGCGGCTCCATCCGGCCGCTCGAGAGCAGCGCAGGGGTGCCCACCGGCCCCCAGCCACCGCCGCCGGTGGCGTCGACGAAGCCGGCGACCAGGCCCAGGGGCCCGAGGAACCGCTTGCGGATCGGCTTGCCGATGTTCCGGCGGTCGATGCCCCGCAGGGTGAAGCGCACCAGGATGTAGGCGCCGAGCGAGACGAGGATGAGCGACATCACCGGCGCGGCGAGCTCGGTCGAGATGCTCGACAGGAAGGTCGCGCCCGCGAACGCGCCCACCGCTCCGGGCAGCCCGACCTTGGCGACGACCTTCCAGTCGACGTTGCCGAACTTCCAGTGCGACAGCCCGGAGGCCAGCGTGGTGCCGATCTCGGCGAGGTGGATCGTGGCCGACGCGGCGGCGGGGTTGGTGCCCAGCGCCAGCAGCAGCGTCGTGGAGGTGACGCCGTAGGCCATGCCGAGGCTGCCGTCCACGAGCTGGGCACCCAGGCCGGCGAGGGCGAGCAGGATCAAGGTCTTCACGGGGGACTGACTCCGGGTCTCAGGGGCGCGGGCGCGCGGCGGCGCACGCGGGAGCAGGACGAGACGGGCCGCCGGGGGCGGCGCGGGGGATCAGCAGCCGTGACAGGCGGCGGTGCAGACGCGCAGGAGATCGACGTGCCGGCGGCTCACCAGGAGCAGCATCGTCGTCCGCGTCACGAAGCAATGTCTACCAGATCGATGCACTTAAGGGGCGATCGGGGGTCCACCTGGTGGGATGCCATACCTCCGAAGCGGGATGGGCCGGACCGCGGTGGGGCCGGTGGTCGTCGGTCGGACGCCGCTCAGACCACGATGCCGGTGAGGAAGTAGGCGAGCGCCGCGACGGCCGCCGCCGCGGGGAGCGTGACGACCCAGGCGACGAGGATGTTGCCCGCGACGCCCCAGCGGACCGCGGACAACCGCCGGGTCGCGCCCACGCCCATGATCGACGTCGTCGTGATGTGCGTCGTGGACACCGGCACGGCGAAGACCGTCGCCGTCGTCACCATGACGCTGGAGGCCACCGTCTGGGCGGCGAACCCGCCGGTCGGGGTGAGCTGGATGATCCGCCGGCCCATCGTCCGCATGATGCGGAAGCCGCCGGCGTAGGTGCCCGCGCTGATCGCCGTGGCGGCGGCGACGACCACCCAGAACGGCACCTCGAAGGTGTCGATCTCGCCGGCGGTGTACAGCGCGAGGGTCATGATGCCCATCGTCTTCTGCGCGTCCTGCATGCCGTGGCCGAGCGCCATGGTGGCCGAGCTGACGATCTGGGCGTAGCGGAAACCGCGGTTCGCCCTGGTCACGTTGGCGTTCCGGAAGGTCCAGAGCAGCGCGAGCATGAACAGGTAGCCCAGGCCGAAGCCGACCAGCGGCGACAGCACCATCGGGATGACGACCTTGTCGAGGATCCCCATCCACTGCACCGAGTGCGCCGCGGCCAGCGCTGCGCCCACCAGGCCGCCGATGAGGGCGTGGGAGGACGACGAGGGAAGCCCCAACCACCAGGTGATGAGGTTCCACACGATCGCGCCGATGAGGGCGGCGAAGACGATCTGCAGGCCCCCGCTGCCTTCCGGCGGATCGATGATGCCCGCGCCGACGGTCTTGGCCACCTCCGTGGAGAGGAAGGCGCCGACCAGGTTCATCACCGCGGCCAGGGCGAGCGCCGCCCGAGGGGTCAGCGCCTTGGTGGAGACGGCGACGGCGATCGCGTTGGCCGCGTCGTGGAAGCCGTTGGTGTAGTCGAACGCCAGGGCCACCAGGATGATGGCGACCAGGGCGAGAAAGGCCGCGTCGATCAACAGCGGTCCATCAGCGGGAATCCGTCAGCGGAGCCATGGAGACCTAGGACTCCTTGACGGCGATCGTCTCGACCACGTTGGCCACGTGCTCGAACGCGTCGGCCGCCTCCTCCAGCTGGTCGGCGACCTCCTTGAGCTTGAGGATCTCCAGGGCGTCGAACTCGCCGCTGTAGAGCCGGGAGAGCAGCCGGCGGTACAGCTTGTCGGCCTCGTTCTCCAGGCGGTTGACCTCGATCCAGTAGTCGGAGAGGTCCTTCATGGTCTTCAGCCGCGGCATCGCCTCGGCGGTGGTCTGCGCGCAGCGCTGCAGCAGCGAGACCTGCTGGCTCATCTCGGCCGGCAGCGTGCCGAGCCCGGTGAGGATGACCAGGTCCGCGGCCGCCTCCACGAAGTCCATGACGTCGTCCAGGTCGCTGGCGAGGCGGTAGATGTCCTCCCGGTCGAACGGGGTGACGAAGCTGGTGTTGAGCGCCCGGAAGATGGCGTGCGTCGACTGGTCGCCGGCGTGCTCGAGGTCCCGCAGCCGCACGGCGAGCTCCGCCCGGCGCGCGTGGTCGTGCACGAACTCACCCAGGACCTCGGTCGCCACCACCAGGTTCTGCGCGGAGGCGGTGAACAGCGGGTAGAAGCTCGAGTCCTTGGGTGTCAGGCTGAAGGGCACGCGGGGCTCCGTCTCGGTGTGGGCACGGCCGCGGACGCCGGAGAGGGACGCACGGCCGCCGGGAGCATAGGTCGCCCACCCTTCTCCAGCCGTCGAGCGGAGTTCACCTGGAAGCGGCGTCGCCGTCCGCGAGGCCGTCGTGCCCGCCGGCGAGACCGTCGACGAGCTCCGCGCGGGCCCGGGCGACGCGGGAGCGGATGGTGCCGACCGGGCAGCCGGCGACCTCGGCGGCCTCGGCGTAGGAGAGGCCCAGCAACTGGGTGAGCACGAACGCCTCCCGGCGGTCGGGGTCCAGCCGGGTCAGCAGGTCCGACACGGCGGCGGCCTCGCCGACGCTGTCGCCCCGGCGATCCGGTGCCAGCAGCTCCAGGTCGGTGGTCTCCCGCACGAGCGTGAGCCGCCGCCGCCGGCGGGAGCGCACGGCGTCGGCGCACACCCGGCGGGCGATGGCCAGCAACCAGGTGCGCACCGAGGAGCGGCCCTCGAACCGGTGCAGCGCCCCGAAGGCGCGCAGGTACGTCTCCTGGGTCAGGTCGTCGGCGGTGTCGCGGTCGCCCAGCGCGGCGCACAGCCGCCAGACATCGGACTGCGTCTCCCGCACGAGGGTGGCGGCGGCCAGCGGGTCGCCGTCGGCGGCGTCCGCGGCGATGCGCGCCAGGTCGTCCATGTCCTCGCAGAACCTTTCGGAGAGATCCCGCAGCGCGGGAACCGGACGGCGTCCGGGAACGACCAATGAACCATGTCGTGCCTGCCCTACCGCGAGGCGCTGTCCGCGCGTCTGGACGGCGAGCCCCTCGGGATGCCCGTCGGTGCGCTCGAGGAGCACCTCTCCGGCTGCCCGTCCTGCGTCGCGTGGAGCGGTGCGGCGGAGCAGGCGACCCGTCGCGCCCGGCTGGCACCGGCGCCGGACGTGCCCGATCTCACAGCCGCCGTTCTGGGTGCCCTGCCCCGTGAGCTGCCGGGTGCGCGGGCGGCGGCCCGCGCCCGGCTCGTCGACACCGCCCTGCGGCTGCTGCTGCTGGCCGTCGGAGCCGCGCAGGCCGCGCTCGCCTGGCCGGTCCTCGTGTCGGGGGCGGGGGCGATGAGTGCTCCGGTCCACATGGCCCACGAGACCGGTGCGTGGAACCTCGGTGTGGCCGCCGCCTTCCTCGCCGTGGCCCTGGCGCCCCGCCTGGCCGCCGGCGCGCTGCCGTTCCTCGGGTCCTTCGCCGCGCTGCTGCTACCGGTGACCCTCGCCGACCTCGCGGCCGGCCATGTGCACGCCGACCGCGCGGTGGCCCACCTGCTGGTCCTGACCGGGGTGGCGGCCGTCGCCGGAACCGCGTGGCGGGGCCGCCGGCGGCGC
>Ga0196960_10000384_pt1 | contig 16184 bp, 17 predicted proteins | sample S3v_5metaG_FD_183187 | JGI IMG/M metagenome (GOLD analysis project Ga0196960, IMG submission 183187) | Soil microbial communities from Anza Borrego desert, Southern California, United States - S3+v_5 | ecosystem: Environmental > Terrestrial > Soil > Desert | place: USA: California | collected... | reverse complement strand
GGGCGCCGCGGTGACCGAGGCCACGACGGACGGCGAGGCAGCGCCCGCGAAGCCGCGCAGGCGCCGTTCCCGCGCGGCGACGGCCGCCGCCGGGACGACCGAGGGCTGATCCCGACCGCGCGGTCATCTTCGTACGGCCCCGGTTCCCGCACTGCGGGGACCGGGGCCGTACGTCTGCCCGGGCGCGGCCGGGACCCCGGCGATACCCTCGGCTCCATGAGCCGGCCGCCCACCTTCATCCCGCCCCCCTGTGCCCGTGCCCGCGTCCTGCGTACCGCGCGGGGGGACTTCGCCGTGCTGGACGCCGTGCCGTCCGCCGGCGCCCACTCCACCGCGCTCCTGCTGCCCGGGTACACCGGCAGCAAGGAGGACTTCATCGCACTGCTCGAACCCCTCGCCGCGGCCGGATTCCGCGTGCTGTCCGTCGACGGCCGAGGGCAGTACGAGACCGAGGGGGCGGGCGGGCCGGAGCCGTACGCCCAGGGCGAGCTGGCCCGTGACGTGCTGGCTCAGGCCGCCACCGTCGACGGCGGCGGGCCGGCCGGTGGCGTCCATCTGCTCGGGCACTCCCTGGGCGGCCAGATCGCCCGCGCGGCGGTGCTGCTGGACGCCGCGCCCTTCCGCTCACTGACCCTGATGTCGTCCGGCCCCGCGGAGATCGACCCCGCCCAGCAGAAGAAGGCCCGGTTGCTCAGCGACGCGCTGAGCCGCTGGAGCATGGCCGAGGTCTGGCAGATGATGCGGGCGATGGACCCGCCCGAGGACGCGGACACGGGCGACGGCGAGGACCTGCGCCGTCGCTGGATGCGGCATGACCCGGCGCAGCTGATCGCCACCGGTGCGCAGTTGTCGGCCGAGCCGGACCGGGTCGACGAGCTCGCCGCGCTGCCCCTCCCCGTGCACGTGGTCTCGGGTGAGCGCGACGACGTCTGGCCGGTGCCGCTGCTGGACGGCATGGCGCAGCGGCTGGGCGCCCGCCGCACCGTGATCGAGGGCGCCGAGCACTCCCCCAACACGGCCCGGCCGCTGGAGACGGCCGCGGCGCTCGTGTCGTTCTGGGCCGGCCTCTGAACCGGAGGGCACCGGAAAAGGCCTGTCCCGGGGCGGGTGTTCCGCACCGGGACAGGCCTGCGGTCAGTTCACCTGGGTGAAGGGCGTCCAGCCGGTGCCGATCCTGACTCCGGACCGGACGCCGCCGGTGCCGTTCCCCTCTGGCCCGGACTGTGCGGCGGCGGCCGCGGGTACCGGCACCGTTGCGGCCGTGGTGCCCAGGCCGGCCATCCCCAGGGCCGGCGTGGGCACCGGTGCCGCGGTGATGGTTCTGCGATCCTTTCCTCGCCCAGGCCCTCCCCCTCGCACATGCGTGCGCGAGACCAGCCGGCCCGTCATCGCACGCGCTCGGCATGTCCACCGTCCGGGCGTCTCAGTACTGCGCCTGCAGGTGCTGCCAGAAGCCGTCACGCAGCGCCCGGCGCAGATGGGCGTGGCCGCGCAGCGAGTGCTGGAGGAGCCGTTCGGCCTCGACGAGCAGGTCCTGGTCGACGGAGCCAGGCAGATAGGGATGGCCGGGCAGCAGGTCGGCGAGTGCGTCACGGCCGCGGGAGGAGAGCCAGCCGGCGGCGATCTGCGCGCCGACGAAGCGGACGTCCTCGCGTGCGGGTGCCGGGCTGTCGTCCTCGTACATCGTGACGGAGCGGCGGGTCACATACGGACGGCAGAAGTCGAGGTCGAAGGTGCGCTGGCTGTCGACCTCCCAGAGCAGCGGCTCGGCCTGGTTGCGGCCTTCGCCCGCCTCGATGCCCCAGAGGTGGACGCGGGCGCCGTAGCCCTGGGCCGCCTCGACGGCCGAGACCAGGTCCTCGTCGCCGCCGACGAGCGCCGCGTCGCTGATGGCGCGGTGCCGGGCGAGCGACTCCAGGTCGGTGCGGATCAGTGAGTCGACGCCCTTCTGCTGGTTGTTGGCGTTGAGGTTGCCGAGCCTGACCTTGACGTCGGGGAGTTCGGCGATGGACTGCTGCTCGACGGTGTGGATCCGCCGCCTCGCCCCGTCGTACCAGTACACGCGCAGCAGCCTGCTGTCCGCGAAGATCGTGCGGGCCTTGTCGATGAAGGCGTCGATCAGCCCTTCCGCGTCCAGGTCGAAGGACCGGCGGTCCTCGGTGCCGGTGACGAGCAGTCCGGCCGCCGCGTAGACGTAACCCGCGTCCACGAAGATCGCGTGGGTGGAGGGGGTCTTCGACACCTCGGCGAGCACGCGCTGGAGCAGCTCGTTGGTGCGGTCCAGCTGTTCAAGGATGCCCGGCTCCTCGTCCGCCCGCGTCTCCCCGTGACTCATACGGGCCTCATCGTCTGCGTACGGTCGATTACCGACGGGTACTTAGACATCCAAAAAATTTCCTTAGCGTAGGGAATGTTTGCGATAGGCAAGCCGTTGAACCCTCTGTGGAGCGCGAGACGCAGACCGTCCCGCGCTGCCCATCCTTGCGGACGGCAAGCCGTCCTCCCAGCAGTTCTCCAACAGGAGGATCAGACGAAGGGAAGCCATATGCGCTTCGAGATCATGCGACTCGACGATGTCGACGGTACCGCCGTGGACAGCACCGTCGTGGACGCCGCCTCCGTCAACCGGATCGTGCAGCAGGCCGCGGCAATGGGCCAGCGCATCTACATCCGGCCGGCCGACACGTCGGCTTCATGACACCTTGCTCTGCTTCGAGCCGCTGATGTCGGGCGGATGACGAGCTGAAGACGACGCGCCCCCGCACGGATGGTCCGTGCGGGGGCGCTGTGGCGTCCGGGCCGCCGGCCCTCAGGTGCCCTGGATGACCTGGGTGACGCCGTTGATGATCTGCTGTACGGCGATGGCCGAGAGCATCATTCCGGCGAGCCTGGTCACCAGGACCACACCGCCGTCCTTTATCACGCGGATGATCAGCAGCGAGTACCGCATGGCCAGCCAGAGCACGACATGCATCGCGACGATCGCCGCCCAGACCGAGATCTGCCCGGTGGCCCCCTCGGCGTCCTGCACCGCGAGGATCACCGAGACGATCGCGCCGGGCCCGGCGAGCAGGGGCATGCCGAGCGGCACGAGGGCCACATTGACGTCCTTGGTCTGCGTCGGCTCGTCCGTCTTGCCGGTGAGCAGGTCCAGCGCGATGAGCAGCAGGAGGAGCCCGCCCGCGATCATCAGTGCGGGGACGGAGACGTGCAGGTAGTCGAGGATCTGCTGGCCGAGCAGGCCGAAGACGGCGATCACGCCGAAGGCGACCGCGACGGCCTGCAGAGCCATCCCGCGCTGCACCTTGGCGGGGCGGCCCGCGGTCAGGGCCAGGAAGATCGGGGTGATTCCGGGTGGATCCATAATCACAAAAAGGGTGAGAAAAAGGGATCCGAAGACAGCGATGTCGAACACGGTGAGCCTTGCGAGAGAAGAGCGGGCCGAACAGGAGGATCCGTGCGGCCACGCGTCATGAGGACGCGGGGACGCACGGGGGTGTGACAGGGAAGAGGAGGAGGTGCCCCGGTTACGCGGGGAGCGGTCCGCCGGCGCCCGGCACGGGGAAGGCTCCCGTGGCGCGCCGGGTGATCTCGCCGTAGATCTCGGGGTCGGTGGTGTACTCCCCGAGCCGGACGGTCTTGCGTGAGCCGTGGTAGTCGCTGGACCCGGTGGGAAGCAGTCCCAGCTCGGCGGCGAGCCCTCGCAGACGGGCCCTGGTGGGTGCGTCGTGGTCCATGTGGTCGACCTCGATGCCGTCGAGCCCGGCCGCGGCCAGCCGCGCGATCACGGCTTCGGGGACGACCTCGCCGCGCTTGACGGCGAGCGGGTGGGCGAAGACGGTCACGCCGCCCGCAGCCTTGACCAGCCGGACCGCGTCGAACGGGTCGAGCTCGTGCTTGTCGGCGTACGCGCGTCCGCCGTTCCCGAGCCAGGCCGAGGTGAAGGCGTCGGAGACCGAGTCGACGACACCGAGCTCCACGAGCGCGGTGGCGACGTGCGGGCGGCCGACCGAGCCGTCGCCGGCGATCCGCGCGACCTGTTCCCAGGTGACCGGGACGCCGAGCTCCTGGAGCTTGCGCACCATGGCCTGCGCCCGAGGCACCCGGTCGTCCCGGACGAGCTCACGCTCACGGGCCAGTTCGGGTTCGGCCGGATCGAAGAGGTAGGCCAGCATGTGAAGGCCGATGCCGTCGATGCGGCAGGAGAGCTCGGCGCCGGTGACGAGGGTGAGGCCCTCGGGGAGGGCGGCTGCCGCCTGCGCGTGGCCGCCGACCGTGTCGTGGTCGGTCAGGGCGACGACGTCCAGGCCCGCGGCGGCGGCGTTGGCCACCAGCTCGGCCGGGGTGTCCGTGCCGTCCGAAGCGGTGGAGTGGGTGTGCAGATCGATGCGCACGACGCGTACTCCAGTGCTGGCGGGCGGACAGGGACGGTCAAGGATAACCGCCGGGCGTCACCCGTACGGCCCCCGGCCGCAGCACCGCGACCTGATCACGGCGGCGTGAGCAGCCGAGGGCTGAGCGCTCCGCACGGCAGCAGATCCACTTCCCCGCCGGCGTCGCGCAGGTCGGTCAGCACCAGCTCGTCGTACATGAGGAGTCCGGACCGCTCCGGCCAGATGACCGCCCACAGCCACAGGCCACGCGCCTCACCCGCGAAGACCGCCCGGTCGGCGGGGGCGTCCCGGACGTGCCAGAGCGCGGTGGGGCGTCCCGCCGCGAGCACCTTGGCGTCCGGGGCCGCGTCGAGGCGCAGGCAGGAGCCGGGGTCGGGGCCGTCGATGCCGGCGTAACGGGCGCCGAGCCCGACGCCGAGCTCCTCGGCGACGAGCAGCATCTCGCCCATCCCCCCGAGCGGCCCGGGGCCCGAGCACGCGACAACGGTGGCCCGGCCGCCGCTGCGGTCGTCGCCCGCGTACGCCGCGCCCGTGAACAGCCAGCCCACCGGGAGCGGCCAGGGCATCCACACCGGCACCTGGGCCCGGTGCACCACCACGCCCAGCGCCTCGACGCTGGGCGGGACCACCGGCTGCATCGGGTGCACCTGCCCGTGCGCGGAGCACTGCCAGGCGTCGGCGAAAAGTCCGGGCGCCCTGACCCGGCCACCGCATTTCGGGCAACTGGGTTCGCCCCTCATAAAGCCCCACGGTCCTCCCCGTCCGTCGTCGCGTCAAGGACGATCACCCGTCCGCAGCGCGGCTCCCGTCGGCAAAGATAAATGTAACTTGCACTTATTAGAGCGTCTAACTTATTCTGTGCATAACACAACGATCTGATGGAGAGCGAGAGAACCATGCGGGGAGAGGATCCTTTCGACACCGGGGCGACCAGCGTCCTGCGTCAGCCGAGGGCCGTCTGGGCCACGGCCGGCGCCTCGGTCGTGGCCTTCATGGGGATCGGCCTGGTGGACCCGATCCTGCCGTCCATCGCCCAGGGGCTCCAGGCCACGCCCAGCCAGGTGTCCCTGCTGTTCACCTCGTACTTCCTGATCACCGCGGTGGCGATGCTGGTGACGGGCTTCATCTCCAGCCGCATCGGCGGACGCAGGACCTTGCTGGCCGGGCTGGCGCTGGTCGTGGTCTTCGCCGCGCTCTCCGGCACCTCCTCGTCCGTCGCCGAGCTGGTCGGCTTCCGGGCGGGCTGGGGCCTGGGCAACGCCCTGTTCGTGTCCACCGCCCTCGCGGTGATCGTCGGCGCCGCGGCCGGCGGCAGCGCGGCGGCGATCCTGCTGTACGAGTCGGCGCTCGGCCTCGGCATGGCGTGCGGGCCCCTGGTCGGCGCCCTGCTCGGTGACGCCAGCTGGCGCTACCCGTTCTTCGGCACCGCCGCCCTGATGGCGATCGGGTTCCTCTGCATCACCGCGTTCCTCGGGGAACAGCCCAGGCCGGCCCGGAAGACCTCGCTGCTCGACCCCCTCAAGGCGCTCGGCCACGGCGGGCTCGCCTCGGTCGCCACGTCGGCGTTCTTCTACAACTACGCGTTCTTCACGGTCCTGGCCTTCACACCGTTCGTGCTGAACATGTCGCCCTACAGGTCGGGGGCGGTCTTCTTCGCCTGGGGCCTGCTGCTCGCCGTGTTCTCGGTGCTCGTCGCACCCCGCCTGCAGCGGCGGTTCGGTTCACTGAAGGTGGTCGGCGGCTCCCTGGTGCTGCTCGCCGCGGACCTGGTGGTCCTCGGCTACGGCAACCACACGACGGCCATCGTCTGCACCATCGTCTCGGGTGCCTTCATCGGCATGAACAACACCGTCTACACCGAGCTGGCACTCGGCGTCTCGGACGCGCCCCGCCCGGTGGCGAGCGCCGGTTACAACTTCGTCCGCTGGTTCGCCGCGGCCGCGGCGCCCTACCTCGCCCCGAAGATCGAGGAGTGGAGCGACGTCCACACCCCGTTCGTGGTCGCCGCCGTCGCGGCCCTCGTCGGCGCGGTGGTCATCGGGGTCAGGCGCGCCGCGCTGACCCACGAGGCAAAGGAGCTGGAGCCGCGTCACGCCACGGAGGACGGCGTCTCCGTCTTCGCCGGCTGACCCGCCGGCCCGCCGTTCCGGCCCCGCCCGCGGCTCCCCCTCCTGGCCGCGCGGCGGGGCTCCCCCGGTTCCGGGCGTCAGTCCAGAGGTACGGACGCGCGCAGCGGATCCCGCAGGTCCGTCCCCTGCGAGAGCCAGCGCTCCTGGAGTTCCTGCGCACCCCTGACCCGCTTCCAGGCCGCCTCGTTGTGCGTCATCGGCAGCAGCGGCAGGAAGCGCACCGGGTCCATCGGGGCGTCCAGCTCCAGGTCCTCGACGAGGCCGCCCGGCTCGGCGACCAGGACGGAGCTGAAGGGGGCTCCGGCCCACAGCGGCCGGCCGAGGTCCAGCGACGCCCCGGGGGCCACGATCAGCCCCTCGACCTGCGGGGAGGCCGCAAGGACCGCGAGGGGCCGCAGCACCTGGTCGGTGTCGGCGCGACCCAACCGTACGGACAGGACCAGTTCGGCGCGCGGGCCCTTGACGGGGTCGGCGAGCGGCGAGGTCGGATCGGCCATCGGCTGGGCCGACATGCCGAGTGTGGCGTAGCGCACCACGTCACCGTCGATGAAACGGAGCACCTCGATGCGGTCCGTACCGAGGAACGTCACCTCGGCGCGTGCGTCCGGCTCCCCCAGCGCCGTACGGAGCCGGGACTCGACCAGATCAAGAATTTCTCCCATGCCGCGAGCATAGAACGCGTAAGGAACGGGAACAGAAAGGGATTGGCTCCTCACCTGGCTGATAGCCTGAGGCGTCGGTCGGGACAGCACGCGGAGCGCGCTCTCAGTCCTGACAACACGTGATCCCCCACGGGGGACCGGCCGGAGGAGGTGGGGCTGCGGTGGATCCAAGTCGACCGTGCAGTACCAACCGCCCTTCCGTACGACGCTTTTCTTCTGTGATCTGACGCCCTCCCAGGCCGTCACCACGGCAGTTCGCGCACCGGAAGAGCCCCGCGTTTTTGCCTGTCTGTAGCGAACGCCGTCATCGTGCCCGCGCGGTGCCGCCCGCTTTGCGGACGTGAGCGCACGTCCCCATTCCGGGCTGTTCCATGTGCCCGCCGACGGCCCTCCGTGAAGAGGAGCCAGCCTTGTCGATGATCCGTGACCTGCGCGCCGCCGTGCGCCCGTCCCTGCGCAAGAGCAACACCCCGTACAACAGCTACGACGCCACCCGTGACCCGTCCGCCTCCAGCGCCGTCGTCGACTGCGCGGTCTACCGGGACGGACGCCGGGTCACCGGGGCCTCCTGTCTGACTCCGCGCGAGGCGATGCTGCGCGTACGGGAGGAGGGCGGCTTCGCCTGGATCGGTCTGCACGAGCCGACCGAAGAGGAATTCTCCGGTATCGCCCGGGAGTTCGGACTCCATCCGCTCGCCGTCGAGGACGCGGTCCACGCCCACCAGCGGCCCAAGCTCGAACGGTACGACGACACGCTGTTCACCGTCTTCAAGACGATCCACTACGTCGAGCACACCGAACTGACCGCGACCAGCGAGGTCGTCGAGACCGGTGAGGTGATGTGCTTCACCGGGCGGGACTTCGTGATCACCGTCCGGCACGGCGGACAGGGTTCGCTGCGCGCCCTGCGCCACCGCCTCCAGGAGGACCCGGAGCTGCTCTCCAAGGGCCCTTCCGCCGTCCTCCACTCGATCGCCGACCATGTCGTCGACGGTTACATCGCGGTGGCGGCCTCGGTGCAGGACGACATCGACGAGGTGGAGATCGACGTGTTCTCCACCCCCGCCAAGGGAAGCCCGCGCGGATCGGACGCGGGCCGGATCTACCAGCTGAAGCGTGAGGTGCTGGAGTTCAAGCGCGCCGTGTCGCCGCTGCTGCGGCCCATGCAGCTGCTGAGCGAACGCCCGATGCGGCTGGTCGACCCCGACATCCAGAAGTACTTCCGCGACGTGGCCGACCACCTGGCCCGGGTGCACGAAGAGGTCATCGGCTTCGACGAGCTGCTCAATTCGATCCTCCAGGCCAATCTGGCGCAGGCGACCGTCACCCAGAACGAGGACATGCGCAAGATCACCTCCTGGGCGGCCATCATCGCCGTGCCGACGATGATCTGCGGGGTCTACGGCATGAACTTCGACCACATGCCGGAACTGCAGTGGACGTACGGCTATCCGATGGTGCTCGCGCTCATCGGCGTCGTCTGCTTCTCCATCCACCGCACCCTCAAGCGCAACGGCTGGCTCTAATAGAGTTCGGGCATGACTGCTGCTGACGTGTTGCTTGCCCGGGCTCTCGTCGAGGAGGCCACCAAGAAGTCCGGCCTGATCTGGGTGCGGGGGACCGGTCCGTCCCGGGCGCTGTGGCACGTGTGGCACGAGGGGGCGGCCGTGCTCGTCGGGGACGGCCCCGGGGAGCAGCCGCTCCCGGCGGGGCTGGAGACCGGTGCGGCTGCCGAGGTGACCGTACGCAGCAAGGACAAGGGGGGCAGGCTCGTGGCCTGGACCGCCGCGGTCACGGTGCTGGAGCCGCGCTCCGAGGAGTGGGACGCGGCGGTCGGAGAGCTCAGGGGCAAGCGGCTGAACGCCCCGGACGCCGAACAGCTGACGGAGCGCTGGGCACGCGAGTGCCGCGTCGTACGGCTGGTTCCCGGCGCCTCCCGCACCGATCTGCCGGACTCCTCACTGGCCGCGCGGCCGCTGCCCACCGGGGCGACCACGCGGCGCACGGCGCCCGCCGCGCTCCCCCGGCTGCTGCTGAAGCGCCGCGCGAAGCGCTGACCGGCTTCGCCGGCGGAGGGTCAGGGCACCTGTCCGGCGCTTCTCCGTCGGCTAAGGACCCGGGCGGCCGGCTCCGTCAGCCGGAGGATCTGGGGAGTTCGCCGCCGTAGTCGACGGTCTCGTCCTCGGCCGGCGCCTCCAGCGGGAAGGCCTTGCCCCAGTCGGCGAGGGTGACGGTGCCACCGCCACCGCCGCGGGCCACGCGCAGGGGATACGGAGTGCCCTTGAGGGAGACGTCCAGTGCGCCCCCCTCACCCTTTCCGCCCATGATCTGCACGGTGCGCACCCCGCCGATCGTGGCCCGGTCACCCTTGTTGATCTTTCCGTGCAGGGCGAGCACCCCGTCGAGGAGCGTCTTCTTCTCCGTGAAGCCGCGCATCTGCTGGTAGGTGGGGTCGTCCTCGGGGACCTTCACGTACTTGCCGCCGAGCTTGTCCGCCGCCTGGTCGCTCTCGTCACCGCCGCTCTCGCCCTTCCAGAAGGCCGCGTCGGCCTTGAGGAAGAGCTCGTCACCGATGCGCAGCAGCGCGAAGGTGTTCTGCTGCGAGGTGACCGACCCCGTGCCGCCGTTGCCGCTGAGCTGCATGTCCAGGGTGTACGTACCGCCCTTGCCGACCAGTTTGCCCGTGAGCCGCACCGCGTCGGCGGCATCGGCGGCGGCCCGCGCCTTCCTGTCGATCTGCGCGGCCGTCAGCTTGCCGACGCCGTTGGTCCCCTTGTCCGGGTCCTCCCCGGCACAGGCCGTCAGCGCGACGGCCAGCCCCGCGCAGAGCACCACAGCGGAAGCGGTCCGGCGACGGGCCCGGACGGCCGGGGCGGAAGAGGTCACAGGCGCACTGCCTCTCGTCTGTGTGTCGGGGGTTCGCAGACGGCAGCGTACCTGTGCCGCGTACGCCGTTCGACAGAGCGCCGTACGGACGGTCCGCCCGGGCGTCACCGAGCGGCACGGGCTAGCCTGATCACGGCGAACGAGGACGCGAGGGGCAGAGGGAGGCGCACAGGATGGCGGCAGTCACCCCCAGGGTCTTCGTCTCCCACCTCTCCGGCGTGCCGGTGTTCGACCCGAACGGCGACCAGGTCGGCCGGGTCCGTGATTTCGTGGCGATGCTCCGGGTGGGCGGCAAGCCGCCGCGGCTGCTGGGCATGGTCGTCGAGGTCGTGAGCCGCAGGCGCATCTTCCTGCCGATGACCCGGGTCACGGGGGTGGAGTCGGGACAGGTCATCACCACGGGCGTGGTCAACATGCGGCGCTTCGAACAGCGCCCGACCGAGCGACTCGTCCTCGGTGAGTTCCTTGACCGCCGGGTGCGTCTGGTGGAGACGGACGAGGAGGTGACCGTCCTCGACGTCGCCATCCAGCAGCTTCCGGCCCGCCGCGACTGGGAGATCGACAAGTTCTTCGTACGCAAGGGGCGCGGCGGAGCCCTGCGCCGCAAGGGCGAGACGCTGACCGTGGAGTGGTCGGCGATCAGCGGCTTCTCGCTGGAGGAGCACGGGCAGGGCGCCGAGAGCCTGGTGGCGACCTTCGAGCGGCTGCGCCCGACCGACGTGGCCAACGCGCTGCACCACCTGACGCCCAAGCGCCGGGCGGAGGTCGCCGCGGCCCTGGACGACGACCGGCTCGCGGACGTCCTGGAGGAGCTCCCCGGTGACGACCAGGTGGAGATCCTCGGCAAGCTGAAGGAGGACCGCGCCGCCGACGTCCTGGAGGCGATGGACCCGGACGACGCGGCCGACCTGCTCTCGGAGCTGCCGGAGGCGGACAAGGAACGGCTGCTGGCCCTGATGCGGCCGGACGACGCGGCCGACGTGCGCCGACTGCTGGCGTACGAGGAGCGGACCGCGGGCGGCCTCATGACGACCGAGCCGATCATCCTGCGGCCCGACGCCACGGTCGCGGACGCGCTGGCCAGGGTCCGCCAGCAGGATCTGTCGCCCGCGCTGGCCGCCCAGGTGTACGTCTGCCGGTCGCCGGACGAGACCCCCACCGGCAGGTACCTGGGCACCGTGCACTTCCAGCGGCTGCTGCGGGATCCGCCGTTCACCCTGGTCAGCTCGATCGTCGACAGCGATCTCGTCCCGCTGACGCCGGACACGCCGCTGCCCGCCGTGACCAGCTATCTGGCCGCGTACAACATGGTCTCGGTGCCCGTGGTGGACGAGAGCGGGTCGCTGCTGGGTGCGGTGACCGTCGACGACGTGCTGGACCACCTGCTGCCCGAGGACTGGCGCGAGACGGACTTCCAGGGCGAGGAGGAGATCGCCGGTGGCAGCTGAGGACCGTTCGAAGACCGTGCCGGCCGGCGCTTCGGGCATCGTGCGTCCGCCGCGGCCGCGGCTGGACCAGCCCAGGGCGCCGCGGCGCCGGCTGCTGCCCGAGTACGACCCCGAGGCGTTCGGCCGGTTCTCCGAGCGCATCGCCCGTTTCCTGGGCACCGGGCGGTTCATCGTCTGGATGACGCTGATCATCATCCTGTGGGTGGTGTGGAACATCTTCGCGCCGCAGCACCTGCGTTTCGACGAGTACCCGTTCATCTTCCTGACCCTGATGCTGTCGCTCCAGGCCTCCTACGCGGCGCCCCTGATCCTGCTCGCGCAGAACCGGCAGGACGACCGCGACCGGGTCACCCACGAGCAGGACCGCAAGCAGAACGAGCGCTCGATCGCGGACACCGAATACCTCAGCCGGGAGATCGCCGCGCTCCGGATGGGTCTCGGCGAGGTCGCCACCCGGGACTGGATCCGCTCGGAGCTGGAGGCCATGGTGAAGGACATGGAGGAGCGCCGGCTCCTCCCTCACGCCGAGAGCGACGAAGGCGACCGCTGAGGCGCTCCCCGCGCGCAGCCCCTGGCGCCGTGCCGCCCTCCCGCCGCCCACCACCCTTTCAGGGAGCGCTGCGCGCACCCGTACTATCGGGGTATGGCTACGGAAGACGCGGTGCGCGAAGCACTGGCGACAGTGAACGACCCGGAGATCCACCGACCGATCACCGAGCTGGGCATGGTGAAGTCGGTCGCGATCGATCCTGACGGTGTAGTCGCTGTCACCGTGTATCTCACGGTTTCCGGCTGCCCGATGCGCGAGACCATCACCAAGAACGTGACCGACGCGGTGGCCCGTGTCGAGGGCGTGTCGCGGGTCGAGGTCACGCTCGACGTGATGAGTGACGAACAGCGCAAGGAGCTCGCCTCGTCGCTGCGCGGCGGCACGGCGGAGCGTGAGGTGCCGTTCGCCAAGCCCGGCTCGCTGACCCGCGTCTACGCGGTCGCGTCGGGCAAGGGCGGCGTCGGCAAGTCCTCGGTGACCGTGAACCTCGCGGCGGCGATGGCGGCCGACGGGCTCAAGGTCGGTGTGGTCGACGCGGACATCTACGGGCACAGCGTGCCCCGGATGCTCGGCGCGGACGGCAAGCCCACCCAGGTCGAGAACATGATCATGCCGCCGTCCTCGCACGGTGTGAAGGTGATCTCCATCGGCATGTTCACCCCGGGCAACACCCCGGTGGTGTGGCGCGGCCCGATGCTGCACCGCGCGCTCCAGCAGTTCCTCGCCGATGTGTACTGGGGCGACCTGGACGTCCTGCTGCTCGACCTGCCGCCGGGCACCGGTGACATCGCGATCTCCGTGGCGCAGCTCGTCCCGAACGCCGAGATCCTGGTCGTCACGACCCCGCAGCAGGCCGCCGCCGAGGTGGCCGAGCGGGCCGGCTCCATCGCCGTGCAGACCCATCAGAAGATCGTCGGGGTCGTGGAGAACATGTCGGGCATGCCGTGCCCGCACTGCGACGAGATGGTCGACGTGTTCGGTTCGGGCGGCGGCCGGCGGGTCGCCGACGGGCTGACGAAGACGGTCGGCGCCGAGGTGCCGGTGCTCGGGTCCATCCCGATCGACGTGCGGCTGCGCGAGGGCGGCGACGAGGGCAAGCCCGTCGTCCTGTCCGACCCGGACTCCCCCGCGGGCTCCGCGCTGCGCTCCATCGCACAGAAGCTGAGCGGCCGTCAGCGCGGCCTGTCCGGCATGTCGCTGGGGCTCACCCCGCGCAACAAGTTCTGAGCGTCGTACGGGCGGGAGCGGCCTCCCGGAGAGACCGCCCCCGCCCGTACGCGTATCGCTCGCCTCCCGTGCGGCGCGTCGCTCAGTCCTCGTACGAGGCGATGTCGCCGATCACCGCGAACCCCAGGCCGTAGGCGCTCATCCCGCGCCCGTACGCACCGATGTGCACCCCCTCGGGAGCCGAGCCCGCGAGCACCCAGCCGAACTCGGACTCCCGGTAGTGGAAGTCCACCGGTACGCCGTCCACCGGCAGGGACAGCGTCGACCAGGGCTCCCCGCCCAGGTCGTCCGCGAGCTCGAACGCGGTTTCGGTCTGCTGCTTCAGCCATTCACCCCGCAGGGTGTGGTCCATCTGCGGGGGCCAGGTGCAGTCCAGCAGGCCGGAGCCCGCCAGCCAGGCCGCCGACGAGACCGTGGTGGCGTCCAGCATCCCCGTACCGTCGTCGCTGTGCCGTACAGGGCTGCTGCCCACGGTCACGACCACCGCGAAACGCGCCTTCTCCGCCCCCGCGTCGGCCCGTGCGACAGGCTCCTCGCCGTGCCCGGTGGAACCGTGCTGCACCGTGTCGTCCGCCGCGGCGGTGACGTGCATCAGCCAGCGCGGACCCGTGAAGGCCTCGTCCAGCCCGTACCAGGGGAACGGCGCCTTGAGATAGCCGTCGACAGTACGCCGGGTCGCCGGCACCCCCTCTGCGGTGACTGTGCTGGGCGCACCATCCGCCCCTACCCGACTCGTCGTCTCCATCTGCCCGGCCGCCTCCTCGATCTTTCACTGATCCGGAGCGGCCCTCCCCCCATGGGCATGGGCAACCTCGCACCGGACAGATGGAGAATAGCCATACCGCCCGGACGAGTCGGGATTGACGGTCTCAGGTGGCGTCTGCGTCGAAGGGCGGACGCTCGTCCCTGGCCGGCTGCGCGGGCTTCTTCAGGAGGTCGGGCGCGGTCGCCGCACCGGCCGCCGCGGCGGCGCCGGACGCCGCCGCACCGGCGGACGAGGCGCTCTCGCGGCCGTTCACCGCGTCGGTGACCTCGGCCAGCTCCTTGCGCAGGTCGAAGCTCTCGCGGATCTCCTTGATCCCCAGGTCGTCGTTCCCGTCCATGAGCTGCTTGCGGACGAACGTCTTGGGATTGAGGTCCTCGAACTCGAAGTCCTTGAACTGCGGACCGAGCTCCGAGCGGATGTCTTCCTTGGCGCTGTCCGAGAACTCACGGATCTTGCGAATGGTGCGCGTGACGTCCTGGATGACCTTCGGCAGCTTCTCGGGGCCGAATACGAGCACGGCGAGAACCACGAGCGTCAGCAGCTCGAGTGCGCCTATGTCATTGAACACCTTGTTGCTCCTCGTGTTCTCCGCGTGGTCTCTGCCGCCAGGACTTCAGGGGCCCGGACCGCTCCACGGTACCCGGCGAAGCTGTCCGCGCGGTACCTGCCGTGGGCCGTCAGGTGCCGCTTGCCGAACCCAGCGTCAAAGTCATGGACAGGTCCTTCCCGCCACGGGTCAGGGCGAGCCCGAGCCGGTCGCCGGGCCGGTGGGCGCGGATCTTGACGATCAGTTCCTCACCGCTGTGGACCCGTTGGCCCTCCACCTCGGTGATGATGTCGCCGGACCGGATGCCCGCCTTGTCGGCCGGACCCCCCTCGGTCACCGCCGCTGTGCCGTCGGCGGCCTTCCCTCCGACCTTGGCTCCGTCGCCGGTGAACTCCATGTCCAGCGTGACGCCTATCACCGGATGGGTGGCCTTCCCGGTGTTGATCAGTTCCTCGGCCACCCGCTTGCCCTGGTTGATCGGTATCGCGAAGCCGAGGCCGATGGAGCCGGCCTGGCCGCCGTCGGGGCCGGACCCGCTGTCGGCGGCACGGATGGCGCTGTTGATGCCGATGACCCTGGCCTCGGCGTCGACCAGCGGGCCGCCCGAGTTGCCCGGGTTGATCGGCGCGTCGGTCTGCAGGGCGTCGACGTAGCTGACGTCGCTGCCGTCGCCCTTCTCGCCGCCCGCGGTGATGGGCCGCTGCTTGGCGCTGATGATGCCGGAGGTGACCGTGTTGGACAGGTCGAAGGGTGCGCCGATGGCCACCACCGGGTCACCGACCTGCACGTTGTCGGAGTTCCCGAGCGGCAGCGGCTTGAGTCCCGAGACGCCGGTCACCTTGACGACGGCCAGGTCGTAGCCGCTGTCCTTGCCGACGATCTCGGCCGGTGCGCTCTCCCCGCCGCTGAACGTGACGGTGATGTCGCCCGTGGAGCCCGCGGGGGCGACCACATGGTTGTTGGTGAGGATGTGGCCCTTGCCGTCGAGGACGAATCCGGTGCCCGTGCCCGACTCCGCGGAGCCGTCGACGTGCAGGGTGACCACGCTGGGCAGCGCGCTGGAGGCGATGCCGGCGACGCTGTCGGGCGCCCGGCCGCCGTCGTCACGGCCGGACTGCGGGAGTTCGACCGTGGTCAGGCCGCCGTTGCGCTCCACGTAGGCACCGATGCCGCCGCCGATCCCGCCGGCGACGAGGGCGAGCAGCGCGGCTCCGACGAGGACCGGTCCCCGGCGCCCCCTGCGCGGCCGGCTGTCCGCGCCGGCCTGGTGGCCGGGGCCGGGACGGCTCAGCGGCTGCTGGGGGGCGCCCCACGGGTCGTACCGCAGCCACTGCGAGGTCTGCTGCGCGGCCTGGGGGGCCTGGGCCTGGGCCTGCGCGGAGGGCTGGGGAGGCGTGTGCTGCTGCGGCACGGTGTACGGCGGGGGCGGCGGAGCCCAGGCCTCGGCGTGCCCCTGGCCGCCTGTTCCCGGAGCGGGGGCGGCTGCGGGGCGGGGCGCCGTGCCGTGGCCGCCCGTGCCCGCGTACGGCGGTGGTACGGGGGTTCCCCGGGCCGGGGTCGGTACCGGGCGCTGTA
>Ga0196960_10000383_pt1 | contig 16250 bp, 20 predicted proteins | sample S3v_5metaG_FD_183187 | JGI IMG/M metagenome (GOLD analysis project Ga0196960, IMG submission 183187) | Soil microbial communities from Anza Borrego desert, Southern California, United States - S3+v_5 | ecosystem: Environmental > Terrestrial > Soil > Desert | place: USA: California | collected... | reverse complement strand
ACGGCAATGGGGACGGCGATCGCGGCGACGAGGAGGGGGAGCTTCCAGGGGGTCACTCCTTAAAGCCTCTCAAGCCGCAATCGCCGTCCCGGACATCTGATCAGGCCCCCTTCGTAATCGAAGTCGGCGCCACTTGCTCCTCCGTGCCCATCCGCACTGAAACCCACCTCCCCTCTTCCCTTGATCCCGGCGGCCGGTTCCCGTCGGCCTACCGCTCGAAAGCGGTTGAGCAACTTTTACTCGAATTGATTCCAGCAATCAAGGTGAGAGCAGCAAACCTCGTCAATAATCGGAAAAAGCGGGAGCGTTGTGAAAATCCTGATTGACAGTCTGTAAAGTCTTTGTATCGGCCAAATACCCCTGCATCCGACCCCTAAGGAATAAAAGGCCTTGCCGAAGACCAAAAACAAGAAAGAGGGCGTAGAACAGATAGTCGCCAAAGCATTCGCCCACCCCCTGCGAGTGCAGATCCTGATCATTCTCAACGAGAAGGTCGCGAGCCCGAACATGCTCGCCCAGGAGCTCGATCAGAGCCTCAACCTCGTCGCCTACCACGTGCGGGTGCTCGAGAAATACGACTGCATCGAGCTGGTTGACACGAAGCAGCGGCGCGGCGCCACCGAGCACTTCTATCGGGCCACCCGCCGGCAGTTCCTCAACGACAACGAATGGTCGCGACTGCCGAAGAGCCTTCGTCCCGGTCTGTCCGGCGCAGCTCTGAAAACGGCCTTCGACGACATCGAGGAAGCCCTCGACCGCGGCACCTTCGACGAACTCGAGGACCGGCACCTCAGCCGGACCCCGATGGTCGTCGACAAAAAGGGTTGGGAAGACAGCGCCGAGGTCCTGGCGGGCACGCTGGACCGGCTGCTCGAGATCCAGGCCGAAGCCAACAAGAGGCTGTCGCAGAGCGGCGAGGAGAGCATGCTGGCCAAAGTCGTGATGCTCCACTTCAAGTCACCGGACCCAGACGAGGCCGGCGTCAGCGCCGGCGCGTCCGAGGCCGAGACCACCGCCTCCTGAGCGACCGTGCATTGACGCCGGCCCCGCCGCCGCTCCCTTCCCCGAGCGGCGGCGTCGGTCCGGCCACCTCCTCATAGCCGGCCGGCCGGCAGACCGGCCGCGAGAACGTGGGCGGTGATCGCTATCGTTGCCCCGACGGTGGGGTTTTACCGTCGCGCTGCAGCTTCGCACTGACGCTCACAGGGCAGCGACGTTGGTTAAGTATCGCCGCCTAATGGATCGATGCTGTGAACAGCGAAGAGACGCCTAAGAGCGCAGACCAGTCAACTCCGGGACCCGGCGAGGGCCTCGCCAGCGAGCGCATGCTCTGGGCGCGGTTCGTCAAAGACCGCGACCCCGCGATCCGCGAGGAGCTGGTCCGCCGCTACCTGCCGTTCGCGAAAAACCTGGCGCTCCGCTACCGCGGGGCCAGCGAGTCCTTCGACGACCTGCTCCAGGTCGCGAGCCTCGGCCTCGTCAACGCGATCGACCGCTTCGACCCCGACCGGGGCGCGCCCTTCACCGCCTTCGCCTCGCCGACGATCCTCGGCGAGCTGAAGCGCCACTTCCGCGACCGCGTCTGGACCGTGCGCGTTCCCCGCGGCCTCCACGACCGCATGGCCGAGGTCGAGAAAGCGATCTCCGAGCTGACGGTCGAGCTGCAGCGCTCGCCCTCGGTCGGCGAGATCGCCGAGCGGCTCGAGGTCGACCCGACCGACGTGCTCGAGGTGCTGGAGGCGAACCACAACCGCCGCCCGCTCTCGCTCGACCGCCCCGTCGGCGGCGAGGACGCCGAGGAATCGCCCGCCTCCGAGTGGGTCGGCGACGAGGACTCCGGCTACGAGCTGGTCGAGGACAAACTGGCGCTGGAGGGGGCCCTCCCCCACCTCGACGAGCGCGAGCGCCTCGTCCTCCAGCTGCGCTTCGTCGAGGATCTGACCCAGTCCCAGATCGCCGAGCGGATCGGCCACTCCCAGATGCACGTCTCGCGGATCCTCCGCCGGACCTTGGAGCGGATTCGGGCTGAGGTCGCCGAGCAGAGCGGCGCGGCTTCCGAGGCGAATAACAGCTAGCGGGGAAGGCACGTGGTGTCGCCGAGTCCGCGACAGGGTGCGTATATCGGACTCTCTCGCGGACTCGGTGACGGGCAGGTCCCCGTTGGTCAGAGCTGGGATCGACGAGGGCGCGCCGGTGGGGGTCTGCGGGTACTCAGCATGGAGCCGGGCCAGCTGGCCTTGAGGCGTCAGCAGGCGGCGCCCCTCCCGGCGGAGGTGCTCCCGCGGACCCCCACCGGCGCGCCCCCTCGCTTGCTCTAGTTCTTGGAAAGAGAGGAGATGCCGACGACGAGGAAGTCGCCTTCGGAGCCCTCTTCGATGCGCAGTTCGTCGGTCAGGGCCTCGAGGGAGCCGCCGACCTCGGGGAGCTCGAAGCTGGCGCGGAGGCGCTCGGCGCCGCCGTGGGTCATCGGGCCGACCTTGAGCTCGATCCCCTCGGGCAGCTCGGCGATGCTGAGCGAGACGTGGCCGTCGGTGAAGCCCTGGGGGGCGCGGGCGGAGATCGCGTCGCTGAGCAGCATCGTGTCCGAGAGGCGGTCGACGCTGAGGTCCTGGCGGGCGGCCAGGGCCGAGAGGGCGCGGCTGAGGACCGGGCCGACGATCTCCGGCGGCCCGACCCGGATCCGGGTCTCGGCGTCGGCGGACACGTTGAAGGTGGAGCTGGCTTTGAGGCCGTCCTCGCGCGCCTGCAACGGCAGGTGCATCCGGATCTCGGTGCCTTTGTCAGCCCCGCCCTTGATCTCGAAGCTGCTGGAGAGCGCCGCGATCAGGGTCAGGCCGATCCGCAGGCTCGGCCGTTCGACGTCGGGGCGGGGGCGGATCCCCATCCCGTGGTCGCGGATGACGACGGTGAGCCCTTCGAGGTCGCTCTCGGCTTCTACCTCGAGCGGGCCGGGCTCGGTGCCGCCGTAGGCGTGGACGACCACGTTCATGCAGGCCTCGGTGACGACCGTCTTCAGGTCGGCAAGCGACGCCTCGTCCATGCCCAGACGTTCGGCCAGGCCGGCGAGCGCATGGCGGACCACGGCCACGTTCTCGGCCCGAGCCGGGAGGGACATTTGAAGCCCCGAGCGATCATTGGATGAGGTGTTCAAGGTTCCGGCCTGCCCCCAGGAGCGTCGAGGCTCGTCATCGAAGTCGCGAGCATATCCGCCAAACTCGCATCAGGAGGTGCTTACCCCTGCGACCCCGGCGCAAAACAGCATGCGGCACCTCTGCCATCCTGCGGTAGCATCGAGCCGTGAATCCCGCCCCCTTCGAGGTGAAAGTCGGAGATCTGCAGGACGGCGTCCGCACGATCTTCGTCCGTGGCGAGCTGGACCTCAGCACCGCCCCCGAGCTCGAGCGGCCGCTCGAAGAGGCCCTCGACGGCGACGAGGGCTCGGTACTGATCGATCTCTCCGAGTGCGAGTTCATCGATTCCACCGGCATCGCCCTCATCGTCCGCGCCTGGCAAAAGCTCGATAGCAGCGAAAACGGGCGCAATCTGGTCATCTGCAGCCAAAATGACCAGGTGCGGCGGGTGCTGGAGATCACCGGCTTGGAGCTCTCGATCCCGGTCCACCTGACCCGGGACGACGCCCTCTCCGCCATCGCTAGCTGAGGCGAATTGCATGTTGTGAGGGGGGAATGGATACCCCTCTCCCAGAGACCGTCGCGCAGCTGAATCGCCCCAGGAACTTCGGAACGTGGTCTCTGGAGCCTCTGTGAGAGGGGTATCCATTCCCATCCACCCGCAGCTCGGGACGGCCGGGGGCTGGGGGAGCTCGGAGGATCCCGGACGGGTGGCGCCGGGGGCTGGAAGAAGCTGAACGGGTTCGCTGTGGCGGGTTGGTGGCCCTCTCACGGAGGCTCAGAGACCACGCTTGAAGCGCCCGGGGCGTTCCAGCTGCGCAACGGTCTCCGTGAGAGGGCCACCAACCCGCCCTAGACACCCCGTCCACCCCTCTTCCCACCTGCATACGACCCACAGCTCATGGGTAGCCGATTACTCGATGTCCCCTCCCTCCCCCCGCCGCCCCCGGCTCCCGCGGGAGCTGTTCGAGACCCGCAGCCACGCCTGGCATTCGCTCGGCCTCGGCGACGAGCTGGCGCCGAAGTTCTCGAAACGGCAGCTCGGCGGGCTGCTGCTGGCGCTGCTGGTGATCGCGGGGACGCTGTTCGTCTACGACCAGCGGCGGGAGATCGCGCCGGGGTACGGGCAGTGGATCCGGTACGGGACCGTGATCGTCCTCGTCATCGTCGGCTCGGTCGCGACCCACTGGCTGGTGCGCGGCATCTCCCCCCGCCTCTACCGGCGGCTCGACCCGGCGACGGCGGGGACCACCGGCTTCGTCCTCCGCCTGCTGGCGATGAGCGCGGTGGTGATCCTGGCGCTGCGGATCGCCGGGGTCAACGCCGGCACCCTCGCCCTCGGCGGCGCCTTCACCGCGGTCCTGCTGGGCCTCGCCGCGCAGCAGGCGATGAGCGGGATCTTCGCCGGCATCGTCCTGCAGAGCACGCGGCCGTTCCGGGTCGGCGAACGGGTGCGCCTGGTCGGCGGCGCCCTGGCCGGGTCGCTCGAGGGCACCGTCACCTCGCTCGGGCTCTTCTACACGACCCTGAGCCAGGGGGCCGACCGGCTGCTGGTGCCCAACAACGTCCTTCTCACCCTCGTCGTCGTGCCGCTGCGCGAGCCCGACAAGGTCGACGTCCGCGTCCGCTTCCCCGCCCAGGCGAGCCCGAAGCAGGTCGAGGAACGGCTGCTGCAGGCGATCACCGTCCCCACCCGCTACAAGCCGAGCGTCTCGCTGGAGGAGCTCGACGGCGACGGCGTCGTCTTCCGCGTCTGCGCCACGCCGCTGCGGCCCGAAGACGGGTCGCAGCTGGCCGAGGAGGTGCTGGAGGCGCTGCGGCGCTCCGAACCGGCGACGGCGGAAACCCGCCGCCCCGACTGACGCCCCCGCCGGGGGCCTAGGTGCCCTGGTCGGTGAAGACCAGGATCGCCAGGTTGATCAGCGCGGCCAGCGGCGTGATCACCAGCGCCACCCGGCGGAAGAACTTGGCGAAGCCGCCGCGGTAGCGGATGCTCTCCATGATCGTCAGGCCGACGACGTGGGCGAGGTTGGCGAGGGCGACGCCGATCGCGATCAGGATCGCCACCGCTTCCCAGCCGGACTCGTGGCCGGCGCCCGAGGCGACCGCGGCGGCGAGGATGCCGACGACGATCGTGCCGAAGACGCCGGCGATCATCCCGGCGAGGTCGGAGCGGGTCATGCCGGGGACGTAGGCGCCGCCGGCGACTTCCTTGTCGGCGATCGGGTTGACCAGCCCCTCGCCGGTCTCCTCGACGTCGACGACGCGGTCGCCGCGCTGCGCGCCGCTGCCCTCGAGGACGACGACCCGCAGCGGCGGCTCGATCGATTCCTGCGCCCGCTCCAGCATCCCCTCCTCGTACCACTGCTCCTGGCCGTCGGCGTGCTCGAAGATCAGCACCTCGTCGGCGGGTCCTTTGAGCAGCGCGTCGTTGGCGGCCTGGACCGGGTCGGGGTCGCCGACCTCGCCGCTGACCTCGATGCCTTTCTCGCGCAGCAGGCTCAGGTTCTTCTCCAGCCGCGCTTCGGCTTCTTTCTTCGGCTCGTCGATGTCGCCCATCGTGTGCCGGAAGGCGCTGGCCTCGACGGCGGGGATGACGAGGCGCACCTCGACTCCGTCGCCGTTGGCGTTGGCCTGCAGCTGCTCGATCGGCGCGGGGCCGTGGAGCTCGTCGGTGACGATCGCGATCACGCGGTGGGGCATGGTCGGCCTCCTACTGGTTTTCGTCGCGGACGTCGCGGTCCGCTTCCTGGGGAATCGCTTCGTCCGGTTCGCCGAAGGCGGTATTGGTCGGCTCCTCCGGCGGAGAAGCGTCTCGATTGGGGAAACGTTTCTGGTCGCCGTGGGAGGCGTTGTCGATCAGCTCGGCCTCGGCCAGCTCGAAGCCCTCGGCCTGACCCTCGCCGCCCTCGATCACAGGCCGTTGGGCCGGGTCGTCGACGGGGTCGTCAGGAGCGGGCCCGCCGATCTCGGCCGCTTCGGCGGCGGCGGCTTCGGCCTCTTCCTCGGCGATCGGGTCGTCCTGCCGCTCGGCTTCCAGGCGGGCCACTTCCGCCTCGTTGCGCGCCTCTGCCTCGCTCATGACGGCCGCCTCTCTCCCCAGATGCCGGTCGGGGTGTCGTTCTCGTGCTGCGGCTGGCGGCCCGGCTGCTCCGGCGGCGCCAGTTTCTCGTCGGCCCGCCGGTTCATCCCCGCGAAGGCGAGGAAGGCGATGAAGCCGATGACGAAGATGATCAAGGCGAAGATCGGCGACCAGGCGACCGCGACCAGCGCGATGAGGAGGATGAGTGCCAGCGGTATGAAGTACATGCCGGGCGGTTACCCCTGCTGCCCAGGCACGAAACTCGCGCTCTCTCGTTTTCCCCTCCGCCGCGATTGGGTAGTCGCAGAGGTGCAAAGCACCCGACCGTAAGGAGCAACGATGGGGACCCAAGAGGCCGGAAACATCACCGGTACGAAGGACAAGGACTACAACGTCATCTGGTTCGTCGAGCAGTGCCTCAGCAACGTGCTGCGACTCGAGACCTACATCGAAGACGCCGAGCGGGACGGGGACTCCGACCTCGCGGACTTCTTCCGTCGCGCTCAGGAGACGAGCCGCAAGGGCGCCGAGCAGGGCAAAGACCTGCTGCGCCAGCGCCTTTCGTCCTAACCGGGACGCGGCGCCTCGGTCGGCCCGGCTAGGAGCCGGCGCTGACCGAGGCGGTGCCGGTCCCGGTGCGGCCGGCCATCCAACCTGCCACGGCTCCGACGGCGCCGCCGAGGCCGAGCAGGGTCACCGCGCGGACCGGGTCGCGCCTCAGCTTCGAAGCGGTCCCGTGAGCGGTGTGTCTGGCGGCCGCCATGGCCGCCTTGCGGGCAATGGTCTTCTTGATCGCTGACATGCCCGACCACTACCCGCCCCACCCGGGCGGCTACACCAGCGCCGGGACCGAGAGCCCCTGCCGCAGGGCGAGCGCGTTGGGGGGAGCGAATTCCTCCCAGTCGTTGTTGAGGTAGGCGAAGACCTCCCGGCGCGAGCGCCAGGCGGCGATCCGGCGCCGCCACTGGTCGAGCTCGGTCTTCGAGTAGTTGCCGTTGCGGCCGCGTTCGCCGTGGTGGAGGCGCAGGTAGGCGAGCTCCCCCGCCGGTCGCGTCTCCGGCAGCGGCCGCCGCCCGTCGTGGGGGATCACCAGCGAGGCGCCGTGCTCCTCGATCAGCCGCCGCACCGCCGGGACGAACCAGCTCGGGTGGCGGAACTCGAAGCAGTGGCGCGCCGGCGGCAGCAGCTCCAGGGTCGAGGCGAGGACCGCGTCGTCGCGCTGGAAGCTCGGCGGCAGCTGCCACAGCACCGGCCCCAGCTTGCCGCTCTCGCGCAGCGGCTCCAGCGGCTCCCAGAAGCGGGCCATCCCCTCCCTGACGTTCTGCAGCCGTTTGACGTGGGTGAGGTAGCGGCTGCCCTTGACCGCGAAGACGAAGCCGGGCGGCGTCCGCTCGACCCAGCCTTCGACCGTCGAGAGCTTGATCAGCCGGTAGAAGGTCGCGTTGACCTCGACCGTGTCGAAGAGCTCGGCGTAGCGCTCGAGCCAGCGCGTCTGCGGCACGCCTTTGTAGATGCCCTCCCGCCAGGAGGCGTAGACCCAGCCCGAACAGCCGATCCGTACGTCTTTCACCAGTCGCCTTTCCGTTTACGTCGCCCGCGGCGAGGGGTAGCGGTCCCCCGTCCCCTACCCGAGAGGCGCCCCCGCTCATGCCGCTGAACGCAATCTTGGACGTCGACGGCACCCTCGTCGACACCAACTACCACCACGCGCTCGCCTGGCACCGGGCCCTGCACGCGCACGGCCACCGGGTCCAGATGTGGAAGGTCCACCGCCACATCGGCATGGGCGGCGACCAGATCCTCGACGCCCTGATCGGCGAGGAGGCAGCGGCCGCGGACGGCGACGCGATCCGCGAAGCCGAGGCGGAGGCCTACAAGGAGCTGATCGGCGAAGTCGAGCCGCTGGAGGGGGCGCGGGAGCTGATCGCGAAGCTGAAGGGCGAAGGCTCGACGGTGATCCTCGCCAGCTCCGCCAAGCAGGAGGAGGTCGACCACTACATCGACCTGCTCGAAGCGCGCGAGCTGGTCGACGACTGGACCACCTCGGCCGACGTCGAGAGCACCAAGCCCGACCCCGACCTCGTCCTTGCGGCGCTGGAGAAGACCGGCAACGACGACCCCTCGGTGATGGTCGGCGACTCGGTCTGGGACGTGAAGGCGGCGAAGGCGGCGGGGCTGCCGACGCTGGCGGTCCTCACCGGCGGCTTCTCGGAGTCCGAGCTGCGGGAGGCCGGCGCCTCCCAGGTCGTGGAATCGATCGACGAGCTGCGCTTCGACGGCCACTCATTGGACGCCCTAGCCAGATAAGCCGGATGCGGGTCCGCTGCGGAAAATCGCTGTTTCCGAGCGCGCCGGTGAGGAAATCCGAAAACTGGGGTTGGCCAGGGTGTCCAAATAGAGGAAATTTCGTGTTCACCAGTCGACTACCCGCAAAACGAACGACTGGAAGGGACGAAAGTGGCAGAGAACAGGGGTCGATTCGACCAGGAACTGGTGAAGGCGCTCTCCCACCCGATCCGGGTGGAAATCCTGGAGACGCTGCGCAACCGCGTCGCCAGCCCGCGTGAACTCTCCCAGGAGATGAACGAGCGGCTCGGCGTCATCTCCTACCACGCCAACACCCTGGTCAAGTGCGGCTGCCTGGAGCTGGTCCACGTCGAGCCCCGACACGGCACCGTCGAGAACTTCTTCGGGCTCAGCCCCCGCCTGGCCCGTGCCCGCGACAGCCTTCTCTAGCTGCTGCCTGCTGCCGTTACCGCAGGGCTGCCTGTGAGCCCGGAGCCTTGGCCACCGGGGGCGTCGGCTGCGCCTCGGCGCGCTGCCGCTGCCAGCCGAGCTCGAAGGTCAGCGGGACCTGGACTTTCTCTTTCGCCAGGCACCGTGGGCAGGAGGTCCAGGACGAGGCCGCCTGCGCTGAATATCCGCTTCCACAGTTGTCACACCGGAACATGCCGCTTCTCCCGTCTGTCTAAACCCGTTGGCGCATTGACTACCCTTGGGATAAAGCGGCGAAACCTCGTATTTCCCAAAGGTGGAGCCGCGGGATGGAGAGGCCTCCCGAAGGGGTAGTTTTGAGTCGGATGCAACGGCCGCAGGAACTGGAGCTGCGGCGTTACCTGAAGAGTCAGCGCGAGCTGGCGGCGCGCCTGATCGAAGGCGAGTCGCTCGAACAGGTGGCGCCCCGCTTCCTCGAGATCGTCGCCGACCTGCTGCGGTGGGAGGCCGGCGCGATGTGGGAAGTCGTCGACGACCGCGAGCCGCTGCGGCTGATCGCCGGCTGGAGCACGCATGAGCTCGACGCCCGCCCGCTCTGGCGCCGCAGCCGCGAGCTCACCTTCCGCAAAGGCATCGGCCTCCCCGGCGACGCCTGGGAGACCGGCCGGATCGCGCTCGCCCCCAACTACCGCGAGTACCCGACGCCCGCCCCCCGCTTCGAGGTCTCCGCCGAACTGGGGCTGGAGGCGGCGCTGGCGATCCCGGTCCCGATCGGCGCCCCGGAGAGCGTCCTCGCGATCGCCGAGTTCCACACCACCTCCTTCGAAGCGCAGTCCGAGGAGCTGATGGCGCTGCTCGCCACCTTCGCCGACCAGCTCGGCACCTTCATCGCCCGCCGCCGCGCCGAGGCGAAGAGCGCCGAAGCCGAGCGCTTCCGCCAGCACCTGGCCGAGGTCGTCCGCGGCACCCAGGACGCGGTCCTGAGCAAGGACCTGGACGGGATCGTCACCACCTGGAACCCGGCCGCGGTCCGCCTCTACGGCTACACCGCCGAAGAAGCGATCGGCCGCCACATCTCCTTCATCGTCCCGCCCGACCACAAAGACGAGGAGAAAGTGATCCTCGAGCGGGTGAAGCGGGGCGAACGGCTGGAGACCTACGAGACCGAGCGGGTCCGCGTCGACGGCACCAGGATCGCGGTCTCGCTGACGGTCTCCCCGATCCGCAGCCCGATGCGGGGGTTGATCGGCGCCTCGGTCGTCGCCCGCGACATCACCGCCGAGGTGCGCCGGCGCCGCGCCCAGGAGTTCCTCGTCGCCGCCAGCCGCCTCCTCGACACTTCTCTGGACCCGATCGAGACGGCGCGGACGATCGTCTCCACCGCGGTGCCGGAGCTGGCCGAGATCTGCCTGATCGACTTCCGCCGCCCCGACGGCTGGCTCGGCGACAGCGTCGTCGCCGGCGCCGACCCGGAGATGGCGGCGCGGCTGGAAAGGATCCGGCGGGAGAAGCCGCTCGACCCGACCGGCGAGCACCCGGTGGCGCAGGTGCTGCGACTGAACCAGCCGATGGTCTGGCGCGACCTGAAGGCTCCGGAGATCGTCGACAAGGTCTCCCAGAGCGCGGACCACCTGAAGCTGATGCAGGAAGCCGGCTACAACTCGGCCGCGGTGGTGCCGCTGATCGCCCGCGGCCGCACCCTCGGCGCCCTCTCCTTCCTCCACGCCCACGGCGACATGCGCTACGACCACGGCGACCTCGAATTCCTCGCCGAGCTGGGCGAGCGGGCGGCGCTCGCGCTCGACAACGCCCGTCTCTACCGGGAACGCGACCGCGTCGCGAAAAACCTGCAGCGAGGCCTGCGGCCGCCGCGCCCGGCCGAGATCCCGGGCCTGGGCATCTCGGTCGTCTTCGAAGCCGCCGGCGAGGGGATCGAAGTCGGCGGCGACCTCTACGACGTGATGCCGAACGAGGACGGCTGCTGGATCCTGGTCGGCGACGTCGCCGGCAAGGGGAGCACGGCGGCGGGGATCTCGGTCGCGGTCCGCCACTCGGTGCGCGGGCTGACCCGCGAGATCGACGAGCCCGACGAGGTGCTGCGGCGGGTCAACGAGCTGCTGCTGAGCGGCGAGAGTCTCAACGACTTCGCGACCGTGATGCTCGCCCGCCTGCGCCGCGAGGGCTCCGGCTGGAACCTCGTCCTCGCCTCGGCCGGGCACCCGCCGGCGGTGCTGGCGACCGAGGCCGGCCCGCTTCTGCTCGGCGGCGGCTCGGTCCTCGGCGCCTGGCAGAAGGCGAACGTCGAGCGCCACGAGTGCACCGTCGCCGCAACCGACACGCTGGCCCTCTGCACCGACGGCTGGCTCGAGGCGGGGCCGGTCGCCAGCCACCAGGGGCCGGAGAGCTTCGCGGAGATGACGCAGGCCCTCTCGGGCCTCGAGCTCGACGAGATGACCGAGCGGCTCCGCGCCGACGCCGTCGGCCGCAGCTCGGGCAGGCTGCGCGACGACCTCGTCGTGCTGGCCGTCCGCCCCCGGGCGACCTCGGAGACCTCCGAGACGCCCGAGGAGCTGACGGTGGGCGCCGGCTAGCTCGCCGGCGCCGGACTAGCTTTTCGCGGCGGCTGGTTTCCTCGCCGGCGCTTTTCTGGCGGCTTTTTTCGCGCCGCTTTTCCTGGCGCTTTTTTTGGCGCCGCTTTTCGCGGTGCCGGTGGCTTTTTTGGCCGTGGCTTTCGCGCTCGATTTTTTCGCCGGCGCTTTGGCGGCGGGTTTTTTCGCCGCTTTTCTCGCTTTGCCTTTGCCGGAGCCGGCGGCGCGACGCAGGGCGGCGGGGACGCTCTCCCGCACCACGGCGCCGGTCAGGGATTTGATCTGGCCCTGGAGGAAGCCGGCCATTTTTTCCTCGTCGCGGCGGATCGCTTTCGCCATTTTGGCCGTCTCGGCGTCGTTGACTTTTTCCGCCAGGATCTCGATCGCGAGGTAGTTGGCGATCTCCTCGTGCTCGTTCCAGTACTCGGTCTTGGCGTTCTTGAGCATTTTCTCCTGCTCGCTGTCGCCGCGGATCGCGTGCAGCGGACCCTTCGCCGCCGCCGTCAGCCGGCCGACGGTGCTCTGCAGGGTCTGGCCGCCGCCGCCGAGTTTTTTGATCCGGCGCTCGACCTGTTTGGCATGTGATTTCGTCTCTTTCAGGTGCTGTTTGAGACGTTTCTGGTACGGGCCTTTGGGGGTCATCGCGATGTGGGCCTGCAGGGCAGTCTCCAGCTCGCGCTCCTTCCCATAGGCCTCGCTCAGGTACTGGACCAGCTTCGCGTCACGCTCGTTCATGTCCGCCATCGCGATTCGGGCCTCCTCCTTCTCGCTAGTTGATGCGTTTAGTTACCCAGCGCAGTTGGGGTGAAACTGCGAGCGGGGAGCGTATTGACTCCGCCCGCCGCTACCGCTGAACGTCGCGCCGGGTCAGGCCGCGGGCGCGAGGGCGAGGGCGGCGGCGTCGTCCTCGAGCGGGTCGTTGCTGAAGCGCAGCAGCGCTTCCTCGAGGCGGCTGACGGCGGTGGCCGGAGAGGCGGCGCGGCTGAGCTCCGCCTGCAGGCGCTCCTCGCCGAAGCGGCCCTCCGCCCCGCTCGCCTCGATCACCCCGTCGGTGACGGCGACGAGCTGCTGGCCCGGGTCGACCGTCGTCTCCGTCAGCTCCCAGGTTGCGTGCTCGAAGGCGCCGAGGACCGGGCCGCTCTCGCTCACGTAGGAGACCCGGCCGGCGTCGACGAGGAGCGGCGGCAGGTGCCCGGCGACCGCGTGGCGCACGGGCCTGGTCGGGTCGGTCGGGATCGCGAAGGCGACGACGCCGCAGAGGGCGGTGTCCTCGCGGGCGAGCAGGGCGCTGTTGAGCGCGGTGAGGGCGACGAGCGGGTCGCCGCTGAGCGCGGCGGCGGTGCGCAGGGTGTAGCGGGCGACGGCGGTGACCGAGGCGGCGCGGGCGCCGCGGCCGGTGACGTCGCCGATCACCAGCATCCAGCCGTCGGGGATGCGGAAGGCGTCGTAGAAGTCGCCGCCGACCTCGTTCTCGGCGCCGGCCGGGCGGTACATCGTCGCCGCCGACCAGCCGGGGATCTGCGGCAGCGACGGCGGCGCCAGCCCGCGCTGCAGCGTCGCCGCGATCTCGGTCTGTTCGGCCTGCGCCCGCTCGAGGTGGGCGAAGAGGCCGGCGTTGTCCATCGCCAGGGCGACGCGCCCGGCGAGGACGCGGGCGAAGCGGGCGTCGTGGTCGCGGTAGCGGCGGCGCGACCAGGCGGTGCCGAGCGTCAGCGTCCCGATCACTTTGCCGCGGGCGCGGAGGGCGCAGGTGATGGCGCTGCGGGGGGCCAGCTCCCGGAACAGCTCGAGGTCCTCCTCGTTGCGCGCGAGCTCGCTCAGCTGCTTTTCGTCGAAGCGCTCGTAGAAGCGGGGTTCGGTCGCCTTGCCGTCGACGGCGGCGACCATCTCCGGTGGCAGCGAGGGTTGGCGGCTTTGCAGCCACGACTCGACCCGGGCCGGGGCGCCGGGCGCGACCCGCACCGTCTCCCGCTTCACCTCCCCCTCGGAGACCATGTCGATCATGCAGAAGTCGGCGACGCGGGGGACGAGGATCTCGGCGATCGCCTTCAGCGTCGTCTCCAGGACGTCGGCGCCGTCGGAGACGCGGGCGAGCTCGTCGAGGACGGCGAAGCGCCCCGCTTCCCGCTTGGCGCGCATGAGTGAGACGAGGAGGAGGCCGAGCGCCAGAAGCGCCGCAAGCGCTCCGGCGAGGGCTAGCCAGTCCATGGACCGGGCGCGAGCCTACCGCGCCGTCGACGCGCTTACCATCCCCGCGATGAAGTTGGCGCTAGTTGCGGCGGTTGCGGCTGGACTTCTGTTCCCCTCTCCCCCGCCGCCGCCGATCAAGTCCTGGCCGATCCCCTACGGGGAGAAGCGCAAGCGCGAGATGGCCGCCTACTCGGCCCGGCACTACGGGGAACGGACCTGGCGGCTGCGGCGCCCGCGGGTGATCGTCCAGCACATGGCGCAGACCGGCTCGGCCGCCGCCGTCTACAACACCTTCGCCCCCGACCGCCCCGACCCCGAGCTGCACGAGCTGCCCAACGTCTGCGCGCACTTCGTCGTCTCGCCGCGCGGGCGGATCTTCCGCCTCGTCAACCTCCGCACCCGCTGCCGCCACACCGTCGGCTTGAACTGGACCGCGATCGGGATCGAGCACGTCGGCTACGGCGACGGCGACGTCCTCGGCAACCCCCGGGCGCTGCGCGCCTCGCTACGGCTCACCCGCTGGCTGCGCTGCCGCTTCGGAATCCGCGTCCGCGACGTGATCGGGCACGCCGAGAGCCTGCGCTCGCCCTACCACCGCGAGCGGGTGCCGAGCCTGCGGCGGCAGACCCACGGCGACTGGCGGCGCGCCTCGATGCGGGTCTACCGCAAGAAGCTGCGCCGGCTCGGGCGCTGCCCCGGGCAATAGAGTTCGGCCGATGAGCGACGACGCGATCGACCACGGGTTCAAGGAGGGCGACAAGGTCTGGGTCCAGGACGGCGACGGCAAGCGCCACCCCGGCGTCTTCGTCGGCGACAACGAAGCCGCCGGTTGGTTCGGCGGCGGCCCCAGCGCCTACGTCGTCCACCCCGAGGCCCATCAGGCCGAGGTCGTCTCGATCTTCCGGATCACCCCGCGCGACGAGTAGTCGAACCCGTGTCGATTCCACCGGGTCTCGTTCGTCGTGGAGGTAAGAGGGCGGAACCGCCGCCCGCCGACGAAGGAGGACCAGATGCGCTTCATGATGTTCATGTGCCCGGAGATCGAGGAGAGCGAGTGGCAGCCGACGGCCGAGGGCGTGGCGGCGATGAGCCGCTACAACGAGGAGCTGCGCAAGGCGGGGATGCTGCTGGCGCTGGACGGTCTGCGCCCGCCGAGCGACGGCGGCACGGTCAGGTTCGCCGCCGACGGCGGGACGACGGTCACCGACGGGCCGTTCTCCGAGGCGAAGGAGGTAGTCGGCGGCTACTGGCTGATCCAGGCCCGCTCGAAGGAGGAGGCGCTGGAGTGGGCGAGCCGCTGCCCGGCCCGCGGCTGCGCGATCGAAGTCCGGCGCGTCGCCGAGATGGAGGACTTCCCCGAGGACGTGCAGGAAGCGGCCGCGGCGAACGAAAGCGCCTGAGGCGGCGGTGTCCGAGGCCACGCGCGCGATCGAGGCGGTCTGGCGGATCGAGTCCGCCCGCCTGATCGCGGGCCTGGCGCGGATGACCGGCGATGTCGGGCTGGCCGAGGACCTGGCGCAGGACGCGCTGGTGGTGGCGATGGAGAAGTGGCCGACCTCGGGCGTCCCGGACAACCCGGGCGCCTGGCTGATGGCGACGGCGAAGAACCGGGCGATCGACCGGCTGCGGCGGGAGAAGACGTACGAGCGCAAGCGCGAAGAGGTCGCCCGCGACGCCGGGGTGCTGTTCGCGATGGAGCGCTCGGACTTCGAGGCCGCGGCCGACGAGGAGATCGGCGACGACCTGCTGGCGTTGATCTTCACCTGCTGCCACCCGCTGCTCTCGCGCGAAGCGCGGGTGGCGCTGACCCTGCGCCTGCTCGGCGGGCTGACGACGGCGGAGATCGCCAGCGCCTTCCTCGCCGCCGAGCCGACCGTGGCGCAGCGGCTGGTGCGGGCGAAGAAGACGCTGCGCGAGGCGAAGGTGCCGTTCGAGGTGCCGCGGGGGGCGGAGCTGGACGAGCGCCTGCCCTCGGTCCTGGAAGTGATCTACCTCGTCTTCAACGAGGGCTACGCGGCGAGCGCGGGCGAGGACTGGGTCCGCGCCGACCTCTGCGAGGAAGCCCTGCGCCTCGGGCGCATCCTCGCCGAGCTGGCGCCGCGGGAGCCGGAGGCGCACGGGCTGGTGGCGCTGATGGAGATCCAGGCCTCCCGCCTCGCCGCCCGCCGCGGCCCGGGCGGGGAGCCGGTGCTGCTGCTCGACCAGGACCGTGGCTGCTGGGACCCGCTGCTGATCGTCCGCGGCCTGCGGGCGCTGGAGCGGGCCGAATCCCCCCCCAAGCCGATCGGCCCCTACGGCCTCCAAGCCGCGATCGCCGCCTGTCACGCCCGCGCGATCCGCGCCGAGGAAACCGACTGGGTACGCATCGCCGCCCTCTACGAAGCCCTCGCCCAGGTCTCCCCCTCCCCGATCGTCGAGCTCAACCGCGCCGTCGCCGTGGCGATGGCCTTCGGCCCCGAGCCCGCCCTCGAGCTGCTCGAAGAGATCGAAGACGACCCCGCCCTCGCGAACTACCACCTCCTCCCCAGCGTCCGCGCCGACCTA
>Ga0196960_10000382_pt1 | contig 16274 bp, 12 predicted proteins | sample S3v_5metaG_FD_183187 | JGI IMG/M metagenome (GOLD analysis project Ga0196960, IMG submission 183187) | Soil microbial communities from Anza Borrego desert, Southern California, United States - S3+v_5 | ecosystem: Environmental > Terrestrial > Soil > Desert | place: USA: California | collected... | reverse complement strand
GGGGGCGCCGACCGCGCCGATCGCTGCGCCGGAGAGCGCGGCTACGGACACGGCGACGACTTGACGCCGGGTCATTCCTCGGGGGCGGTTCACGTCTTCTCCTCACGAGGGAGTGGATGGACGACCAACTGCTGCTGAGCGGCGCGACCTCAAGGCGCGCCGCCGGTGAGCCCTCCCGGCGCGGTGTCACCGACAAGACCGCAGGGATGCGGCCGAAGACGGGAGGGCACCGGTGCCCGGCAACCAGCGGCTGCCGAACGGGCACAGACAACTGGCAGCTGGCAACTGGCAACTGGCGCAGGCTTGTGGAACGTTATTCATGCCGGAGTGCGCACCACAGTGCACGGATGTGGTGAACACCGTCAAGACACCGGGACGGAACACAACGGAAACCGTCCGGTCGATCGAGGGAACAGCAGGCGCACAACACCTGCTTGTAGACCGTTACGCACGATATCCATCGGGCCAGGTCACCGCGCTCCCGGCCGCCGCACCCGCCGCCGCTTCCCGCCCGACGCCAAGTCGCCGGTCAACACCGTCCGCTGTCGGAGGTGTTGACAGGCCACGCGCCCCCTCTCACGATGGGCCGCACCGCAGTGACGTGCGACAGCTCCGCCACCGGGGCCGACCGTCACTCGCCCCCTCTCCCGAAACGGGTTCTGCCGTGCCCGCGACCGACCACTCCCACACCTGGATTGAATCGTTTCATTCCCCTCATTGCCCCCTGTGGCCGAGAGGCTCTTCAATGACCACATCTCCAGCCCGTCCGCCCACACGGAAGCAGAAGCGTCCCCCCGGGCACCCGGGGGGCCGTACGAGAGGGCCGGCCGTTCTGCTCGCCGTCTCCGCTCTCGTCGGCTCCTTGCTCTCCGTCGTCTCCGCGTCCCCCGCCCGAGCGGTGGAACCCGACTTCGGACCGAACGTCGTCGTCTTCGACCCGTCGATGCCCCGCGCCGCGATCCAGGCCGAGCTGGACGCCGCCCACGCCACCCAGAAGGACAACGAGTTCGGCACCGAGCGCCGTGCCTTCCTGTTCAAACCGGGTGAGTACGCCGTCGACGCCCAGCTCGGCTACTACACGTCGGTCGCCGGCCTCGGCGCCTCCCCCGACGACGTCACGATCGACGGTGCCGTACGCGTCGAGGGCCGCGGTGACGCCCTCACCAACTTCTGGCGGTCGGCCGAGAACCTCTCGATCACCCCGTCCGGAGGCACCAACCGGTGGGCCGTGTCCCAGGCGTCGCCGCTGCGCCGGGTGCACGTCCGGGGCGGTCTGGAGCTGCACACGGCCGACTACGCCTACGCCAGCGGCGGTTACATCGCCGACACGAAGGTCGACGGCACCGTCGACGCGACGACCCAGCAGCAGTACTTCACGCGGGACAGCACCATCGGGGCGTGGACCGGGTCCGTGTGGAACGAGGTCTTCTCCGGAGTGGACGGGGCGCCCCCGCAATCGTTCCCGAACCCCCAGATGACCACGCTGGCCACCACTCCCGTCAGCCGGGAGAAGCCCTTCCTCACCATCGACGACAGCGGCGACTACTCCGTCTTCGTACCGTCGGGCCGCTCCTCGTCCTCCGGGACCACCTGGTCGGGCGGAGGCACCGCCGGCACCTCCGTTCCACTGGACGAGTTCTACATCGCCAAGCCCGGTGACAGTGCCGCGGTCATCAACGCCCAGCTCGCGGCGGGCAAGAACCTGCTGCTCACGCCCGGCGTGTACCGGCTGTCCCGGCCGCTGGACGTGGCACGGGCGAACACCGTGGTCCTGGGGCTCGGCTTCCCCACCCTCGTACCGACGGCCGGCACCGCAGCGCTGCGGGTGGGCGACGTGGACGGCGTGCGCGTGGCCGGCCTGCTGGTCGACGCGGGCAGCGCAAACAGCGCCGATCTGGTCCGCATCGGTGCCGGGGGCAGGACCTCCGTACGGCACACGGCGAACCCGACATCGGTGCACGACGTGTTCTTCCGCATCGGAGGCGCGACGGCGGGACGGGCCACCAACAGCCTGCTGGTCAACAGCAACGACGTGCTCCTCGACCACGTCTGGGCCTGGCGCGCCGACCACGGCGCGGGGGCCGGCTGGACGACGAACCCCGCGGCGACCGGAGTCACCGTCAACGGCGACCGGGTCACGGCGCTCGGCCTCTTCGTCGAGCACTACCAGAAGCACCAGGTGGTGTGGAACGGCCAGAACGGCCGCACCGTCTTCTACCAGAGCGAGATGCCCTACGACCCGCCTTCCCAGGCCGGCTGGATGAGCTCACCGACTGTCGAGGGATACGCCTCGTACAAAGTGGGCGCATCCGTCACCAGCCACCGGGCATGGGGGCTCGGCGTCTACTCGTACTTCAACCAGGGACAGGACGTGCACGCCGAACGGGCCGTCGAGGTCCCGGACCACCCCGGCGTCGAACTGCACGACCTGGTCAGCGTCTTCCTCGCCGGCAAGGGCGGCATCGACCACGTCGTCAATGACACCGGAGCCGCGGTGACGGCCGGCGGGGAGACCGCCTACGTCGTCGACTACGCGGGAGGAACACCGACCGTCACCACTTCCAAGAAGGGTGTCTCCGCGATCACGTCGACCGGTGACGCCGCGAAACTCGGCGCGCTCGGCAGCTCCTGGTACTACAACTGGTCGACCAGCGGGGCGAAGGCGGGCGACACCGAGTACGTACCCATGGCCTGGAACGATGTCGCCCTCACCGACGACACGGTGCGGACACTGAGGACCGGCGCCGACAACGGCGACTACTCCGTCCTGCTCGGTTTCAACGAACCCGACCTGGCCGACCAGGCGAACATGACGGTCGAACAGGCGCTGGACGCGTGGCCCGAGCTGCAGTCCACCGGCCTGAGGCTGGGCAGCCCCGCACCCGCGAACTACTGGAGCGGATGGCTGGACGACTTCATGGAGGGTGCCGCGGAGCGCGGCCTCCGCGTCGACTTCATCGCCCTGCACCTGTATCCGGACTGGACCAACCCCGGCGCACTGGAGGAGGTCCGCGGCATCCTCGCCGACGCCTGGAACAAGTGGCACAAGCCGATCTGGCTGACGGAGATCGGCACGGTCGACACCTCGGCCTGGAAGCCCATGTACGACACGCCCACTCACGCGAAGGCGGACGGCCTCATCCAGAAACTGATCCCGCTGCTGGAGAGCCTGCCCTATGTCGAGCGCTACGCGTGGTTCGCGGACGACTGCGCCAGGACCGCCACGTGCCAGTACTCCACGCTCCACGGCACCGACGGCAGACTCACGAGCCACGGCGCCGCATACGCGGCTGCCGGACCGGTCGGTCCCGCCGGCCGATTCCGGCTGGTCAACAAGGCACAGCCGACGCTCGCCGTTCACACCACGGGAGAGTCGTACGACGGCGGCGACGGCTTCAACGCAGCCGTCACACCCGCCTCGTGGGGCTGGGACCAGCAGCGCTGGAACCTCACGGAGGCCGGTGACGGCCACTACACCGTGACGAACGTCGGCAACCCGGGGCTGAGGCTGACCATGACGTCCGACGCCTATCCTTCGGGCAGCGGGAACCACCGGATCAAGGTCGCGTCCGCCGACGGCACCGACGCCCAGTTGTGGGCGGTGGAGAAGACGGACGACGGCTACTACCGGCTCCTCAACAAGGCCTACGGGAGCGCCCTGCAGTCGACGTTCGACGTCTACAACGGTTCCGCCGACGCCCGGCAGGTCGCCGGCACTTCCGCCTCGTTCGTCAACGACCAGCAGTCGTGGGCACTGGTGCCCGGGTGATCGGGTGAGCCCGGAGCGTCGAAACACCGCCGCGCGCCGGACCCCGGTTCCGGCGAACCGACGTCCGGCCTGGCCGCCCGGGCTGGTCGGGGGCGCGTAACCCCGGTCGCCGCCGGTCCCGCAACGGCCCTCCGCGGGGCTGCGCGGGACCGGCGCGGCGGCAGGCAGCCTGGCGAGGGGCGCGGGTCGTCCCGCCCTCGGAGTTCACCGCTCCCGCGCCGACCCACAGGCCGGTCAGGGACAAGATCAGCGAGCAGCCCGGACAACCTGCTCACCAAGATCGAGATCAGCGTCGAGACATTACCCGCACCACCGCCACGAAGTTGAGGCAGAGTGCTTTCGTCCCTCGTCCCGCTACGCAAACCGCAGACGGTCCGTGCAGAGTGACACACAGCCCCTTCCACCCGTGCGCTTCGAGCGAGGTCACCATCGAACGCCGGTGCCCCAGTCGTGAGGGCGCGGGAACCAGGGCCCTGCCCTCCTGCGGCCGCTGACTCCGCGCGTTGAAATGCGGTCTCTCCCGGACGCGGCCCACGGCGACGAGCCGCACGATCAGCTCATGTGCCCTCCCCTGCCGGGCTCGCGCGACAGGCCGCTCGACATAGGGCGCTTCAACGGTGGCCAGCACCGCCGGCTCCCTGCCGTCAGCGGCCGAAGAGCCGTCGTCGATCATCAAGACCTGACGATCCCGCAAGGCATTCACCGGGCACCGGTCACCCGGCACCGAGGTTCCAGCGCCCTCATGGACCTCAGGGGGCCCGTCGAGCTGGTAGTGGCGTACAGAACTGAAAGGCTGCCCGCCAGGGGTGAGAGCCCTCTGGGACTTCTCTGGGACTTCCGGCTTCATCAACCGGCACGGGCATGAAACAACTGAAAGGCCATTCGCGCAGGTCAGCGACCGAATACCTCTCATCGTTGCAGGTCACCGTGCTGGCTGGTCTCTTCTGGGACATCTGAGCTTGTTCTTTGTCTTCGGCGGTTCGCGGCTGGGTCGGGCGGGCCCATGCAGGAGTCAAGCTCTTCGATGATTGTGCGGAGCTCGCGGGCACCGCGCTGCGACATTGCTTGCATCACGCCGTGGAGTAGTGCACGGCCTTCGAGAGGGCTGCCGCAGCAGTACCAGTGCACGTTGCCGAACTCGTCGTCGTGCCGGAGCTCGCGTTCGGGGCGGTGGTCGTAGTCCTTCCACCGGCGCAATGCCGCGCCGGTGTCCCCCGGCTGAAGATAGTTCCGCGTGCGTTCGATGCGAACGAGCTCCGAAAGCGTTCGCGCGGAGAGGCGGTCGATGGCCGGTCTCGTCTTCTGTGACTGGTGCCGGTCCGGGATTCCAGCCCGGATGCGTCCAGGCCGTCTACGCGGCATGGACCTTTCGGTTGGTCGTCATGCCGTACATGGTGCCACGATCCAGAACGGCGTCTCGAACGGGTTCGCTCGCCCGGGGATTCGCCGGACGCGGGAGTGGCCTTCGTCTGATCATGTGCTCCGACCAAGGTGTACGTGACCAAGACGAAGGCAGTGAGGGCGAGTCTGCTGCCTGATGCTGTCCGGAGGGAAGCGTCACGCTTCCGAGGCGAGTTCCATGAGTGTCCGACCGCTCGGCGTGACGAGTTGTCCGAGCTGGTGGACGCGGTGCTGCATGCGGACGGTGCGGTGAAGTCCCCGGTGGACCTGACGCTGCTGCCCGAGCATCGGCGCGGGCACGGAGCGGTGTACGGCGGCCTGAACCACAGCCGGATCGACGTCGATCGGCTGCGGACGGTGCCGGACAGGTTGTCGCTGCCGCGTTTCGACGGCGGACGCCTGGTGCTGGCGGTCGATGTGTCGCCGTGGCTGCGTTCGGACACGCCGTGCTCGGCGGACCGGTTGTTCTGCCACCTCTGTGGCCGGGCGGAGCCGGCCTCGCAGTTCATTCCGGGCCGGCCCTACTCCACCGTCGCCTGGCCCAGCGCCTCACCAGCGAGAACACCATTTCATGGCGTGACCCGACACCACAGGCCGAGCAGCCGATTCCGGGATAGAACACCGGGACAAAACGACCCCTGAACGCGGCCGCCGAACTTGACTGGTCCCGTGCGCGTGTGGACGGTTCCCACGTTCGCGCGAAAAAAAGGGGGCGCCGACACCGGTCCGTCGCCGGTCGACCGGCGGAGGCGGAGAACGGGTCGCGAGCACTATCTGATCTGCGACGGACTCGGCCCCCCGCTCAAGGTCCCCACCACTGCGGCCGGCGTCAACGACGTCACCCAGAACTTCGCCCCGGTCTGGTATCCCATCCGTCGCAGGCCGCCCAGACAGGCCCCGCATGAGACCGGAGACCCTGCTCGGCGACAAGGGCTTCGACTCCCACCGCGACGAACTGCGTCGCCGGCGGATCGTGCCCGTGATCCCCCGCAAGGACTCACCGAACGTCAAGGGCAAGGCCTGACCATGATCGTGTCATGAGCTCCACTGGGACCTCTTCCGGCCAATCTTGTCGACGCGGAGCACGGGGCCTCACAATTTCGCGCCGTGTCGCATCTGATCCTGTTTACCCGGAATGCCAGGCGTGAGCCCGCAGCGGTGGGCGCACCTGGCCCACAGCCCCCACCCGCCCCTCCGCAGAAGCACCGCTCTTCCGCACGGCATGTTCCCGTCGGTCAGTTCAAGCCAAGATCTCACAGTCATGCGCTTCTTGTGTGATGGATCACAGACTTGCCGGCTTTTCGTGAATAACTTGTGACCTTCATTCGCAAGGTGTGCGAAAGTCCCGAGGCACTCGACCGCCCGTCAGAGGAAATAGTTCCTATATCCGCAGATCTGTTAAGGCACGGAGATACGGGCCACTCGCAACGCGCTCGGCACAAACGCCGCCCACAACACCACTAACACCACTGATTCGAATCGCAACATCAGAGTCCCGGTCAGCAGCGGCAACGGAACGGACTGGGCGCAAGCCAATAACTTTGAATTCCAACAAGTAGCGCCAGGTCAGATAGGCAGAGAATCCGTACTCATGGGCGATTCCCACGAAGGCGACCTGCCGGACGATCCGAAAATGTCCATCGATTCATTCATGTACTACTGATGGACCAGGTTCTCTCACTGGTATTTGCTGAGCGGCTCACCATGTCGACCATGGTAACGAGCGGACATATTTTCACTCAAAGTTAGAGAAGGTGGGTTCTCGTGGCTGACGCGAAGGTACTCGAGGGTCAAAAGTGGCTCAATGCCACCTATGCCGGCGTGTCGGGGTACGTGAAGTGCCCGGAAAACGGTCAGACCAGCTGGTCCACCATGAACTCGTTGATCATGGGCCTACAGCATGAACTGGGAATCAGTCCTGTCGTCGCATCATTCGGAGCGACGACGATGAGTAAGCTCGAGGCGCTCAAGGGCATCACAGACGGAGAGAACCAGCCCAATAAAAACATTCCCTACATCGTTCGCTACGGCTTGTTCTGCAAGGGCTATTGGGGCGAAGCCGGGGACACATTCAATGCCGACGCGCTCGAGTCGATGAAGAAGAACATGGGCATATGGCAAGAGGGGCAGGAGGGATGGAACCGCATGGTGCAGGCCAAGGTTTTCAAGGCCCTCCTCACCATGGACGCCTATGTCGTGGTTGCTGGCGGAACTGATAAGATTCGCGGAATTCAGCAATGGCTGAACGGCCTGTACTGGGAAAAGTCAGCCTACTCAATCGGCCCGTGTGACGGCCTATATTCGCGAGACGTGCAGAAATCTCTGGTGATTGCCCTCCAGTATGAGATGGGCATCGCGTCACCGAATGGCAACTTCGGTCCTGGCACCCAGGCAGCTTTGAAGAACCATACGCTCACCGAGGGCGCCACCGGCATCATGGTGAGACTGTTCACCGCTGCGTGCGTATTTAATGAGCCGGTGCCGGTCGGGGAGTATGCGGAACGCACCACCTTCACCTCCACTTTCGACGCAGCCATCACCAGGTACGTGAAACTGTTCCAGAAGTTTTCCTACCTGTCAGATTCCGGCAAGGGTGACTACGACACTTGGTGTCAGCTGCTCGTATCCATGGGAAATCCCGACCGCAAGGTATTCGGCTCCGATACTCGGTACGTCATCAATGCCGACCGCGCCACGTGGCTAAAGAACCACGACTACCAGATCGTCGGCCGGTACCTGTACAGCCCGGATCCCAATTTCGAGAAAGAGATCAAACCCGGCGAGCTCGAAGTCATTCTCGATGCCGGCCTGAGGTTCTTCCCGATTATGCAGGTCCACGGTCGGGACGCGACCGAATACACGTACACCACCGGTTTCCAGCACGCTTTGATAGCCCATGAGAAGGCGACGACGTTCGGCATTCCACGTGGGTCGGTCATCTACTTCGCGGTGGACTACGACGCCACCCAGGACCAGATGGACTACATCGTGAGGTATTTCAACGGCGTGGTCGCCGGCCTTGCAGATCGCGGCAAGAAGTACGTCCATGGCGTGTACGGGTCGAGGAACGTGTGTATCAACGTCACCAATAAGACCTACGCTCGGTACTCATTCGTCTCAGGTATGTCCTGGGGCTTCTCCGGGAACCTCGGCTTCCCCCTCCCGGCGAATTGGTCGCTGAACCAGATCAAGGAGATATCCGGTATCGAGATCGGGGGTACCGGGGGAAAAATCGACCTGGATAACACCGTCTGGCGACTGCGTGAAGACGGCGGAGACCCCGGCGTGTCCTCCCTGGCCGCCGTTGCCTCCCCGGCGGCAGACTTCATATCCTATATTGACCAACTGTATGCCATCGCTCAGGACTACAAGGCTGCCAACTCCACCCACCGCAGCGCATCCCAACTGGTGATGGAGTTCGTCCGCCACGAAGATTACGGCGGTATGAACTGGGGCATTCTGATCGGCCCCTACGACCAGGACTGGGTCGCCTACGCCAAGAGTAAGGGTCACAAGGTGAAGGAGGATTTCGTCGACCCCAGCTCGGGCTACGAAATGGGTCCCGAGCACTTGCTGGCCACCGCTAACGGCCACCTGCTCTTTGCCCAACCCACGAATGCCAAGTCCGTGAACGCCGGGGACATCGCCGGGTGGGCCGGCGACCTCATGACCTTCTACGCTAACTGGCGCAACGACGAGCAGCAGTATGCATCCGGCAAGGCGTACTGCGACGCAAAGCTCGCCAAGCCAGGCGTGTCCTCCTCCTTCTCCTTCAAAGACCTGCTCGAAGACGCCGACGGCTACCTGATTGCCCGCGCCTGCGCTGCCGGGACTCCGATCAACCAGATCGTGCGAGAGCACTACGGCAACGGCGGTGGCCACCACACCCGGTTCACCCAGTACTTCAACAAGCGGTTTTTCACCGCAACAGATTGCAAGGACCAGGCGTACAACGCTCTGACGATGGAGAACGAAACGTACAACGTGGCGCGCACCGCGCTGATCCTGGCGACGGGGGCGCAGTCTCCGACAGTACTGGCGAACCTTCCTGGCGGGTTCGATAAACTGCAAAGCTTCTGCCAGGGGTTTGTCGACGCGATCATCGCAAGGGTTGGTGCCGAGTCCTGATGTTCCTCTTCGTCTTCGCAGCTCTCGGCCTGGCCATCCTGGCAGGACTGATGTTGCGTCGCAGCCTCAGATCGCGATGGTACGAGCAGCCTATTGAGCTCATTGGTGCCGCCCTGGCAGCCGGTGGTTTCGCGGTCGTGGTATGGGGGTTCGGCGTCTTCGCAGGAGGGCTGGACGTTCGGGAAACCTGCGAGCTCACCCATCACACCACCTACGACCAGGTGTGGCGTGAACGCACGGGAGCGGACGGCACATCGTTCTTCCCGTTGACCAACGCATGCAACGAGCACATCAGTCTGGTGCCCGCATGGGTGAACCCCACGATCGCCGTTCTCGCTGCCTTCACTGTCAGCGCTCTTGCCGTTGCTCTGTTCCGAATCGGTTATGCGATTTTCCACAGAAAGGAGCTGGTCTCCTCATGAGCGGTACAACCAGCCGTAGACGTTTGCTCGGAGCAGGCGCAGCTACCGCTGCCGGCCTCGCTCTCGCCAGCACCGGGAGCCCTGCGCAGGCTTCTGTCCGGCCGAAGCCACTGCCGAAGGCCAAGCAAGTGAAGCTGCCGGAAGGCAAGGAATGGATCGGACGGAAGTCCGCAAACGGCTGGGATATTCTAGCCGAGGCCACCAAGTACCAGGTGCAGGGCGCATCGAAGCTCACTGTCAGCCTTGCAGCGGGCCCCGCTGCGACCGTGCTGCTGTACGTAGTCCGCCGCTATGCCTACGAGATCGACATGCTCCGGCCCGAGGAGCTGACAGGACACACCACGGATCGAACCGTGGGGGCGGCTTTCGAATCGAATTACCTGTCGGGGACAGCTGTGGCGATTCAGCCAATGCTCTACCCGCTGGGCGGTACGGCCGCTAACGGCATGAGTGAGCTTGCGGTGACAGTGGTGGAGGACATTCTTGCCGACGTAGGCGAAGTCGTAGCGTGGGGCGGAGAGCTGGACCCGCTCAAACAGTCAGACTTCCATATATCCACCCCCCCAGGCGATCGGCGCCTTGAAGCGATGGCTGACCGCGTCAGTGATTGGAACACCCGCCCCGGAAAGGGCGCAGGCTGCATCGACGCTTTCACCCACTCCCGGATCTCTCGTTCTCGAGCAGCGAAGAACACACGTTGAACACTGCTTGAGCTGTGACCGAACAGGTTCGACGGGCTGGCTGGCGGGTGAATACGGGGTGATGTCCGATCCGACAGCTGCAGGCCATCGATCGTGGTAAGCGTGAGCCCAAGGTCGTCGGCTCGTGGGCCTCATGGGCGTCGCTCTCACCGTCCTGGCCTCAATCTGCATGGCGGCCCGTCGGTTTCTGCGGCGAGCCGTTTCGGTTGTTCGGGATGTTTGCAAGGCCTCGGCGAAGTCGTGTGACGCCCGGTACGTAATCCTGGGGACCCAGGAGGTGAGGGGTGCCGAACGTACACGATCACGGGCGCCAACCTCGATCTTTCGGGCGCATCACACCAGAAACGTATTCGGCGGGCGACAGGGCTCGTGCCCGGCCCAGGCGTATTCGGCGCCTGCGAGATGAATGTCGCCAAAATTGGGAAATCATTTAAGCCGCATAACGGCCTCGGCCTGGATAAACGCTCCCTCTCAGCGTCCACTCAGGGTATCTCCGCCCGCTCCAACAGACATTATCGTCTGCTGGAGCGGGCGGCTTCTTGGCCACCTAACCTCGAAGTTTCGTGACGGTCCGCCGACGGAGTCGGTGGACCGTTTTCGTGCCGTGAGCTGAGGGTGGGCAGGCCGAGGGCCCGAGTGTCGTCTCGGGGTGGCGCCGGGTTCCACTGCTCCGGGTCGACGGTTTCGACGTCCGCGACGAGGACGTGGCCCGCCTCTCACCGTTCGTGCGACACCACATCAACATGCTCGGCCGGTACTCCTTCCAGCTCCCGGACCTGCCGGGTGGCCTGCGGTCCCTGCGTGACCCCGATGGCGTCGATGAGGAATAACGGTCGTCAACCCGTCATCCTGGTCACGGCCGCCTCGGCCGGGGTCTCCGTACCCGGGCAGGTGGCCGACCAGCCGTCTCACTCACTGGTCGCGCCGTTGTGCGCTGGTGACGGCGAGCACGGCTGCGGTGAGCGCCCACACCGCGTAGACGGTCCAGGCTCCGCCGGTCGTCCACGGAAAGTCGGTCTGGCGGGAGCCGACCTCCACGTGCCGCAACCACGCCTGATAGAGCGTGGCGTGCCCGGCGACCGCCGACCAGTGGCGGCCTTCGGTGAAGACGAGGGGCAGCACGAGGATGACCGCCACCGCAGCGATCATGGTAGCCGAGGTGTGCCTGATGAGGGAGCCGATGGCCATGCCGACGACCGCGCACACGGGCGCAAGGAGGGCGGACGCCACTACGACACGCAGGGCGCCCGGGTAGCTGATCGATATGCCGGCGTCCCGGCCGTCGAGGATCGCCTGCGTCAGGCCGAACGAGGCCCCCGCGACGATCGAGCCGAAGACGGTGGTGACCGCCGTGACGACCACCGTTTTGGCGGCCATCACCGAACGGCGGGCCGGAACGGCCGCAAACGTCGTACGAATGGTTCCCGTGCTGTACTCGCCGATGATCGCGACGGCGCCGAGCGCACCGAGGGCGAGCATCATGACCATGGCGGCGTTCGCCGTGAACGCCTCCTGCAGCGGAATTCCGGCCCGGACGTGGTCGGCCCGGTCCGCCGCGCTCCGCTCCGGCCAGTAGTTGTAGGTGTCGTAGGCGGTTCCCGCGTTGAACGCGATGACGGCCAGGGCGGTGGCCCCGTACGCGATCCAGGTCGAGCGCAGCGACCGAAGCTTGATCCACTCGGCAACCACCAGGTCGTAAAAGCGGGCGCGGGGTTCGTCGGCGCCAAGTCCGCCGACGGGAGCGTACGTCGTGGTCACTGGGGGTCTCCTGCGAGGTATTGCACGCTGTCGGCGGTGAGCTCCATGAACGCCTCTTCCAATGAGGCGGACCGGGTGCTGAGGTGATGCAGCAAAATGCGGTGTTCCATGGCGATCTCACCGATCCGGACCGAGGTCACACCGGTCACAGCAAGCAGGTCGCCCGCCGTGTCCACGGCCGCGCCCTCGGCCGTCAGCAGATCTCTCAGGGCGGCAGCGGCGGGCGTGCCCACCGTGACGCTCTGCCGGGCGCTGCGAGCGGAGAACTCCGTGATGCTTTCCGCCGCGATCAGCTCGCCGCGGCCGATGACGATCAGTTGGTCGGCGGTGTGCTCCATCTCGGACATGAGATGGCTGGAGACGAACACCGTTCGGCCCTCGGCGGCGAGACGCCTGAACAGGTCACGCACCCACTTCACGCCTTCCGGGTCGAGGCCGTTGAGCGGTTCGTCGAAGAGCAGTACCGGGGGTTCGCCGAGCAGGGCGGAAGCGATGCCGAGCCGCTGCTTCATGCCGAGCGAGAATCCGCCGATGCGGCGCCGGGCGACCTCGGCAAGGCCGACCTCCCGCAGCACCTCCTCCACCCGGCGCTGCGGGATGCGGTTGGAGCGGGCCAGGGCGGACAACTGCGCCACCGCGCTGCGCCCGCCGTGCACATCGTGCGCGTCGAGAAGGGAGCCGACATGACGCAGGCCGCGGGGGCGGTCGCGAAAGGAACGGCCGTCGACGGTGACGGCGCCGCTGGTGGGCTCGTGCAAGCCGAGGATCATCCGCAGAGTGGTGCTCTTGCCGGCGCCGTTCGGACCGAGAAACCCGGTCACTTGGCCGGGTCGCACGGTGAAGGTCAGATCTTTGACGGCCGTAGTGCCGCCGTATCGCTTCGTGAGCTCGTTGACTTCGATCACGGGGACAACGGTGCCGGTGGGCGACCCCGCCCGTCATCGGCCCCCCGATGACAATCGGGGAGGACGGGTGTCGACCCTGGTTGTACGGCCACGGTCGGATGTGCTGTCAGATGCAGGTGCTTACGATCAATGCATGTCCGCCTCACCGCCGCTGCCGCTGCTCAAACGCATACCGCCGGGCCTGTGGACGGCACTGGCGTGGTACGCGGCAGCAGTGGAACCCATCGTCGAGTACGTAGTGATGCCGCAAGTGCCGACGTACTCGCTCAACTACCCCCAGGACGGGCTCGACTCGCCCGGAGCCCAGGCACTGCTCGCTGTCGCCTTCGTGCTGATCCTGGCCGGCAGCGCGGTGCTGCGACGCAGGACCTTCGCGGCGTACGGCCTGGTGATCGTCGGTACGGTCACCTCGACGGTGGCCTGGCGTCAGGATGAGATTCCGCCCACGCAGTTCCTGGCCGTGGATATCGCCCTCTGCTACCTCGCAGCCACCCGGCCTCGGCGGAGCTCGCTCACCGCGGCCGCCGCAGCGCTCGGCACACTCGCCGGCTACCTCGTCCTGCGGTTGATCACGGGCGACGATTCCAGCATTGCGCAGGAGCCGTTCGTGGCCCTGACCGTGGTCATCGCCTGGCTCATCGGTAATTCGTCGCATCAGGCCCGTGCCCACACCGCAGAGTTGCACGCCCGGGTCGCCGCCGAGGCCGTCACCGCCGAACGGCTGCGCATCGCCCGCGAGATGCACGACACCGTCGCCCACAGCATCGGCATCATCGCCTTGCAGGCCGGCGCCGCGGCCCGGGTCATCGAAAGCCAGCCGGCCAAAGCCCGCGAGGCGATGCTCACCGTGGAGATGGCCGGCCGCGAGACGCTGTCCGGGCTGCGAAGGATGCTCGGCGCGCTGCGCCAGGCCGACCAGGATGAGGAACGCCAAGGCCGCGCGCACGCGCCGGTGCCCCTGCGACCGGCCGCTGGCCTGGCGGACGTGGAACAGCTCGCCGCGACGACCACCGCCGCCGGAGTCCGCGTGGAGGTGTGGTGGCAGGGCAGGCGCCGCCCGCTGCCGGCCGACATCGACCTCGCGGCATTCCGGATCGTCCAGGAGTCGGTGACCAACGCCGTACGGCACTCGGGTGCCGATTCCTGCCAGGTGCGCCTCGACTACCGCGCGGACGAACTCGCCGTCGAGGTCTCGGACCGGGGGAAAGGCGGCGGCACCAGCACGGACACCGGATACGGCCTGATCGGCATGCGCGAGCGGGCTGCCCTGCTGCACGGGGATTTCACGGCCGGGCCCCGCCCCGGGGGCGGCTTCCTGGTAGCGGCCAGACTCCCGGTACCGGCAGGGACCGAGGCAGAAGCGAAGGCGGGAGCCAGATGACCATCCGTGTCGTGCTCACCGACGACCAGCCCCTGGTCCGGGCCGCCCTGCAGATGGTCATCACCGACACCGCGGACATCGAGGTGGTGGGCGAGGCAGAAGACGGCGCGGAAGCGGTACGCCTGACGGAGGAACTCGATCCCGACGTCGTCGTGATGGACCTCCGGATGCCCGGCATGGACGGCATCGAGGCCACCCGGCTGATCACGATGGGCAGCGGCTCCACACGCGTCGTCGTCCTCACGACCTTCGATGACGACGACTACGTCTACGGGGCGCTGCACGCCGGCGCGTCCGGATTCCTCGTCAAGGACATGGCCCTGGACGATATCCTCGCCGCAATCCGGATCGTTGCCGCCGGGGACGCTCTGATCGCACCAGCCGTCACACGCCGGCTGATCAAAGAGTTCATCACCCGACCCGCAGCGTCACCGCCACGGCGGTCGGAGCTCGACAGCATTACCACCCGGGAACGCGAGGTGCTGACCCTCGTCGGCAGGGGCCTGTCCAATACGGAGATCGCAGGCGAGCTCTCCATCAGCATCGCCACCGCCAAGACCTACCTGACCCGCCTACTCGCCAAGCTCGATGCCCGCGACCGGGTGCAGCTGGTGATCCTGGCCTATGAGGCGGGCCTGGTGGCACCATCCCAGTGAGTGGACGGACTCCCCGCGCAGCGGGCACCGGCGGACGGCGTGCGATCCACGCGGGTCCGATCCGACCTCACCTGCCGTCAGTGCACCGGTTGATCAAGGTTCTGGCTCACCGCTGGCTGTCACCGGGGGCCAGAAGGCTGGTCAGTTCGGCGATGGCCGCTGGTGAGGGCTTGAAGTAACGGCGGAGGTGCTCCGGCTTCTTGTGACGCGACTTGGTCATCAGCATGAGCAGTGACGCACCTTGCTCGCCGAGGCGCGTAAGAGCAGTCCCGGGCGATGAGGCCGGGGCGCAAAGCAGCCCCGGGATCCGGGATCGTGGTCGCCTGCCGTCGTCTGCTGTGCCGGCCCTGCAGCCCGGCGGCCCGCATCAGTCGTGCGACACGACGCCGGTCGCAGCCGGCACCCTCGCGTGTGAGCAGGGCGTGCACGCGCGGAGCCCCGTAGGTCCCGCGCGATCGCGCATGGGCCTCGGTGATCTGTTCGGTCAGCTCGGCATCCCGCACCGCCCGGGGGCCGGGCAGGCCGGAGCGACGGGTAGAGCAGGCGGTCCGGGAGACCTTCATCAGCTCACACACCTGTTTGACGCTGTGACCTGCACGGTTCTCCCGCCGCAAGGGCTTGGCCTGCGAGAGCAGGACCTCTGCCGCTTGGGCGGAAGGGGCGGGGAGAGCGGTGAAAGCGAGCAGTGAGGCCGCGAGGGCCAGAAGTAAGGCGAAGCGGTGCAGCAGCTTTTGCATGGGCGACTCCTCAAGTGGGGGAGGTCAAGGAGCGCTCCCTGGCAGGGAAGATGGGGGGCTGGCAAAGGCTGTCAAGGCCTCTTTCACCTCGTAAAAAAGGCATCGTCATGCGTGGGGTGTTCTGAGGGAACGGTCTCTCACTGACCACGTGGCGCGTCGGCGGTCACGGCGGCGGCGTCGCGCAGGACGTGCCCGAGCGATGCTCCGGCCGCTCCGGCCTGCGGATACGCTGCTGTCATCGCCATGACGCAGAGCCGGAGGTCGTCCCGATGAGAAAACCCGCCCCGCACACGGACCCGGGCGGCGGCACAGGGGACGGACAGGCATGAAACGCCCCACTCTCGATGTGGTGGCCGCCCGGGCGGGCGTGTCCAAATCGAGCGTCTCCCGGGTCATCAACGGTGAGACGACGGTCG
>Ga0196960_10000381_pt1 | contig 16288 bp, 12 predicted proteins | sample S3v_5metaG_FD_183187 | JGI IMG/M metagenome (GOLD analysis project Ga0196960, IMG submission 183187) | Soil microbial communities from Anza Borrego desert, Southern California, United States - S3+v_5 | ecosystem: Environmental > Terrestrial > Soil > Desert | place: USA: California | collected... | reverse complement strand
CGCCGCCCGGCCCGGCTTCCTCGGCCGGCTGCTCGGCCGTCGCCCGGCCGCGGCCCCCGAGGAGCCGCCGGCCCATGACCCCGTCGTCCGGGTCGAGGGGCTCGGGGTGCGGCACGGCCGGGTGCAGGCGCTGCGCGGAGTGGCGCTGTCCGTGGCACCCGGCGAGACCGTGGCGCTGATGGGCCGTAACGGCGCGGGCAAGTCCACCCTGCTGACGACTCTCGTCGGGATGACCGAACCGGCCACGGGGTCCGTCCTCGTCGGCGGTCTGCGCCCGTCCCGCACCCCGCCGCGCGACATGGTGCGCCGGGTCGGGCTCGTCCCGCAGGAACCCCGTGACCTGCTGTACGCGGACACGGTCGCCGCCGAGTGCGCGGCGGCCGACTCCGACGCGGGCGCGCCCGGGGGGAGCTGCCGGGCCCTGGTCTCCGAGCTGCTGCCCGGGGTGCCCGACGGGGCCCACCCCCGTGACCTCTCGGAGGGACAGCGGCTCGCGCTGGCCCTCGCCCTGGTGCTCACCGCCCGGCCCCCGCTCCTCCTCCTGGACGAGCCGACGCGCGGCCTGGACTACGCGGCGAAGGCGCGGCTCGTCGGCGTACTGCGCCGGCTGGCCTCGGAGGGACACGCCATCGTCCTGGCCACGCACGACGTGGAGCTGACGGCGGAGCTGGCCGACCGGGTGGTGATACTGGCCGACGGGGAGGTCGTCGCCGACGGCCCGACCCGGCAGGTCGTGGTCTCCTCCCCCGCGTTCGCCCCGCAGACCGCGAAGATCCTCGCCCCGCGCCAGTGGCTGACCGTGGGGCAGGTGCGCACGGCGCTGGAGGGGCTCGCGTGAGGGACCGGCCGGCGCGCCCGGTACGGCTCGGTCCGCATGCCGTCGCCGCGCTCGCCCTGGTCAGCGCGGTCGGCCTGGTCGCGTTCGGCTGGCCGCTGCTGGCCGGCGCGGACTCCGGTCTGGCCCACGCGCAGGACGCGCCCTGGCTGTTCGCCGTCCTGCTCGTCCTGCTCGTCGGGGTGGTCCTCGCGACGGTCGCCGACTCCGGTCTGGACGCGAAGGCCGTGGCGATGCTGGGCGTCCTCGCCGCGGTCGGTGCGGCGCTGCGCCCGCTGGGCGCCGGGACCGCCGGCCTGGAGCCGATGTTCTTCCTGATGGTGCTGAGCGGCCGGGTGCTCGGCCCCGGCTTCGGATTCGTGCTCGGCTCGGTCACGATGTTCGCCTCGGCGCTGCTCACCGGCGGCGTCGGTCCGTGGATGCCGTTCCAGATGCTGTCGATGGGGTGGTTCGCGATGGGCGCGGGCCTGCTGCCCGCCCCTGACCGGCTGCGCGGCCGGGGCGAGCTGCTGATGCTGGCGTCGTACGGATGTGTGGCGGCGTTCGCGTACGGCACGGTGATGAATCTGTACGGGTGGACGATCGTGCCGGGCCTCGGCTCGGGCATCTCCTTCGTCGCGGGCGACCCGCTCCACGAGAACCTGGTCCGCTTCCTCGCGTACTGCACCGCCACCTCGCTCGGCTGGGACCTGGGCCGCGCCGTCCTGACCGTCGCGCTGACCGTGGCCGTCGGCCCCACGCTGCTGAGAGCCCTGCGCCGGGCCACCCGCCGCGCCGCGTTCGACGCGCGGGCCGCCTTCGAGGCCCCGGCGGACTGATCAGTCGGCCAGGGCGTGCTGCGCGGCGAGCCTGACGGGGGCGTTGCGGGCGCCGTATCCGTCGTAACCGCCACTGCGCTCGACGAGTTCGAAGAAGACCCGGCCGGTCGTCACGGTGTAGCAGTGCCGGAACTCCCCCTGCTCGTCGCGGTCGTAGAGGATGCCCAGCTCCCGGTAGGTCTCCAGCTCACCGGGGGCGAACTCGTGGTGCGCGGCCAGGTCGTCGTAGTAGTTGGCCGGGATCGGCAGCAGCCGGGCGCCGGCCGCGAGGGCCCGGCGGACCGTGCCGACGAGGTCGTCGGTGGCCAGCGCCACGTGCTGGGGCCGGCCGCCGCGCACCGGGTCCTGGGCGGGGGACGCCCCCACGCCGAGGGCGATGCGCACGCTGCCGTCCGCGTTGTTGGCGGCGCGGCTGCGGAGCAGACCGTACGGGTCGGCGAGGTCGACGCTCGCGTGCGGGCGCAGACCGAGCACACCGCGGTGGAAGAGGGTCGCCTCGTCGAAGTGGTGCCAGGGCTGGGTCAGCGCGACGTGGTCGACACGGGTGATCCCGAGGGGGGCGGGGGTGTGCGGGGCAGGGACGAAGTCGCCGGTCCAGCCGGTCTCCCCGGGGCGGCCGGGGGCATCGGCGCGGCCGGTCTCCCCGGGACGGCCGGTCTCCCCGGGGCGGCCGGTCTCCCCGGGGCGGCCGGGGGCATCGGCGCGGCCGGGGGCATCGGCGCGGCCGGGGGCATCGGGGGCGTCGGGGGCGCAGAAGAAGAATTCGGTGCCGTCCGGCGCGGCCACCGCGTCCAGCGGGGCGTCGCCGGGGGCGCGGCGCCGGGGCAGGACGGGGGCGAGCAGCGACTCGGCCCGGGCGGAGGCCCCCGCCGGGTCGGGGCTCTCCAGGCCCACCGCGGTGAGCGCGGGCTCCGGCCGGTGGCTGCCGGTGTCGGTGTTGAGCAGGATGCGGGCCTCCCCCTGTTCCCAGAGGTCCACCGGCTTTCCGGAGTGCCTGGCCGTGCGTGAGAAGCCCAGCGCGGTCAGCAGGGGCGCGATCCTGGCCGTGTCGGCCGTGGCGATCTCGACGAAGGCGAACCCGGTGGGGACGACCGGCGCCGGCGGCGCGGTCAGCCCCGCGGACTCCTGGAGGAGCGTCAGCGAGCGCCGGGCGTCGATCGCGGTGCGGCCCGCGTCCGCCTGCCGGAAGACGTCGTTGAACACCTCCAGGGAGAGCGGCCCGTCGTATCCGGCACGGACGGCGGCCCGCACCAGCCCGGTGACGTCGAGATCGCCCTGGCCCGGGAAGCAGCGGTGGTGGCGGCTCCACTGAAGGACGTCCAGGGCCATCTGCGGGGCGTCGGCGAGTTGCAGGAAGAAGATCTTCTCCCCGGGGACGGACTCGATCCCGGTGACGTCGGAGCCCCTGGCCAGGATGTGGAAACTGTCCAGACAGACGCCGAGTGCGGGGTGGTCCGCGGCCTCGACGATGCGCCAGGCGTGCTCGTAGGTGCTGACGTGGCGGCCCCACGCCAGCGCCTCGTACGCGATCCGGACCCCGGACTCCTGCGCGAGGTCCGCCAGCCGCCGCAGCTGCTCGGCGGCGAGGGCGTCGTCGTCGACGGCGTACGGCGACACGCTGGAGCAGACCAGGACGGTGTCGGCGCCCAGCCGCCGCATCAGCCGGAACTTGTGCTCGGCGCGCCGCAGGTTGCGGGCGAACACGTCGGCGGGGACGGCCTCGATGTCACGCATCGGCTGGAAGAGGTCGATCGTCAGGCCGAGATCGGCGGCCCGTTCCCTGATCTCCTCCGGGCCGAGCGGGCTCCCGGTCAGGTCGTTCTCGAAGATCTCGACGCCGTCGAAGCCCGCGCGCGCCGCCGCGGCGAGTTTCTCGGTGAGCGTTCCGCTGAGCGAGACGGTGGCGATGGACGTACGCATGTCGTTCCTCCTGCGCGCTTCAGTGCGCGGACGTGAGTTCGGCGATGTCGGCGAGCATGCGGGCGGTGTCGGGTTCGCGGCCGGTGAAGAGGCGGAAGGAGTCGGCGGCCTGGAGGGCGGCCATGCCCCCGCCGTCGAGGGTGGGGCAGCCGAGGGCGCGGGCGGTGCGGACCAGCGTGGTCTCCAGCGGCCGGTAGACGATCTCGGCCACCCACAGCCCGGGGTGCAGCAGGTCGGCGGGGAGCGGGAGCCCGGGGTGCGCGGCCATGCCGATGGGTGTGGCGTTGACCAGGCCGTCGGCGTTCGCTGTGTGCGCCGCGAGGTCCAGGAGGTCCGCGGCGGCGGCCCGGCCGGGTCCGAAGTGGTGGTTCAGGGACTCCGCGAGGGCGGCCGCCCGGTCGGGCAGGGCGTCCAGCACGGTGAGCCGGACGGCGCCGAGGCCGAGAAGGGCGTGGGCGACGGCCGCTCCGGCTCCGCCCGCTCCCAGCTGCACGACCCGCTCCAGCGGCGCGCCGGGCAGACCGCGGGTGAAGGAGGCGGCGAAGCCTGTCACGTCGGTGTTGTGGCCGATCGCGAGGCCGCCCTCGAAGACCACGGTGTTGACCGCGCCGAGCGCCTCGGCCTGCGGCGAGAGCGCGTCGAGGTGGGCGAGGACCTGCTGCTTGCAGGGGTGCGTGACGTTGAGGCCGTCGTATCCCATGTCGCGTGCGGAGCGGACGAGTTCACCGGTCTTCTCCGGCGGGACACCGAGCGTGCCGATGTCGATGAGCCGGTAGAGGTAGCGCAGCTTCTGCCGGTCCGCCTCGCGTTCGTGGAGCGCGGGGCTGAGCGAGGGGCCGATGCCGGAGCCGATGAGGCCGACGAGGTACGAGTCCGGGCTCACCGGTTCTCCTCCAGGAGCTGGGCGAGGTGGGTGAGTGCCAGGGCGTAACCGTGGGCGCCCGCCCCGCAGATGACGGTGTCGGCCACGGCGGAGACGTGACTGTGGTGGCGGAAGGCTTCCCGCCGGTGGATGTTCGAGAGGTGGACCTCCACGACGGGCAGTTCCACGGCGGCGAGCGCGTCACGCACGGCGACCGAGGTGTGGCTGTAACCGGCGGGATTGATCACGATGCCCCGGTGCGCGGTGCGGGCCTCATGGATGGCGTCGATGAGCACACCCTCATGGTTGCTCTGCCGGCAGTCGGCGTGCAGCCCGTGGGCCGCAGCGGTGCTCCGGCAGAGCTCTTCGACGCCGGCCAGGGTCTCCTTCCCGTACACGTCGGGCTCCCGGAGGCCGAGCAGGTTGAGATTGGGGCCGTTCAGCACGAGGACGGGGACGCCTGTCGGCGGGACCGTAGGGGTCGGCATCACTCACTCCCGTTGATGTGGCGGCTCGGACCGTCCGGTGCGTGACGGACGGCTTTAATGTACGGACTGGTTAGTTAGTCATATCGAAAGGCGGCCGTCCAGGGAAGACCCCGGGCCGAATCAGCCGGCAGGGGCCCCGGCTCTAGAATCGCGAGCACGCACCGCCTGCCGCGAAGGATCCGGATGACCAGCCCCGAAGGACCCGCCCAGCCGGTCGCGCGGACCCGCGACGCGGCGCGCACCAAGGCCGAGATCCTCACCGTGGCGACGCGGGAGTTCGCCCGCCTCGGTTACGCGGGCGCCAGGGTCGACGAGATCGCCGCCCGCACCCGCACCACGAAGCGGATGATCTATTACTACTTCGGCGGCAAGGAACAGCTGTTCACGGCGGTCCTGGAGCGGGCGTACACCAGGATCCGGGAGGCCGAGCAGCTGCTGGACGTCGAGCACCTCGATCCCGTGGCGGCGGTCCGCCGGCTGGCCGAGGTGACCTTCGACCACCACGAGGACCATCCCGACTTCATCCGCCTGGTGAGCATCGAGAACATCCACGAGGCCGAACACATCGCCGCTTCCGCCGAGTTGAGCCGCATCAGCTCCCCGGCGATCGAGGTCCTGCGGCGCATCCTCGACACGGGGCGGGCGTCGGGGCTGTTCACGGCGGATGTCGACGCGGTGGATCTGCACGCGATGATCAGCTCGTTCTGCTTCTTCCGCATCGCCAACAGGCACACCTTCGGTGCCCTCTTCGGCCGCGACCTGGTGGACACCGGCCGGCGCGAGCACTACCGCACCATGCTGGGCGACATGATCATCGCGTACCTCACGGCCGATCGCGCCGCCTAGCGCCGGGGCACCAGTAGGGCTTGGTCAGGTTCGTTCGTCGGTGGCGTGTCCGGTTGGGGCACTGCGCCGTCGTCCGGGCATGACGCCCGAGGGGCTGGATGAGCTCCGTTGCCGCCCGGAGGACTTCGCGGCGGATGTGTCCGAGCCGTTCGCGCGGGCGGATCAGCGCCGGTGGGGCGGGGTGCATCCGCGGGGGCTGCTGCTGGACGGGCAGCGCAGATCGGTGGAGCCGATGGCCGCCCGGCTGGTCGCACCCCCTTTCCGGTCGGCACAGCGCCACCGAGACGATATCGGTGGTCATCCCGACGCATCTGCGTTATACCTTGCTCAAGATCATTCAAGTCAACGAGAGGTTCTGCCATGCGTGTTCGCAAAACCCGCGCAGCTGTCGTCACTGCCGCGATAGGAGTGACGGCCCTCCTCGGAGCAGCCGCTCCCGCTTCCGCTGCGGCAGTCAGTCCTACGTCGCTCTGCGGTTCGAGTTACAGCGTCCTTGAATCGCACCGCGTCTCCTCGAACCGCGCGGGCACGATCTTTCTTCTTTACAGTGCGTCGAGCGGTAAGAACTGCGTAGTCACCATTGCCGACAGCGCGTCCGGTGCTACCGCGAACATGTACGCCAGCCTCTCCGTCAGCGGAGGCCCCACCGTCACCGACGAGGGTTACTACACCACCTACGCGGGCCCGGTCTATGCCAGTGCTGCCGGTAAGTGTGTCAAGTTCTCCGGCGGCATCAGCGGCGCCGGTAGCTATGCGAGCGGCTGGGGCCACTGCGGCTGATCCGGGCATGAGATGAGATCCGCTGCTGGGTAGCGGGCCCACGGCAGTCGGATCAGCGGAGCCGGATCGGCTTGCCGCCGGATCCAGGTGCGGCCAGATACTTCTGGAGCGCAACGAGGGCGGCCGCCGTGCCGGAGCCATGACCACGCCGCCTGCGCCCGGAACGCGCCTTCCGCTCCTTTCAGCAGGGCCGGGCGCCTCGCCGGTCTTCTGATGGAACAACGAGGCGCCCGGCTTTTCACGTCAGCACAGGTCCGGCGGGGACCAGTCATGAGGCGGGGCAGCGGCCGGAATTCAGTCAGCCGAGCACGTCGATCGCCTCCGCGGTCAGTGATCGCGTAACCGCTCCACCCCCGTGCCGGCGCCCTGCGCCAGTAGTTGACCGTCAGTAGTTGCGTGGCTTTCGCTGTTGGTGCGTCAGTTCCCCGCCGGGGCCAGGAGCTGGAACCGTTGCTGCTGTCCGATGACGAGCAGACGGTGTCGGAGCGGGAGATGCGGCGGGCGTCCTCGGCTCAGGCACCGGCCCCGCGTGCACGGATCGCGCCGGCGTGGGCAGGGCCGGAGTCACCGCCGGTCGTCGTGGTCGCCCGCGACCGGGCCGGCCGCCCACCATCAGCATCGACCAGGTGGAAGCGGTCATGGTCACGACGCCGGAGAGGATTCCGAAGAACGCCGCCCACTGGTCGCGGAAGTCGATGGCGGTGCGCAGCGGCCCGCCGAAGTCCACCGTCGGCCGGGTCTGGCGGAAGTTCCAGTTCAAGCCGCATCTGGCGGACACCTTCAAGCTGTTGACGGACCCGTTGTCCGTGGAGAAGGTGTACGACGTCGTCGGGCTGTACTTCGACCCGCCCGAGGGCGCGGTGGTGTTGTGTGTGGACGAGAAGCCGCAGACCCAGGCCTCGGACCGGCCCCAGCCGGTGTTGCCGATCATGCCGCGCCTGCCCGGACGGCGCGCCCACGACTACGTCCGCAACGAGCTGACTGCGTTGTTCGCCGCATTCGACGTCGCCACAGGCGAGGTCATCAGCGTTCTGCACCGGCGGCACCGGGCAGCGGAGTCCAAGAAGTTCCTGATCCGGATCGACAAGGAAGTGCCCGCGCGCCTGGCGGCCCACCTGATCTGCGACAACTACGGCACCCGCAAGACGCCCGCGATCAGGGCACAGCTGACCGAGCACCCGCGCTTGGGTGAAGGACTGGAACGAGGGCCCCAAGCCGTTCATCTGGACCAGGGCCGCCGAAGGGATTCCTGACTCCCTCACCCGTTTCCGCCGACGGACCTCCGGCGCGGGCCACCAACAGCCGGGGCCGGGCGGACGGGCCGGTCCCACCACCCGGCAGCCGGGATGCGCCGCCCGGTGCCGACCGGCCTCCGCCGGCCCGGGACCGGGACCGGGACTTTTCGGGAGCGAAGGGGTCGGAACCCCGGGCGGTGCCCGGCGGACCGGACCGGGCCGGATTCCGGGTGAACCCTTGACAGGGGCGTCAACTGCTCGCAACATCCGTAGCCATCCCTAACTAACTATCTAGTGCGTTAATTAGCCGGGTCCGCTCGCCTCTCCCCCGCACGGAACGTCCCCCGAAGGAGCCCGCCGTGACCGCTCACGACCCTTCCGCCGGCCCGCCGCCCCCTCCGCAGGCGCAGCCCCGCAAGGCCGCGCTCGCCGCCTGGATCGGCAGCGCGCTGGAGTACTACGACTTCTTCATCTACGGCAGCGCGGCGGCGCTGGTCTTCCCCGAGGTCTTCTTCGACGAGTCCGATCCTGCGAACGCCACCCTGCTGTCGCTGGCCACCTTCGGTGTCGCCTACGCGGCCCGCCCGGTCGGCGCGCTCTTCCTCGGGCACGCCGGGGACCGGCTCGGCCGCAAGAAGATCATGGTCTTCACGCTGATGCTGATGGGCCTGTCGACGTTCCTCATCGGCTGTCTGCCCACCCGGGACCAGATCGGCGGGGCCGCGCCCGTCCTGCTCGTCATCCTGCGCATCCTGCAGGGCATCTCCGCGGCGGGTGAGCAGGCCAGCGCCAACTCCATGAGCCTGGAACACGCGCCTCAGCACCGCCGCGGCTACTTCACCAGCTTCACCATCAACGGGACCCAGGCCGGCCAGCTGATCGCGACCCTGGCCTTCATCCCGGTCGCCGCCCTGCCCGAGGAACAGCTCCTCTCCTGGGGCTGGCGCATCCCGTTCTGGCTGAGCGTCGCCGTCGCGGTCACCGGATACGTCATCCGCCGCACCCTGGAGGAGACACCGGTCTTCACCAAGCAGGCGGCCACCGAGGGCGTGGCGAAGATGCCGCTGGCCGTCCTGCTGCGCGACCACTGGGCCGATGTGCTGCGGGTCGTCGCGGCCTCCGTGATCGCCACCGTGAGCACGATCTTCACCGTCTGGGCGCTGTCCTACGCGACCAGCGACGCCGTCGGTCTGAGCCGCACCGGCATGCTGTGGGTGGGCGCGCTGGCCAATGTGGTCGCCCTGTTCACCATCCCGCTGTGGGCCCGGCTCTCCGACCGCGTCGGACGCCGGCCGGTCTTCCTCGTCGGCGCCGCCGGCAGCGCGGTGGCGATGCCCCTGTACCTGTGGTCGATCTCCACCGGCAGCTATCCGCTGGTGCTGATCACCGGGGTGCTGGTCTTCGGTGTCGTCTACAGCGCGGCCAACGGCATCTGGCCCGCCTTCTACGCCGAGATGTTCCCCACCCGGGTCAGGCTGTCGGGTATGGCGATCGGCACCCAGACCGGCTTCGCCGTCGCCGGTTTCGCCGTGGCCTTCGCCTCGCAGATCGCCGGCCCCGACGGCGACAACTGGGCCGGTGTCGCCCTCTTCGCCGCCGCGCTCTGCGTGCCGCCGGCCGTCGCGGCGCTCGCCGCCCGCGAGACGGCGCACGTGGAGACGGAGGCGCTCGGGGAGCGGAGCGGCGAGCGGACCACGAAGGCCGGGGCGTCGCTCAGGACCTGATGCCCCGCTACGGCGCCGGGTCCTGCCGGCCGGGCCGGCACTGAACCGTTCGAGTGGCGGGGCGCCCGCCCCGGGCAGATCATCGAAGGACGCGGCGATCCACGCCGGAGGGGTGCGGGGACGGACTCGGAAGAGCCGTCCCCGCACCCCTCCGGCCCGTCCACGGGCATCACGCCTTGCCGGCCGCCGGCTCGGGCACCGGCTCCCCGGCGGCCTCGCCGCCCGCCTCCCCCGCCTCCCCCGCCTCCCGGCCGGGCCGTCCGGCCGTCCCGGTGCCGACCTGGAGCCTGCGCGGCCCGGACAGGGCGTACGTCAGCCCGAAGCCTGCGGCCACCACCACCGCACCGCCGACCGCGTCCAGCACCCAGTGATTGCCCGTGGCGACGATCGCGGAGACCGTGAACAGCGGGTGCAGCAGTCCCAGGGCCTTCATCCACGCCTTCGGCGCGAGCAGCACGATCACCACACCGCACCACAGGGACCAGCCGAAATGCAGTGACGGCATCGCCGCGTACTGGTTGGTCACCGCGGTCAGCGCCCCGAAATCGGGGCTGTCGAGATCCTGCACCCCGTGGACCGTGTCGATGAAGCCGAGCCCCGGCATCAGGCGCGGCGGGGCGAGCGGGTAGAGCCAGAAGCCGATCAGCGCGAGGACCGTGGCGAAGCCGATGGTGCTGCGGGCCCAGCGGTAGTCCGGGGGCCGGCGCACGTACAGCACCCCGAGGATCGCGAGCGGCACGAGGAAGTGGAACGTCGAGTAGTAGTAGTCGAAGAACTCGCGCAGCCAGGGGATGCCGACGACGGTGTGGTTGACCCAGTGCTCGATGTCGATGTGCAGCCACTGCTCGGCGGCGTGGATCTGCCGGCCGTGTTCCTCGGCGGTGGACCGTCCGGCGGTCGCGGCCAGCCGGACCTGCGCGTACGCGGAGTAGACGACCCGGATGAGCAGGAGTTCCAGGAGCAGATTGGGGCGGCTGAGCACCCGGCGCCAGAACGGCAGCAGCGGCACCCACGCGTAGCGCGCCGGTACCGGCTTCGCGTAGCCGGTGGGGACCGGCCGCTGCCAGTGGGGCGAGGCGCGGGACAGGAACGGCACCGCGCAGGCCGCGCCGAGCGCGGCGACGAGCAGGGCGTTGTCGCGCACGGGAATGACCACGCCGACGTTCGGCAGCAGCATCTTCCCCGGCAGGGTGAGGACGAGGACCACGACCGCCGGCCAGACCAGCCGGTCCGAGGCCCGGCTGCCGACACGTCCGACGACGGCGAGCAGCACCCAGAGGAGCTGGTGCTGCCAGGCGGTGGGCGACACGGCGACGGCGACGCACCCCGTGACCGCGACGGCCAGGAGCAGCTGCCCGTCCCGCGCGTAGCGGGCCGCACGGCGCAGCCCGAGGAGGACGACGACGGCGGCCAGCGCCAGGAACAGCGCGATCTCCAGCGGTCCCTCCAGCCCGAACCGCAACAGCGCGCCGTGCAGGGACTGGTTCGCCAGGTTGTCCGGGCGCTCACCGAGCCCGGCGCCCGCGACATGGTGCACCCAGTACGCCCAGGAGTCACGCGGCATCGCCAGCCAGGCCAGCGCCGTGCAGACGGCGAAGGTGGCAGCGCCGCTCACGGCGGCCCGGCGTCTGCCGGTGATCCAGAACAGGACGGCGAAGAGCAGTACGGCGGGCTGGAGGGCCGCGGCGACACCGGTCAGCACACCCGGAAGCCGCTCACCGCGCACCGCGAAGCAGGCGACGAGCACCAGCAGGACCGGCAGGATGCTGGTCTGGCCCAGATGCAGGGTGTTGCGGACGGGCAGCGACACCATCAGCAGGGTGATCGCGACGGGCGCCGCCAGGAACGCGGTACGCCGGCTCACCGGCCCTGGCAGCGCGCGGCCGGCGACGTGGCCGAGCAGGACGACGAGGAGGAGCGAACCGAAGGTCCATACGACGCCGAGGGCCTGCTCCGCCGAGACCGTGAGCGGCTTCAGCACCAGACCGGCGAACGGCGTCCCGGTGAACCGGCCCGGGTCGTACAGGGATCCCGCGAGGTGCAAAACCCCGGTCGCGCCGGTCCAGGTCTCCAGATCGGTGAGGCGTTCGCCGGGTGGCTGCCGCAGCACGACCGCCGCCTGCCGTACCGCCAGGACGCCGACGAGCAGCCAGAGGACGGCCCTGGCCACCGCGGCCCTGGGGTCCGCCGTCCGGACCAGGCCTGACCCGGCCTGGTCCGGAAGGAAGACCCTGCCCCCCGGGTCCGCCGCCATGTCCCCCCGCACACTGCGCTTCGCATCTCTCACGCTGCGCCGACCCTCCCCATTTTTCATGCACTGTCCCCTCGGCCCGGGTATGTGCGGATGAAGCCTCGCATTGCCCTATGAGCTAGACACAATCAACCCCCTCTTCGCCTGACTGTCACCACCGATCCGCCGGAAGACCGCACGGAATTCCGGTCACGGCTCCTCAGGTGACGGCCGCCGAGCAGCTGTCGGGAGGTCCGCCGGGTCCCGGATCAGTCCTCGTGCCGGGGGACGTCCGCCTGCCAGCCCGTGAAGAGGGGGACGTCCGCCGAGCCGTCCAGGACAACGACGCCGAAGGGCCGGTCGAAGGCGATGTGCTTCACCACTCGGGGTCTCGGAGCGGCGGACCTCGCCGCCACGACCGTGACGGCCGCGGCCTCGACGCCCTCCTCCGCGACCTTCACCACCGCTTCCTGGACCACGTCCGTGAGGTGGAGGGGCGCCGCCGCGAGGCCCCGGAAGTCCGCGGCGGGGCTCGTGGCGAGCCGTACACCGAGCGCCCGCAACTGCTCGGTGACCTGGACGTTCGTCCGCAGGGTGAAGCGCGGCAGCGCGAAGGTCACCGCGTCGGCGGCCAGGGGGACCCGCGCTCCCTCCGGGGCCCACGCCTGCGGCAGGACCCGGTCCGCCCCCTCACCCGGCTCACCCAGGACGAACCTGACCCGTGCCGGTGCGCTGCCGTCCGGCTCCGCGCGGCAGCGCAGTTCGACGACGTACGCGCCCGGGACCGTCCACACGTCCGTGGGCCCGGCCGACGCGTGCATCGTCGGCACCGGCACGCTCCGGCCCGCCGCGTCGGTGAAGGGGGCGTCACGGGTGCGGGACATGTCGAACGCCGTCTCCCAGAAAGCCTTCAGGGCCAGCACGTTGACCAGGGCGAGCGCGACACCGCCGTCGAGGTCCAGCGGCAGCCGTTCGACCAGGCCACCGGTCTGCTCACGGACCCACGCGTCGATCTCCGCGACGTCCACCGGGCCGAAGGCGACGTCCGGCAGCGATTGTTCGTACTCCGGGTGGAGCGGCACGTTGTTCCACACCCGGGTCGCCACGTTGAGCGCCTCGGTGCGCCCCCAGTCCCGGGCCGCCCCGGTCACCACGTCCGCGGCCTCCGGTCCGGCCACGCCGAGCAGTGTCCGCAGTTCCGCCGCCGTCTCCGTACGGGCGCCGGCGGCGACGGCGGTCAGGGCCAGCCACAGTCCGGCGGGCGAGCACACGAAGCTGCGGCAGCCGGGCCGCGTCAGCTCCCGTATCCACTGCTCCCCGAGCCGCTGGACGGCTGCCTCGACGGAGGTCTCCCGCGTCATCGTTCCCCCTGCACGTATCAAAGGTTCGTCATTCCGTCACACCATGGACAGAATGGCCCAATGACCTGGAACGTGACCCCCGAACACTTCGGCAGCCCCGAAGCGGCCCTGCTGCGGCGGGACTACTACGACGAGGTGGCGAGCCGCTACTGGGGCCGGCCGGCCACCGCGGCGGAGATCGACGACGGCCTGAGGGACGACGGTGTGGACCGGCTCGCCCCGCCCACCGGGGAATTCCTGGTGGGACGGTACGACGGCAAGCCGGGGAGCTGCGCGGGCCTGCGGCTGGTCGACGCGGACACGGCGGAGCTGACCCGGGTGTTCGTCCGGCCCGCGTTCCGCTCGACGGGCGGCGGCGGCCTGCTTCTCGCCGGCATCGAGAGCGCCGCGCGGGCCTACGGGGTGCGGCGGATCCGCCTGGACACCCGTGACGACCTGGTGGAGGCACGCGGGCTGTACGCGAAGCACGGGTACCGGGAGGTGCCCGCGTTCAACCAGGGCCCCTACGCGGAGCACTGGTTCGCCAAGGAGCTGTGAGTTCCCGGCGCCGCAGGAGCCCGGAGCAGGGGCGCGGAGCCGGAGCCCGGAGCAGGAGCCCGGAGCCGGAGCCCGGAGCAGGAGCCGGGGCCGGAGCAGGGGCCGGAGCAGGGGCGCGGAGCGCCCGCGAGGTCAGCCCGCCGCGTGGTCCCGGCGGGGTTCCGGCATGTGGGGCCGCTCCTTGCTCGACCCGCTCACCTCGGCCGACAGCTCCGTCACCAGGCGGACGAGGTCGGTGGGCCGGTCCGGGCCCCACCAGTCGCCCAGCAGCTCGGCCAGGGACTCCTCACGGGCCCGGGACAGCCGGACCACGGCCTGTGCACCCCGTTCGGTGAGCACCAGCTGCATCCCCTCGCGCCGGGCGAAGCCGCGCCCCTCCACCTGGCGTGCGGCGGAGGTGATCACCCTCAGCGGCACGGGTGCGACCTCGGCCAGCCGCCCGGGTTCGACGGTGCCGTGCCGTTTGATGCGCAGCAGCAGCCAGCTGGCGGCGGGCTGCAGGTCGTATCCGGCCCTGGCGGTGATCTTCTCGTAGATCTCCCGGCGTCCCTCACGGGTGGCGAGCACCGAGAGGGCCCGGGCGCATTCGTCGTACGAGGAGCGCTGGACCGGGTTCGAGGCCAGGGTCTCGCTGGGGTCGGGCGCCGTCACCGACCCGCGCAGGGGTTCCTCCTTGAGGAACCAGGCGAAGACGAACGCGACGAGGACGACGGGTGCCGCGTAGAGGAAGACATCGGTGATCGAGGCCGAGTAGGCGCTGAGGACGGAGGGGCGCAGATCCGCCGGGAGCCGGCCGATGGCCCGGGGGTCGGCGGCCAGCGCTCCGGCGTCGGCGCCGGGCGGGAGGGAGCGGCCGCTGAGCGCCTCTTCGAGTTTGCCGGTCAGCCGGTTGGTGAAGATCGTGCCGAACACGGCCACGCCGAACGAGGCGCCGATGGACCGGAAGAAGGTGGCGCCGGAGGTGGCGACACCGAGGTCCTCGTAGCCGACGGAGTTCTGCACGATCAGTACGAGCACCTGCATCACCAGGCCGAGGCCGGCGCCGAAGACGAAGAAGCAGAGGCTCATCGTCCAGGTGGAGCTGGTCTCGGAAAGCGTGTGGAGCAGCAGCAGGCCGACCACGGTGAGGGCGGTGCCGGCGATCGGGAAGACCTTCCAGCGGCCTGTCCGGCTGACGATCTGGCCGGAGCCGGTCGAGGTGAGCAGCAGGCCGAGGACCATCGGCAGCATGTGCACACCGGACATGGTCGGGGTGATGCCGTGCACGACCTGGAGGAAGGTCGGCAGATAGGTCATGGCCCCGAACATCGCGAAGCCGATGACGAAGCTGATGACGGCGACGAGGCTGAAGGTCCTCATCCGGAACAGCTTCAGCGGCAGGACCGGTTCGGCCGCCCGGCGCTCGGCCGCGACGAACGCCACGAGCAGCACCACGGCGAGGACCGCGAGGACGATGATCTGTGCGGAGCCCCAGGCCCAGGTGGTTCCGCCGAGCGAGGCGACGAGGACCAGGCAGGTGGCGACGGAGGCGATGAGGAAGGTGCCCAGGTAGTCGATGGTGTGCTTGGTACGGCGGACCGGGATGTGCAGGGCGGCGGCGATGACGAGGAGCGCGACGACGCCGACGGGCAGATTGATGTAGAAGACCCAGCGCCAGCTGAGGTGTTCGGTGAAGAAACCGCCGAGCAGCGGCCCCAGCACACTGGTCACGCCGAAGACCGCCCCGAACAGGCCCTGGTACTTGCCCCGTTCGCGCGGGGGGACGATGTCGCCGACGATCGCCATGGACAGCACCATCAGCCCTCCGCCGCCGAGCCCCTGGAGGGCGCGGAAGCCGATCAGCTGCGGCATGTTCTGGGCCATGCCGCAGAGCGCGGAGCCGATGAGGAAGATGACGATGGCCGTCTGGAAGAGCTTCTTGCGCCCGTACTGGTCACCGAGCTTGCCCCAGAGCGGGGTGGCCGCGGTCGCCGCCAGCATGTAGGCGGTCACCACCCACGACAGATGGTCCAGGCCGCCCAGCTCGCTGACGATCGTGGGCAGGGCGGTGGACACGATGGTCTGGTCGAGTGCGGCGAGCAGCATGCCGAGGAGCAGTGCGCCGATGGAGACCAGGACACTCCGCCGGGACCGCCCCTCACCTGCTGCCGGGGGCGGCGGGCTCAGCTGCTGGGCCATGGGCATCTCCTCGGGTCCGCTTGACCCCATCCTGGCCGCTGTGTGCCGTTATGGCCTGCCGAACGGCGCCACGAGCGTCGGGCTCGCCTGTGGCGGCCTGCATAATCGCAGACAGTTCGAAAGGGGAGGGGACCCACGATGACCGGACACATGTGCCCGGAGTGCGGCGGCGAGCAGGGCGCGAGACCCCGGGCGGGGTGCGCCTGCGGAGCCGGCGCGGCCGCACGGGCGGGCCGGGAGGCCCGTGCGGCGGAGATCGCGGCGGCCGAGGACTTCGACCCGCTGCGCATCCGGCCGTACGTGACGCTGAACAGCGACGACACGCAGGACCACGGCGCCCCCGGGACAGCCACCACGATGCCGCTGTTCCTGGACGGGGCGCCCGGCGGAGCGCCGGGCGCCGGGCCCGTCCGGGGTGCTCCGCCCGGGGCCGCCGCCGTGGACGGGGGCCGTCGGCATGATGCCGCCGCTTAT
>Ga0196960_10000380_pt1 | contig 16398 bp, 14 predicted proteins | sample S3v_5metaG_FD_183187 | JGI IMG/M metagenome (GOLD analysis project Ga0196960, IMG submission 183187) | Soil microbial communities from Anza Borrego desert, Southern California, United States - S3+v_5 | ecosystem: Environmental > Terrestrial > Soil > Desert | place: USA: California | collected... | reverse complement strand
CCGCCGCGCACGATCGCGTCACGCTCGGGAGGCAGTTCGCCCAGGAGCTCGGAGACGGTCGTACCGTAGACACGGGCGAGGCCGAGGAGCATCGGCAGCGAGGGCTGCCTCCGGCCCGTTTCGAGCCGGGAGAGGTGGGCCGGGGAGAGGCCCGCCCGTCCGGCTGCGGTCTCGAGGGTGAGGCCGCGGCTGCGGCGCAGGTCGCGCAGGCGTGGCGCGATCCCCGGAAGCTCGTCGGCCACCCCTCCGTCAGGAGGATTCATGTCTCCATTGGGCCAGGACCTTTCCTCCGAGGCAAGTAATTTGCCTCAGAGGCAAACTCCTCAGCGATGGGCGACGGCCTGCTTCACCAGTGTCCTGCCGAAGTCCCACATCAGTCCGCCTCCGCTGTGCGCGTCGTCCATGACGGCGGTGAAGGCGGTCACGAAGCGATCGACCTCCGGTTCTCCGATGACCAGCGGCGGGATCAGCTTGATCACCTCCAGGTGGTCACCGGAGACCTGGGTGAGGATCCGGTGCTTCTGCAGCAGCGGCACCACCACCATCTGCGCGAACAGGCCCTTGCGCGCCGCCTGCAGCATCGCCCAGCGACTGCGGAGCTTGAGGGAGGACGGCCGGCCGAATTCGATGCCGGTCATCAGTCCGCGGCCGCGCACCTCGTGCAGCAGTTCGTAGCGGCCCACGAGCGCGGTGAGCCGTTCCCGCAGCAGATCACCGGTGCGCCGGGCGTTCGCGACCGTCTCCTCCTGCTCCATCACGTCGAGGACGGCGAGCCCGGCCGCCATGGCCTGGGCATTGGACCCGAAGCTGGCGGAGTGGACGAGGACCCGGTCCATGGACGAGTAGACGCGCTTGAAGATCCAGTCCCTGCCGAGCGTCGCACCGACCGGTACGTACCCGCCGGAGAGCGCCTTGGCGACACAGAGCAGATCGGGTTCGACTCCCTCCTCGTGCTGGTAGGCGTAGAAGTCGCCGGTCCTTCCGAGCCCGGTCTGCACCTCGTCGGCGATGAGCACGGCCTTGTGCCGGTGCAGGAGCTCCTGTGCCTCCCGCAGGAATCCGGGAGGCGGGGCGTGGACGCCCTTGCCCTGGATCGGCTCCACGACCAGCCCGGCCACATCACCGCGCTTCAGCTCACGCCGCAGCGCGTCGAGGTCGCCGAGCGCGATGGCCGTGTCGGGCAGCAGGGGCGCGAACCCGTCCCGGAAGCCCTTCTCGCCGTTGACGGACAGCGAGCCGGCCGTCAGCCCGTGGAAGGCGTGGTCGCAGTAGAGGATCCGTGGCCTGCCGGTGGCGTACCGGGCGAATTTGAGCGCCGTTTCGATCGCCTCCGTGCCGCTGTTGCCGAAGAACACCCGGTCCAGGTGCGGGCTGTGCGCCAGCAGCTTCTCGGCCAGCAGCCCGGGAAGCGGCTGGCAGTCGAAGCGGGTGAGGTCGGCGAGCGAGGCGTCCAGGACGTCGTGGAGCGCCCGGCGTACGACGGGGTGGTGCCTGCCGAGCCCCATCACGCCGAAGCCGGCGAGCATGTCGAGGTAGTCGTTGCCCTCGGCGTCCCAGAAGTACGCCCCCTCGGCCCGCTCGTAGACCTTGTCGAAACCGAGGGTGTGCAGCATCCGCGGCAGCTGGTGGTTGAGGTGCCGGGTGTGCAGCTCGTAGCGTTCGGCGCCCCGCTCCGCGAGGAGCCGCGTCAGATCGAAGTCCGGCCGTTCGTCCTTCATGCCCCGTTCCCCTTCTTCGGCGTGTTCCGCCCTCCCGCCGGCGCCGTCGGTCGCCGCCGGCCCGGACGCCGCCGGTGGATGCCGCCGGCCCTGGGACGATGCGGAGGGCGGCGCTCCGCGAACGGCCGGGCCGGCGGCACGCGGGGACCCGGCGCGACCGGCTCCCCCGTGGTCATGACGTCACCGGCTCCCGCCGCCGATGGTCTCCCGCGCCGCTCGCAGGGATTCCTTGAGCGACCCCATGGTGGCGAGCACCGCGGTGGGCTCGTACCCGCAGTGCGCCATGCAGTTGGCGCACCGCGGGTCCTTGCCCCGGCCGTACTTGTCCCAGTCGGTGTCCTCGATGAGCTCCCTGTACGTGGGGACGTATCCGTCGCTCATCAGGTAGCAGGGCCGCTGCCAGCCGAAGAGCGAGTAGTTGGGGATCGCCCAGGCCGTGCACGGGAAGTCGGCCCTGCCCTCCAGGAAGTCGAGGAAGAGCGGGGAGTGGTTGAGCCTCCAGCGGCCGCGGTTGCCGCCCGCGAAGGACTTCTTGAAGAGCTCGCGGGTCTGCTCGACCCCCAGGAAGTGTTCCTGGTCGGGTGCCTTCTCGTAGGCGTAGGCGGGCGAGATCATCATCTCGTCGACCTTCAGTTCGTCGTTGAGGTAGTTGAGGACCTCGATGACCGTCTGAGGGGTGTCGGTGTTGAAGAAGGTCGAGTTGGTCGTCACCCGGAAACCGCGGCGCTTGGCCTCCTTCATCGCCTCCACCGCTTCGTCGAAGACACCTTCCTTGGCGACCGACTCGTCGTGCCGCTCGCGCAGTCCGTCGATGTGCACGGCGAAGGCGAAGTAGGGCGACGGGGTGAACCTGTCGAGCTTCTTGCGCATCAGCATGGCGTTGGTGCAGAGGAAGACGTACTTCTTCCTCGCCACCAGCTGGCGCACGATCTCGTCGATCTGCGGATGCATGAGCGGCTCGCCACCGGCGACGGAAACCATCGGGGCGCCTGATTCCAGGACCGCCCCGACCGCCTGCGCGACGGGCATGCGCTGCTTGAGCACTCCGGCCGGGTGCTGGATCTTCCCGCAGCCCTCGCACGCCAGGTTGCAGGCGAACAAGGGCTCCAGCTCGACGATCAGCGGGAACTTCTCCCGCTTGCGGAGCTTCTGTTCGAACAGATACGTCGCAACCTTGATGGACTGACGGAGCGGCATGGCCATCTGGGCTCACCTCCTGGGGAGCAGCAAAGATCGGTGCCATTCGTGAAAAGCCGGAAGTACAGCACGAAGAACGCGGAATGCTGATATTCCACCGCGTACCGTGCCGATACGGACGAGCTCATGCTCCGGGGCGTCCACGACCACCCGTACGGCCGCAACCGGGCGCGGCCCCGCCCGCACCGCGGTGCGGAGGGTCGCTGCGGACTCCATGTCCACCGCGATGGCCCCGGCGGCCCGGAGCCCGGCCCGCTCCGGCCCTCGGACGACATGGCCGGAGCCGGTCAGCGGGCCGGTGTGGACCGTACGTCCGGGCACCGCCCTGACCAGGGCGTCGACCAGCAGGCCGGTGCCGGTGCAGGCCGTGGTGCCGCCGAAGTCCCGGGTCTCCTCGGCCACCACGAGATCACCCGGGTGCATGCCGGGTTCCAGGCCTGCGCAGAAGCCGGAGGCGATGACCGCGGTGTCTTTGGCCCCGTCCGGTCCCAGCGCGTGCCGGACGGCGCTCTCCGCGGCCCGCGGGCCCATTCCGGACCTGATGATGCTCACGGGCCCGGGGCCCGGCACGGCGCTCCTCCTGCCCGTCCGCAGGGCGAGACGCTCGATGCCGAGCGCGCAGGCGATCAGCAGCGGCGTGGTGGGACCGGGCGGCTCCTGTGCACCACCCATGGGCTCAGGCCCCCTTGCCCGTACGGGCCCCGACACCGCAAGCGGTGGCGAAGGGATCGCCGTACACGTACCGGCCGAGTGCGGTGAGGGGGAAGACCTGCCGGTACAGGTGGTAGTTGATGGAGAAGTCCCAGGGGAAGCCGGTCCCGGTGAAGTGCGGCTCGTCCCAGGAGCCGTCCGCCTGCTGGGTCTCCGCCAGCCAGGCGACCCCCCGCTCCACGGACCTGCTCTCCCGTTCCCCGGCGGCCAGGAGGGCCAGGAGCGCCCACGCGGTCTGGGAGGCGGTCGAACTGCCGTGTCCGATCCACTTCTCCTCCCGGTAGGACCGCAGGTCCTCGCCCCAGCCTCCGTCGTCGTTCTGGACGGACTTCAGCCAGTCGACGGCTCTGCGCACCGAGGGGTGTGCGGCCGGCAGCCCGGCGGCGACGAGAGCGGGCACCACGGAGCCGGTTCCGTAGATGTAGTTGACGCCCCACCGGCCGAACCACGCGCCGCTCGGCTCCTGTTCGGCGAGCAGCCACTCGACGCCCCGGCGGGTGCGGGGGTGGTGCGCCAGTCCCTCGACGGCGAGCATCTCCACCACGTGTCCCGTCACATCGGCCGACGGGGGGTCGATGACCTCACCGAAGTCGCAGAACGGCAGCCGGTTGGGGAACGGGCTGGTGTTGTCCGCGTCGAAGGCTCCCCAGGCGCCGTTGCGTGACTGCATGCCGAGGTTCCAGCGCACCCCGCGCTCGATGGCCGCCTCGACCCTGGCGGGGTCGGGGTGATGGACACGGCGCAGGGCCAGGACGACTTCGGCGGTGTCGTCGATGTCGGGATAGTTGTCGTTGTGGAATTCGAAGGCCCAGCCGCCCGGGGCGAGTTCGGGTCTGCGTACGGACCAGTCGCCGGGTCGTACGATCTCCTCGCCGAGCATCCAGTCGGCCGCTCTCACGAGCGCCGGGTGGTCGGGGCTCACCCCCGCGTCCGCGAGGGCGATGGTGGCGAGACAGGTGTCCCAGACCGGGGACTGGCAGGCCTCGACCATGCGGGCGCCGTCCTCACGCCACACGGTGAACCGGTCGAGCGAGGCGAGTCCGGCCCGCATGACCGGGTGGCCGAGGTCGTAGCCGAGCAGGTGCAGGGCGATGACCGAATACACCGCCGGCGGCTGGATACCGCCCCAGCAGCCGTCGTTCTCCTGGCGTTCGATGATCCAGCGGGCGGCGGCGTTCATGGCGATGCGCCGCAGCCTGCGCGGGGCCACCCTGTGGTAGAGGTGCAGCGCCTTGTCGAGCCGCTGGAAGACTCCGTCCCAGCTGGCCGCGGGGGCGGCGGGGCCGGACGGGCCGGGGCACGCCGGGTCGGTGTGCAGCTCGTCCAGAGGGAAGGGAGCGGGGCGTACGGGCCGTTTGGCGGACACGACGGTGAGCGGCACGATGGTCTGGCGGGCCCAGCAGCCGAAGTCGTAGATGTTGAGCGGGACCCACTTCGGGAGGAACATCAGCTCGGGCGGGAGCTCCGGGAGGTCGTCCCACTTCCACCAGCCGAAGAGCGCGAGCCAGATCCGGGTGAAGACCCGTGACCGGGCGATGCCGCCCTGTTCCCTGACCCAGCCGGCCGCACGCCTCATGTGGGGGTCGTCCGGCCGGTCCCCGGCCAGCCGCAGGGCCACGTACGCCTCGATGGTGGCGGAGAGGTCGGGTGGTCCCTCGAAGAAGGTGTTCCAGGTGCCGTCGCCGAGCTGTTCGCCCCGGATGAAGCGGGCCGCGGCCTTGACGGTGTCCGGGTCCTGGATACCCAGGAACTGACGGAGCAGCAGGTCCTCCGCGTCCATGGTGACGTTGGTGGCGAGGTCGCCCTTCCACCAGCCCTGCTCGTCCTGTCTGCCGAGGAGGTGCTCCACCGAGCGCTCCGCGGCCCGCCGCGCGACGGCCGACAGGTCGTCCACGGCGATGGTTGTCTCGGTCGGATGGCCGGCCGGGGCTGTGCGGAGGTCCGCGGCCCCGGTGCTTCCGTCTGTCGTCGCTGTCATGGCTTCCCCTTCGTGCAGTGTGGTCCTCTGCTGTGCTGGGGTCTCCGTCGGCGGGCGCCCCGTGGGGCGCCCGCCGGCGACTGCGAGTCATATCTGGATGGTGATCATCTCTTTCGTACGACCACGAAGTCGGCGAGCTCGGTGAGCTGCGCCCGCACTCGTTCCGGCATGTCGACGCCGTGCAGCGCCTCGATGGCTACCGCGTGCTGACGACGGGCTTCCTGGGCGGTCCACTCGCGGCCGCCCGCCTCCTCGATGAGCGCCGCACGGACGGCGAACTCCTCTTCGGAGAAGCTGTCGAAGTCGCTGCTCTTGGCGTCGGCGGCGAGCAGCTCGCCCAGACGCTCCGAGGCGGGTCCGCCCGCGGCGAGCGCCGCGACGACGGGCAGGGACTTCTTGCGCTGGCGCAGGTCGCTCCAGGTCTGCTTGCCCGTGGACTCCGGGTCGCCCCAGATCCCGAGCAGGTCGTCGACCGCCTGGAAGGCGAGGCCGAGGTGGTAGCCGTACGCCTCCAGGACGTCGGCGGTACGGTCGTCGGCTCCGCCGAGCACGGCTCCGATGGAGACGGCGCAGGCGAGCAGGGCGCCCGTCTTGTTGCCCTCCATCTCCAGGCACTCCTCGACGGTGACCCGTTCGCGGTGCTCGTAGGAGATGTCCTGGGCCTGGCCGTCGATCAGCTTGCGGCTGGCCGTGGTCAGTCGGCGGGCGGCCCGGCCGGCCTCGACGGTGCCGAGCTCCAGCAGGACCTCGTTGGCCAGGGCGAAGAGGGCGTCCCCGACGAGGATCGCCTGGGCGGGGCCGTGCACCTTCCATACGGTGTCGCGGTGGCGGCGCTGTTCGTCGCCGTCCATCAGATCGTCGTGCAGCAGCGAGAAGTTGTGCACGAGTTCCACGGCCACGGCTCCGGGGATCCCGACCTCCGCCGGGGCGCCCGCCGCTTCTGCGGACAGCAGGGCCAGTGCGGGGCGCACGGCCTTGCCTCCGTCGCCGTCGGCCGGCCGGCCCTGGGCATCGATCCAGCCGAAGTGATAGGCCGCGACGGTGTCCATGGGCGGCGCCAGCCTGTCCACGGCAGCTCGCAGCACCGGCGCTGACAGGGCCCTTCCACGCTCCAGAAGCGCGGTGACGTCCGTGGTGTCCGCCACGGTGCCGTAAGCCGGATTCGCCGGGGTCACAGACTCTCCTCTTGTTCCGGTGGTACTGCTCATGCCGCCTCCTGCAGCGGATGTACGTGGGGCCGGCCGAGGGCCTGGAGCGCGGAAGCCGCGGCACTGAAGCCACTGCGGACGGCGCCCTCCATCGTGGCGGGCCAGCCGGTGGCGGTCCACGCCCCCGCCAGGTGCAGCCCTGCGGCGCGGGTGTGGGCGCCCGGCCTCAGGCGTCCCGAACCCGGCGTGGGCGCGAAGGTCGCGGTGCGCTCCCGGGTGACGAAGAAGTCGCGGATCCCGGCCCCTCGCGCTGCCGGGAGCAGCCGCTCCAGCTCGGGCAGGTAGCGCTCGCGCAGCTCGGCGACGGGCAGATCGATCTCGTCCCGCGCCGCGGACTGGGAGACCGCGAGGTACTGGCCGCCGCCCTGGAGACCGGAGGACGCCGTGCGGTCGAAGACCCATTGCACGGGTGACCCGAGCGCGGCGAAGAACGGCCTGCGCAGCACCTTGCGGTCGTAGACGACGTGCACGTTCAGGATCGGTGCGTCGGTGAGGCCGAGCAGCCGGTCCGGGTCGTCGAGCGCCCCCTCGGGCAGCAGCCGGTGGGTCTCCCCCTGCGGCACGGCGAGGACGACGGTGTCCGCCTCGAACCGTTCGCCGTCCGTCTCCACGGCCCAGTGACCGTGCTCGGCACGTGCGAGGGCACCGGCCCGGGTGCGTACGTGGATCTCCACGCCCGCCGATTCGAGCGCCTTGCGGGCGAGGGTGTCGTGGAGATCGCCGAGCGGCACGGCGGCCCAGCCGATGTCGGCGGCTCCCGGTCCGGAGAGGAGCCCCGTCCTGAACACCTTCGCGGCGAGCGCCATGGAGGCGTTCGCCGCCGTGGCGTTGAGGGTGGCGACGCCGACGAGGTCCCACAGGGCCTCGACGGCGCGGTGCGACTGGCCCTGGCGGCGGAGCCAGGTGGCGAAGTCGATGCCGTCGAGCGCGGGGTCGGCGGGGTCCAGACGGCCCAGCGCCAGTGCGGCACGGGCGACGCCCGCCTTCTCGGCGAGCGACAGGTGCGGGTAGGCGGCGAGTCCTCCGGCGAGGTGCAGCGGCACGGGCAGAGCGGTGCGGCGCAGCCGTCCGAGCCTCGGACCCCCGGGCCGGGCCACGTCGAGCACGGGCACGTCGAGGCGGTCCTGCAACGGTGCGAGGTGGGTCCCCTCGATCCGGTCGAGGAACCAGCGGTAGCCCGTGCAGCAGCGCAGGTAGACGTGCTGGCCGTTGTCGACGGACAGGTCGCCGCGCCGGAAGGAGAAGGCGAGCCCGCCGAGCCGGGGGCGGCCTTCGAGCAGGGTCACGCCGAGGCCCGCGTCGGCGAGCCGCAGCGCCGCGGTGACGCCGGCGAGGCCGCCGCCGACGACCACCGCGCGGGAGGACCGCGGGGTCCGGCCGCTCATGCCTGCTCCCTTCGCCGTGCCACCGGGGTCGGCGGTGTACGCCACGTCGTCGCAGACAGGGACGCACCGGGGCGGCCGGGGGTTGTCCGCCCCGCCCGTCGGACCTGATCCGCCATCAGACCCTCCCCCTGGCCGTACGCCGTGAGATGTAACGCGCGTCGAGGCCCGAGAGGCCGCGCACCGCAACGTACGCCTTCTCGTGGCCGGGCAGCGAGACCCTGCCGCGCAGGACGGCCTCGGGATCGCGTTCGATGCGGTCCAGGAGCCGGCGGTAGATGCCGGCCATGGCGGCTACGCAGGCGCCGCTGCGGCGGTCCAGCATGGGTAGGAGCCGGTACCCCTCGGCGAAGAGCGCCCGGGCGCGCCGGACCTCGAAGTGCACCAGGCCGGCGAAGTCCGACCCGGGGGGCGGGGCGGCCCGGTGGAATCCGGCGGAGCAGCCGAATTTGGCGAGGTCGTCGGCGGGCAGGTACGTACGCCCGTTGCCGGCGTCCTCGCGCACGTCCCGCAGGATGTTGGTGAGCTGGAGGGCGAGGCCGAGGGTGTCGGCGTACTCCGCGGCCCGTTCGGCCCCGGGTGCGCCCGTCTCCGTCCCGAAGACACCCAGGCTGAGGCGCCCGATGGCACCCGCGACGCACCGGCAGTACGTCTTCAGGTCGTCCCACGTCTCGTAGGTCGCACCGCGCACATCCATCAGTACGCCGTCGATGAGCTCGTCGAGACCGCCGAGCGGCAGCGGGAACCGCTGCGCCGCGTCGGCCAGCGCGACCGCGACCGGGTCGGTGTCGTCCTCGTCGACCGCCTTGTCCCGGATGCGGCCGAGCAGGCCCCGGGTGTCCTCCAGCCGGGCGTGCTTGGTCTCCGGGTCCAGCTCACCGTCGCCGATGTCGTCGACCCGCCGGGAGAAGGCGTACAGCGCCGACATGGCCTGCCGCTTCTCGTACGGCAGCAGCCGGATGCCGTACGCGAAATTGCGGGCCTGCTGTCCGGTGACGGCCTCGCAGTAGCTGTATGCGGCCTGTACCGGTGCCGACATGTACGTCGTCTGTCCCTCCACGGTCCGGCTCACCCCTCTCTGTGCGCTCTTCGCAGGACGTCTCCCACCTCGCGCAGCAGTCCGGGCGCGGTGGGCTTGGGCGGTCCGGGCAGTACGTCGAAACCGGCGGCCGAGATCGCGCCGAGTGCGGCCCGCCCGCCGCCGACGAAGCCGGCGAGCAGCAGCTTGAGACGGCCGTGGACGCTGCCCACCAGGGGGACGCCCTCGTCCAGCAGGTCACGGGCGCGTTCCGCCTCGTACGCGATCAGGGCGCGTACCGCCGCACCTGCGGACGGGGCGGCCAGGTCCGGTTCGCCGACATGGAAGCGGGCCATGTCCTCGGCGGGCAGATAGATCCGGTCGCGGCCGAGGTCCTCGGCGACGTCCTGGAGGTGTTCGGCGATCTGCAGAGCGGTGCAGACGGCGTCGGAACGGCGGATCCGTTCGGGACTCGCGGTACCGGTGATCTGCAGGACGAGGCGTCCGACGGGGTTGGCGGAGAGCTCGCAGTAGGCGAGCAGTTCGCCGTAGGTCCCGTAGCGGCGGACCTTCTGGTCCTGCCGGTTGGCCTCGATGAGCCCGAGGAAGGGTTCGGGGGTGAGGGCGCAGCGCCGCACGGTGGGGCGCAGGGCTCGCATCAGGGGGTGGCGCGGGCCGTCGCCCGTGACCGCGAAGACGCGGTGCAGGTCCGCTTCGAGGGCGTCCAGCGCGGCGAGCCGGTCCTCGCTCCTGCCGGGGCCGAGGCCGAGGTGGCGGGCGTCGGCGCCCCCCGGAGCCAGATCGCCGTCACCGATGTCGTCGACGAGGCGGGCGAAACCGTAGACGGCCATCAGGTCGTCGCGCCAGGCCCGGGGCAGGAAGAAGGGGGCGACGGGGAAGTTCTCGGCCGCTGCCTTGTCGAGTGTGGCGCTCACGGCGGCGTCGGCGCTCGCCCGCTGGGCACGGGTCACTGCGTACCGCCCGACGCGGGGACGGCGAAACCACGTCGGAGCTGGAGATCTTCCATCATTGCCGTCATATCTCCCGTTCTACACTGCTGACCCAAAACATCCCTTTTCGGACACGCCGCACGTCCGGCCGAGTGCGACTGCACACAACGGGCGATGTGCCGGGGGCGTATCACCCCAGTTTGCCGTGAATCAGCACCGTCACAGCTTACGTTGTACAGCCCACAGGGCCGCGCCGGGGTGCGGCACCTCCGCGACCGCCACCCCGGTCGTCGCCAACCTTCCCCGGAGTGGGGGCAGTTGACGTCACACGCCGGGAGGGGGCCACCGGGGGCTGCTGCGGCCTCCGCATGCCCGTCCCGCGAGGGGTCCACGCATCGCGCGGCCCCCGCCTCCGTGCTCCGGCGGGGGCCGCGCGCGACGGTTACTTGCCGGTCTCCCGCTCGTAGGCCTTCAGCACCTCTTCGGTGGGGCCGTCCATCAGGAGTTCGCCCTTCTCCAGCCACAGCACCCGGTCACAGGTGTCCCTGATCGTCTTGTTGTTGTGGCTGACCAGGAAGACGGTGCCCGCCTCCTTGCGCAGCTCGCGGATCCGCTCCTCCGAGCGGACCCGGAATTTGCGGTCACCGGTGGCCAGCGCCTCGTCGATCATGAGGACGTCATGGTTCTTGGCCGCCGCGATCGAGAAGCGGAGCCGGGCCGCCATGCCCGAGGAGTACGTACGCATCGGCAGCGTGATGAAGTCGCCCTTCTCGTTGATCCCGGAGAAGTCCACGATGCCCTGGTACCGCGCGCGGATCTCCTCGCGGCTCATGCCCATCGCGAGACCGCCGAGCACGACGTTGCGCTCACCGGTCAGGTCGCTCATCAGGGCCGCGTTGACACCGAGCAGCGAGGGCTGGCCGTCCGTGTACACCTTGCCGTGCTCGGTCGGCAGCAGGCCGGCGATGGCCCGCAGCAAGGTGGACTTGCCCGAGCCGTTGGTGCCGATGAGCCCGATGGCCTGGCCCCGGTAGGCGGTGAAGGACACGCCCCGCACCGCGTGCACCTTGCGCACACCACGCGGCTCGCCCTTGCCGCGGCGCATGATCCGGCTCAGTGCGGCGGTGGCGCTGCCCTTGCCGCCGCCCGTGCCGTTGACCCGGTACACGATGTGCACGTCGTCCGCGATCACGGTGGGGATGTGCCCCTGGGACGATTCCTCAGCCACGGCCGTACCGTTCCTCTGCCTTCCAGAAGTACACGAAGCCCGCGACGCCCACCACGAGCGCCCAGGCGAGCCCGACGGCCCAGACGTGCTCCGGCAGGTTCTCGGAGCCGTAGCCGTCGATCAGTGCGAAGCGGACCAGGTCCATGTAGATGGCCGCCGGGTTGTACTGCAGCACATCGGCGATCCACTGGGGCTTGCCCTCCAGCATCACGGGGATGGAGAACATGACGCCCGAGCCGTACATCCAGGTGCGCATGATGAACGGCATCAGCTGGGCGAGGTCGGGGGTCTTGCTGCCCAGTCGCGCCATGACCAGCGCCAGACCGGTGTTGAACACGAACTGCAGGGCCAGCGCCGGGATGATCAGCAGCCAGGACAGCGTGGGATAGCTGCCGAAGCCCATCGCCACGGCGAACAGCACGATCATGGAGTACAGGAGCTGCTGGAGCTGCTGGAGCGAGAACGAGACGGGCAGCGAGGCCCGGGGGAAGTGCAGGGCCCGGACCAGGCCGAGGTTGCCGGCGATGGACCGCACCCCCGCCATGACCGAGCTCTGGGTGAAGGTGAAGACGAAGACCCCGGTCACCAGGAACGGGACGAAGACCTCCTGGCTCATCCCCCTGTTGGTGCCGAGGATCAGGCCGAAGATGAGGAAGTAGACGAGGGCGTTCAGCAGCGGCGTGGCCACCTGCCACAGCTGGCCGAGCTTGGCCTGGCTGTACTGCGCGGTCAGCTTCGCCCTCGAGAACGCCAGGATGAAGTGCCGCCGGCCCCAGAGCTGCCGGATGTACGCGAACAGCCCTGGCCGGGCGCCGCTCACCGTCAGGCCGTACTTGTCGGCCAGCTGGGACGCGCTCAGCCCCTCGTCGGCGGACGGCGGGCTGCTCAGCGCAATCCCGCCGTCGTGGGTTGTGTCACTCACAGTTAAGAACTCTCGTCTTCACGATGCGCAGCCGGGCGCGGCCGGGGCGGACAGGTTCCCTGTACGGAATGGATACGGCTCATGGTCTCAGAGGAGAGCCTCTCAGATCACCGGTGGCCGTCCCAGTCTGGTCAGCCGCCATACCGTACGCCACCTGATGGGGCGCCGGGGGCCACAGGGCTTCGTCCATCCCTCCCGGAAGCCTCCGAACCACGCTTTGAGCGCGGGCAGGGAGGGCCTGCGGACCAGAGTGAGGAGCAGCCAGACCCCCACGTAGAGGGGGACCAGCGGGGCCGGCAGGTTCCGGCGGGCGAGCCAGACCCGGTTGCGGGCCACCATGCGGTGGTAGACCGCGTGCCGTGAGGGGGCGGTGGTGGGGTGGTTCAGCACCATGTCGGCGCGGTAGTCGATCATCCAGCCGGCGTCCAGGGCCCGCCAGGCGAGGTCCGTCTCCTCGTGTGCGTAGAAGAACTCACCGGGGAGCGGGCCTGCCTCGGCGATCACCTGGCTGCGCACGGCGTTCGCGCCGCCGAGGAACGTGGTGACGCGGGAGGAGCGCATCGGGTCGGAGGCGCGCAGCCGCGGCACGTGCCGTCGCTGGGTGACACCGGTGTCCGGGTCCGCGATGCGGAAGGTGATGATGCCGAGCTCCGGGTCCGCCTCGAAGGCCTGCCGGCACAGCTCGGCGGTGTCGGTGTTCGGCAGATGTCCGTCGTCGTCGAGGAAGAGCAGGACGTCCACATCGGCTCCGGACGGGCCGAACGCCTCGATACCGACGTTGCGGCCTCCCGGGATACCCAGATTCTCGGGCAGCTCGACGGTCCGTACGCCCGGGGGGACGTCGGGGACCGGGGCGCCGTTGCCGACGACGACCACCTCGATCCGGTCGCCTTCCTGCTCGGCGACCGAATCGAGAAGGGCGCGCAGTTCGTCGGGGCGGTTGCCCATGGTGATGATGACCGCGCCGAGTTTCATGGGAGAGCTCACTTCAGCCTGCTGGACGCCAGGATCGAGACCAGGTGCAGGACGGTCTGGAGGAGGGCGATGCCGGCCAGCACCGCGACCGCGAGACGGCTGAAGAAGAGGTCGTCCCTGACCGCGTCGAGGACGGCCACCACCAGGATCAGCAGCGACGCCTCGATGCCGAGGACCAGGCGGTGGAACTTGAGCGCTCCGGCCGCGCGGCGGGCGAGCGCCATGCCGGACGAGCGCGGCTCGGACGCGGCCTCCTTGACGGGCGGCAGCCCGCCCTGGTGGCGTGCGACACCGACGAGGTCGGTCTCGGCCTTGATCAGGATGGCGCCGAGCGCGGCGAGCGTGCCCAGGAAGGCCCACAGCCAGTCGATGCGTCCCGGACCCCACAGGTCGGCCGCACGCAGGCCGAAGCCGACCAGCACCGCCGCGTCGCACAGATAGGCGGCCACCCGGTCCAGGTAGACCCCGCCCAGCGAGAACTGCTTCTTCCAGCGGGCCACTTCGCCGTCGACGCAGTCGAACAGCAGGTAGAGCTGGACCGCGAGGACGCCGAGCAGAGCACCCGGGATGCCCGGGACCAGCAGGGCAGGGGCGGCGAGAACACCCGCGACGGTCATCACGTAGGTCAGCTGGTTGGGCGTGACCTCGGTGTTCACCAGGCTTCGCGTGATGCGCAGGGAGACCTCGCGCATGTAGAGCCGACCCGCCCAGTGCTCGCCGCTGCGCCGGTCCTTCACGCCCGGCGGGTGCACGACCGGACGGAGTTCAGCTATGGATGGCTTTTGCATAGTCGGCGTACGCGTCCCTGATCTGGTCGGTGGACAAATTGAGGTGTTCCAGGATCGTGAAGCGTCCCGGGCGCGTCTGCGGGGCGTAGTCGACGGCCCGGACGAATTCGTCGGTGGTGAATCCGATCTCGTCGGGCAGCACCGGCAGCCCGTGGCGCCGCAGTACGGACGCCATCTGGACGGACTCCTCGTGCGCGCCCCGCAGGTGCATGGCGAAGCAGGCGCCGAGGCCGACCTGCTCGCCGTGGCTGGCCGCGCGCTTCGGGTACAGCAGGTCGAAGGCGTGGTTGATCTCGTGGCAGGCGCCCGAGGCGGGCCGGGAGTCCCCGGCGATCGACATCGAGATGCCGGTGAGGACCAGTCCCTCGGCGAGCACCTTGAGGAAGGCGTCGTCACCGACTCCGCCGGGATGGCGCAGCACGGCCTCGCCGGCCTGCCTCGCCATCGCCGCCGCGAGCCCGTCGATGTCCTCGTGCCGGACCTCGTGGGCGAGCTCCCAGTCGGCGACGCACGAGATGTTGGAGACCGCGTCGCCGACGCCCGAGCGCACGTAGCGTGCGGGCGCCTCACGGATCACGTCGAGGTCGATGACCACCGCGATCGGGGTCGGGACCCCGTAGGAGCCCCGCCCGTTGTCGTTGTCCAGGGTCGCGACCGGCGAGCAGAGGCCGTCGTGGGACAGGTTCGTCGCGACGGCGACCATGGGCATGCCCACGCGCGCCGCGGCGTACTTCGCCACGTCGATGATCTTGCCGCCGCCGAGGCCGACCACGGCGTCGTAGCGGTTGCCCTTGATGCCGTCGGCGAGCCGCACCGCTGAGTCGATCGTGCCGTCGGCCACCGGGTACCAGTCGGCTCCCGGCAGCAGGGGAGCGAGCCTTTCGCGCAGGGCACGCCCGGAACCACCGCTGATCGCGAAGGCGAGCTTGCCCGAGGCGGAGATCCGCTGATCGGCGAGGAGACCGGCCAGATCGTCCATGGCGCCGCGCCGGATGTCGACGACGACCGGGGACGGGATGAGGCGGGTCAGTACCGGCACGCGATCTCCCTGCCCCGGGCGAGGTCGTCGTGGTTGTCGATCTCCACCCAGGTCACCTCGCCGATGGGCGCGACGTCGACCGTGAAGCCACGGTTCACGAGCTCCTGGTAGCCGTCCTCGTAGTAGAGGTCGGGATCGCGCTCGAAGGTGGCCTTCAGGGCGTCGGCCAGCTCCTCGGCGGCCTCGGGCTCGATCAGCGTGACACCGATGTACTCGCCGGACGCGGTGGCCGGGTCCATCAGCTTGGTGATCCGCCGGACGCCCTTGCCGTCCTCGGTGATGACCTTCATCTCCTCGTCGGCGAGGGTCTTCACCGTGTCGAGAGCGAGGATGATCTTCCGGCCCCGGCCGCGCGCGTCCAGGAGGGTCTTCTCGACGGAGACCGGGTGCACGGTGTCGCCGTTGGCGAGGATGACGCCCTTCTTCAGGACCTCACGCGCGCACCAGAGGGAGTAGGCGTTGTTCCACTCCTCGGCCTTGTCGTTGTCGATGAGCGTCAGCGTCACGCCGTACTTCGCCTCGAACTCGGCCTTGCGGGCGTGGACCGCCTCCTTGCGGTAGCCGACGACGACCGCGACCTCCGTCAGCCCGACCTCCGCGAAGTTGGCCAGCGTCAGGTCCAGGACCGTCTTCTCGCCGTCCACCGGCACCAGGGCCTTGGGCAGCGTGTCCGTGTACGGACGCAGACGGCGTCCGGCACCGGCAGCCAGTACGAGGCCGATCATGCGAGTTCTCCTTCGTCGTGTACGGCGGGGGCCGAGGAGGACACCCAGAAACGGATGGACTCCACGAGCACCACCAGAGCCACGGCGGCCGCGAGCGCGGTGAGGGCCGTGGTGAAACCTGAACCGGAGGTCAGTACGGCGGCGAGCACGGCCACGGCCAGGGTGCGGCCCTCGTTCCCGCCGATGGTGCGCACCAGCCACCGGGGCGGCGCTCCGGTACCGCCCCGGATGCGGTACACCGTGTCGTAGTGATGGTAGGCGACGGCCGAAACGAGGCCGAATGCCGCGGGGACGGCGTGCGGGACGTCACTGCGGGCGGCCAGTACCAGGAGCGTGCAGTACTCGGCGGCCCGGAAGACCGGCGGGACGAGCCAGTCGAGCGCGCCCTTGAGCGGTCGCGAGACGGCGAGCCCGGAGACGGCCGCGTAGACCGCTGCGGCGCCCACGGTCAGCCAGCCGCCGTAGGGGGCGAACAACGCCGCGGCGACCATGACCAGCGCTCCGGCGAGAGCCAGGAGCGGGGCCGTGAAGCCGCCGCCCGGCCGCCGGAGCACGCCGG
>Ga0196960_10000379_pt1 | contig 16402 bp, 13 predicted proteins | sample S3v_5metaG_FD_183187 | JGI IMG/M metagenome (GOLD analysis project Ga0196960, IMG submission 183187) | Soil microbial communities from Anza Borrego desert, Southern California, United States - S3+v_5 | ecosystem: Environmental > Terrestrial > Soil > Desert | place: USA: California | collected... | reverse complement strand
GGCCAGTCCGACGACGCTGCCCGTCCCGGTCGTCGGACTGGCCCTGCTCGTGACCTCCGGGAACCTGCTGCTGCCCCTGCGGCAGGTGGTCACCGTGGAGGCCAAGATGGCCTCGAAGAGAGACTTCTTCCAGGACCCTGTGGTCGAGCGGCTGCTGATGAAGCACGGCTTTCGCGTGCACATCACCAACATGGGCTCGCGTGAGATCGCCAAGCAGGACTACGAGGGATACGACGTCGTCTTCCCCTCCGGCCAGCCGGCCGCCGACCTGATCAGCCGGGAGCGCGCCCGGGCGAACCGTCCGGTGCTGCTGTACCGCCCGTTCGTCAGCCCCATCGTGCTGGCCACCTACCGGGACTACGCCGAGGTGCTCACGGCGGAAGGCGTCGCGAAACGCCTGCCGGGCCCGGATGGCCGGCCGATGTACTACACCCTCGACATGCGGCAGTTCCTCGATCTCGCGCACGGCAGGAGGAAGGGCCTCCAGCGCGACCCCGAGAACGGCTACCGCTGGGACGAGATCGACCACAACGACCACGTCCGCAACGGCAACAAGATCCTTGCCCAGACCTCGGACATCTGCGAGTCCAACTCCGCCGGCACCTACCTCGGGCTCGTGGCCTTCGTCGAGCACGGGAACGACGCGCCGGACAGCGCGGCCGAGGCCGAGCAGCTCGCCCGGAAGATCAAGCCGCTCCTCGTCGAGCAGGGCCTGCCGTCCTCCGAACGGGCCGAAACGTATCTGTCCCCCGACGGGCAGAGCATCGCCCCCGTCTCGGTGATCTACGAGCACCAGTTCCTCGCCCACCAGATCCGGTACGAGGCCGAGAAGGACACGATCGACAACGAGCGCGTCCTGCTCTACCCGTCCACACGCTTCGTCACCGAACCCCAGCTCGTCGCGCTGAACGGCGACGGCGCCCGGCTCGGCGAACTGGTCAGTGAGGACCGCGAACTCCAGCACCGCGCCATGGAGCTGGGCTTTCGGGCGCGCAACGCCACCAGCGGCGCGACCAGCGACGAGCTCACCCGTTTCCTCACCGAGCGGCATATCCCGGTGCCCACCACCTCCTCCGACGACACCCGGGCGGTCCTGCCCAGCCTGCCCCTGCTGGAGAAGATGATCGAGATCGTCGGCGACTGCCCGGGCCGGACGGGCAGCCCGTGAGGCGCGGTGCGGGCTCGCTCGCGCTCTGCCTGGCCCTCGTCACCACCTTGCTCACCGCCTGCTCGGGCGACGGCGGCGAAACGGTCCGGCTGCGCGTGCTCGCCAGTCCCGATCTCGCCGTACTGGCCCCGTTGCTGGGCGACCTGAAGGACGAGACCGGCGTCGACCTGCGCCTGGATCACCGGACCGACGCCGAGACGAAGACCCTGGACCGCGACAGGTACGACCTCGCATGGCTGTCCTCCGACAGCTATCTGCGGCTCACCGGCAAGACCGCGGTCCGGGGACTGCAGCGCACCCCCACCATGACCTCCCCCGTCGTCATCGGCCTGAAGCCGGACGTGGCACGGAAGCTTCGCACCCAGGTGCCCGGCGGCCGGCTCACCTGGGCGGACATCGCGGACGCCGCCGCCACCGGCACCCTCCGCTTCGGCATGGCCGACCCGCGGCACGCCGGCAGCGGGCTCGCCGCCCTCGTCGGTGTCGCCACCGCCGCGGCCGGCACCGGAGCCGCGCTGCGCCCCGAGGACGTCTCCTGCGACCGGCTGCGCGGCTTCCGCTCCGGCCAGACCCTCACCGCCGGCACCGGGCCCGCCCTCGTCGACTCCTACACCGACCACCAGGACGGGACCGACGCCCTGATCACCTACGAGTCCGATCTGCTCGCCCTCAACGCCACCGACCGCCTCCACGACCGCCTGGAGGTCGTCCGCCCCGAAGACGGCATGGTTCTGGCGGACTTCCCGCTGCTCCTGCTCGACCCGGCCCACCGCACCGCGTACGACAAGGTCACGCAGTGGCTGCTGCGCGACTCGGTGCAGCGGCGGATCATGCGGCACACGCTGCGCCGCCCCGTGAACACGACGGTCACCCGGGACGCACCGCTGCGCGAACCGGTCGGCAACGCGCTCTTCTACCCCGACCGGCCCGGCGTCCTCGGAGCCCTGTTGGCGGACTACGGTGACCCCGGCCGTCGCACCACGAGCCAGGTGGTCTTCCTGCTCGACTTCTCCGGCTCGATGCGCGGCACCCGGATGGCCGCCCTGCGCGAGGCCTTCGCCGGACTCAGCGGCGCGGACCCCTCCGCCTCCGGCAAGTTCACCCGCTTCTACCGGGGCGAGCGGCTGACCGTCGTCCGGTTCGGCGGCCGAGTACTGGAGGAGAAGACCGTCACCGTCACCGGCCCGGAGGACCTGAAGGCCCTCGCCGGCAGTGTCGCCAGGGGCGGTTACGGTGACGCCACCGCCCTGTGGTCCGCCCTCGACCGCGGCTACCGCACCGCCGCCCGTGAACTGGCCGCCGACCCCGGCCGCTCCGTCTCACTGGTCCTGATGACGGACGGCGAGAACAACGCGGGCCTGCCCTATGCGGAGTTCGTACGCCGCCACAAGGCGCTGCCCGCCGCCGTACGCGCCGCCGTACGCACCTACCCCATCCACTTCGGCGAGGCCGACGCAGGCGAACTGCGGCGCGCGGCGGCGCGGACGGGCGGGCGGATGGTGGATGCCACCGGCTCGTCCCTTTCCAAGGCGTTCAAGGAGATCCGTGGCTGTCACTGATGCCCTGTGGTGGAGCCTTTGGTGGCCGTGGATGACGGTCTGGCTGGTGACGGCCGCCGGCACGGTGGTGCTCGCGGTGGTCCTGGTACGCCAGGCCCGGGAGCGGCGCAGACGGATGCGGCGCTGGCAGTCGGCGTACAGCATATGCCTGTACCTGGACGAGCAGGCGGTGATGGACCTGTACGAGCTCGGCAACTACCGGTCCGCGCTGGAGGAAGCTGTCGAGCTGCGGACAAAGGTCGACACGAGTGTCGGCTTCTGGAGCCGGGTGCTGACGTGGCTGTTCCGCTTCCGGCTGAAGCGGGACGTCAGCCAGGAGACGTTCCGCAAGTTCGTGCGCAAGGACAAACCGATCAACGTGATCGGCGTGGTCATGGAGGCCTTCGACCGGGCCGACGCCATCGTCCACGCCGACCTGACCACCATGACTGTCGTCCCGAACCGGAACCTCGCCGACAACCTTGCCGCGGACGAGCCGGTGACTTTGAGCCGCATCGGCGAGTTCGTCTCGGTGAAAGGTGTGTTCACCGGTGTGCCGGACGTCGCGGAAGGATTCGTCCTGCGGGCCGAGTACAACCGCACCCAGCAGTCCCTGGTGTACATGCGCGTCGTAGCCCCCGGGAACGCGCGCCGCTCGATACCGGCCGGCACGTTCACGGCCCGCTGCCTCGGCAAGATGACCGGCTGGCGCGAGGACACCCGCGAGGTGACGCTGGAGGCGATCGCGATCTTCTGGTGACCGCCGCCGCGCCCCGGGAGCCGGACCCGGCGAACGCGCGCAGGGTGGGCGGGCCGGGGCGAGGAGGCCGGTCGTCAGTCATGACCAGCGCGTAGCGAGTCGTGATCAATCTGTGGGGATGCCTTCGTGGCACGGTCCGGCCCGATAGGCAGTCGTGTGTGACACGAGTGCAACTGGCAGACGAGAAAGGTGAGTTCATCGAGCCATGCCTGCCGATCGGCGAGTACGGCCCCCGTCCCGAACGGTTGCGGCAGCAGTTCGAGGGGGTGATCCGGCGGTTCAGGACGGGTGGGCAGTGGCGGCAGATGCCGACGGAGTCCGGCGCCTGGCCGGCCGTTCACAACCGCTTCCGGCAGTGGCGTGACACCGGGGTCTTCGAGGCACTGCTGGAGGACCTGATCGCGGGGGCCGCGAAGCGTGGTGATGTGGACCTGTCCCCGGCCGGCGCCGACTCCGCCACCGCACAGTGCCACGCGGCAGGCGGGGCGGGGAGGCCATGCGCACGGGGAAGGGCCTGCGGGAGCCCTCCGGGCGCCGTACGACGCCGGACGCACGGGGTTGCCCGCCGAAGGTGCTGCGGGCGGTGGCACCAGGCGGAAGAGCAGCCAGGCGGAACCCGGACGGAGGAATGCGTTCCGGTCAGACTGATCCGTCCGCCCGGCCCACGGGCAAAGAGGCCGCCGGTCGTGAACAGCCCGTACGCCGGAGCCGTACGCCGACCGGCCGCCGTATTCCGGCCAAGCCCTCCTGGTACGCCCCCGAGCACCGTTGCGCGCCCGTCCTTTGGCCTGCCACGCTCTCTGACCAGCTACAACGCACGCTTTCGCATGGTCGTGACACAGGTACCACGAGGAGCAGACGGTGGCAGAGGAACAGGCATCACGCTGGGTTCTCGCGTTCGACGACGGCTGCGGCACATGCCGCGAGATCTCGGCCGTGGTGCGGAACGTATCGCAGGGGCGGTTGGGCGTCGCGCCCCTGCGCAGCCCGGAAGTGGAACGGTGGCGGACGCTGCACTTCGGCGCCGAACCACCCTGGGCGCCCACCCTGTTCCGCCTCTCCGCGGTCTCCGGCCCGCAGGACACAAAGGAGGCGGGGGAACCCACCGTGCTGGGCGCCTGGACCGGCCCGCGCATGGCCGCCCCACTCCTTCGGGTCCTGGGAGCCAGGTCGGCCTGGCGCGTGCTCCACGCGCTCGGGCGTCTGCGCCGCCGGGCGGCGGGCAAGGCGGACGCACTCCCCGGTGCGCCCCGCGGCCGCGTGGCCGTCAGCAGGGCCCAGTTCCTCCGTTACACCGGCGGGGCGGCGGTCGCCACCGCCCTGGTCCTGACGGGCAGGACCCCCGCGTTCGCCGAGCAGGAACAGGCCAGTGCCCACCGCTGGGCGGCACGGCGTGCGGCAGAGGGCCGTCTGCCGCAGACGTACACCGAGGTGTCCGCCTATCCTCCGGCCTACCGCAAGGCCGTCTACGCGCAGTCCGTGCCCCAGGTGCGCAGCTCGCTCTGGACGGACCACCTCACGGCCTTCGAGGCGTCGCGGAAGGAGCTGAACCCTGCTCAGCGGGCCGTGCTGGCGAACGCGCGGAGGATCGCGGGCGAGCCGTCGAACTTCGACAGGGCACGGGGCTCCGAGGGGCCGGCGGAGCCGCTCAAGGGGCGTCTGCTGGAGCTGCACCGGGACGCGGCCGACGCGTTCGGGGCCGACGGCGCGTACGCGATGCTCGCGAACCTCGGCCCGGCCGGTGCCCCGGAGGAGGGAGCGGGCGAGGTCCACGTGGCCATCCCTGACTGCGGATGTTCCGTCCGCGACCCGTACTGCGTGCTGGGCCGCTGCGAGGCGGGCAACGGCCGCTGCCGGGTGATCGTCGACGACTGCGGCACCTTCTACGCCTTCGACTGCGACGGAGGGTGCCCCGGCATTCCCTGGTGACCGCGTCGCTCCGGCCGTGCCGCGTCGGCGGCACGGCCGCTCATCCGCGGCCGGACCGTGCGGCCGGCCGCGGGCCAAATGGCCGACCGGCGTCCGGTGAGCCCTCCATCGTCGGTCCGTCCCCCGGCCGGCCCACCGCGACCGCGACGCGGTGCAGTCCCGGCGGTATCCATGACGGCGCTCCCCTGTGCGGTCCCGCCCCTTGTCCTGGGCGGAGGTGGGCCAGGGCAGAGGCTGCTTCCTCGGTTCGCTTCGAGCAGTCATGAGGAGCAGACCGACGACGTCGTCCCAGGAGGAGAGCGTCACATCCACAGGTGCCGGCTGGGCGGACTCGGCGTTCTGCCACCGCACGGACCTGGCCGGAAAGACACCCGGTGACCATCCGGGCTCTTGCTGCAGGGAGACATCGGGGCGTTCCTCGTCCGCGCTGCTGAGTTCAGCAAGAAGGACGCGGATCCGCGCCTCGCCGGGCTCACCGAACTCCTCGCCCATGGCGTCGTACATGAAGCAGGTCATGGTCATGCTCTCCGGTCGGACGGTGCACTGTTGAGACCGGGCCGGCCCTATCCCAGCCCCGGCGACGAGGGCGAAGACGCGAGCGTCTGGTCCGGCGGTCCTGTGCCGGGCCCCGGGCCGGTGGAGACAGAGCGGAGAGCGACGGAACATAGCGTCGCACCCGGTGGCTGGGACCACGCTGCCGGCCCTGCGGTGCCGCCTGTGCCCGCCGGATCCCCGCAACCGCACGAACCGCCCCACCGGGTCCGCGACGAGGTGCGTGCCCGGGGCGTCGACGAAAGGACACATGTGGTGAAGGCACGGATTGCACGTATGGGAGTCGCACTCGTCGCGGCCGCCGCAGCCGTCGTCGCGACGACGTCGGCCGCACAGGCCAACTCCGGCTTCTCCGTCGAGAAGTACGAGCAGATCCAGTTCGGGATGACCTTCGACGAGGTCTGGGAGATCGGCGGTGGTGAGGCGGCGTGTGACACCGGCGGCGTCATAGGCGACTCCATCCTCTGTTTCACCGAGTCGGGTGACTACGCCCCTTACGGAGGCTTCTCCTTCACCGACGACGGCGAGTTGTACAGCAAGCGCAACGAGTTCCTGTACAAGCCGAAGACACCGTCCATAAGGCTGTCGCACTACAACAAGACCTCTCTGGGCATGACCGAGGCCCAGGTGTGGGCCGTCGTCCCGAAGGACTCCTGTGTGGTGCAGGGAGAGAGCTATCCCGACTGGCCCGCCCTCACCGGGTTCGTCAAGAAGTACGCCTGCAAGGCCCAGACGGGCCTCTTCCCGCCGACGGCCTACTTCGACTTCACCGAGGGTGAGCTGACCTACCGCAGCCAGCGCAGCCTGACCTGACCCCGCGCGGATGGCGGTCGCACCTCCCCCGGCCGGTCCCGGTCGCCGCCGGAGCAACCGTGAGCGCCGCCCCGCACCGCCGTGTTCCCGGTCTCACCGCACAAAGGGACGGAACGGGTGGCCCGCCGGGCCGGCGTACACGCGGAAGCCGGGTTCACCGTCCCGGCCGTCGAAGCCCGGAGGGGTCGCGCCGAGCGCCGGTACTTCTCGTTGCGCACGATCGATGTCGACCGCGTCGGAGTCCAGGTGTTCCCGCAGCGGATCGCGGTCGCTGCGGAGCCGGACAGACGGCCGGTGATCCGGCGTCCCCTGCACCGCGATGTGCACACCGTCCGGGGTGGATGTCGTACCGGTCGTCGCTGTCCTCCTTGGTCTCACCACCGAGGACGGCCTGGCGGAAGCCGTCCAGGACTTCGGGGGCCGGGCAGCCGAGAGCGACGAGGCAGTACGCGGCGATGGGCGTGGCCGGTCTTTCCTCCATCTGCGTGGTCAGCGGAATCTCCGCGCTCTCCTGATGGAGCACCGGCCCCTGCCGTCCGCGTGGATGCGAACGGTACGCGGGAGAGGCCATGTCCCCAGTCCCGAACGACCGGGTCCGCAACCGACTCAAGCGCGGCTCGCCCGGCGGACGGCCACCCGGGTTCGACAAGGACGACTGCAAGCAGCGGCACGCGGTCGGGTACGGCGTCGACCGGCTCAAGCGCCACCGGGCGACCTGGAACGCGGCTTCGGGGATCCGCAGCGACGGCGGACGAAAGCCCATCGCGCCGGCCCCCTCGAAGCCGCGCGTGCCGTAGCAGTGCGGCGAACCCTCCAGGAACACCAGCGGCACACCCTGGCTGTCGGCGGCTTCAAGGGCGTATGCGACGAGCTGAGCACCGATGCCCTGACGCTGGAACCCCGGGACCACGCCCAGCGGTGACAGGGACAGGACGTCCACGATCCGGCGCGGCGCGTCCAACCGTGTCGCGCTCAGCAGCACATGCCCGACGACCCGGTCGTCGAGGACAGCGACGAAGGACATCGGCGCCGAGGCGGCCTCCGCGGCGCGAAGTGCGTCCACGAGCCCGGGAACCCGATCATTGGCGCCGAAGGCGCGCGTATGAACCTCGCGCACCTCTCGGTAGGGACCTCAGGCCCAGAAGCCCACCGCCCCGACCAGGCCGGCGGTCGGACCACTGCCCGGTCCGTTGCCCGGCGACCCCGGCCAGCAGGTCATGAACTGGCACTGTCGCGTTCACACCGCAGGGGTCGTTCGCTTGCTGCAGGCAGTGGTCAGGGCTGTTTCCGTGCGGCCGGGACGGCCGGTGAGGCAGATGTGAAGGCCGATGGCGCTACGGCGGACGGTGATGGCCATGAGGTGGAGGGGGCCGGTCGCGGCGGCCGCTACTCAGTGATACTTTATAGAGGTATTCAGTACTACACAGTACTGGCAGCACTGAGGAGCATGCGCGATGGACGACCTGACGGAGATGCTGAAGGGCACGCTCGAAGGATGCGTGCTCGAAATCATCGGCAGCGAGGAAACCTACGGGTACGCCGTCACTCGTCAGCTGAACGAGCTCGGCTTCACCGACGTCGTCGAGGGGACGGTGTACACCATCTTGCTGCGGCTGGAGAGGAACGGACTCGTCCAGGTGACGAAACGCCCCTCCGGGGTCGGTCCGCCACGCAAGTTCTACGCGCTCAACGACGCCGGACGCGAGGAACTCGCGAAGTTCTGGACGAAATGGCAGTACGTCTCATCACGTATCGACAAGCTCAAGGAGGGCGGGAGATGAACTTCCGGGAGACCATCACGGGCAGCGATCTCACCAGGGACTGGAAGGCGTTCGAAGCCAGGGCCGCGGCCCTGCCGGACGACCACCGGGCGGCGTGGGAACAGATCAAGACCCGCCTCTTTCCCCATGGGGACTTCACCGGCCGCAGCCTGATGCCCATCCTCGATGCCGCTCTGGGGCTGCTCGAAGAAACAGCAGCGGACGGGCAGAGCGCACACGAGGTGTTCGGCGACGACATCCAAGGCTTCTGCACGGCGCTGGCCGGCGGAGAAGGGGCCCGAACCTACCGCGACCGATGGCGCGAACAGTTGAACAAGAACGTCGTGAAGAAGCTGAGCCGACTGGGAGGCTGACGTGAGCATCCAGGACATCATCGAAGGCAAGAAACAGTGGCGGGCGCACACAGCTCGGGTCAAGGCGCTCCCGCCGGACTACCGGATCGTCTACAAGGAGATGCAGAAGTACCTGTTCAAGGTCGGCCCGGTGGACCTGCCCGACGGGCCCCTGCTCCCCGGAATCGTGGATTTCTTCGAGGAGGGCGCCGCTGCGGACAAGGGAGTCCTGGAACTCATCGGCAACGACGTCGCCGCGTTCTGCGACGGCCTGGTCAAGGACTCACGCACCTACGCGGACCTCTACCAGGAGTCCATCAGCGGGAAACCCGGCACGGCCGAGAAGTAACACCCGTCCTCTCGTGCGAGTGGGCGTAGCCCGCCCGCTTCCGCACCATGGCGACCTACCGGGGCTCCCTGCTCGTCGGGCATGTCGCCGGCGGCGTGATCCAGTGCGTGATGAGCGCGGTCCTGTCGGCGCCGCCGGGGTGGCGAGGGGGTTCCGGACCACGGACGCCACGGTACTGGAGTGGCCCGTGGTGTCCGGGCTGATCACGCTGTTCGCCCTGGCACTCACCTGGATCGCGGCCGGCATGGGCGCGGCCGGCCCGAACCCCGGGGCGGCCGGCAATACGGCCGTGCCGCTGATCCTTCTGCCGCTCGTCTCCAGCGCCTTCGTCCCGGCCGGTGCGATGCCGGGCTGGTTCCAGCCGATCACCGACCACCAGCCCTTCACCCCCGCCGCCGAAACCTTCCGCGGCCTCCTCCTCGGCACCGAAACCGACGACACCGGCTGGATCGCGATCGTCTGGGGCGCCGGCCTGGTCGCGCTCGGCTACCGCTGGTCGACGATGCGGGATCCGGCGGAGGAGGCCGTCAAGAACGCCAAGCGTGTCCTCGATGCCGCGCGATGCGGACTGCTGCGGTGGATACGGGACATCGAAGCCAGGTGTGCGCGTGTACCGGAGCCGGTGCGGTGGTGCGGGCCACGGCGCGGATCGGCGCGCGCACCGCCGGCGCGGACGGCCGGATGGTGCGCGCGCCTGGGTGCACCGGTGTGCGCACCATCAGGGTGGGCCGAGAAGCTCGGCCCACCCCCTTGTGTGTCACCCCAGAGGGGTCGTGCATTTCGTCGTCGTACCGTCGCTGAGGCACGCCCGGACCGAACGGCCGTCCGTCGCCTTCATCGTGCCGGCGTCGGCGACCTTCTCGTACGAGCCGCTGGGCGTCTTGTCCTCCAGCCATGCCGTGACGCCCTGGGCGTCGGTGCGGGCCCAGGCGTAATAGTCGGTGACCGACCATTGCGGACGGGAGCCGGCCAGGGTGACCCGGGCGCCACTCGGCAGCGTCGCCGTAGCCCAGTCGGTCGCCACCGAGGCCCACGTGGTGACGCTGCCCGGGGAGACTCCCTCGCACGCCTGGCCCGGCGCGCACGGGCCGATCGGACCCTCGGTGGACGTCTGGTAGATGTTGTTGCCCTGCTGGGTGGCGAACGCCCACTTCTTGCCGTCCACGACCAGCCCGGCGATCTCGTCGCCCGACAGCGGGTCCAGCGCGACCATCTTCGTGGTGCCCGAGGCCGTCAGCCGGGCTCCGGGCAGGGGCTCCGGCCGGGTCGTACGTGAGTCGACGCCGCCGGACGCGTGTTTCATGAGAGTGGCGGACACATCGTCGCGGCCGGGCGGGAGTTCGGCCTCACCCCAGTAGTACATGTGGTACGGATCCCAGGCCGGGCGCCCCTGGTAGATCGTGAACCGGCCGCCCAGGTAGATGTTGGCGTCCTCCACCACGTCCGGTTCGTAGTTCGGCATCCACTCGGTGACGCTCGCCGGATCGATGCCCGTGCACGGCAGCGTCGCGCACGGTGCCTGGGTGGGTTCCGTGGCCGATGTGTCCTCGTCCGTGGTGCACTGCGTGCCTGTCGCGTCGCTGACGCAGGCACGCAGTTCCGGAAGCCAGGAATACGCGCGGGTGGAGCCCGTCGACGTACGCGAGGCACCGGCCGGGGTGAACTCGGTGTACACCTGGCCCCAGCGGCCCTCGCCCTGCCAGGCCTCCAGCCACATGCGGCCACCGGCGGGCAGCTCGCCCTCGGCCCATCCCAGATAGGTGCCCTGCTTCAGCCTTCCGTCGACCTTCTGTACGAACGCACCCGACGGCAGCTCGGCCTTGTCCAGGTCGGAGCGGTCGACGTACGACCAGTCGGATGCCGGGATCGCGTCCGGATCGGCATCCGAACACCAGCCCTCGCACGGCCCGGCCGGGACCACCTGGGCGCCGTACGAGGCGACGCACCCGCGCTCGGCGCCGTCGCTCACACAGGCACTGTTGGTGTACGCACCCCGGGGAGCCCCGGTCGAGTACTGGAACATGCCGGTGGTGCCGGTCGTGTCACGGTAGGAACGCGGGTGTTCCAGCGTCGTCGTGATGTTGATGCCGTCCCCCCAGTTCTCCTCGGCCCGCAGCCACACACGCCCTTGGGTGACCCCGGCCCCGAACCGCACCTGCGCCCAGGCGTAGGTACGGCTCGTGTCCCAGGCCGGTTTACCCGTGTACAGGGTGATCCGCGTTCCCGACGCGAGCGTCGTCTCCTTCAGGACCTTCGGCGCACCACCGGACTGCCATTCCGTCACCTGGCTCGGATCGGCACCCTCGCAGGGGAGTTGGGGGCAGGGCGCCGGCACGGCGGCGGGCGCTGCAGCCGCCGTGGGAGCCGTCAGTATCGCGGCGGCCACGGCGATCGCTGCCGGCCACACGCAGCGGGACCATCCCCGCCACGCTCCGGTGCCTGCCCGTCTTCGTCCACCGCTTCCCGGTCGTCGGCCTCCCCCTGCTCTGATGGCTGCCCCGCTGTCCATCGCACCTCCAATGCCTCGTGTCCCTGCTACCACGGGCGCATAGGCCCAGGGCGATGGAACCGGCAGCCGCTCTCCGGCCCGTCTCGCCCATGTCTTCTGAGGCGAAATCCGGTCACCCCGGGCACCGGCACGGAAATGGTGCCGCGGCCCGGGCCGCGCCTCCCGTGCGCGCACCACCGTGCGGCGGCCGGGAGTACGGCGCACCACCGCGCCGACGCACCGGCGATGCCGGCGGTCGACTTCGAGGTTCGTCAGGACGGGCAGAGCGCGCAGGAGCCGGGTGGGGTGGGCAGGATCAGTACGGAGTTTGGCGAGAACCCGCCAGTTCTTGAGGTGGGCGCAGCCGTGTGGGGCCGGTGCACGTCCGACGGCGAGGAGTCGGCCGGTTTCCTTCTGGTCCGGGGTGAACCCGTGGGTCTGGCCGACGGTAGAGCCGGTGACGGTCACGGGGTCGCACATGCCGTTGTCCAGGCCGCGGGAACCGAGGCCGGTCGACGCCCCGAGACCGGTGGCGTGCAGGGGGGCCAGAACGTGGTCGTGGCGGACGGCGTGTTGTCGTGGGTGTGGCCGGACCGCGCGAAGGACATGCGGATCAGGCGCCTCTTCTCGTCGGCCAGGACGAGGAAGCGCAGGCCATCGGCCGTCGGGCGAGCGCTGACCACACCACGGCACACCGGTCACACGATGTCGTACCGGCCGAGATCACGCGAAGGGGCCGAAGAGCGTCGCCCGAAGGACGGGGGGATCCCCGGAGCAGAACTCACCGGCTCCCCGGGTGATGACAGCCGCGCCATCGAGTCAGGGACCGGCGGGCGCAGCCTGGCATGGCGGCCGTCACGAGCGGACGGCGGACACGCCCGGCTCCAGCCGGGCGCCGAGGGTTGCGGCGAATTCCTCGGCTCGGGCCAGCTGGACACGCAGCTTCTCCACCTGATCGACAGCAGCCTGCTCGTAGACACGTATACGCTCCAGCAGGGCCTCCCGCTCCCCGACGTCAAGGACGGCGCCGGCGTCGAGGCGGTCGGTGGCATCCAGCAGGTCACGCATCTGCTCCAGGGTGAAGCCCAGCGGCTTCATCCGTCGGATCACCATGAGCCGGGCGATGTCGGACTCGGTGTAGAGACGGAAGCCTCCCTGGGAACGGGCGGAGGGGACGACCAGGCCGGTCTCCTCATAGTGACGGATGGTGCGCAGGGACAATTCGGTCCGTGCGGCGACTTCGCCGATCTGCATGTGCTTGTCGTCCACGACCGTGTTCCTGGCCCTTCTCATCGAGGCGGACCGCGTTCCGCGCAGCCTCACCGGCCTCTACTCTAACGTTAGGGTAGAGTTGCTGACGGCGAGGACGGCTGGACCGCCCCGCTACTGACGTTCCGGGACCGATGGCGCCCCCGGCGGAGATCCGATTCCTGCAGGAGAGAGCGTGCGCGAGCCCATGACGCCGATCGCCGCCGCCTGCCCGCCGTGACCCTCCGCCATCGGACGCGAGTTCCCCGGTCGCCCGTCCACGACCGGCCCTGACTTCGCCCCTCTCTTCGGCTTCCGGGCCGTCCGCGGGGTGCCGGCCCGGCCCCTGCGCGTCCTTCCGCACTTCCCGGCCCGTCGGCAGGGTGTGCCTGAGCACGACAGGTACCCGTCTCCTTGTCTTCTTCTGCAGTAACTCCCGCCGCGTGGCTGCGCGGCCTGCGCCCCGACTGGTTGAGCAATCCGAAAGTCTGGCGTACCGAGGTGCTGGCCGGCCTGGTCGTCGCCCTGGCCCTGATTCCTGAGGCGATCTCCTTCTCCGTCATCGCCGGGGTGGATCCGGCGATCGGACTGTTCGCCTCCTTCACCATGGTCGTCACGATCTCCATCGTCGGCGGACGCCGCGCGATGATCTCCGCCGCCACCGGCGCGGTCGCGCTCGTCATCGCTCCCATGAACCGTGAACACGGTCTGGGTTACCTGATCGCCACCGTCATCCTGGCCGGCGTCTTCCAGATCGCCCTCGGTGCGCTGGGCGTGGCCAAACTCATGCGGTTCGTCCCCCGCTCGGTCATGACCGGCTTCGTCAACGCCCTCGCCATCATGATCTTCATGGCGCAGGTGCCCGAGATGCACGACGTGCCCTGGCCGGTCTACCCGCTGATCATCGGCGGCCTCGCCCTCATGGTGTTCTTCCCGAAGGTCACCAGGGTGATCCCGGCCCCGCTGGTCTCCATCGTCATCCTCACCGTGATCACCGTCGCGGCCGGGATCGCCGTGCCCACCGTCGGCGACAAGGGTGAGCTGCCGTCCTCACTGCCCTCGCCCGGCCTGCCGGACGTGCCCTTCACGACGGACACGCTCACCACGATCGCCCCCTACGCACTTGCGATGGCGCTGGTCGGTCTCATGGAGTCGCTGATGACGGCCAAACTCGTCGACGACATCACCGACTCCCACTCCTCCAAGACCCGCGAGTCCATCGGCCAGGGCATCGCCAACATCGTCACCGGGTTCTTCGGCGGCATGGGCGGCTGCGCGATGATCGGCCAGACGATGATCAACGTGAAGGTCTCCGGCGCCCGTACCCGGCTGTCCACCTTCCTCGCCGGCTCGTTCCTGATGGTGCTGTGCATCGTCTTCGGGCCGATCGTCTCCGACATCCCCATGGCCGCACTGGTCGCCGTCATGGTCATGGTCGCGTTCGGCACCTTCGACTGGCACTCCATCGCACCGAAGACCCTCAGACGGATGCCTGCCGGCGAGATCACCGTCATGGTGATCACCGTGCTCGTGGTGGTCTCCACCGACAACCTCGCCATCGGCGTCTTCGTCGGCACCATCTCCGCCATGGTCATCTTTGCCAGGCGTGTCGCCCGCCTCGCCCGCGTCGCTCCCGTCACCGCACCGGACGGAACCACGGTGATCTACTCCGTCACCGGTGAACTGTTTTTCGCCTCCTCCAACGACCTCGTCGGCCAGTTCGACTATGCCGGCGACCCCAAGAAGGTGGTCATCGACCTGTCCGAGGCCCATATCTGGGACGCCTCCTCCGTCGCCGCCCTGGACGCCGTCGAGACCAAGTACGCCCAGCGTGGCAAGACCGTCGAGATCACCGGCCTGAACGCCCCCAGCGCCGACATCCATCGCAGGCTCACCGGCGAACTCGCCGGTGGACACTGACCCCGTCCCCGTGAGGGTCAGGGACCCCGGCCCGCGGCCGGGGTCCCTGACCGTTCGGGCCGGTGAACGCCCGGCCCTCCGCGACACCGGCGCATCTCATGCGGGAGCGACTGAAAATCTCCTGTCGGACGACAGACCGTTTCGCGGCCGACCAGCACTACGCCTTCCGGGAAGCAGCCATCCCCTTGCAGTGGGGCGAGGTGAGGTGAGGTGCATCTGACGGGATATCCGGGAGTCCGGACACCACGCCCTCGCCGTTGCCGAGGGCGTTTTCGAGCCGTTCCGCCGCGGCGCGGGCCCTGCCGGCCTGGCGGCGGACGGTCTCACGCTCGCGCTCGGTGAACTTCTGCCCGCGCAGCTGCGGGACCAGGCGGCCCAAGGGCCATGAAGCCTTGAGCGTCCCAGGTTGCCGCCCAGAGGCAATCGCCACGGCATCACCCAGTGGATTCCTCCGGACAGACATCGATCGCCGCGCGCCTTTTTGGACTTGCTGGTCCATTTTCAACTGCCTAACGTGCTCACCGTCCCCCACGACGAGCGAAGACAGAAAGGCGTCATCCCATGCATGCGATCCGTATCGAGGAGCACGGTGGCCCCGAGGTCATGCGCTGGACCGAGATGCCCGACCCGTCCCCCGGCCCGGGCGAGGCGCTGGTGCGGCTGGGTGCCGCCGGAGTGAACTACATGGACGTCGGCGCCCGGGCCGGGGGCGGGCCGGGCTGGGCAGCCCCGGCCGTCCTCGGCGTCGAGGGGATGGGGTACGTCACCGCCATCGGCGAGGGAGTGACGGGCCTCGTCGCCGGTGACCGGGTGGCCTGGTTCTACCATCCGGGCAGCTACGCCGAGCTGCTCGCCGTCCCGGCGGACTCGCTGGTCGAGATCCCCGACGGCATCAGTGACGAGACAGCCGCAGCCGTGATGATGCAAGGGCTCACCGCCAGCCACCTGAGCACCGAGACCTATGCGATCGGCCCGGGCGACACCGCCGTGGTGCACGCGGCGGCGGGCGGGGTGGGCCGGCTGCTCACGCAGATGATCAGAGCACGTGGCGGCCGGGTGATCGGCCTGGTCTCCCGCGAGGAGAAGGTGCCCGTGGCGAAGGAAGCCGGCGCCGATCACGTGCTGGTCCACTCCGGCGGCGGATTCGAGGAGCGGATCAGGGAGATCACCGGTGGCCGGGGAGCCGATGTCGTCTACGACGGTGGCGGCACAGGGACGTTCCACTCCTCCCAGTCGGCCCTGCGCCCTCACGGGGTGCACGCCTACTACGGTCCCTTCATGGGCGTACCGACGCTGCGGCCCACCGACCTGCCCAACAGCATCCTGCTCACGTACCCGGTGGTACATCACCACGTCGCCACCCGTGAGGCCCTGCTGCAGCGGACCGGGGAGGTGTTCGATCTGGTCCTGGCGGGACGGCTCACCCCAGGCGTCACCGGCCGGTACCCCCTCGCCGACGCGGCCCGCGCCCACACGGACCTCGAATCGCGCCGTACCACCGGTAAACTGCTGCTCCTTCCTTGA
>Ga0196960_10000378_pt1 | contig 16418 bp, 15 predicted proteins | sample S3v_5metaG_FD_183187 | JGI IMG/M metagenome (GOLD analysis project Ga0196960, IMG submission 183187) | Soil microbial communities from Anza Borrego desert, Southern California, United States - S3+v_5 | ecosystem: Environmental > Terrestrial > Soil > Desert | place: USA: California | collected... | reverse complement strand
GGCGGGGACGACGAGCAGCGCCGGGCCGGCCGGCGTGACCAGCGGCACGCCGGCCGCGACGGAGACGCCCGCGCCCGCCGCCACCCCGACCACGGAGGCAACGGCGACGGCGCCGGCCACGACCGGCCAGACCGCCGGCGCGGCCGCCCCGGTGGAGCAGACGCAGCCGCAGACGCAGACCCAGGCGCCCGCGCCGGTCGGGACGCAGCAGCAGGCCCCCGTCCAGCCGACGGCCCCGGCCACCGCGGCTGGCGCCGCCGTCGCGCCGCAGGGCTGACGCATGCCGCTGATCCCCCGCCGCATCGGCCTCCTCTTCGCCGTCTTCCTCGTCCTCCTCGGCCTCGCCGCGATCCGCGCGACGTGGCTGGGGACGGTCAACGGCGCGTCGCTGCGCAACGCCGCCGCCACGCAGCAGGCGCAGGAGATCCACGTCCCCGCCACGCGCGGCGCGATCGTCGATCGCCGCGGCACCGAGCTGGCCGTCTCCGAGCCGGCCGACGACGTCTCCGCCACGCCGTACCTCGTCAAGGACGCGCCGAAGGCGGCCAAGCAGATCGCCGGCGTGCTCGGCCTCCCCGAGGCCGAGGTGCTCAAGAAGCTCCTGCGCCGCGACACCGGCTTCGTCTACCTCGCGCGCAGCGTGCCCGCGCGCCGCTCGCACGAGCTGGAGAAGCTGAAGATCGCCGGGCTGACCTTCACGCCGACGAGCCGCCGCGTCTACCCGCGCGACTACACCGCGTCGCAGGTGCTCGGCCACGTCGGCGTCGACGGCAAGGGCCTCAGCGGGCTCGAGTACTCGATGGACCACCTGCTCAAGGGCAACGACGGCACGCGCAAGATCGTCCGCGACGCGCTCGGCGAGGCGATCTCCGTCCGCGACCCCGACCCGGCCGAGCCGGGCTCCAAGCTCGAGCTGACGCTCGACGCCGCGATCCAGGACAAGGCCGAGCAGGTGCTCCAGGACGTCGGCGCCAAGTACACGCCCAAGGGCGCGACCGCCGTGGTGCTCAACCCGCAGAACGGCGACCTGCTCGCGCTCGCGAACTGGCCGCGCGTCGACGCGAACGACCCGGGCGCCGCGCCCGACTACGCCAAGCAGAACCGCGCGGTCGCGTTCAACTACGAGCCGGGCTCGACCTTCAAGGCGTTCACCGTCGCGGGCGCGCTGGAGGACGACAAGGTCACGCCGGACACGATGTTCAACCTGCCGCCGAAGATCCAGGTGGCGGACCGCGAGATCGGCGAGTCGCACGAGCGCGGGTACATCAGCCTTCCGACCAAGGACATCCTCGCGCAGTCGAGCAACGTCGGCTCGATCATGATCGGCCAGCGGCTCGGCGCGACGCGGTTCGACCAGTGGGTGCGCAAGTTCGGCTTCGGCAAGCGCACGGGCGTCGACCTGCCCGGCGAGGAGGCCGGCCAGGTGCTCGACGTCGAGGACTACTCGGGCTCCTCCATGGGCAACCTGCCGATCGGCCAGGGCGTCAGCGTCACGCCGATGCAGATGGCGAGCGCGTACATGGCGATCGCCAACGGCGGCGTGCTGCGCCCGACGCGGATCGTCAAGTCGGTCGACGGCCGCGAGACCGCGATGCCCAAGGGGCACCGCGTGATCTCCGAGCGGACCGCGTCGTCGGTGCGGACGATGCTCAAGGGCGTCCTCGCGCCGGGCGGCACCGCGTCGGAGGCGAAGGTCGACGGCTACGAGCTCGCCGGCAAGACCGGCACGGCCAACAAGGTCGACCCGGAGACCGGCGAGTACTCGGAGGCCAACTACATCGCCTCGTTCGTCGGCTTCGCCCCCGCCGACCACCCCAAGCTCCTCGTCGCGGTCATGGTCGACGAGCCCAAGGGCGCGATCTACGGCGGCGAGGTCGCGGCCCCGGCCTTCCAGAAGATCACCTCCTTCGCCCTCACCTTCCTCAAGATCCCGCCGAAGTGAGCGGGGCGGGACGGCGGCGCGCGTGACGATCCGCATCGGCGCCGTCGGGCGCGCTGGGTAGCCTCGGCGCCATGCTCCTGGCCGACGTCCTCGGCGTCCCGGACGCCCCGCCGGTGGAGATCGCAGGCCTCGCCTACGACAACCGGCGGGTGACGGACGGGACGCTCTTCTTCTGCGTGCCCGGCTTCACGCGCGACGGGCACGACTTCGCGCCCGACGCGGTGGCGCGCGGCGCCGCCGCGCTGGTGGTCGAGCGGCCGCTGGGCCTGGGCGTGCCCGAGGTCGTGGTGGAGTCGGTCCGGGCCGCGATGGCGCCTGCCGCCGCGCGGCTGCACGGCGACCCGACCGCGAAGCTCCGCGTCGCCGGGGTCACCGGCACGAACGGCAAGACGACCACGACCTACCTCGTCCGCGCGCTGCTCGAGGCGGCGGGTCTCCAGACCGGCCTGCTCGGCACGATCACGTCGGTCGTCGGTGGGGAGGAGCGGGTGTCGACGCACACGACGCCGGAGGCGATCGACCTCCAGGCGACGTTCGCGGAGATGCTCGCCGGCGGCGACGTCGCGTGCGCGATGGAGGTCTCCTCGCACGCGCTGGAGCTGGGGCGCGCGAGCGCGATCCACTGGGACGTCGCGATCTTCACCAACCTCACGCAGGACCACCTGGACTTCCATCCCACGATGGAGGACTACTTCGCGGCCAAGCGCAAGCTGTTCACCGACGGCGCGCCGCGGGTGAGCGTCATCAACGTGGACGACCCGTACGGCGCGCGCCTGCTGGAGGAGCTGCGCGCTTCCGGGCTCGGTGGCGAGCTGGTGCCGTACTCGCTGACCGACGCGCTGCAGCTGCGCACCGGTCCGGCGGGCTCGCGGTTCGTGCTGGAGGACGGGCTGCGCGTCGGCACGCCGATGCCGGGGCTCTTCAACGTCCTCAACGCGCTGGCCGCCGTGCACGCGGCGCGGGCGCTCGGCGTGCCCGACCACGTCATCGAGGAGGCGCTCCCGCGCGCGGGCCAGGTGCCGGGACGGTTCGAGCGGGTCGACGAGGGACAGGACTTCACCGTGGTCGTCGACTACTCCCACACGCCGGACTCGCTGGAGAACGTGCTGAAGGCCGCGCGCGAGCTCGCGTCCGGCGGGCGCGTCCTCTGCGTCTTCGGCTGCGGCGGCGACCGCGACCGCGCCAAGCGGCCGATCATGGGCCGGATCGCGGCGGAGCTGGCGGACGTGCCGATCCTCACCTCCGACAACCCGCGCACCGAGGAGCCGGAGGCGATCATCCGCGAGGTGCTCGCCGGGATGCCCGCGGATGCGGTGTGGGACGTCGACCGGCGCGCCGCGATCGGCCGCGCGGTCGGCGAGGCGCGCGGCGGGGACATCGTCGTCATCGCCGGCAAGGGCCACGAGCAGGGGCAGGAGATCAACGGCGTGAAGCACCCGTTCGACGACGTGACCGTGGCCGCCGAGGCGCTCCACGCGCGCGGGTTCACGGGGGATGCGGTGCGGCCGTCGTCGCCGCCGCACCCGGACGCGGCGGAGGCGACGCGATGAGGTCGTGGACGCCGGAGCGGGTGGCGGACGCCGCGGGCGCGCGGCTCGTCGCGGCGCCCGAGGGCCTCGACGGCGGTCCGTCGCGCGCGGTGATCGACTCCCGCGAGGCCGGCCCGAGCGACCTCTTCTTCGGGCTCGTGGGGGAGCACACGGACGGCGGCCGGTTCGCCGCCGACGTCCTCGCCGCGGGCGCCTGGGGCGTCGTGGTGCGGCCCGAGCACGCCTCGGACGCGCTCACCGGCGGCACCGTGCTCGCCGCCGACGACCCGCTCCTCGCGCTCCAGCAGCTCGCCAACGCCTGGCGCCGCGCGCTCGGCGCGCAGGTCATCGGCGTGACCGGCTCGGCCGGCAAGACCTCCACCAAGGACGTGCTCGCGGCGATGGTCGCCCAGCAGAAGCGCACGGTCGCGACCCACGCGAACTTCAACACGGAGATCGGCCTCCCGCTCACCGTCCTCGGCGCCCCCGAGGGCACGGAGGTGCTCGTGCTGGAGATGGCGATGCGCGGCGCCGGCCAGATCGCCGAGCTCGCGCGGATCGCCGAGCCCGACGTCGCCGTGATCACGAACATCGGCCCCGCGCACCTGGAGCAGATGGGGAGCCTCGAAGCGATCGCCGCCGAGAAGTCGGCGATCGTCGCGGGGCTGAAGCCCGGCGGCACCGCGATCGTCCCGCGTGACGAGCCGCTCCTCCAGCCCCACCTGCGCGACGACGTCACCACCGTCACCTTCGGCCCGGGCGACGCGCTCGGCGGCATCGAGATCCCCTTCACCTCCGCCCACATGCGCCTCAACGCGACCGCCGCGCTGGCCGCCGCCCGCGCCGTCGGCGTCGAGCCCCACGGCGCCGTCGACGTCGCGCTGACCGACCGCCGCGGCGAGCGGATCGCGCTCCCCGGCGACGTCACCGTCGTCAACGACTGCTACAACGCCAACCCGATGTCCATGCGTGCCGCCCTGGACGATCTCGCCGTGGCCGCGACCGGCCGCCGCGTCGCCGTGCTCGGCGACATGCTCGAGCTCGGCCCCGACTCCGAGCGCTTTCACCGCGAGATCGGCGACCACGCCCGCGCGCAGGGCGTCGACCTGCTGATCACCGTCGGCCCGCGCGCCGTCGCCATGCAGGGCGACCACGCGGTCGCCGACGCCGGCGAGGCCGCCGCGCTCGTCCCCGAGCTGCTCCAGGACGGCGACACCGTGCTCGTCAAGGCGTCGCGCGGCGTCGGGCTGTGGGCCGTCACCGAAGCGCTGACGGCGGCGGCGGCGCGCTGATGGGCGAGATCCTGATCGGCGGCACCGCCGCCCTGCTCATCTGCATCTTCCTGAGCCCGAAGTTCATCTCGTTCCTGCGCGTCCGCGAGTTCGGCCAGAACATCCGCGAGGAGGGGCCGGAGGGCCACCACTCCAAGGCGGGGACGCCGACGATGGGCGGGATCATCATCTTCATCGCGATCTCGGTCCCGTTCCTGATCCTCACCGACTACGAGTGGCGGTCGTTCGGGGTCTTCGGGACGGCGATCGCGCTGGCGCTCGTCGGGTTCGCCGACGACTACACGAAGATCATCCGCCGCCGCTCGCTCGGCCTGAAGGGGCGGACGAAGCTCGGCGCGACGATCGCGATCTCGATCGCGCTGTGGTGGATCGCCACCCGCGAGGCGGGGCTCAACGAGACGCTCCGCTTCCGCGTCGTCGACTACACGCTCGACCTCAGCGCGCTCGGCGGGATCCCGTACCTGATCGTGATCTACCTCGTGGTCGCCGGCACGTCGAGCGCGGTCAACCTCACCGACGGCCTCGACGGCCTCGCGGCGGGCTGCGCGGCGATCGTGACGCTCGCGTTCATCGGCATCACGTACATCACGACGGGCCAGAAGGACCTGTGCCTGCTCGCCGGCTGCATCGTCGGGGCCTGCATCGGGTTCCTCTGGTACAACGCCTTCCCCGCGACGATCTTCATGGGGGACACGGGGTCGCTCGGTCTCGGCGGGGCCATCGCCGGCCTGGCGATCATGACCAAGACGGAGATCCTCCTGATCCTCCTCGGCGGCATCTTCGTGGTCGAGGCGCTCTCCGTCCTGATCCAGGTCTTCAGCTTCCAGACCTTCCGCAAGCGCGTCTTCCTCATGGCTCCGATCCACCACCACTTCGAGCTGCTGTCGTGGTCGGAGACGAAGATCATCCTCCGCTTCTGGATCGTCGCCGCGATCTGCAGCGCCATCGGCTTCACGCTGTATCAGCAGTCGATCACGTGATCGTCCAGGCCTGCCTCAACGGGGGCCGCTCCCGCGACGACCACCCGGCGACGCCGATCACCGCCGACGAGCTCGCCCGTGACGCGGCGGCGTGCGTCTGGCACGGCGCGCGCTCGCTCCACGTCCACCCGCGGGGCGACGACGGGGCCGAGACGCTGCGCGCCGAGCACGTCGACGACGCCGTGCGCGCGATCCGCGCGCGCTGCCCCGGCGTCGAGATCTCCGTCACGACCGGGCTGTGGATCTGCGACGGCGACGTCGAGGCGCGGATGGCGCAGATCGACGCGTGGACGGTCCTGCCGCACCTGTGCTCGGTCAACGTGGGCGAGGAGGGGTGGGCCGAGCTGGCCGACCAGCTCCTCTCCCGCGGCGTCGGGCTGGAGCTCGGCGTCGTCTCGGTCGACGAGGCCCGCGCCTACCTGGAGTCGCCGCTCGCCGGCCGCGCCGTCCGCGTGCTGGTGGAGGTCCCGCAGCGGGCGCCGGAGGACGCGGTCGCGGTGGCGGAGGCGATCGACGCGCTCCTCGCCGACGCCGCGCCGCCGTACGTGCCGCGCCTGTGGCACGGGGAGGAGGAGGCGACGTGGGACGTCCTCGTCGCCGCCGCGCAGCGCGGGCGCGACGTCCGGATCGGCCTGGAGGACGTCCTCACGCACGTCCCGCCCGAGACGCGCGCCGTCCGCGACAACGCGGAGCTGGTCGAAGTGGTGGTCGAGGGGCTCCTGCTCCCGGCCGAGGTCTGACCGCCGCGCGCGCAGGTTTTCGTAACTCCGCGCGCAGGGGCCGGGCGGCGCGCGTCGAAGGACGCGTCTGTGAGTCGACGCCGCCCGACCGCGCGCCCCAAGAAGAACACGTTCCCGCTGGAGCACTCGATCCTGCTCACCGCGACCCTCTGCCTGCTCGCGGGCGGCGCGGTGATGGTCTACAGCGCGTCGTCCGCCCGCACGCTCCTGGAGGGCTCGGGCGACGGGACGGCGTACCTGATCAAGTACCTCGCGTACGGGACGGTCGGCTTCATCGCGCTGCAGATCGCGTCGCGGATGGACCTCGACGTGGTGCGGCGCCTGACGCCCGCGCTGCTCGGGTTCGCCTTCTTCCTGCTGGTGCTCGTCCACGTCCCGGGCGTCGGCGTCAACATCAACGGCGCGACGCGCTGGGTCGGCGCCGGCCCCGTGCAGTTCCAGCCGTCGGAGCTGATGAAGCTCGCGCTCGTCCTCTACACGGTCGACCTGCTCGCCAAGCGGCCGAAGATGGTGCTGACGTTCCGGGGAATCGTCAGCCCGCTCTTCGTCGTCGCCGGCGCCGCGTGCCTGCTCATCCTCACCCAGCCCGACCTCGGCACCGCGCTCGTGATCGGCTTCACGATGTGCGCGCTGCTCGTCGCGGCGGGGCTCCCGCTCGGGCTGCTGGGGAAGATCGCTGGCAGCGTCAGCGTCGCGATCATGCTCTTCGCGGTCGCCGAGCCGTACCGGCGCGACCGCCTGATGACGTTCCTCGACCCGTGGGCGCACGCGTCCGACGAGGGGTTCCAGTCGGTGCAGGGCCAGATCGCTCTGGGCTCCGGCGGCCTGTTCGGCAACGGCATCGGCGAGTCGGTGCAGAAGATCTTCTACCTCCCCGAGGCGCACACGGACTTCATCCTCGCGGTGATCGGGGAGGAGCTCGGCGTCGTCGGGATCTGCGTGCTGCTCTTCCTCTACGGCCTGATCGCGTACGCGGGCCTGCGCGCGGCGAAGATGGCCCGCGGCGCGTACGCGCAGCTGCTCGGCGCCGGGATCACGTCGCTGATCCTGTGCCAGGCGACGCTCAACGTCTTCACCGTGCTGGGGCTCGCGCCGCTGACCGGCGTGCCGCTGCCGTTCATCTCCTCGGGCTCCGCGTCGCTGATGACGCTGATGGCCGGGATGGGGCTGCTGCTCAACGTGGCCAACGGCGGGCACTCGGTCGTGCGGGCCGTGCCAGGATCGAGGGCAGATGAAAGTCGTGATCGCAGCCGGCGGGACAGCCGGCCACGTCGTACCGGCGCTGGCGGTGGCCGGCGCGCTGCAGGCTGAGGGCGCCGAGGTCGTCTGGGTCGGTGGGGAGCGGGCGGAGGCGGAGCTGGTGCCCGCCGCCGGCTTGAAGCTCCACCCGATCGAGGTCCGCGGGCTCTCCCGCACGAACCCGCTCGCCGCCGCCAAGTCCGCGCTGCTCGCCGCGCGCGCGGTGGGGGCGGCCCGCAAGATCCTCCGCGCCGAGGGCGCGGACGTGGTCCTGGGCGGTGGCGGGTACGTCGCTGGTCCTGTCGGTGCCGCGGCCGCGGCTTTGCGCGTGCCGCTCGTGCTGGCCGAGGCGGACTCGCACCTCGGCATCTCCAACCGCCTTCTCGCTCCGCGCGCGCGGCGGGTGTGCCTCGCGTTCCCGCTTCCCGGCCGTGACGGCGAGAAGTATGTCGTCACCGGTCGTCCCGTTCCCGCGCCCGCGACCGACCGCACCGCCGCCCGTGCGCGGTTCGGCCTCTCGCCTGACGACCGCGTGGTCCTCATCTTCGGCGGCTCCCTCGGCGCGCGCTCCATCAACTTCGCGGCGGTGGAGGCGTTCGCGGATGCGCCGTACCGCGTGCTCCACGCCGCCGGCCGTCGCGACTTCGACGACCTCGCCCCGCGTGTGCCGGGCGAGCGGTACGACCTCCATCCCTACATCGACCGCTTCGGCGAGGCCCTGCTGGCGGCGGATCTCGTGGTTGCGCGGAGCGGTGGGTCGGTCTTCGAGATCGCCGCGCACGGGCGGGCCGCGGTGCTCGTCCCGTATCCGCACGCCACCGCGGACCACCAGACGTCGAACGCGAAGTGGATGGTCGACGCCGGCGCCGCCGTGTTGGTCCCAGACGCCGAGGTGTCGCCCGAGCGGCTGCGGCGCGAGGTCGACGCGATCCTCGCCGACCCCGCCCGGCTCGAGACCATGTCCCGCGCCTCAGCCTCCCTCGCCCGCCCGGACGCCGCCGAGGCCATCGCCCGCGAGGTCCTCGCCGCCGCTCGCGCCTGACGCGCTCTTCCGCACTCGCTGCGGCGCCCTGGCCGGGTCGGGGGCGGTGAGGGTGGTGGTCTGGGTTCTTACGGGATGGAACTCCGCGCACCCTCGTGGTGGATGGGGCGGTGAGGGTGCGATTCGTGTCGGTATGCGGAACCCATCGCACCCTCGGCGGGGTGGGAGGCGTGAGGGTGCGAAGAGTTCCGCGTGGTGGAACTCAGTGACCCTTCACCGCCGCCCGCACGCCGAGGGGTCACTCAGTCCCGCTGAGCGGGAAGAAGCGACCCCTCGCCGGCCCGGGCCAAGCGAGGGGTCGATTCTTCCCGCCCGCGCCGGCACTCCGACCACCACCCTCACCGCCGCCGTGCAGCCCACGCACCGCACCCTCGACCACCCGCCGAACGAGCTCACCGAGCAAAGCGATCGCTCACTTGACACGCCACAAAGCGTGAGCGTAGGCTAACGGTTAGCCGTGACTCACACAGCAGCAGCCCTCACCGCCCTCGGCGACCCCACCCGGCAGGAGATCCTCGATCGCCTGAAGGCCGGGCCGAAGCCCGTGGGCGTGCTGGCAAGCGATATGCCGGTGAGCCGGTCGGCCGTCTCGCAGCACCTGAAGGTGCTCAAGGACGCCGGCCTGGTGCGCGACCGGCAGGAGGGGACGCGGCGGATCTACGAGGTCGACCCGGACGGGATCAGGCAGCTCCGGGCGTACTTCGACTCGTTCTGGGATCAGGCGCTCGCGGCGTTCCGCGATGCCGTGGAGGAGGAGCAGGAGAGATGACCGAGACCACGATCGCCGTCCGCCACGCGCTGACGGTCAAGGCGCCGGTGGACCGCGCGTTCGCCGTCTTCACCCAGCGGCTGGGCGCGTGGTGGCCGCTCGAGCCGTACTCGATCGGCGAGGCCAAGGCCGTCGACGCCGCGCTCGAGCCGCGCGAGGGCGGGCGTTGGTACGAGATCGGCGAGGACGGGAGCGAGTGCGACTGGGGCCACGTCCGCACGTTCGACCCGCCGCACCGCGTCGTGCTGAGCTGGGAGATCTCCGCCGACTGGCAGCCCGACCCGACCGCGACGTCCGAGGTGGAGGTGCGGTTCACGGAGGTCGAGGGCGGCACGCGCGTCGAGCTCGAGCACCGCGGGCTCGAGACCTACGGCGCGCGCACCGACGAGATGCGCGGCATCTTCGGCTCCGAGCACGGCTGGAACGGCCTGCTGCGCGCGTTCGCCGCCGGCGTCGAGCAGGCGTAGGCGCCCGTGTTCCAGATCATCGCCGTCCACCACGCGGTCCCCGAGCACCGCGACGCGTTCCTCGCCTTCTGCCACCGCGTCGTCGACGCCGTCCAGGGCGCGCCCGGCCTCATCGAGTTCAGCGTCTTCGGCGCGCCCGACGGCCCGACGATCTACGGCTTCAGCCGCTGGGAGACGCCCGAGCACTTCCAGGCCGCGATGCCGACGATCATGTCGCTCGCCCCCGACCGCCGGCCCGAGTGGTCGGCGAAGGAGGACGACGTCCTGCCGATGGTCGCGATGCCGGGTTCGTAGGCTCTGCGCGCGATGAGCGACGCGTGGAACGGGCAGCGGCTGCACTTCGTCGGGATCGCCGGGGCGGGGCTGAGCGCGTACGCGCTCGCCGCCAAGGCGCTGGGGGCGGAGGTGACCGGGTCGGACCGCAGCGAGTCGCCGTATCTCGCGCGCGTGCGCGAGGCCGGGATCGGCGTGAGCATCGGCCACGCCGCGCAGAACCTGCCCGAGGGCGACGGCCTGGAGGTCGTCGTCTCCACCGCCATCCCGCGCGACAACCCTGAGATCGCGGCGGCCCTGGAGCGCGGGATCCCGGTCCTGCGCCGCGCCGAGCTCCTCGCCCGCCTCACGCGCGAGAAGAAGACGATCTCGGTCGCCGGCGCGCACGGGAAGACGACCACCACCTCGATGGTCGCCCACGCCCTCCTCGCGACCGGGCAGGAGCCCTCGTACCTCATCGGCGGCGTCCTCTCCACGACCGGCACGAACGCCGAGTGGGGGAGCGGCGACTGGCTCGTGGTGGAGGCCGACGAGTCCGACCGCTCGTTCCTCGCCCTCGACACCGACGTCGCGGTTGTCACGAACGTGGAGCTCGACCACCACACCGAGTGGACGGGCGGCACCACCGAGCTGCGCCAAGCGTTCGCGCAGTTCCTCGACGGGCCCGCGCACGCCGTGCTGCCGCAGGACGACCCCGACGTCCTCGCGCTGCGGGCCGCGGAGACGGTGGAGTTCGGGCCGTGGAGCGGCCCCGAGCTGCGCGTCCCCGGCGAGCACAACCGCCGCAACGCCTCCGCGGCGCTGGAGGCGTGCGTGTTGGCGGGAGCGGACCGCGCGCAAGCAGCGGAGGCGCTCGCCACCTTCGCCGGCGCCGGCCGCCGCTTCGAGCGCCTGGGCGCCATGTCCACCGGCGCCGAGGTCGTCGACGACTACGCCCACCACCCGACCGAGGTCGCCGCCACCATCGCCGCCGCGCGCGACACCACGCCGGCCGGCCGGGTCATCGCGATCTTCCAGCCCCACCTCTTCAGCCGCACCCAGCACCTGGCCCGCCGCTTCGGCGAGGCGCTCGCCACCGCGGACGTCGTCGGCCTCGTCGACGTCTACCCCGCGCGCGAGCGGCAGGAGGACTTCCCCGGCATCACCGGGCTCACCCTCGCCGAGCACGCGGCCGACGCCGCGCCCGGCAAGCCCGTCCTCTGGCTGCGCACGTTCGACCAGGCCGAGCAGGTCCTGCGGACGCTCACCCGCGACGGCGACCTCGTCCTGATCGTCGGCGCGGGGGACATCGACCAGCTGGGCCGCCGGCTGGTCGCACGCTGACCGCGCGTCGGCGACGACGGAGGAGTCGGGGGCGGTCCGGCGAACCCCGGACAGGATGCGCCGCCGCCCGCACATGCGCCGGGGGCTGCTTGCCGCCGCCGCGTTCCTCATCCTCCTCGCTGGGGGCTACCTGGCCCTCCGCGACAGCTCGACCTTCGCCGTGCGCGACGTCGAGGTGCGCGGCGCCACGGGCCCCGACGCGTCGAAGATCGAGCTCGCCCTGCGCGACGCCGCCCGCGACATGACCACGCTGAACGCCGACGCCGGCGAGCTGGCCAAGGCGGTCGGCCGGTACCCCACCGTGAAGGGCGTCGAGGTCGACCGTGACCTTCCTCACGGTCTCGCCGTCCGGGTGCTGGAGAAGCGAGCGGTCGCCACGGTCACGCGCGCGGGGCGGAAGATCCCGCTCGCCTCGGACGGCCGGCTGCTCGAGGGTGCCACGCCGCCGAGCGACGTGCCGGCGCTGCAGGTCGAGGGCGCCACGGGCACGCGCGTGAGCGACAAGCGGGGCCGTCAGCTGGTCGAGCTCGTCGCCGCCGCGCCGTCGGCGCTGCGCCGCCGCGCCGAGAAGGCGACGGTCACCGACATGGGGCTCACCCTCGAGATGAAGGACGGTCCGAGGCTCTACTTCGGCACGCCGGAGGCGCTGAACGCCAAGTGGATCGCGGTCGCCCGCGTGCTGGCCGACCCCGCCGCGGCGGGGGCGACCTACCTCGACGTCCGGGTCCCCGAGCGTGTCGCCGCCGGTGGTCTCGGCGAGCTGGCCACGGAAGAGCCGGTGGCGGAAACGCAGGCGGAATCGGGTGTTACGACGACGCCGGAGACCGTACCTTCAACCTCGACTGGAGCCTGAGACACGCCGATCGCGTTTCTCCTGCGTACATCGAGAGTTCGCGGATCTGCAACCGTGGTTGCACGGCTAGACTCCGCGTTGACTTTCGTCGTTGCCCGTGCATACCGTGGCTTTCGGGCAGGTACAGCGTGTCTCAGCAGAAACTCTCAACGCTAACTCAAGGGTCGGACGACAGACATCATGGAATCCAGCGGTAGCTACCTCGCCGTCATCAAGGTGGTCGGCGTCGGCGGCGGCGGCACCAACGCCGTCAACCGCATGGTCGATGCCGGCCTGCGGGGCGTGGAGTTCATCGCCGCCAACACCGACGCCCAGGCGCTCGCGATGTGCGACGCCGACATCAAGCTGAACATCGGCCACGAGCTGACGAAGGGCCTCGGCGCCGGCGCGAACCCGGACATGGGCACCGGCGCGGCGCACGAGTCCCGCGACGACATCAAGGAGGCGCTCAAGGGCGCCGACATGGTCTTCGTCACCGCGGGCGAGGGCGGCGGCACCGGCACGGGCGCCGCGCCCGTCATCGCGGAGATCGCCAAGGAGGAGATCGGCGCGCTGACCGTCGGCGTCGTCACGCGGCCGTTCGGCTTCGAGGGCACGCAGCGCGGCCGCCAGGCCGACGAGGGCATCGCCCGCCTCCGCGAGGTCGTCGACACGCTCATCGTCATCCCGAACGAGAAGCTGCTCGGCATCGTCGAGCGCCGCACGTCGATCCTCGACGCGTTCCGGATGGCCGACGACGTCCTGCGCCAGGGCGTCCAGGGCATCACCGACCTCATCACGATCCCGGGCCTGATCAACCTCGACTTCGCCGACGTGCGGACGATCATGTCCGACGCCGGCAGCGCGCTGATGGGCATCGGCACCTCGCAGGGCGAGAGCCGCGCGGGGGAGGCGGCCAAGACCGCGATCTCCAGCCCGCTGCTGGAGGAGTCCGTCGAGGGCGCCACCGGCATCTTGCTCAACATCACCGGCGGCCCGGACCTCGGCCTCTTCGAGGTCAACGAGGCGGCGGAGATCGTCCAGGCGGCGGCGAGCGACGACTCGAACATCATCTTCGGCGCCGTGATCGACGAGGCGATGGGCGACGACGTCCGCGTCACCGTGATCGCGACCGGCTTCGACCGCGCCCGCGGTGGTGGCGGCAGCGGCTATGGGACCGGCTACGGCGCCCCCGCCGGCCGCGGCGCCCGCGAGCCCGAGCCGCAGCCCGGCCCGCGCGACCGCCGTCCGCGCCTCAGCGACGCCCGCTCGCTCGAGATCTCGGACGACGACATCGACATCCCGCCCTTCCTGCGCGACCGCTGAGCGCGCGACATCTGCCACGCGGACGACGGCTTTCGCGCCAAGTCGGCTCAGCGGCGCGAATCCCCACAATTGGGGATTGATCTGTCCCGCCTCCGCGTGGCAGGCTGGTGACCCCGTGCAGAAGCCCAAGATGACCCTCACCGAGCTCCAGGAGCACCTCAAGCTGCTCAACGTCGCCTCCCGGGACGACCTCGACGAGCTGCTCACCGACCTCCTCTGCCACGTCTACCGCACCAAGGACGCGCAGAACGGCTGACGCCGGACCGCCGTGCCGTCGAAGCGTGAGCTCGAGCGGCGCAGCCGGAGCGTGGTCTTCATCGGCGAGGACGACGAGCGCGTCGACGTCGAAGGGTCGGTGTTCGGCGACTGGTACCTGACCGGGCGCTTCTCCGGCTTCCGCGACACCGGCGCCTCGCGCGTCACGCAGCAGTTCGAGGACCTCTCGCTCGACGAGGCGCTGGCTTGGGCGCGGGAGCGCGCTGACCGCATCGTCGTGCGGATCGGACACGACGCGCACTACGTCATCGGCGGCGAACCCGACGAGCACCATCTGCGGTGGCCAGCGGGCGGCATCGCTCCGCCCGTGCGTCGCCGCGCGCCGCACGAGGCATGGAAGGGCCGCACGGACGCCGATCCCGACGCGACCTGGACGGCGACGCTCGCGCTCGGTCCGCCGGCACCGCCCGACGGCGAGTGGGACGACCGGCGCCGGCCGGAGTGGGACGCCGTCGTGGAGGACGCTGCCCGCTCGCTCGGCGTGGCATGGTCGGGGGACAACATCGACGGCTGGTTCGCGGACATAGGCCGGGCCGCCCGCGCCGCCAAGCGCGCGGGTCGGCACGAGTACGGCTGGACCACGATGCACAGCCGGACGTACCACCTCGCCCTCCCCGTCCGCGCGCCGACGGAGGCCCGCGCCGTGGCTGCCGCCGAGGCGCTCGCGCCGGTGCTCCCGGACGGGTGGACCGTGTGGGTCGGCGTGCGGTTCGACGGCGACTGAGGACGAGCGCGGGTCGAAGAGGCGTCTAGGCGCGTGCGCGGTCGCTCGTGACGGGGACGGGTGCCGTCGATGGACGACGCATGCTCTCCCTCCGCACCGTCCCGGTCGTGATCGCGCTGGGCCTGCTCGGCGGCGCACCCGTAGCCGCGTCCGCCGCCGACCTGACGGTCGGCGCGGGGGCGACGACCGCGGCGCGCACCGACAACGCCGGCGTGACGACGTTCACCGGCCCCGGGACGGTCGACCGGACGGAGCTGCTCGCGGCGATCCACGACGGGGACGTCCGGCTCGTCGCGCCGAGCGTCGACCTCGGCGGCGACCTCGAGCAGAGCGCGGGCACCGGCGGGCTGGAGGTCACGGGGACCCTCGACGTCGCGACGGACACGCTCGTCGCCGTCCCGGGCGCGCTCGACCTCGGGCCGGTCGCCGCCACGGGCACCCCGAAGGTGCAGCTGGTCGCGTCGTACGGCGCCCTGCACACCGACGGGGTCACGGGCGCGGCCTCCGTCGTGCTCGCCGGGCCGGACATCACGGTCGAGGGCCCGGTCACCACGGCCGGGACGCTCACGACCTTCAGCAGCGGGACCGTCTCGCAGACCGCGCCGATCGTCGCGGGCGGCGGCCTCACCGGCTCCGCGAACACCCTGCAACTCGGCCACGCGGGCAACGCGATCCCGAAGCTGTTCGGCTTCGTCGGCACGCAGGCGACGTTGCGGACGAGCACGGCGCTCGACGTCGGCGGCGTGATCTCCATGTTCGGCGAGCTGGCGCTGACCGCCGGCGGCGCCATCACGCAGTCGACGGGCAACATCACCGTCGGGCGCCTGTCGGCGAGCGCGGGTGGAGCGATCCAGCTCACCCGCGACGGCCAGCACCCGAACCTCGTGTGGAAGGTCGGCGACCTCGACGGGACCGGCATCGACCTCGTCAGCGGTCGCGACGTGATCGTGGAGGGCAGCGTCGACGGCGGTGCGGGCGACGTCACGCTGCGCCGGACGACCCAGCTGACCCTCGCCTCCGGCAGCCAGGTCCGTGGCCGCGACGTGCACCTCGCCACCGCGGGCGCGTTCAGCAACAACGCCGGCCCCGCCGCGATCGACGCGTCGTCACGCTGGCTCGTGTACTCGTCGACGTCCGCCGGGGCGACGTTCGGCGGGCTCGACAGCCACGCGGCGCCGCGCTGGAACGCCACGTTCGCGTCGGTGCCGCCGGCGTTCGTCACCGGGTCGCGCTACCTGTTCGCCGAGCAGCCTCAGGCGACGCTCACCGTCGGCGACCTGCGCAAGGCGGCCGGAGACGACGCGCAGGCGCAGGTCGCGGCGGTGCCCACCGTCGTCGGCGGCCTGCGCCCGGCGGTCGCCGGGGCCTACCTCGCGGGGCCGGCGTTCACCGGCGCGCCTGTCGGCGCCTCGCCGGGCGCCCCGACCGGCGCCGCCGCCGGGACGTACGAGATCGCGCTCACCGGCGTCACCGCGGCCGACGGCTACGCGCTGACCGTCGTGCCCGGCACGCTGACCGTGGCGCCGGCGCTGGTCAACCAGCCGGCCTCGGAGAGCGAGGTCGTCGCCGACCCGCCGGCGCTCCCCGCCGTGCCCGTGCCCGTGCCCGTGACGACCACCCTGCGGGGCAGCGTCGCCCCGGGCGGTGCCCCGGTCGTCGCGCCC
>Ga0196960_10000377_pt1 | contig 16441 bp, 15 predicted proteins | sample S3v_5metaG_FD_183187 | JGI IMG/M metagenome (GOLD analysis project Ga0196960, IMG submission 183187) | Soil microbial communities from Anza Borrego desert, Southern California, United States - S3+v_5 | ecosystem: Environmental > Terrestrial > Soil > Desert | place: USA: California | collected... | reverse complement strand
CAACCCGGTGACCTTCGCCGTCCCGGCGGGACTGCTCACCGACGGAGAGAACGTGATCTCCGCATCCACACACGCCAGCTGGAGAGCAACACCAGACCTCAGCTTCAGCCTCGCATTGAGTATGCTTCGCGGATGACCAGGCTTTCCTACGACGAAGCACGCCGGACGCTCGCCTCCGCTCAGAAAGCAGGGGCGGGCGTTCCCGCGTACCTCCGGTGGGTGAATCGCCCGCTCGGCGGCCGCGCAGCCGTGATCGCGGCGACGTGGGGATGGAGTCCGAACGGCGTCACGGCTCTCAGCGCCGCCTTCGGAGCGGCAGGAGTGGGCGTGCTCGCCGGCGTGCCGGAATGGTGGGCCGGGCCGCTCGCAGCGCTTTTGCTGTTGATCGGCTACGTCCTCGACTCCGCTGACGGTCAGCTCGCCCGCATCCAGGGACGCGGCGGTCCCGCCGGAGAATGGCTCGACCACGTCGTCGACGGCATCCGCGCGCCGCTGGTGCACATCGCCGTCGCCGTGCACCTGCTGCGCACCGACGCTGCGCCGTGGCTGGTTCTCGTCGCCGGCCTCTTCTCCGTGCTGGTGTCCGGGTGGTTCCTCTCACAGCTCCTCGCCGAGAAGCTGCTCCCGAAGGTTCCGCGGAGCGAGAGCGACTCGCGAGCCGGCATCCTCGACTCCTTCGTCAAGCAACCGCATGACACCTCGACGACGTACATCGTGCTGACGGTGATCGGGCTCCCGCTGGTCTTCGCTGTCGCGTACACGGCTCTCTTCGCCTGGCATGTGCTGATGTTCGCCGCCTCCCTGATGCGCAAGCATCAGCAGCTCCGGGCACTGTGAGGCGCAGCCCCATGCCCTCCCTCATCTCATCGCCCAGCCGCTCACTCATCGCCGCGACCGGCCAGGACGCCAGTTCCGAGGTCGAGCCGCGCATCCTTCCCGCCTGGCCCGTGCTCACAGTGCTCTGGGGCTACCCGATCTTCTGGTTGCTGGGACTGCTCCCGTTCGCGTCGGTGATCATGGCCATCCCGATGCTGGCGCTTCTCATCATGCGACGCCGGATCCTCATCGTCCCGGGCATCCTGCCGTGGATCGGGTTCGTGCTGTGGATGATCCCGTCCGCGCTCATGATCGACCAGCTCGGCCGGGGGGTGGGACTCGGGGTCCGATTCAGTCAGTTCCTCGCGCTGGCGATCATCATGGTCTACATCGTCAACGCGCGGACGTCGTTGTCGCCGAAGCGGGTGTTCAACGGCCTGACGTTCATCTGGGTGTTCATCATCATCGGGGGCTACCTCGGGATGCTGTTCCCTGAGGCGCAGCTGACGATGACCATCGGCCGGCTGCTGCCGGGTGCTCTCACCGAGAACGACTACGTCGCCGAGCTCGTGTTTCCGACGCTTGCCGAGATCCAGACGCCCTGGGGCGCGGAGGAGCCGTTCGTGCGCCCGTCCGCTCCGTTCGCCTATACCAACGGGTGGGGTGCGGCGATGGCGGTCCTGACGCCCATCGCGATCGGCACGGCCATCGGTCACCGTACGGCCCGAGCGATGTGGGTTCTCGTCATCGCGCTGGTTGCTGCGATTCCGCCCGCAGTCGCGACCACGAACCGCGGTCTGTTCATCGGAATCGCCGGAGCGGTCGCCTACGTCCTCTTCTGCCTGCTCATCCGCGGACGCCTGCTCGCGTTCTTCTGGGTGACGATGCTGGGTATCGCCGGCGCGATCATCCTGCTGCTCTCGGGCTTCCTCGACGGGATCATCGCGCGTCAGGAGACGGTGGACACCACGGCCGGCCGCGGCAACCTCTATCAGGAGACCTGGGAACGAACGCTGGAGTCGCCGATCATCGGGTTCGGTGCGCCACGACCCAGCCTGCTGAGCGAGATCCACGTCGGAACGCAGGGAGCGATCTGGAACGCGATGTTCTGCTTCGGTCTGGTCGGCCTGTTCCTCTTCCTCGGCATGATCGTCATGGGTGCCGTGCGCACCTTCGACGCCCCGAATCTCTCAGCAGTCTGGATTCACGCCAGCGTCGTCGTCACCGTCTTCCTCTCTGTGTTCTACGGGCTCGATCGCCAACTCGTGTTCGTCGGCGTCGCGGTCGCCGTCCTTCTCCGGGAGAAGTATCTCGGCCGATCCTCGTACTGGACGCCGCAACCCGTTCCCTTCGCCCGGGCCAAGAATGAGGAGTGAAGGTCTCGCGCGGAGCGGTGTGATCAGCCTGACCGGGTCCGCGTTCGCCGCTCTCGCCGCGCTCCTGCTCACGGCCATCGTCGGCAACACGCTCGGCGCGAGCGGTACCGGACTCTTCTTCCAGGCGATGGGGATCTTCACCATCCTCACGCAGGTTTTGCGGCTGGGCACCAACAGCGGGATCGTGCGCTACATCGCCGAGCAGCGAGCGTTCGAGCGGGCCGGTGCCGAATGGCGGATCGTCCTGTACGCCGCGATCCCGGTAGCCCTCGTTTCCGGTGCGGCTTCGTTGGCGGTGTGGTTCCTCGCCGATTCGCTCGGAGCGTGGCTCTCGTCACCCGGGGATGCCGAGAGCCTCGGCGCACTCCTGAGGGCGATGTCGCCGTTCGTCGTGCTCGGCGCGCTGATCGGCGTCATGCAGATCGGTGCCAGGATGCTTCGCGGCGTCACGGCTTTCACGCTCCTGCAGAGCATCCTGCTGCCTGCGAGCAGGTTGCTCACCGTGCTGCTCGCCGTCAGCTTCGCCGGCGTCACCGCCTGGGGCGCCTTCGAAGCGTGGCTGTGGCCGCTGCCAGTATGGTTGCTGATCACCGCCGCGGTCATCGCAGGGCCTCTGGTGCGGGATATCCGACGTCGAAAGGAGAGCCGACCGGACACCCGACCGAGTTTCCGGTCATTCTGGCGCTTCAACGCCCCCCGGTCCGTGAGCTCAGGCCTCGAGACCGCACTGGAGTGGTCGGATGTGCTCATCATCGCGGCCGTCGCGTCGCCGGCCGTCGCGGGCGTCTACGCCGTGGTGACCCGTGCGGTTCGCGCCGGAGGTGTCGTCGACAAGGCCATGCGAGTGGCTGTCTCGCCCACGATCTCCTCCCTGCTCGCTCGCGACCGCTATGAGGAATCCACCCGGCTTCACACCACGGTCGTCCGCGCGATGATCCTCATGAACTGGCCCTTCTATCTCCTCCTGATCTCGATGGGATCAGCGGTGCTGGCGATATTCGGCGACGAGTTCACCGTCGGCTGGGGACCCATGATCCTGCTCGCCGCCGCCATGATGTTCCAGACCGCGTGCGGGATGCTGCAGAGCATCCTGCTGCAGGGCGGGAAGAGCACGTGGCAGATGTACAACAAGTCGGTGGCCCTCGCGCTGAGCATCGCAGGCAACATCGCACTGGTTCCGATCTGGGGCATCTGGGGTGCCGCCGTGACCTGGGTGGTCGTGGTCGTGGTCGACAATCTCATCGCGGCGTTCCAGGTGCACCGTGGCATGGGTGTGGATCTGCAGCCGACGAAGCTGGTCAGCGCGATGGCGGTTCCGGTCGTCATCTTCGGCGGCGGCGGAGCGCTGTTCGGTTGGTGGGGAGGCACGAGCTTCCCCGTCCTCATCCTCGGTGCGATCGTGCTGTGCCTCGCCTACGCGGTCGTCCTGTGGCTGCTGCGCCGACAGCTGCACATCGAGGCGCTCTGGAAGAAGGTGCCGTTCATCGGCCGTCGCGCGTGATTCCGCGGCGACCCGCGATCACCGCTTGAGCTTCGCCGCGATGATGGCGGCGGCGCTTCGGACCAGCCGCGGGATGAAGGCATACCAGCGAGCGCGACGGATCGGCTGCTCGAGCAATCGCCGCACGACATCGGCGCCGGGAGTGGTCACCGCCGCCGGCGATTCATCCGACCCCGCATCGGACAGGGCATGCGTCAAGAGTTCGACGAGGCGCTCCTGGGTGAGCGCCCGACGGATGAGGCCCAGAGACTCCATCTCGGCGCTGAAGACCAGCTGATGGTCATCGACGACCTCGCCGTCTCCGGGGACCCGCGGCACGACGATCGGGACGATGCCCAGCGACCGCATGTCCATGACGCCGCCCGCTCCGCCCTGAAGCACCACGGCGTCCGCCTGCGTGCACAGGTCCATCAGCTCCGTGTAGGGCAGGATCTCGACGTTCTCGGCGCCGACGACCGGCGCCGACGGACCATGCTGCACGACCACGCGGACGCCCTCCGTGCCGTCGAGCCACTCCTGTATCCAGCGGGAGAGCCGATCGAACGGCAGATGGTAGGTTCCTGCCGAGACGACGACGAGTGACTCGCTCACAGCACGACTCCGACGTTCCGCGAACCGGGGTAGAACTGCCGCATCTGCTCCCACTGAACGAGGAACTCATCGGCGAACGGATACACCAGCCGCCCACTGAGCCCCGGCGTCGTGATCCGGTCCACCGGTTCGAGGTACACCGTGCGCGCGCCGAAGAACCGCGCCTGGGTGAAGAACGGCAGCGCGATCGCGGCCCCCGTCGAGAACACGATGTCCGGCTTCTCGGCGGCGAGAACCCGCCGCGCGAGCCCGAAGTTGCGGAGCAGATTGGGCACGTTGCGCACCGTCGGGTAATGGATCTCGTGCACCGTCTCGTCGCGGAGCCGGGATCGCGCGTCTTCCACCGGGAAGGTCGCCCAGCATCGCTCGTGTTCGCCCCACCAGTCACGCAGCGCGAGTGCCTGGGTGAGGTGCCCTCCGGAGGAGCAGGCGATGAGGATCTTCATGGTCAGATGCCTCTGCCGCGGCTCCGCACGAATTTGATTACCGCATCCGCGGTGACCAGCCGCCACGAGATGGCGATGGCGAGCGCTGCCTTGATCTGCTTCGGGTTGTGGCGGAGCGCCCGCCACGCCCAGCGGCGCCCTTCGCGGCGTTCTCCGGCTGCGACGAGCGCGAATGCGACCTGCGCCTCGATGCGCCCGAGCGCCGAGGGGATGGTTGCGAAGTCGGGATGCTTGCGAAGCAGGTACTGCAGCGCCGCGGCGTATGTCTCCCACTGGCCGAAGTAGTAGGACTGCCCCTGCCAGCGAACACGCACCAGCGGCTCGTTGACGACGGTCACAAGGCCGAGGTCCGACGCCCGCAGCAGCAGGTCGTAGTCCTCCCCGTACGCCCGCGGGATGTCCTCGTCGATGAGACCGAGCGGGCCCAGCAGAACCTCGCGGCGGAACAGCAGGCCGCCCGAAGGGATCCCCGGGTGGCGGTCGCGCAGGAAGTCCTGGTGGTCCAGATCCTCCTTGGAGACCAGGCGCACATGCGTCGCCTCCCCGTCGTCGAGCACCATGGCGGTCGCGACGGCGATCGCCTCAGGCCGCTCCGCCAGACGCGTCAGCTGCGCCGCGAGCTTGCCCGGAAGCCATTCGTCGTCGTCATCGAGGAAGGCGATCAGTTCGCCTTCGGACGCGAGGATGCCGGAATTGCGAGCACCCGCGAGCCCCCGCACGCGAGTGTTGGCGATCCCCTTGACCGTCCACCCGTCGGGGATGACCACGTCGGGCAGTTCGATCGGGCAGGCGTCGAAGACGATGATCACCTCGCCGGTCGGCGATGCGCCCTGATTCAGGATGCTCTCGACGGCGAGCTTCATCAGCTCCGGCCGGTTGTGCGTCGGAACGACGACGGACACCTCACACACCATGGTGCTTCCCCCTTGTGATACGCATTCCGGCACCGCACCTCTCGGGTGCGTCGGAAATTCCCCAGATTCTCGGCCGAGCCCCAGTCGGCGAAAATGGCCGACATGAAGTCGGCAACCGGGCTAGTATATCGAATGGTGTCTCCCTGGGAAGGGGCACCGTATCGGGGAGATACTGGGGGAAGGGGAATCCGTCGTGCCGCAAGAAGCTGTCTCGAGACGTGTCCGTGTGGGGGTCGTCGGCGTCGGGAAGATGGGGCTGTCTCATCTCGCGATCGTCCGCGCACTGCAGGACGTGGAGCTGGTGGGCGTCGTCGATGCGACCGACTACCTCCTCGACATCCTCAACAAGTACACGGGAGCATCGACCTTCTCGACACTCGAGAAGATGCTCGATGAGGCCCAGCCGGACGCCATCCTCATCGCGACGCCGACGGGCTCCCATGCGTCCCTCGTGCGCGAGGCGCTCGAGCATGGAGTGCACGTCTTCTGCGAGAAGCCGCTCACTCTGAGTGCGGCCGAATCGGCGGAGCTCACCGCTCTCGCCGCAGAACGCGGACTCGTCGCGCAGGTCGGCTATCACAACCGCTTCATCGCGACCTTCCAGGAGGTCAAGCGGCTCCTCGATGCTGACGCCATCGGCCGGGTGACGCATGTCCTCGCCGAAGCATACGGCCCGGTCGTGCTCAAGCCGAAGGGATCGACCTGGCGCAGCAGACGCAACAGCGGCGGCGGATGCCTGTACGACTATGCAGCGCATCCCCTCGATCTCGTGCACTGGTATCTCGGCGCACCGCAGAACGTGCGTGGCTCAGTGCTCAACAGCATCTTCTCCGCCGACACGGACGACGAGGTGTACTCCACACTCGACTACGCGGATGGCGTGAGTGTGCAGCTCTCGGTCAACTGGTCGGATGAGTCCTATCGCAAGATGTCGACGTCCATCACGGTCTCCGGGTCTCAGGGCCGCATCGTCGCCGACCGCCAGGAGATTCGGGTGTATCTGCGCGAGGGCGCCGATATCCCGGACGGATATCGGGCGGGCTGGAACATCAAGTACACGACAGACCTCACCGCACCGGTGTCGTTCTACCTGCGTGGTGAGGAGTACAGCGCCCAGCTCGAAAGCTTCGTCGGCGCAGTGCTCGCGGGCGAGAAGGAAGCGCGCCAGAACAGTTTCGCGAGCGCCGCGCAGACCGACAGGGTGATCGAATGGATCCTGCGCGATGCAGCAGGCGAGACCACCGAACCATCGGCAGCAGTGACACCGCTCACATCTCAGAGACGCGGTCTGTTCGGACGGGGGAAGCGGGCATGAGCGGACGCATCGAGACCGGGATGGACCTGCTTCTTCTCGGCGACAATCAGTTCTTCGGCATCAATCACATGTCCGAGGAGAAGGCGCGCGCGCAGGCGATCCGCTTCCAGGACACGGATGCGATCATCGATGTGATCGACATCGCCCTCGACAACGGCATCCGCACCCTCATGTGTACCACCCATGAGCGCATCGCCGAGGTGACCGACCATGTGCGTGCGAACCCTGAGCGGTATGCGGATTACCGGTTCTACCCGTGCATGCCCTACGCCCACAAGTACGCGAATGCGGTCACGGATCACGGCATGCTCGGAGCCGTCCGCCAGTTCCTCCCGGAGGAGGGGCTGCTGAACGCCGCCCTGCGTGGCGGCAAGTCGCTGATGAACAAGGACATCGAAGGGATCATCACCCTTCTCGTCGACGCCGAGATGAAGATGTTCCAGGGCCTCAACACCCCGGTCATCTTCCTGCAGAACGTGGTCGTCGACCTCATGCTGGGTCTGGGGTTCGATGAAGCGTTCGCCATCTTCGACCGCCATGTCAGAGAGCGCTACGGCGCCGAACCCGGGTTCATCACCATGAACCTGCCGATGCTGCTCGACGCCCTCGATCGTGTGGGGGTCGTCAACCCGATCGTGTGCGCGAACATCAACGAGATCGGGTTCCGCATGTCCGGCGGTATCGAGGCATACGAGACCGCACTCCGAGAGCGCCCGTTCCGCCCGGTGGCCATGTCGGTGTTCGCCTCGGGCGCCATCGCACCTCAGCGTGCGCTCGAGTGGATCCACGATCACGCGAACGTGGAGTCGATCGTGTTCGGCGCCTCGTCGAGGGCTTCGATCGCAAGCACGAAGAACATTGTCAGGGAACTCTGGGGAACGGACCACATACACTAGGGGCCGAAACAACCCGCCCATCAGGGTGCCTCAGGGGGAGGCTTAGCGGCATCCACAATCTGGAGACTCGTCGCGGAGCAGCTGATGCGAATCAGCACCCCGCGCCCCCTCATGAAGCAGAAGACTGCCCTCAACAATGTTTCCCCTGTCCGCAAACTAGGCGCTGTCATCGCAGCGCTCGCGGTGATCATCACCTCGTTCGTCGCCGCGAAGCCTGCGTATGCCGCGACGTCCGCCGAGACGTCCACGGTCAGTTCGATCATCCCTCGTGGCTCCGAATGGACCTATCACCGGAGTCTCACCGCTCCGCCGGAGAGCTGGCGCACCGACACTGCCGGCTGGCAGAGCGGAGCCGCGCCGCTCGGCAGAGGCACCAGGGCTGGCGCCCTGAACACGGTGCTGCCGTCGATCGCGGGCGTTCAGCCGCTCTCCGCATACTTCCGCAAGACCTTCACGCTCGATTCGGACCTGCCCGAATGGGCATGGCTGAACACCTGGGCCGACGACGGCATCGTCGTCTGGGTCAACGGTGTCGAGGTCGGCCGGAAGAACGCGCCGGAAGGCACCATCACGCCCGGCAGCTATTCGACCATCGCACCCTCCTCATCGACGGCCCGTCGCAATCCCGTCACCTTCCGGGTGCCGGCGAGCGTGCTCACCACCGGTGAGAACGTCATCGCGGTGCAGGTTCTGTCGAGCTGGCGCAAGACCCCGAACATCAGTTTCGACGGACATCTGGTCCGGGAGGACCGCACGCCGGCCGCCGGCGAGCCGTCGAAGCCGACGCCGCCGGCGCCCGGAGTGCCGACCGTGCCGACCGTCCCGACGGAGCCCACCGTGCCGACGGAGCCGACGGTCCCGACACCTCCGGTCACCTCACCCGACAGCGGTCAGGTGCCGGGGTGGGGAGCGCCGGCATGGCGCGACGAGTTCACCTTCACGGACGCGGCCGGCCGGCCGAGCGTCGACCCGGCGAAGTGGAACGTCCGGGGACGAGATGACCTCGGACTCCTGTTCGACGCCGCGGTCGTCGAGCGCGAGCAGGTGAGTGTCGACGGTGGCGTGCTGCATATCCGCGGCGACTGGCTCGATCGGCCGGCTCAGCGACCCTCGGGTCAGAGCGGACCGACTGAACTGACCCACACGACCGGATACCTCGATCAGCGAGATCTCGGTGGCGGTGACGTCTCCATGAGCCAGAAGTACGGCCGCTGGGAGATCCGCGCGAAAACCCCGACCGGCCCCAACACGCGCGGCGCTCTCGCCGCCTTCTGGTTGCGCAACTCGCAATCGGGCGAGATCGACATCATGGAGGCCTGGGGGCAGGGCGGCGCCATGGACCCGGAGTACAACCGATGGGTGAAGGACACGGCCGCGACGACGATCCACACGGAAACTGATGGCACCGGTCGCAAGCGCATCTGGCGTCATCACGAGCAGGGGGCGACGGCCGTTCCATGGGACGGTTTCCACACGTACGCGTTCGAATTGACGCCGACCTACGCTGCGACGTTCGTCGATGGCGTCGAGGTCATGCGCGCGACCCCGGCCTCGTACCCGGACCTGTGGGATCCCGCATACTTCGGATCACCGCTGCATATGCGCCTCAACCTCCACATCGGCCCATCCGAGAAGTACTGGGGCCTGCCTGATCCGGCCGACCGCGCCGCAACCCAGAGTCTCGACTTCCAGGTCGACTACGTGCGCGTATGGGAGTACGCCGGGCAATGATCGGCGACACAACAGAGACGCCCTCACTGCATCCGGACTGAGCCGGGAAGAAGCGCCGCTGATCCGACGATCAGCGGCGCTTCTTCTTGTTGCGGTTGGCGGCGCTTCTCGGGTGCGCTGCCGCCTCGGCATCCTCGTCCTCGGGCTCGATCAGGGTGTCGTCCTCGTCCAGCTCGACTTCGTCGCCGGCCGGCTCGACCTCGTCATCGGCGAATTCGGCTTCGTGGTCCGCCAGCTCGTCGTCGCGGTGCGTTTCGTGTCGTTGCGTCTTCGTGCGCTTGTAGGCGCTGCCCGGGCCGTTTCGCACACGGGAGACGATCAGTGCGGCGATCGCTCCGAGCAGGATTCCGAGGAACATCCCGGCCGCGAGGAACACGAGGACAGAGGGGCGGTTGGAATCCCGAGGCGCCTCGGCGGGGGTGACCAGCATCCCTGAGTAGAACGGGGTCGCGGTGATCAGCGCCTGCTGATCGAGCAGAGCCTGCAGCTGCAGCTGCGTGGCCGCCCGTTCACTGCTGCCTTCGGGCTGCGAATCGACGAGTGTCTGCAGCTGCGTGATGGACTGTCCGAGTTCCGCGGTGGTCTTCTCCACGACGGAGCGTGCATTGTCGGTGCGCTGCTCGCCGTATGCGGTGGCCAGGGCGTTCGCCCTCTCCGCCGCGAGCTCGGGAGTGTTCGCGGTGACCTGGAAGATCAGCACCTGGGAGTTGCGCGGCACCTCGATGACGGTGTTCGCGCGCAGACCCTCGATCGTCGTGTCCTCGATCGCGTCGACGGCACGGGTCAGCACCGCCGAGGAGGTCGCGATGACCTTCTCCGTCTCCATGTTCACGGTGTTGAAGCTCGACCCGGTGGACAGCACACTGATCGGCTCGACCGTGTGTTGCGCTTCGGCCGTGTACTTCTGCGGATACACGACGAAGATGGCGACTCCGGCGAGCGCGAACGCGACGATCGTCCCCACCAGCACGAGCCATGACTGCATGACGCCGCGATAGAGGTCTTCGAGTGTCCAATGTGTCGCCACGTGCTTCCCCCACTTCAGGCACCGGACGAGCGTCCGTATGCCATTGCCCCCGTCATCCTACAATCCGCGCCCGTCGCACAGCCGTGAGGTTGCCTCGGCGTCAGGCCTTTCGTGGCACGTCGGAGATCACGAGTCGGGCCTTGCCACCGATGCTCTCGACCGATCCGACCGGTTCTGCCGATACCGGAACTTCCCCGCCCAGGAACCCCGCGACCGTCTCGCACACGGCCCGGGCGGCCTCGGCAGCCTCCTGAACATCGGTTCCGGGGACGTACCGAATTGTGACCGCATGATCGGCAGCCTGGTGGATCTGGAACTGGCGCACCACACCCGGCCATGCATTGAAGAGTCCGCCGAGCCCGCCGGACACCGCCCGACCGGAGGGCGCGCGCAGGGCATCGGCGATCCGACCCTCGATGTGGTCGATCCGCTTCAACGTCCGACCACATCTGCAGTCGCCGCCTCGCACGGAGGTCCGATCCCCGATGGCGTATCGGATTAGCGGAAAGGCATGATTGTCGAAGTCCGTGACGAGCACCTCCCCGACCGATCCATCCGCCGCGGGTCTCGCGGCGTCGTCCACGACGTCGACGCGGCGTCGATCGGAAAGAACGTGCAACCCCTCGTGCGCCTGGCACTCGGCCGCGATCCACGGAATCTCCGCGCTGCGATAGGTGTCGAACACCGGGGTGTGCAGAGTCGATTCGATCTGCTCGCGCTGACCAGGGTGCAACATCGACGCGGTCACCGACACGGCGGCGAGGCCTTCCGGAGCTTCCCCTTCTCGCTTCACGAACTCCGCATAGTCCACGACACCTTCGACATATCCGACGAGCAACCGGGGACGCACTCGCCGCATCGTCGACTCGAAGGCACGAATGGATTCGTCCGTGGCGCCCCGAGCGTCGAGCAGCAGGTGGCGGGTGGGCCACCACTGCAGGTCGTATCGAAGCTTCTTGGTCCCCGATCGGCTCTGCCGGTAGATGAACGCGGCGTCGTCGCCGGGGTGGATCCCCCACCATGAGTACACGCGCCACCACAGCGCGGCCGTCGGCGCGAGACGATCGTTGTACACCTGAAGCGGACGTCCGGTGCTTCCGCCGGTGCGGGAAGGCAGGCGATCCTTCCCCGCGGATGTCGTTGAGATCAGACCGTCTCCGGCATCCTGCACGTGCGCCTTCGTGAGCATCGGCAGGTGCTCGAAGTTCTCCGCGCGCGCGACATCCGACTCAGTGAAGCCGGCCGCGCTGTAGTGCTCCCGATAGAACGGCGTCGTCCGATAGGCGTGAACGGCGATGTCTGCGCTGCGGCGATCGGTCAGTTGCCGAGCCTGCTCAGGAGGCAGGCGCTCATCGGCGAGCATCTGCCGGAAGGCGTCGCGGTCCTTCCGCATGAGAAGACGCGTCTTCGTCTCGAAGATGGCTCTCTTCATTGCTCCCCCACAAGCTTCGGCCCCGTGCCGATCTCCTCCATGGTAGAGCGACGGCTCCCGCGCCAGCGCCTAGAGCTCCCCCGGCCGCATCGCCTCCGCGTCGATCGCGCGGATGATCCGCTGGGCGGCGGTGTCGACAGGCGGTTCGGCGGCGGCATCCGTCCCCCTCCGCCGACGGGGCGCGTAGACGACGAGCGAGTGGAACAGGAATCGCGCGAAGAACGCGACGACGAGAGACAGCGCCGTCGCGAAGATGCTCGAGATGTGCCACGTCTCGACCATGAGCGCCATAAGCGGGATGCGCAGCGCCGCCTCGACGCCGTTGAAGGTCACCGAGGTGAGGAAGCGGATGCCGAGGCCTCGAGCATTCGTTCGCATGTCGCCGAAGACGAAGCGCTCCTGCAACGCGAAGTTTCCGACGATGGTCGCCGCGGCCCCGATGATCGCAGCCCAGACGTAGTCCATGCCAAGAGTGGTGAGCAGCCACATGATGCCCAGGTTCGCGATCGCGCCGATGACGCCGATCATGGCGAACAGTGACATCTTGCCGAAGCGCAGACGGGCGAGGTGCGCGGCGAACGTCGCACCCTGGCGCAGCGTGGCCTTCGACGTGCCGTGGCGGCGCTCGCCGAACTCCATCGGGATCTCGGCGATGCGCAGATCGTTTCGCGCGAGGATCTCGAGCAGGATCTTGAATCCCTGCGGCTTCAGCCCCGCCAGGTCGAGCCGGCGACGGTCCACGAGGAAGAATCCGGTCATCGGGTCGGTGCTGCGTGCGAGCCGCAGCGGGAACATCGCCTTCGTGAGCCACGTCGCCGCCCGCGAGACGCCGAAGCGCACGGCGGTGCCGAGCCCGCTTCGATCGCCACCGCCCATGTAGCGCGACGCGACCACGACATCCGCGTTTCCTTCGCCGAACCGGTCGAGCAGCGCCGGCAGAAGCTCTGGCGGATGCTGCAGGTCACCGTCCATCACGATGCAGACGTCGGATGCCGCTTCGGCGATGCCGAGCGCGACAGCACCTCCCAGGCCGCCGGTGTTCGCGGTGCGGTGGATCACGCGCACCGGCAGGGTGGCGTCGATCGCCACACGCTCCACCTCGGCGGCGGTGCCATCGGCGCTGTCGTCCACGAAGAGGATCTCGGCGACCCGGCCGGGCAGCGCAGCCGCCGTGCGTGCGACGAGCTCGGCGACGTTGTCGCGCTCGTTGAAGGTCGGCACGATGACCGTGACCGCTGTCCCCACGTGTGCCCTCTCCTACGCTGTGATCGACTCCATCGTTCCACGTCTGCCTGTGCCCTCGCGTCCGAGCAGCTGAGTGCCTGCGGCGCGGCCGTGAATCCGCTAGACTGACCCGATGCGGCTGTGGGAGTCGCACAGCGGATGGGGATCCGCTTCTGGGGAACACTGATCTGGGGAGATCATGGGGACGCGTATCGGCTATGCCGTCGGAGCCTTCGACCTGTTTCACGTCGGGCATCTGAATCTACTTCGCCACGCCAAGCAGCACTGCGACATTCTGATCGCCGGTGTCGTCAGCGACGAGATGCTGCGCAAGGTGAAGGGGATCGAACCGGTCATCCCGACCGCTGAGCGCGCGGAGATCGTGCGGCACATCTCGTTCGTCGACGACGTGTACGTCGAGACCACTCCATCGAAGATGGACTCGTGGCGCGACGTGCAGTTCACCCACTTCTTCAAGGGTGACGACTGGCGCGGAACCGACAAGGGTCTACGACTGGAACGCGAGTTCGCTGAGGTCGGCGTGGAGGTCGTGTACTTCCCGTACACCGCGCACACCTCCAGTTCTTCGCTGCGGCGCGCGCTCGACGCGATCACCGCGGGTGCGAACAGCGCACCTGCCCTCGCGTCCCGCTGATCCAACGCACTCGCGGGGCGGGCTGCGGGCTCAGCCGGCTCCCAGCGCCCGCCCTGCTGCGGGCGCATACGCTGGAGACATGACTTCTCCTGCCTCCGACAGCATCACGGTGTTCGGTGCCGACTGGTGCCGCGACTGCATCCGCACCAAGAAGCAGCTCGACCAGCTGGGCGTCGAGTACACCTACATCGATCTGGTCGCAGAGCCGGCAGCGGCGGATGTCGCGAGGGACATCTCGGGTCGCATGAACATCCCCGTCGTCGTGTACCCGGACGCCTCGCACCACGTCGAGCCCTCGAACTCGGACGTCGAGTCGAAGCTGCGCGAGCTCGCACTGATCTGACCGCCCGGCGTGAGACACCGCGCCCCGGCTGAGACACCACATCCCGCGTGAGACACCACGCCTCGCATGATGTCTCATGCGGGATGTGCGGTCTCACGCAGGATGTGCGGTCCACGCAGGATGCGCGGTCTCACGCCGCGCCTGCTCCCCACACCCTCGCGCTGGCACCCGCCGCTACACTGGCGCCATGAGCATCGAAGCTCGGCGCGGCAGTGCATCCGTGCGCCTCTCACCGCGCACGATCGTTCTCTACGCGATCGGCTCGCTGGGAACAGGCGGCTACGCGACGTTGCCCGGGCTGGTGCTGACGTATTTCCTCACCGACAACCTCGGCGTCGCCGCTCTCGCCGCCGGTCTGATCGTCACGGCGGCGAAGATCTGGGACGTCGTCATCGATCCGCTCATCGGGGCGGCATCCGATCGGCAGCTCCTCCGCACCGGGTCGCGGCGCGGGTTCATGATCGCCGGCGCGCTCTCGCTTCCGCTGTTCTTCGCACTCACCTTCGCGGTTCCCCCGTCGTGGGGACCGGTGGCCGGCGCGACCTGTGTGCTCCTCGCCTTTCTCGCCACGGCGACCGCCTTCAGCCTGTTCCAGGTGCCGTATGTGGCGCTTCCGGCCGAGCTGACCGGAAGCTACGACGAACGCACCCGCCTTCTCGGCTGGCGGGTCGTCGTGCTCACCGCGTCGATTCTGCTGTTCGGAGCCGGCGGCCCCGCGCTGCGCGACGCCGGCCCCGATCCCGTCGCCGGCTACCTGATCATGGGCATCGCATCCGGACTGATCATCGGATGCGGCATGCTCATCGCCGCGCGGACAGCCGGTGCCGCCGCCGATCGCGCGACCCGCACGGCCGCCCCCGCCGATCGCGCGGCTCCGGTCGGCCTGCGCGACCAGTACCTCTCCGGATTCCGTGCACTGCGCCGCAGCATCCCGTTCCGAGCCCTGCTCGGCACCTTCCTGCTGCAGGCCCTCGCGACCGGCACGATGCTCGCGGGCGCGCAGTACGTCGCGACCTGGGTCCTGCGGTCCGAGGATGCCGTGACCTTCGTGTTCATCGCACTGGTCGGGCCCGCTCTGCTCGCGACCCCTGTCTGGACGGCGATCGCCCGACGAATCGGCAAGGAACGCGCGTTCGCGATCGCGAGCGTGCTGTTCGCGGTCGCCGCGGCCTCGATCATGCCCGCCGTCTGGGCACCCGGCGCCTGGATCTATGCGTGCATCGCGATGGCCGGCGTGGCTTATGCGGGACTCCAATCGTTGCCGATGGCCATGCTTCCCGATGTCATCTCGCACGACGAGCGCACCCACGGCGCCGGTCACGCGGGCACCTTCACCGGCATCTGGACCGCCGGCGAGACAGTGGGGTTCGCCCTCGGGGCGACGGCGGTGTCGCTCACGCTGGCTTCCACCGGCTACGTCTCGACCGTCGCCGGCGCCGAGACGCAGCAGCCGGATGCCGCCATCGCCGGGATCGTGCTCAGCTTCAGCATCCTCCCCGCACTGCTGATGGTGGCGAGCATGCTCACGCTTCGCCGGTACCGGCTCCGGCGCGAGGACATCGAGCAGGTCTGAGGCCGACCCGGCCGCCGTGGCCGCCGCCATCGGTGCGGCATAAGCTGGGACCCCGCCCGAAGGAGACGCCGATGACTTCAGCGACCACACCTGCAGCGAGCCCCGCGGGATTCGCTGCCGAAGCCGCGCCCGCATCGGCGATCGACGACGCGGAACGCTCTCGGCTCGGCCAGGACATCGCAGCCCTGCAGATCGGGGCGGGCGTCTGGTCGGCCCTGACCGTCGAGCAGCGTGTGACCCTGCTCCGATCCGTGCGCACGAGCGTCGCGGCGACCGCCGAGGAGTGGGCGACGACAGCAGCTGTCTCGAAGGGTCTCGATTCGACGCATCGGCTGCGCGGGGAGGAATGGCTCAGCGGACCGTACAGCGTGCTGGGGGCGCTCGATGCGTACATCGAGACGCTCGCGCGGATCTCGCGCGGCGTCAACCCTCTCGAGAAGGTGCGGATCGGACGCGCGCCCGGGGGTCGTGTTCGCGTGCATGCCTTCCCGCTCACGGGCATCGACCGGTTCCTGCTGTCGGGCTACACGGGTGAGGTCTGGCTCGAACCGGGCATCACGCCGAACACCGCGCGCGCGACCGCCGGACTGTCGCCGCGAAC